>Ga0209091_10000660_pt1 | contig 32311 bp, 28 predicted proteins | sample ArcticOcean_MG_C_6_FD_187438 | JGI IMG/M metagenome (GOLD analysis project Ga0209091, IMG submission 187438) | Marine microbial communities from western Arctic Ocean - ArcticOcean_MG_CB8_128 (SPAdes) (version 2) | ecosystem: Environmental > Aquatic > Marine > Oceanic | place: Arctic Ocean...
AGAATCTTCCTCTTGTAGGTCTGCTTTTAGGATTACAGCTCGGTTAATATTGTCCATATCTAAGATATCAACCGCCAGAACAAAGCCTCCTGCCCTCTCTATGGCAACTTCTGTCCAGCTTCCCGGCGCGGCACCAAGGTCCAGAACTGAGCTACCTTCATTAAAAATTTTATATTTTTCATCTATTTGAATTATCTTATAAGCAGCGCGCGATCTCTTTCCTTCCGCTTGAGCCTGCCGAACATAAGGATCGTTTATTTGCCTCTGTAGCCAACGAGTAGAGGAGCTTTTTCTCCTTTTTGCTGTTTTCAGCACTTCTTTTGTTGTCCTAAATATTTTTTCTTTTTTACTCATATTTTTATCTTATATGTTATTGTTTAGTTGAAATAGAAAATAAACTCAAAGTACAATATAGAAAACATGATCCCAGTTGATAATTCTTCAAAATTCGGTACTTATAAACCAAACAGTCTTACATCGATTGTAATTTTAATTACAAGATCTGTAGGTAAAAGCTGGCTATCAAAAAGAATAATTTTCTTACTCAGGCGCATAGCTATAGCACTTTCTAAGGATTGTATAGATACAAATCTTTTCAATTCTAGCTTGAGAATGTACACCAAGGGAAATGTCAGTGAAAAGAGAGCACTTTTCTCCCCTCAAATATTTGAAGAAGAAGAAAGAGAGTATATTGGCCAAAGAGCAAAAGATAATTCTGTTTTCATTGATATTGGCGCCAATATTGGCTTGTATTCATTTTCAGTTGGTAGTTCGTATAAGAAATTTAAAAATACAAAAATCTACTCTATTGAGCCACACCCCTATCTTTTTAAACGCCTTCTATACAATGCATCATTAAATAATGATGTTCCTATGTACGCTAAAGAAATGGCTATTATGGATCGGTCAGGTAAGTTTAATCTTGATACACCCAATGAAAATCTTGGTCAGGGCGTCATATCTAAAACCGGAGAGCATTTAGTTGTCGGAAAGAAATTATCAGAATTTATTCTCGATGAAGGAATTAAAGAAGTTTCAGCAATGAAAATTGATGTCGAAGGTAATGAAGAAAAAGTTATTATTCCATTCCTTAAGGAATCTAAAGACAAATACCTCCCATTGATTATTGTTATTGAAAACAATAAAAGATTTTGGAAGAAGGATTTGATAAAATTATTAGAAAAAAGAGGTTATGTGATAAAAAAGAGAACTAGAATGAATTATATTTTAGAATTATATAATTAACCTTGAATTATATAATAAAAAAAATTGAGGGATTAAAATGACTAATTACAGTTCTATTATAGTAGATGAGCCTCATGAAAGGGTTTCACGCATTACACTGAACCGGCCAGAAAAAAGAAACTCTCTAAGCGCCAACCTTAGGGCCGAGCTATTTGAGGTTCTGGAATCTAACGATCAAAACCCTGGAGTAAGCGTGACAATTATCAGAGGCTCTGGTAAGGCATTTAGTGCAGGTTATGATCTAACAAGAGATATGGACGAGGAAGACCCTTACTATACCGCGGGTGGTTTAGGGCATTGGCCAAGGCATGTCGTTGAGGGATGTTTTAAAATTTGGGATTTAGCCAAACCTGTTATTGCTCAAGTTCATGGTTATTGTTTGGCGGGTGGAACTGAGTTAGCACAATCTTGTGATCTAATATATGTCGCCGAAGACGCATCAATTGGCTACCCTGTGGTTAGAAATATTTCTCCACCTGATAATCAGTTTTATCCTTGGATTGTTGGGATGAGAAAATCAATGGAACTAATGTTAACGGGTAATTCTATGTCTGGAGTTGAGGCTGTTGAGTGCGGCTTCGCCAATGCATACTATCCTCCAGAAGAATTAGAAAAGTCAGTATTAAATATTGCTATAAATGTAGCTGGTGTGCCACAAGATGTTCAGCAATTCAATAAAAGGTCAATTCATAGGCAAATGGAAATAATGGGTATTCGCGCAGGAATAAAGGCTGGAACAGAGATACAGCAATTATCCATGCATACTAAGTCAGCAAAAAATTTCTTCAAAAAAGTAAAGGAAGAAGGTTTGACAAAAGCCCTTTCTGATAGAGATTCAAAATTTGGTGATTATAGAGAAGGAAAAGATAAAAAAAATTCTGATGAGTAGATTGAATGGATGAAAAAGATAGAGTTTTAACTTTAGCCTCCGCGGCCAGAAGAGCTGGGGTTGATCCAGGTAGCTTAAGGTCTATGATAGATGAAGGAAAGCTTGATGCTGTAGAAACCGAAGGGGGTAATTTACTAATAAGCGAAAACTCTCTAAAACTTATCATAAAAGAAACTCAAGTTATTGAGGCGGATTCAAACAATCAAAGCATACTTGATGAGGATATTAAACAACTGCTATCACAGGCAGCCTTCTTTATTGAAAGACAGGAATCTGAGTTAAAGACTTATAAGGGTAGAGAAGAAAAACATATTTCATTGCTTGAAGGTGCTGAAATACATATTACTAAAGCACTGGATCAGTTGAACGACCTGCACAAACAAAATTCATTACTATCGAATGAAAATAGAAATCTTTTAAGAACACTACTGAAGTTAAAAATAAAAAAAAATTAAGGAGAATAACATGATATGCATCTTGGCAACATTAAGGGTTAAAGAAGGGAAAGAACGTTTATTTGAAGAAACGTTCATTGGTCTGACAAAAGAAGTAAGAACTAATGAAGAGGGAAATATTTTTTATCAAATATCAAGAGATAGAGAACACCCCCTAACATATATTGTTATGGAACATTATATTGATCAAGAAAGCGTTGAAAATCATGGAAAAAGCAATCACTTTAGAGCCGCCGGAGCTAAATTAGCAGAATGTTTAGATGGACCACCGATAATAAAAAAGTTAGAGGCTCTAAGCTAATCAATTAAAGTATATTGTATCATCAGCAAGTGCAGCTTCTGCGGCTTCTGCAGCTAATCTGTCGGCCTCTCTTCTAGTTTGCTTTGCTTCAATAACCTTAACCCACCTTCTAGCATCTGCTTCCATGTCGTCGTATCCTGTTGATCTCTTAAAAGCAAACAAAGCAGAATCTTCGGATTTAATACCTTTTTTATTCCTAGTTATTCCCAGTAAAAGCCAAGCTCTTCCAGGATTCTTAAGGTCACCCTTCTTAATTGCATAGCGAATATACTTTTCAGCATTTTTCCAATCTTCTTCTTGCATATAAGTTTGTCCTAATCGAAGGAACAAACCTCCGTCCTCAGACATTTCTGCAGCCTTCTTGAGTGGAGGGATAGCTTTTGTCCATTCCCGAGCTGATAGCCATGAATTTGCTAATTGTTCCCAATTTTTCTCTTCATCCTCAATTCTTTCAGCATCAAGCTCTCTTTCTAAGATTATCGCGGCTTTATAAGGGACTTCATAATAAAGATATAATTGAGCCAACCTTAAAAGTTCGGCATGTTTTTCAAGCATATCTTTTGAATACATTATTTGCTGAATATGAAAAGAGTCTTCTTCTCGTCTTAATTCAGCATAGAGAGCAGCAAGCTGTCTGTAATACGTTTTTTTATCTGGAAATCTGTATACCATTGCTTCCAATAAAGGCACAGATTCTTCATATCTATCATCAAAAAGAAGGACGGATAAATAGATTTGATACCAGTTTTCTCTAGGCTCCGCTGCTTGAATTACAGCAATTTTAGCATGGGGCTCAGCTTTTCGATAAAATTCCCTTTCTTCTGAGGAATCTTTAGCAGACTCAGATGCGTTATATAAGTATATTTGTGCCAATAAGGCGTGAGCGGATGGCCCCGCCGGATTTCCTAGCACTTCAGCATTCTTAAACCAGTCAAGTAACTCTTCAAGGCCCTTGTCCCATTGATCAATAGCTAAATAAAGCTGCGCTATTCCAAACTGGAGGTCAAGCTGAGCTTGTGGTTCAAGTGCGTTATAATTAAGGGCCTCCTGAAGGTAACCCATTGATTTTTGATATTCTTCTTTTTCAGCGTAAACATAACCCTTTAAACGAACAATCGTAGCTTTTTCAAAGCCTCTTAACTCAGGTTGAGTTAATAAGTTATTTAATATTTTTAAAGATGTGTCAGACCGATCTTCAGCTAAAGCGTCTTGCGCCTTAATGAACTCTGTAGCAACTTTTTTTGACATAGTTTTAGTACGTCTAGCTTTCGGTGGCTTTTTTCTTTCTTTTTTAGCTGCAGAAACTTCATTGAATGTGATTGCTTCAAAAAGAGCTGTTGCAGGAAAAGCTAAAGAAAACATTAGTGTAAAATATATAAATTTTCTTGAGATATTATTCATAATTACCTTGCGTCCTCTAATTCATAAGTAACCAAATGTTGCATACCAGTTCTTTCGACTGCTTTCCCGCCAACAATTCTAGGTTTATATTTCCACTTTACAATCGTCCTTAGTGCCGACCTATTAAAAATACCAGGAGGGTCTGAATCAACAACAACTGGATTAATAACTGCGCCAGTTTCAGTAATAGTAAACTCTACCAGAACCCACCCTTCGATTCCTCTTTGAGTAGCTCGCCTAGGGTAAGATGGAGGTACTTTAACTATAGGTAAAACATCGGCATCAGTGGAGGCTGAAAAAGCTCCAAATTGCGGCCCACCAAAATCTGGAGTGGAAACACTGTCTGCATTCATTTCAGGTCTTGGCGTTTCAGGAATATCCATCTCGGGAGGGTCGGGCTCTTGCTCTTGCTCTGGACGGTTTGGTTTCTTTTTTGCAGTTTGAGTTTCAGAATCTTGGAGCTGCCTTAAAAAACTAATATTAATACTATCGCTTTGATCACCCATATCAAATTCATTGCTAGATACTAGAGCTTGCATAACTAAAAATAAGAAAACAGTTATCACAGCTGCTATTGGTACAGCGGAAGCTCTACTATCAATCCGTCCTAATGCATCTCTAGCCCTACTGTCAATCTGACCCAATCCGTCTCTAACAGTTAAGCTTCCAATCTTTCGATTAAGAAAATTATTTAATTGAGTTTTCATTTTATTTATTAAGTCAGTCAATTTATATACCTTACTTTTCAGATGCAGCAATCGAATATTGGTCAACACCAGCCAATCTAACAGCGTCAATAACTTGAACCATTAAACCTACTTCAGACTTTTCGTCAGCTTGTATTACCGCTCCGCCTTGAGGATTCTCAGCATGAAGTTTTTCAACATTTGCTTGAACAGCATCCATATCAACCATTCTTCGATTGATCCATATCTCATTTTTATCGCTTATTGCGATTAGAATACCCACTCGATTTTGTTGTTGAGCTGTTTCAGAATCAGGTCTTGTTACATCGATGCCAGATTCCTTAACAAAGGTTGCAGTAACAATAAAAAATATAAGCATTATGAAAACAATATCGAGTAATGGCGTAATATTGATTTCACTCTCTTCTTCAACTCTTACTCTACGTCTCATTGTATTCTCCTTAAATTTCTTTTTACTTTATGAAAGAGGTAACTCATCCTCTACATTTGAAATAGCTTTTCTTGTTTTTGATTCAATTTGAGCAATAAAAAATATTCCAGAAAGAGATGTAACCATTCCAGCCATCGTTGGTAATGTGGCTTTGGAAATACCTGCAGCCATCGCTCTAGCATTTGAAGATCCGGTTATAGCCATAACATCAAAAACTTCGACCATCCCAGTAACAGTTCCTAGCAGTCCCAGCAACGGGGCTGCCGCAACAAGAGTTTTAATATATATTAAACCCCTGTGACTTGCTTGCCTGACTTCGCTAATAAGCTTTTCTCTTATTCTCCTAGCATACCATGAGTCATGGTCAGTTCTTTTATTCCAGGTAGCAATAGTAGATGATGCTAGAGTTTTGTGAGCAGTGGCAAAGTGCCAGTACCTTTCTATTATAAGAGTCCACATAACAAATGTGGCCAGCATTAATACTACTAGAACATCTCCCCCTAGCTCTAAGAAATCCCTTATAGTACTAAAAGCAAGATCTGGTCTTATTAATTTTAATAGAAAATCTCCCATTTAAACCCTCGAAATTAAATCAATAAAAAACAATCTATTTAGATTCCGCTCTAGCAGCAATTAACCCAGCGCTTTGTTCATCAAGAATTTGCTGAATTGATCTACTTCTTGTCTGCGCAACTGAATGTAGCAGAACAAGAGGAATAGCCGCAGTTAAACCTAAAACAGTTGTTACTAAGGCTTGGGAAATACCACCAGCCATTAGCTTTGGATCACCCGTACCGAACAATGTAATTGCTTGGAAGGTTACAATCATACCGGTAACAGTTCCTAGTAGGCCTAATAGAGGCGCAACTGATGATAGAAGTTTTATAAAGTTAATTCCTCTCTCAAGAGAAGGTAGCTCTTTTAAAATAGCATCATCTAGCTTTAACTCTAAGGTTTCAACATCAGCAGATTTATTAGAATGATAAGCACTTAATACTCGGCCTAAAGGATTGCCATCATTTGGATTGTCAACATCATTTGATTGGGCCTTAACCGCTCTAGCTGTAAGTGTTAGACTAACTATTCTTTCAATTGATAAAATTAAACCAACAGCTAAAAGTGCAAGAATGATATAGCCAACTACACCTCCCTGACCAATACGTTCAGTCAGACCTGGGGTTTGGACTAATAAACTCAAAATAGCTCCACGCGAAGGGTCAATAGCGCCCTTAACGATATCACCGACATCGCCATCAACAATATTATCACCTAAGTCTAGGAATCTTGCTTGTGGTTGGCGACCAAGAACTCGAAATCTTTCGTCATCAGGGAGATACCCTAAGAAATTGCCTTTACGATCAAAAGCAGTCCAAGGACCAACACGAATAACTTCTTCTTCCGAAAAATTTCCATCGGTATCAACAATAGTTCCTGTAAAATGTTTCACTTCGCCTTGAGCATTCATTTCTTCAAGTAAGTGATACCAAAGCATTTCGAGCTCTTCATTAGACGGAAGTGATTTTGACTTAGCTAGCTCACTTAAAGTATCAGAACGTCCCTGAAGCTCACCACTAATAATAGATTCTTTGATTTGAGCACCCATTTCACTTGCAGTACCTCTAACAACACCAAAAAGCTCACCGAAAGCTCCTAATCTTTCCGCTTTAAGATCCTCAAGCTCGCTTAATTTAACATCATTTTCATCGAATGTTTTTTCAAGTAAGACGGCTCTATCTTCTTGAATCACAAGCTTAGAAATAGTAGATTTAAGAACTTTATCCTGAGTATTTTGCTCGGCCATAAACTTTGCGACCCTAGCTCTATCTTCTACACTATCAAACTCTGTCTCATTTTTAACTTTTTCAAGAAGCTCCTGCAAGGAAGTAATTTCCTTAGGAACTTCAGCAACTTCTTCTTTTGCTTTAAGCGGCAATGCTGAAAGAGCAAAAAACGCCAAAAACATAAAGCCGAACTTATAAGAATTTTTAATTATTTTTGTCATTTTACTTCCCTTACTCTGATGTTACTTCAAGAGGCACAACCATTAAATCTGGTGCAGCTTGTTCATTAGCTATACGGATGCCCATTTGGATCGGAGTTCTGTATGAACCTCCAAGTTTTTTCCAATCACCCAATTTACGACTCCAGACAGCAGCTTTATCGCCATCTAAGGTTTGATAAATATATGAATTACGTCCAATCCTTAAGAAGTTAACCGTTCTATCATCGTCCGGGCTAACCTTTCCAGTGTATGCTTCAATTGTTCTGCCGTACTCATTTTCAATCTCATAAGCTTCAGAAATCTTACGATACTTTTCAGCAGCTGATGCATCAGGATTATTCATCAAATTTCTTAGACCGGCAACTCTCTGTCTTCTTTCGTTTAGAAGAAAAGGAACGTCAAGTTCTACAAAATTATCAAGCGCATCAATCATCTTGAACATTAGAGGCATAACGGATCTAGTAAGACTACTTATGCTCGCTATATCTGTTTCGACTCTAACCATTTTTCTTTGTTGACGATCAATAAGAATATCAAGCTGATCATTATACAGAGTTAAGTCCTGCAGCTGCTGATAATTCTGCCTAAAATTCTGAACAATTGTATTGGTAGCGTCATCAATTATATCTATTTCAACTTGAAACTCTTTTCCAGATTTATTTGATTGTGCAAAAAGCGACTTTACTTCATCCATCTGTCTAGTTGGATCAAGATCCTTTTGAGCACTCAACGGTAATGTTGAAAATAAGACCAAGCTTAAAGCTGGTACAAAAGACAACAGTGCAATTTTTGTATAACGAAAATTTAAAATCATTTCGGTCCTCTCTAAAATATTTTTTCACTATAAAAGAAGTAGTAAAGAACTACGACGATTATAAAACTATAACTTTATTTATTGTATAACCCCTAACAGCTAGCCTAACAATTATTCCCAAAAAAGACTAGCAGCAGGAATTATTAGCAGTCAAAACTATAATAATCAAACCCCAAAATAAAAAAAATTAATTTTCTTTTAAAAAAAATACTTTTATCCATTAAAAACGCTATTAAAGCCTTGAGTTAATTTAATAACGCATATATACATTTAGCAAAGATGACGCATCCGTCATTTTTGTTAATCTCTCCTGTAAGGAAGGACAATCGAAGAAAAAGGGAATCATGACTAACACCATAAAAACTGCAATATTTGTATTTCTAATGCTTATTCTTTGGATGCTGTCTGGATTTTTATTCAACAATTCAACTCCAACCAAAAGTATTTCATTAGATTTAAATTCTGAGACTAAAATAATAAATGTTAAAGCAAAGGAATTTTCATCAGAACTTCGTTTATCATCGGTCGTTGTACAGGGAAGGACTGAATCTAATAGAAGTGTTAAAGTTGCTTCTGAAACTAACGGAATAGTAAGAAGCATCCTAATTAATAAAGGAGATCAGGTCAAAGAGGGACAAATTCTATGTATATTAGCCACTGATTCTAGAAAAGCAAAACTTGATGAGGCCGAGGCCTTAATGAGACAGAGAAAACTTGAGTGGGAGGCGTCAAAAGTTTTAGTGGAAAAAGGCTATAGGTCTCAAACGAAGGCTGCTGGATCAAAAGCATCTTATGACGCTGCCAAAGCTTTGGTAGCTCAGATGGAACAGGAATTAGAAAATATAAATATAAGAGCTCCATTTGATGGTTTTTTTAATGATAATATTTCTGAGGTAGGAGATTTCTTATCTGTAGGGATGCCATGCGGTCAGGTAATTGATTATAATCCCATTCTTGTAACTGGACAGATTTCAGAGCAAGAAATAAAACAAGTCAAGACTGGTGTAATTGCAGAGGCTCGACTTTCAACTGGAGAAAACTTAAACGGATTAGTTAGTTATATTTCTAAAACTGCAGACAGAAAGACCAGGACTTTCAGAGTTGAGGTAAGGATACAAAATTCAGATTTTAAAATTAAGGACGGGATAACAACCGAATTATTTATTCCCACACAAAAGGTTACTGCACACTTGATTCCCCCCTCTTCACTTACATTAGATTCGGAAGGTAAAATAGGCGTCAGGTATATAAATAAAGACAATATAGTAATTTTTTCTAGCGTTAAAATTATTGGCGATAAGGGTGAGTTAGTATGGGTCAAAGGCTTGCCACAAAAAGTAACTATAATCACAGTTGGACAAGAGTTTGTTCTGGAAGGACAAGAAGTCAAATATACTTTAGAGAGCCCCCTCAATTGATTAATATTATCGACTATATAATGCAAGCTAGACGAACTGTTGTTTTTTTAATGATAATGGTTATTTCCATTGGTCTTTTAACTTACATAAATATAGCAAAAGATGCTGAACCAGATATTGACATTCCATTAATTTATGTAGGCGTCTCTCATCACGGTATTTCGCCTGAAGATGCAGAAAGGCTGATAGTCAAACCGCTTGAAAATCAGTTAAAAACTATTGAAGGACTTGAAACTATGAGTGCTACAGCCATAAATGGTTTTGGTTCAGTGTTATTAGAGTTCGATATTAAGTTTAATAAAGACAAAGCCCTCAGCGATGTAAGAGAAAAAGTTGATATGGTAAAATCTAAATTACCAGCTGATGCCGAAGAGCCTATGGTTTTAGAATTTAATATGGCCGAAATGCCCACTATAGTAGTTTCTTTATCTGGTGATGTACCGGATAGAACATTATTTTATCACGCAAAAAGACTCCAAACAAAAATTGAATCTATTGCAGGAATTCTCGAAGCTCCAATAACTGGTGATAGGGAGGATTTAATGGAAATACTAGTAAGTCCCTCAAAACTAGAAAACTACAATATATCTTTAATGGAGTTAGTTAGATCAATTACTGGAAATAATCGATTAGTTGCAGCTGGCTCAATAGATAAAGGACAAGGAAAATTTTCTATCAAAGTACCTGCAGTTTATGAAAGCGCGCAAGATGTATATGATTTAGTTATTTTTTCCTCCGGGGAAGGAACTGTTAAATTAGCTGATATTGCAGAAATTAGAAAAACTTATAAGGACACAGAATCATATGCTCGAGTAAATGGAAAACCAGCTGTTGCTCTTCAAATAAAAAAAAGGATAGGTGAAAACGTTTTAGATATTAATAAAAAAGTTAGAGAAGAGGCTGAAAGATATCAAGGTGATTTACCTGAAAATATTAAATTAGATTTCACAAGCGATAACTCTGATTATATTTTAGAGATGTTAACATCACTTCAGGCTGCAGTAATAAATGCCATAATATCTGTCATGATTCTAATTATTGGGGCCCTTGGAATAAGATCTGCATTAATGGTAGGAATCTCAATTCCAACGTCTTTCTTACTGGCAATAACAATATTAGGTGGAATGGGCGGATATATCAATATGATGGTTATGTTTGGTCTTCTAGTATCCGTAGGGTTATTAGTTGATGGGTCTATAGTTATGGTCGAATATGCTGATAGAAAAATGGCAGAAGGCTTGAATAGACTTGATGCGTATACTCAGGCTTACAAAAGAATGCTATGGCCAATCATATCCTCGACAGCTACAACATTAGCCGCCTTTCTTCCGCTTATATTATGGCCGGGAGTATCAGGTGAGTTCATGAAATGGATGCCATTTATGGTTAGCCTTGTCTTAATTTCCTCCCTGTTCTCGGCCTTAATATTTATACCCGTAATGGGATCGTTATTTGGGAAAACTGAAAAAGTTAGCTTAATAAAGTTAAATGATTCATTCGATTCCAGTAAACTTACTGGATACACAAAATTGTATGTAAAAATATTAACAAAATTAATAAAAAATCCCATTATTACAATTCTTTCTTCAGTAGTTATTGTTGTTATTCTTTTCAATTTATATATCAATTTTAACGCCGGAGTCCGTTATTCAGTTGAGGGTGATACCAACCAAATGACCGTGCATGTTATTGCCAGAGGTAACTTATCGCCCTCCCAAAAATTAGATCTAGCATTAGATGTGGAAGGATATGTTAGATCAGTTGATGGAATTAAAACTTCTTCAACACTGATAGGTGGTGGGTCCGGTGATATTGCTAATAGCGCTATGAATGGTGATAACAGAAGTGATCAAATTGCAATGATGATGGTTGAACTTAACCCTGTTCAAGAAAGAAGGCATGCTGATTTGCTTAGACAAGAAATTCTCGACATCACATCCTCTCTTCCAGGTGTGATCGTTGAGGCATATAAAATTGAACGGAAGCCAGAGTCTGGTAAGGACATTCAAATAGAGCTTACATCATCAAACAACAAGGCACTCTCATTAGTAACAAAGTCCATAGTTAAGAAATTAAAAACAATGGGTGGTGTAATGGAGGTTGACGATACCAGTTCTCTACCAGGAATTGAGTGGGTAATAGAGGTTGATAGAGAGCTTGCAGGAAAATATGGGGTGGATGTATCAATTATTGGATCCATAGTTCAGTTAGTGACAAACGGTATACTAGTTGATAAGTACCGCCCGGATGATTCGGAAGATGAGGTTGATATCAGAGTAAGGTTCCCAAAAGCATATCGCCAATTAGAACAATTTGATAAGCTAAGAATACCAACACCCGATGGAGCAGTGCCCCTATCAAATTTTGTTAAAAGAATTCCCCAACAAAGAGTTTCATCTATTAACAGGGAGGATGGTAGTAGGATCTTAAAAATAAGAGCAAATACAACAATGGATCCTTCGACAGGAAAAAAAATACTTCCATTTGATATGAATATTAGGATTGGTGATTGGATTAAAAATCAAAATTTCTCTAACGATGTAAATATTAAGTTTGCAGGAACAAATGAAGATGGTGAAGAATCTGCTGCATTCCTAGGAAAAGCAATGCTAGGAGCACTCTTTCTTATGTTTGTAATACTCCTAACTCAATTTAATAGCTTCTATCAAGCCGCTATAACTCTTTCGACTGTTGTTTTATCAACTGTTGGAGCTCTAACCGGCCTTTTAATTACAGGGCAAGTTTTTTCTGTAATAATGAGTGGATTAGGAATTGTTTCATTAGCAGGAATTATAGTTAACAATTCTATTGTACTTATTGATACCTTTAATAGATTAAAGGCAGACCATATTGATCCGATTGAAACTATTATCCATTCCGCAGCCCAAAGATTAAGACCAATAGTGCTAACAACTGCAACAACTATGATCGGCTTAACTCCGGTGGCACTCCAAATAACAATTGACTGGTTTGGACGAAGTATTGAATTTGGCGGACTAATGTCTGCCTGGTGGGTACCTTTCTCAACTGCAGTTATCTGGGGCCTAGGTTTTTCAAGTTTATTGACGCTGTTCTTAATACCCACTCTTTTAGCGCTTCCTATATACCTTAAAAATAATAAACAAAACTTAGAGAAAAAGTTTTTAAAAATTATAGAATCAGCCAAATAAGTAAATATGAAAACAATTTGTTTATTTTGTGCCTCATTGGATGGTACAGATCCTTACTATTCAGAAATAGCAGAAAATTTTGGATCTACATTAGCCGAGCATGGGTATAATTTGCTTTATGGCGGTGGAATTCTTGGGTTAATGGGTAAAGCTGCAAAATCAGCTCAAAAAAATAACGTTAAAATAATTTCAGTTATTCCAGAGTATTTAGATAAACCAAATATAATATTCTCAGAAGCCAATGATATTATTCGTACAAAAACATTAGCTGAAAGAAAAGAAGAAATGATAAACCGTTCAGATATCTTTGTGTCACTTCCTGGGGGTGTTGGTACTTTGGATGAGATCACAGATGTTCTATCGGGTGCTTCACTAGGTGAGCACAGTAAACCGATCTTTCTTGTTAACAGCAATAATTTCTGGGGCCCATTAATTTCTTTACTTGAGCATATGAAAGTTAGTGGCCTCATTAGATCTCAAGGTGATAATAACCTTAATCACCCCAGTTTAAAAAATTTATTCATCGTGAATAATCTTGAGGAACTATCTAGTCACCCTCAATTTAAATAGTATTTGGTGATGGTGCATCACTTTTAATAAGTTTATATTGAATAGAATCCATGAGTGCTTTAAGGGAAGCCTCAACAATATTTGGACTTACCCCAACAGTAAACCAGCTTTTCTCATCGCTATCCTTACTTTCAATTACAACCCTTGTTATTGCCTCTGTTCCTCCATTAAGAATTCTGACCTTATAATCAACCAAAACAAGGTCTTTCAAATAATTATCGTAAACACCTAAGTCATTTCGCAGCGCTTTATCAAGAGCATTAACTGGACCATTTCCCATTCCCTTTGATCGAATGCTCCTTCCCTTAACATCCAAAGAGATAGTTGCTTCAGAGGTTATATCCGAGCCGCTAACTGATATCTTCTTTTTTATTAATACTTCATAATCCGTGACATTAAAAAAATTAGGTACTTTATCAATAATATTTTTTGCGAGTAGCTCGAAGGAGGCACCAGCGCCATCATAAGAGTAACCATTAAACTCATTTTCCTTTACAATGTTAAGAAGCTCACTTAAGCGCTCATCATTATTATTAATTTTAATTCCGATCGATGATAGTCTAGACAATAAATTTGATTTACCTGCCTGATTAGAGACTAAAATCTTTCTTGCGTTACCAACTTCTTCAGGATTTTCGTGTTCATATGTTGAAGGATCTTTCATTACTGCAGAAACATGCAGACCCCCCTTATGCGCAAACGCGTTATCTCCAACATATGGCTGATGTTTATTTGGTTGTCTATTTAAAATACCCTCGAGTAGCAAAGATACACTCTTTAGGTTCTTTAGGTTCTTTTTTGAGATAGATATTTCATAATTATCAAAATACTGTTTCTTTAATAATAACGTTGGGATCAAAGAAGTAAGATTCGCATTTCCGCACCTCTCCCCCAAACCATTCAGAGTTCCTTGCACCTGCCTTGCGCCTGCATCTATTGCAGCCAAGGAATTTGCAACCGCATTCTCAGTATCATTATGGCAATGAATTCCAATATTTTTTCCAGAAAATCTAGCAGAGACTTTATTCACTATATCAAAGACTTCTTTAGGTAATGTTCCTCCATTGGTATCACATAGAACAACCCACCTTGCACCTGCTTGCAAGGCTGTATCTATGCACGAGAGTGCAAAATCAGGATTAGCTTTAAACCCATCAAAAAAATGTTCGCAATCAATTAATGACTCAAGTCCATTTCTAATCACGGCATCAACAGATTCCTTTATTGATAAAATATTTTCATCAAGCGTAATCCCAAGAGCAAGATCCACATGATAGTCCCATGTTTTTGCAACTAAACAAACACTATCTGCTCCAGAATCAATTAGAGCTCTTAGCTGGGGATCGTTATCCGCCGAACGACCTGATCGCTTAGTCATTCCGAAGGCGGTAAATTTTGAATTATTTAATAAGGGCCTTGTTTCAAAAAAACTTGTATCTGTTGGGTTAGCTCCAGGCCAACCCCCCTCAATATAATCCAGGCCAAGAGAATCTAGCGCTTCAGTAATTTTGATCTTATCTTGAACCGTGAAATCTACACCCTGAGTCTGCTGCCCATCCCTGAGAGTTGTATCAAATAAATATATTTTTTCTTTAACCAATTAATTCCCCAGAAGACGATTTTTAACTTTATTATAACCTATTAATAAAATAATTTTTTTTAATTCAGGCCCTGCATTAAGACCTGTAATGGCTCTTCTTAAAGGTAGAAATAAATCTTTTCCTTTCCTGTCTGAAGACTCTTTTATTTTTGAAATCCAATCCGCCCAAGTGTCGTCTCCCCATGGCTCGGGTGGCAGAAGATCTAATGCTAGTTTCATAAAATCACCATCTAAATCATCTACCTTTATTGATCCTCTAACAATATTATACCAATTTTTATATTCAGGTAGATTATTAATATTAGATTTTATTATCTCCCAAATTTCTTCATCCATCACAGCACCAATTGAATTTAATCGTTCCGAAACAGCTTCTGTATCCAGGCGTGATAATATATTGGAATTCAACTTAAAAAGCTGGCTCATGCTAAAACGAGCAGGCGCCCTTCCTAACTGACTTAACTCTAATTCTTTTGATATAACCTCAAGTGATTGAAAGGCATTAACCTCAATGGATGTTCCAATCGATATATTTAATGAATTAACTGCCATTGGCTCAAAATTTTTTTCTTTAAGACCTTTTATAGACGCAGCTGAATTTCTTTTTGAAAAGGGCTCTCCATTTTCATCGACAAGAAGGGGGTGATGCCCAAAGGTTGGCGGTTTCTTTCCTATAGCTTCAAACATTTCAATCTGAATACCTGAGTTTGTTACATGATCTTCACCACGAATGATATTTGTTACGCCCATATCAATATCATCTATAACGCTAGGAAGATTGTACAAAAATCCTCCATCCTCTCTAACGATAACAGGGTCAGATTGAGCTGAGGTATCCACAGAAACCTCGCCCCTAACAAGATCATCAAAATTACTTCGCTTACCGGATAGCTTAAATCTCCAGTAGGGTTTTCTACCTTCGTCAATATATTTTTTTATCTCCTGCTCTGATAAAAAAAGCGATGCTCTATCATAAATAGGTGGCATTCTTCGGGCGACTAATCTCTTCCTTTTTGAATCAAGCTCATCTGATGTCTCATAACACTTGTAAACAAAGGCTTTATCAATCAAATCTTGAAAATATTTATTATAGATTTCCAATCTTTCTGACTGTTTAAAAATTTTATCAACCTTTACTCCAAGCCAATTTAAGTCTTCTATAATTTGATTTGTGTATTCTTCTTTGCTTCTTTGTGTATCGGTATCATCTATTCGTAAAATAAAGTTTCCTGAAAATTTCAAAGAGAAAAGGTAGTTAAAAAGCGCAGTACGAATATTCCCAACATGCAATAGTCCCGTAGGGCTCGGAGCAAATCTTGTTATAATTTTTTCTGTCAATTTTCATCTCTGAATAAATTAGTAATAGGATATCTTCTGTCTCTACCAAAGTTTTTTTGGCTTACTCTAACGCCTGGCGCTGATTGCCTTCTCTTATACTCGGAAACATATAAAAGATTCTCTATTTTTTTTACTAAAGATTTTTTATAGCCTCTCTTCACAATATCAGAAATACTCATCTCATAGTCAATTAAAGATTCAAGAATATCATCCAATTCATCGTAAGGAGGCAAGGAGTCCTGATCTTTTTGACCATCCCGTAATTCAGCCGTTGGTTCCTTCTCTATTATAGAAATAGGAATTACCTCTCCTGATGGACCCATACCATTAAAGAGAGTATTAGAGTTTCTCCACTTTGCCAGCTTATAAACTTCAGTCTTGTATATATCCTTTATTGGGTTATAGCCGCCATTCATATCACCATACAAGGTTGCATAGCCAACCGATACCTCTGATTTATTTCCAGTTGTTACAACCATACTTCCGCCTTTATTTGATAAAGCCATTAAAAGCACACCACGAATTCTAGATTGAAGGTTTTCTTCAGTTACATCAGCTGGTAGATTTTTAAAAAAAGGGGTCAATACTGATTCGAGACTATTAAAAGATTCTTCAATGTCCAAGCTACCTAATTCAACATTCAAATTTCTCGCGCACTCTTTTGCATCAACAAAACTTTGCTTTGAGGTATATCGAAAAGGAAGCATAAAACAAGACACCCTTTCCGCACCCAAGGCATCGACTGCAATTGCTGCACAAAGGGCAGAATCTATACCTCCGGACAAACCTAAGATAATACCTGGAAAATTATTCTTATTTACATAATCCCTTAATCCAACAACAATGGCGGCATATATATCGTTTAAATCATTGCCTACCTTAATCTTGATGATTTCGGGGGAAGTTAAACCTTTATTTTTTTCAAAACCTAACTCAACGATAGACTCTTCCCATGCAGGTGCTTGGGAAATAATTGATTGGTCAGAGTTCAGCGCAAAGCTTGATCCATCAAACACCAACTCATCCTGACCGCCCACCTGATTGACGTATATCAGAGGTAAGTTAACTTCCTGAACACGCTTTATTGCTGTTTCTAATCTTAAATTTCTTTTGTATTTATCAAATGGAGATCCATTTGGTGTGATTATTATATCGCTTTTATCTTTATGTAATTGGGAGCAAACTTTTTCACTCCAAATATCCTCACAGATGGGCATTCCGATTCTAATGTTACGAAAAGCAAAGGCTTGGGAATTAACTCCCTGAGAGAAGACTCTTTTTTCATCAAAAACGCCATAATTTGGAAGATTTTGTTTTTGGCTGTATCCGATAATTTTTCCACTATCAATCAATACAGAGCAATTATAGACATCATTATTATGCGTAAGAGGTGAACCAACAATTACCCCGATACTATGATCTTTTGTATAATCAACTATTTGATGAAGACCTTTTTTGCACGCATCAAGAAATGAGTTTTTCAAGATTAGGTCCTCAGGTGGGTATCCAGAAATAAATAATTCAGAAAAAACCACTAAATCAGCTTTATTATCTTTTTGATCAGATAATGTATTTATAGCTTTCTCTACATTGCCTCTTACATCACCAACGATATTATTTAACTGTGCAATAATAATTTTCATTTTTTTATCCGTTACAATTCATAACTTGCTTAAACCTTATGGACAACTTAAAGATTAGTATCCTAATAGACTAAAAACATATTAGATTGCAGATTATATAAATAAAAATATAGAGAGAATAAAGATGGATGTAATTAAAAGTAAAGAAATTCAATTAATCTCAAGGCCAATCGGCGAGCCCGTTAAGGAAAATTTCTTAATTGAAGAGTTAGAAATTAATCACCTTCCAGAAAACGAGGTTCTTGTCAAAAATCTATGGATGTCGGTTGATCCCTACATGCGCGGCAGGATGATAGATAGAAAAAGTTATGTTCCTCCCTTTGAGTTAGGAAAAACTCTTGAAGGAGGAGCGATTGGTGTTGTCATTGAATCAAAATCTTCTGATTTTAAGGAGGGTGATTTTGTAAATTCAAACTTTGGATGGAGAGAATACTTCACCTCAAAAGCAAAATATTTAAAAAGAGTAAATCCTGATATAGGTCCGCTTCAGGCTTACCTAGGAACGCTTGGAATGCCTGGAATGACTGCCTATGTTGGACTGCTAAGAATAGGTGAGTTAAGAGAAGGTGACAAAGTTTTGATATCCGCGGCAGCAGGAGCTGTTGGAACAGTGGCTTCCCAGATTGCTGTTGCAAAAGGCTGTGATGTATATGGAACCGCAGGATCTGATGAAAAATGTAAATTTTTAGAATCAGAATTAGGCCTTATCAAGGCAATTAATTATAAAACATGTGGCCATTTAACAAAGGCGTTTCATGGCGCATGTCCCGAGGGAATTGATGTTTATTTTGAAAATGTTGGTGGCTCGCACCTAGAGGCGGCCTTAAGTGTAATGAATCCAAATGGGAGAATAGCATTATGTGGTATGATCGAACAATATAACGACACCACACCAAGGCCTGGCCCCAACAACCTAATGGCAGCAATTGCAAAATCATTAAAAATACAAGGCTTTATTGTTTCAAATCATTCAGATCTCTCCAAAAAGTTTTTAAGTGACATGAAGTTTTGGATTGATGCAGGAAAAATGCAGTGGAAAGAAACAATCGACGAAGGAATAGAGTCTGCACCAGACGCTTTCTTAAAGTTATTTAAAGGTCAGAACTTCGGTAAAATGTTAGTTAGGATTTCCGAGGAATAATAATTCTTTAGATTAAATTAATTAGAATAAAGAGAAGTTTTATGAGCTTACAAAGTATTATCGACGATTTTGAATTTCTTGATGATTGGGATGATCGCTATAAATACATAATAGATATTGGAAAAACTCTAAACTCCCTTTCTGAGGGCGAGTATAATGATACAAATAAAGTAGATGGCTGCGCCAGCCAAGTTTGGTTTATAGTTGAAGAAAAAGTAATTCGAGGAAAAAATGTATTGAAATTTAGAGGTGACTCCGATGCCTTTATAGTTAAAGGGTTGATAGTAATTATTTTTACCATGTTTTCAGAAAAAACACCTGAAGATATATTAAAGATAGATTTTATTGGTGAGCTCCGAAAATTACAGCTTCAAGAAAATATATCACAGCAAAGATCAAACGGTTTGACAGCAATGATTAATACAGTAATTAGTGAAGCACAAAAAAGAGTATAGCCAAAATATCATGAAAAAATCATCGCTTCAAAACCTCATATTTTATATGGTAGGCCAAGCATCTTGGTATTTCGTTAATGGTCTGCAGATGGTATTATTTCCAACTATTTTAATATTAATGCTTGGGGTGACGCCATCGGACTATGGACTTGCCCAAGTTTCCCTATTGGCTCCTTCGATATTTTTAATTGTTTTAGGAGGAACAATAGCAGATAAAAGCGATACGCGTATTTTATTAGCTACCGTTCATTTTTTAGCTTCGTTACCGCTATTTTTAATTTTATTTGCCATACAATTTGAATTTTTAAGCTTTGGGGTAATGATTATTTATGGCCTGGCCATGGGAAGTATCTCTGCCTTCGCAATACCTTCTAGAGACGCACTTCTAACATCTATTTCTCAAGGTGATATTCAAAAAACTGTTGTTATTGCAATGCTCACTCAATTTGGATTTCAATTAACTGGAATGGCTGTAGGCGGCTTAGCGGATAGGGTTGGGGTAATGCCATTAATTGTTGCCCAAGGGTTCTCCTTAATTGTTGGTGCTTACTTTGCCCTAAGATTGCCTAAACCACTTACCGCACATAAACCTTTGGATATAAAAAAAATAAAAGAAGAAATATTTGAAGCCTTTATTGAGGTAAGAAAATCAAAAGAAATTTTTCCTGTTTCAATTTCTATGATAATGGTGGGATTATGTTATATGGGAAACAACTTAGTAACCCTTCCATTTATTACCACCGAAAGATATGGCCTTGGTGCATCTGGGTTTGCAACTGTATCAGCCTGTTTTTGGCTAGGAACCTTTTCTTCAAATAGTATTCTTGCATTAAACAAAAATTTTAAAAACTGGGGAACCGCATTGATGATTGCAATGACGAGTGGTATTCCAATTTTAGCTTCATTATTTTTTGATATGCCTTTTTATGGACTTTGCATAATAGTTTTTATGTGGGGAGGTGGAGCTGGAATAGTTATTGCGATGGGAAGAACAATCACCCAAACTTTTGCAAAAGAAAGTCATAGGGGTAGGATGCTTTCAGTTTATACTTTAGCATTTATGACTTCAGGGCCTATAGGTGCTATTATAGCTGGGAATATAATAGAAAATTATGGATTAAAGACTAATATTCTAGTCTTTTCAGTTGTAGGTATTATATTTCTAACCATCTTGAGTATTAAAAGTGATATTTGGAAAATAAGATCTCCAAATTAATTTTACGAGTATTTTTCTTCGTCCCACCAAGGATAGTATTCAGGTAAATCATCATTAACACTATCATTAAATTCTGCAGATCGTTTTTCAAGAAAGGATTCAACACCTTCTTTAGCATCTGGCATACGCCCTCTGGCAAAAATCCCTCGACTGTCAATCTTATGTGCATCCATAGGATGATTTGCACCAGCCATTCTCCACAACATCTGTCGAGATAAAGCCACTGAAACAGGAGAGCTATTATCAATTATTTCACGCGCTATTTCTCTTGCCTTTGGAATCAATTCATCTGGTTTATGAATTGACCTAACCAATCCTCCCTCTAAAGCCTCCTCAGGGCCAAAAACTTTTCCAGAGTAAATCCACTCTAAGGCTCTTGAAATACCTACAATTCTTGGAAGAAACCAGGAAGAACAGGCCTCAGGGACCAACCCTCTTCTTGCAAAAACAAACCCATATTTAGCTTGGTCCGATGCTAATCGAATATCCATTGCTAGCTGCATAGTAATTCCAACTCCCACAGCAGGACCATTGCATGCTGAAATTATTGGCTTAAGACATTCATACATTCTTAATGTTACCCTGCCTCCACCATCTCTGACGCCGGAGTGTGACCAGTCTACCTGACCATCATCGGAGATAGCTCCTTTACGATCTTCTCTAGCCTCCATATTAAAGGTATCTTTTCCGGCCGATAAATCAGCACCCGCACAAAAACCTCTTCCAGAACCAGTAAAAATAATTGCCTTAACATCATCATCTTTATCAGCCCTATCAATTGCATTAATTAAATCATGTTGCATATCCGCATTAAACGCATTTAATTTCTCAGGTCGATTCAAAGTAATTGTTAAAATATTATCATCAACTTCATATAAAATTGCTTTGTAATTCATTTTATTCTCCAAAAGATATTATAATATAAAATAATTTTAAGGTTGTATTAATACTCATTTAATTTTTAAATATTTAAAAAGAGGAATTAAATGCATCCATATATACACGCAAAAAATACTCCCGATAAAGCTGCCTTCATTATGGCCTCGTCTGGTAAAATAACAACCTACAAAGAACTTGATGATAGGTCTAATAAAATAGCTCATTTATTTAGAAAAAGAGGTTTGAAGGTTGGAGATGGTATTTCAATTTTTATGGAAAACAATTCTCAATTCCTTGAGATTTGTTGGGCAGCACAAAGATCCGGACTATATTTTACACCAATTTCATCAAGATTAACCTCTAGTGAGGTCGAGTATATTCATAAAGACTGTGGCGCTAAGCTTATCATATCCTCTAGCTATCTAAAGCAAGTCGCCAATGACCTTCCGGAGCTAACCAAAAATACGTCACATCACTTAATGGTAGGTGGCACAGAGAATGGATGGGATTCATTTGATAATGCTATTGAGGATATGCCAACAACACCTTTAGAGGATGAGGAGATGGGTCAAGATATGCTTTACTCATCAGGCACTACAGGAAAACCAAAAGGAATAAGGGTCCCTTTAAAACATATACCTATAGATCAATCTGATGCACTGATGTCAGTTATTGCTCCCCTCTATGATATTAACCCTGGGACTATATATTTATCACCAGCTCCTTTGTATCATTCAGCACCGTTACGATTCACAATGAGAGTTAATTATCTAGGAGGGACCAATATTATCATGGAAAACTTTGATGCAGAATTATCACTTTCATTTATAGAAAAGTACAAAGTTAATATGAGTCAGTGGGTTCCAACAATGTTTGTCCGAATGTTCAAATTACCAGATTCCATTAGAAAAAAATATGATCTATCAACACATAAATGTGCAATACATGCTGCTGCACCATGTCCAATTGAAATAAAGCAGATGATGATAGGCTGGTGGGGAAATATCATAAATGAATTTTATGCTGGATCGGAAGGGAATGGTTTTTTTGCCTGTAATTCTGAAGAGTGGTTGAGTCATATTGGTACAGTGGGGAAACCTATTTTTGGAATACCTCATATTTGCAATGAAGAGGGCAATGAATTACCAGTTGGGTCAGAGGGGACTATCTGGTTTGAAAGTGACGTAGAGTTCACCTATCACAATGATATAAAAAAAACACTTGAGGCAAAGCATCCTCATCACCCTAAGTGGACAACTCTTGGTGATATTGGAAAACTTGATAAAGATAACTTCCTATATTTAACTGATAGAAAGGCTTTTATGATTATTTCTGGAGGAGTTAATATTTACCCTCAAGAAGCAGAAAATCTAATTATTACACATCCAAAAGTTTTTGATTGTGCTGTGGTTGGTGTTCCGAATGAAGAGTTTGGTGAAGAGGTTAAAGCAGTCGTTCAGCCTATTTCATGGAAAGAGGTGGGGCCAGATCTAGAACTTGAAATAATTAATTTTTGTAAAAAGAATCTTTCTAGCATTAAGTGTCCAAGAACAGTAGACTTTGAAAAAGAACTTCCTCGACATGCCACAGGAAAACTATACAAAAGACTATTAAAAGATCGGTATTGGGGAAATAAGAATTCTAAAATTGTTTAATGAAGGAGGATAATAGATGAGAGTTTTTAGTAATGTTAGTGAGTTGGAGGGATGTGTTGGCGAAGAAATTGGCGTAAGTGAGTGGCTTGAAATTGATCAAAGTCGAATAAATGACTTTGCTGACTCCACAGGTGACCATCAATGGATACATGTTGATCCAGAAAGAGCAAAATCTGAATTAGGAATGCCTACTATTGCCCATGGATTTTTAACCTTATCACTTGTCCCAATGCTTACATCTCAAATAAGTTCAATCAGCAGCGTAACAAGAGGTATTAATTATGGGACTAATAAAGTTCGCTTTACCAATATGGTTCCTGTTAATTCAAAAATAAGAGCAAGATCTAAGCTTCTTGAGGCCAAACCAAAAGCTGGAGGGGTTCAGTTAATTTCTGAAGTAAGTATTGAAATTGAAGGTCAAGACAGACCGGCAATGATTGCTGAAACAGTTTCAATAGTGTTTGAATAAAATATTTAGAAAAAATGATCTCTAGTAAAAAAAATACACCGCCCAGTGCAAAAAAATTGACCGCTGAGTCAAATCACCACGGCTATAAATTATTTGATCAATATGATTGGATTAGGGATGATAATTGGCAGGAAGTCCTTCATTCTCCCAGAGTTTTAAAAAAAGAGATAAGAAAGTATATCGATAAAGAGAATCAATGGACAGATAATCACTTATCAATTTTGTCGCCCTTGAAAAAAGAAATTTATGAAGAAATAAAAGGAAGAATTAAAGAAGAGGATTCCTCCATTCCTCAGAAAGATGGACCTTGGTTTTATTTTTCAGAAACAAAAAAAGGGAAAGAATATTCAATCTTAAGGCGATTCAAGGACTCTAAAAGTCAGAGTGAAGTTTTCCATGACTGGAATGTGGAAAGCAAGGACTTCAAATACTTCAAGCCCGGTAGCGCCTCCTGTTCGCCCGATCATAATCTTCTGTCGTGGAGTTTTGACTCAAAGGGATCAGAGTTTTTTTCAATTAAAATTAAGGATATTAGAGATAATTCTGATAGCAAAGACATAATAAACAATACTGATGGTAGTGTTGTTTGGTCCTCTGATAATAAAGGATTTTATTACATCAGGATGGATAACAATCATAGGCCTTCGAGTTTATGGTTTCATGCTATTGGTACAAAAGAAGATGCAGATTCTGAAGTATACGATGAAAAAGATACAGGTTATTTTTTAAATCTAGGAGAAACTCTTAACAAAAGATTTCTGATCTTATCCATTCATAACCACGAAACAAGCGAGATAAGGTTAATAGACCAAGAAGACAAGAAAAAAAACCTAAAGCTTGTTGAAAAAAGACATCAAGGAGTTGAATACAGTTTAGAACATGATCAAGAAAATGCACGATTTATTATACTAACCAATTTAAATAATGCCGTTGACTATAAAATTATGGAAACTAATGATAGCTTAATCGGGCAAGAGCACTGGACTGATCTTGTATCATATAAGGAAGGTGTCTTAATTACAGATTTCGCATGTTTAAAGAGTTATATAATAATTCAGGAGCTAGAGGACGGGATTCCAAGAATTACAACTATTAATAAAAAAAATAATAAATATGACACTATAAAGTTTGATGAAGAGGTTTATGATTTAGATTTTAATGAAGGGTTTGAGTACTTATCAGATAAAATTCAAATTTATTATTCTTCAATGACGACGCCGCTCGAAGTTTATGAGTATGACCTTAATGAAAAAAAGAAAAACCTCATAAAAAAACAAGAATTACCATCGGGTCACAATCCAAATGAATATGTTACAAAAAGAGTGTATGCGACATCAGAGGATGGTGAATATATTCCAATATCCATTCTAAAGAAAAAAGACACACCAAATAATTCACCAACTTTACTATACGGCTATGGCTCTTATGGTATTTCAATTGCACCTAGCTTTTCTGCAGCACGCCTGTCGCTTGTCGATCGAGGAATGGTTTATGCGATTGCTCATATTAGGGGTGGAATGGACAAAGGAAAAAAATGGTATCAAGAAGGTAAAAAGAAGAAAAAAATTAATAGCTTTGAAGATTTCATTGAATCGGCTTTGTTTTTAAAAAGAGAAAATATCTCTAGTGAAATATCAATACATGGTGGAAGTGCGGGTGGCTTGTTGGTGGGTGCAACATTAAATATGCGTCCTGATATTTTTCAAGGGGCTGTTGCAGAAGTTCCTTTTGTTGATGTTTTAAATACCATTCTAGATGACAGTCTTCCGTTAACACCGCCAGAGTGGGAGGAGTGGGGGAATCCAATTAAAAATATTGATGATTATAATTATATTGCCTCATATTCACCTTACGATAATATAAAAGAACAAGACTACCCCACCCTTCTTGTTACATCTGGGTTAACAGATCCTAGGGTGACTTATTGGGAGGCAACAAAGTGGGTTGCAAAACTCCGGGATAAAAAAACAGACAAAAATCCTTTATTCCTCAAAACATATACTGAAGCAGGTCATGGAGGTATGGCAGGTAGGTATAATCAAATAAAGGAGGTCTCCTTTACTTATGCATTTATCTTGTGGAATCATGATTTATTGGAAAGGTCTGTCGCCAGCTAAAGTTATTCTGTGAAGTAGCCTCTCATACCCTTCATAACCACCTTGCGCACAATGATTAACGGAACGATTATCCCACATAATTAACATATCAGGCTCCCACTTGTGCTCGTAAATATATTTCGCCTGATTCATGTGCGAGAAAAGTAAGCTCAAAAGATCACTTGATTCCTTCTCATCCAACCCTTCAATCGAAATACTATAAACTGGGTTTATAAAAAGAGATTTTTTTTTAGTCTCTGGGTGGGTCCTTATTAAGGGATGTAAAACACTTTTTTTGGCATTAACCGAAGGCTTTATTTTCATTGAACGATCTTTATCTTTTTCTAACGCATAAAAACCATCGTCTGCATAAGGCCTTATTGCACTATGAAAGACCATTAGATCATTCAATGTTAATTTAATATCACTAGATAGATCTTCATATGCACTTTGAGTGTCAATAAAAAGTGTATTGCCGCCTACTGGAGGAATAATTTTTGAATGAAGTAATGTTGCCGATGGAGGATGTTCTTGAAAAGACCAATCAGAATGCCACGATCCTCCAAATGGAGGAGCCTTTTCTTTAGCCTCTCTTTTAACTTCAATAATATTTTTATGCCCTTTAATTGATTCAATATACGGATCATCACCAAAGTCACCAAACATCAAACTAAACTCTTCAAATTCTTCGTGACTTAACTTTATATTTTTAAAAATAATTACCGAATACTTTATCCATACACTTCTTAGGGTGTTAATTTTTTCCTTACTAAGGCTGTCTTGATAATCAAGATCAAGGATCTCAATACCAATATGGGGTTGTTTGTTTTTTATTTTATATCTCACATCTTTATTATTCATTTAAAAAAGAATGTTTCAATTACTTAATTAATGATTATTATGCATAAAAATTTTAGGAGAATTATTCATGGCGCTTGTTTCAAAATTAAAAGGAAAATTAAGACTTCCAGTAGTTGGGGCGCCTTTATTTATTGTATCTGGTCCAGAGCTAGTAATAGCCCAATGCAAGTCTGGTATTGTCGGCTCATTTCCTGCGTTAAATGCTAGGCCTCAAAGCATGTTGGGTGAGTGGTTAACTAGAATAAAAGATGAATTAGCAGAGTATGATATACAGAATCCTAATACTCCCTCCGCTCCCTTTGCCGTTAATCAAATCTGTCATGCATCGAATGATAGGCTGATGGACGATATGGCAACGTGTGTTGAGCACGAAGTTCCAATTATTATTACAAGCCTTAGACCTCCCCAAGAGATCGTTGAAGCAACACATAGTTATGGCGGCGTGGTCTTTCATGACGTTATTAATGTTAAACATGCAAAAAAAGCTGCAGAACAAGGTGTTGATGGTTTGATTTTAGTTTGCTCTGGCGCTGGCGGACACGCAGGAAGCCTTTCTCCGTTTTCATTAGTACGTGAAGTACAGGAATGGTTTGATGGTACAATATTGCTATCAGGGTCAATTGGTGATGGGCATTCAATAGCTGGTGCATTAGCAATGGGCGCTGATCTTGCGTATATAGGAACAAGGTTTATAGCTACGGAAGAAGCAAATGCTGACCAGGCCTATAAAGATATGCTTATAGAATCTGCCGCAGATGATATTGTCTACTCATCCTTATTTACAGGTATTCATGGAAATTATCTAAAACCATCCATTGCAAAAGCAGGGTTAGATCCCGATGACCTGCCAGGGGCTGATAAATCAAAAATGAACTTTGGATCTAAAGGAAATATGAAAACTAAAGCCTGGAAAGATATCTGGGGATCCGGGCAAGGAATTGGTAGTATAACAGATGCTCCTTCAGTAGGGGATCTGGTAAAATCACTAAAAGATCAATACGATCAAGCGTTTAGTGAGATGGTAGAAAAAAGATAGTTTATTAAAACCAAACCAGTCCTTTTTTAACTCTTTCTAGGTCGCGTTCGACCATCATCGTTACAAGCGATTCAAAGTCACATGAAGGATTCCAGCCCAACTCTTTTTGTGCTTTGGAGGCGTCTCCTAAAAGATGCTCTGTTTCAGCTGGCCTGTTAAAACTAGAATCAACTGAAATAATTGTTTTGCCCGTTTTATTACAGAAACCTCTTTCACTTAATCCGTCAATATCCCACTCGATATCAATGCCAATGACCTTGGCCGCCTGCTCTGCAAAGAATCTGACGCTATGAGTTTGACCTGTGGCGATTATATAGTCATCCGATTTCTCTTGTTGCATCATCAACCACATCGCCTCGACATAGTCGCCTGCAAACCCCCAATCACGCTCAGCATTTAAATTCCCTAAATTAATTACATCCTTTTTACCATTCTTGATTTCTGCCATTCCTAATGAAATCTTTCGAGTAACAAACTCCAAACCTCTTAAGGGAGACTCATGGTTAAATAAAATTCCAGAGCAAGCATGAATACCCCACGATTCTCTATAATTTACCGTCATCCAATGGGAGTAAAGCTTTGCTACACCATAAGGGCTTCTGGGGTAGAAAGGAGTATCTTCATTTTGAGGGCTTTCTTTAGCCTTTCCAAACATCTCAGATGTTGAGGCTTGATAAAATTTTGGAGTACCGCCTAAATTTCTAATAGTTTCAAGAATCCTTGTTACGCCAATTCCATCTATGTCTGATGTATAAATAGGTTGCTCATATGATGTATGAACAAAGCTCTGAGCAGCAAGGTTATATATTTCATCAGGCTCGGTTTTTTCAATAACTCTTTGAATATTGGTTATTTCAGCAAGATCCATAGAAACAAGCTCAACATCATCTAGAACTCCCATCTCGGATAGGCGCGCCGTATTGATGGATGAAGTTCTTCTAACTGCTCCATAAACTTTATAGCCTTTCTTTAAAAGAAATTCAGAAAGATAAGCTCCATCCTGGCCGGTGATTCCTGTTATGAGTGCTTTTTTTGTCATTAGGATAAAATAATTAAATAAAGATAAAAGTATAGATAAATTTAATTATGGCTGGGGCGGTAGGATTCGAACCTACGCATCACGGGATCAAAACCCGTTGCCTTACCGCTTGGCTACGCCCCAATATTTAGAATCAAAATTGTTGATACATGCTATAACCTTCGTATACCAATCTTGACAAGATTAAAAGTGTAGAAAATTCTCTCCAATCATAAAAACTTTACATATAAAATTTATTATGATGACATTAAAATCTTATAAATTCATAAAATGGAGGGTAATAATATGAATGAATTTGAAATAATGTCTTCACTAAACTCAGGATTAGCGATGAATGGTCTTTTTCTTATTGGCTTTTCTTTTCTTGCTTGGTTTTCAGGAAGAGCGTCTGTTGTTATGCATGAAAAAGGTAATGCTAATATTTTTGGAAAAATAGTAGTCAGTGCTTTTTCACTAACATCAGTATGGTACATAAATATGCAGTTTTCATATGTATCCCTTGGCATCAAAGGTGCATCACACTCAATGGCTGTCTTAAAAGAGGAAGGTGGATCTATAAGCGCAAGGGGGCAGTCTCTTATTGATAACTTCAATGGAAGCACTGAAGCACCTATCTTTAACCTCGTTAATGAACCAGCTGGCCTGATCTTGGTGGTCTCGTTAGCTCTATGCTTGCTTTCAGGTATTTGGATGGATGATTCTAATAACGATTAGTTAAATAGTACCTAAGCATTGGGTGGGTCCAGAAGCATAAAAAAATAAAATAATTTACTTTAAGGGGTCATTTTTTGGCCCCTTTTTTTTATTTAATTTATTTTACATTAAAGTTTTATTGTTAAAAAAATAAAATTTAAATAAGTTCTACTTATTTTTTTTATATATACACATCTGTTTTTAATAGAAAATAGCTTGAATTTATTAGTTACTAAATGTAAGTTTGCATATCGTAATTACTAAATGTAAGTTTGCATATCGTAAAATTGCGATTCTTAATAATAAAAAAAACCAATCATATAACTTATATTTAACTAATCCTCGGGGAGGAAACGTATGTCTATAATTAATAGATTGTCAGTATTTTTTGCTTTTTTTGCACTTATACTTACTACAAATACATCAGTATCTGCTCAAGAAGAAGTAACGAGCCTAGGTATTGAAGAAATAATTGTTACAGCCAGAAAGAGAGAGGAATCACTTCAAGATGTTCCAATCGCTATTACGGCTATTACAGAAGCACTAAATGATTCAACTATAAGAACAGTTGCTGATCTAAGTGGTTTTGCGCCTAATGTTGTTATCAGCGCAGGTTTGGGAACTAGAGGTCGTGGTTCCGCTATCTCATTAAGAGGCATTAACTCAAACGAATCAGATAAATCGTTTGATCCAAAAATTTCTGTTGAGATTGATGGAATAACCATAGGAACAAATTCAGGTCAAATTATTGAAAATTTTGATCTAGAGAGAGTTGAGATTCTTCGTGGCCCACAAGGTACTCTGTTTGGTAAAAATACAAATGGCGGCGTTATTCGCGTAATGAGAACAAGACCCACCGGAGAGTTTGGTGGTAAAGTTCAAGTTGATATAGGTGAATGGGGTCAAAAAGAGTTTAGAGCTCTAATAAACGCTCCTATTGTAGAAGATATCCTAGCGGTTAAGGTATTTGCTACCTCAATCAAATCTGATGGTTATCTTTATAATACTTTCTTAGAAACTGATGTTCCTGCAAAAGATTACATGAATACAGGCGCAACTTTTCTTTGGACTCCAAATGATAAGTTTGAAGCCTTGTTCACAATGGAAACATTTGACGATTCAAGTGACTTAGGTGCCTGGACAAACCAAAATGCAGACACTTCTAGAATTTGCACTTCTTTTGATCCAACTGATATTGCCACTGGTCTTCCAAAGACTGGCGCTGCTTTAACTTTGTCACAGTCATTCAATCCAAACGGATATCCTACTTGTAAGAAGTTTGATACTGGATCAAGTGATACAACTACAAGCGCTGACAATACTAATAAAGGTCAGTTTGATACAGATGCATACAGCCTAAAAATGACTTACGATCTTAATGAAAACCAAAGTATTACTTATATCGGTGGTTTCCGTGAAGAGTATGAATCTACAGATTGGGAATATGATGCAACTGCAATGGATTATATCAATATTTATGCTGATAACTACTATGAGCAAGAGAGTCATGAGTTAAGACTTGAAACAAATTTTGATAACGCAACCTTAACAACAGGTCTTTATGTTTGGGAAAGTACGTATCATCAAGATTGGATTACTCAAGGACAGTTCTGGTCAACTTTAGTTCCGCCTTCATTATTTCAAGCTTGTTTAGCTGGTGGTTTAGGTGCAATTAGATGTGACCCAGGCGCAACTGAACTTGGTTCATCTTATGTACAAAAACTTCTTCAAGAACAATTAACAGAATCTACAGCATTATTTGCAAACCTGGATTATCAAGCAACTGATAAACTAATGGTTACTGTTGGCTTGCGTTACACTGAAGAAGAGAAAACATTTACTGCTGGCCAATCTTATCTAGCTCCAAAAGCAAGACAATTTGTAAATAATTTTGCAGCTGTTGGAATTGATGTTTTATCGAAAAAATATGATGAAGTATCTGGTAAAATTGGTTTATCTTATCAAGCTAGTGATGATGTAATGTATTATGGTTCTATTTCTAAAGGCTTCCAAAGTGGTGGTTTCTTTGGACGTAACCAAAATCTAAAAGATTTCTCGAATACATACGATCCTGAGTTTGCCACAACTACAGAGATAGGCGTCAAGTCTTTCTTAATGGGTAGAAGGATTCAGTTAAATGCAGCCCTATTCAGAAATGAATTTGAGGATATGCAGCAACAAACTATCAAACAAGATCCAACAACGTTAACTGTTGTAACAGTTATTGATAATGTTGCTGGTATAATCTTTACCGGTTTGGAAATTGAAGTGCTAGCTCTTGTAAATGAGAACTTCGAAGTCTTTGCAAACCTTGGTTTGCTTGATTCAGAATATGACGGTTTTATTGCTGATTTAGATGGTGCTGTTGGTGGTTATAATCCAACAAATAACGATCACCTTACTCCTGTGAACACTCCTGAAACTACTTTCTCAGCTGGTGGTACTTATACAGTTCCAATGGGTGAAGGCGATTTAAGCGTATATGCTAAATATACATATATTGCTGATCAAGAAACTATCACCACTAACCAACCGAGATACTATAGTTATCAAGGATCTTACGAAAAAGTTGACGCATCAATCACTTATTCAATGGATACTTACTCGATAGCATTATCTGGAAAAAACCTAACTGATGATATCACTACTGTGATTAGAGATGTTTCAGGTTTAATGGCTTATGGTAATAAGTCACCAGGTAAGTCTTGGACGATAACTCTTAAAGCTCAATTTTAATTAATTAAGTTTTAGAATAAGAGAAGGGTCGGTATCTACCGGCCCTTTTTTT
>Ga0209091_10000662_pt1 | contig 32268 bp, 46 predicted proteins | sample ArcticOcean_MG_C_6_FD_187438 | JGI IMG/M metagenome (GOLD analysis project Ga0209091, IMG submission 187438) | Marine microbial communities from western Arctic Ocean - ArcticOcean_MG_CB8_128 (SPAdes) (version 2) | ecosystem: Environmental > Aquatic > Marine > Oceanic | place: Arctic Ocean...
ATCCCAGATACTTGGGCTTCAGGACCTATTCAATTAGCATTTATTTATGGATATGATAATGATGCTAGAAAAAGTGATTCTTCGAGAATGTGGCAAAATGTATTAGATGTTGCAGGTTGGGTTGCACTTGCAGTATCTGTAATTGTTTTCTTTGTAGGTTGTGGAGCCGCTACATTAGTAACTGCAGGTGCCGCTAGTGTAGGATGTCTCGCATTAGCAGGTTTAGCAGCAGCATCAATAGCAGTTGATGCAGCACTTATGTGCCAAATGGCTTATGAACAATATACTCAAGGAATTGGAGCACAAATTAGTAGGAATAAATATGGCTGTTCATTCCCTGAAGGAGCCTATGTCCATGTTTATAGTTTAATTCTTATAAATGAAAGAAAAGACCCATATATAACTATCAATATTCCTGCAGCACAATCCAATCCTGCAGTAGATACCTCATCATCTTTGATTAATCAAAAAACCTTATTATTATTAGGAGTATCTTCAGGATTATTTTTATTGATTTGGAATCTTTTAGGGAGTGATTCTAGTGAGTAAAGAAGGAACTACTGAAGGAGATATTACTTGGTTGATTGATAAAACAATTACTGGAAAACCTAAGACATACTTAGGTTGTGAAACTACTTGTGGGACTAAACATAATTGGTTAATTGGTGTGACTCCTGCAATTGATACTAGCGATATTACTAAAAAGGGCAGATATAAGATACAAGAAATCTGGAAAAGGGTAGAAGCCTACACCCACCAATTAGTAGTGATGTTTAATGCTAAAACTACAGAAGGTGGCGTTTGCACAGGAAGTTGGGATGATGATGTTTCAGGAAGTCATAAGATGGAATTAGTGATAAAACACTATAGGTCTGGTAAACTTCATGAAAAATCAGAATTAGTTTTACTTAATGGTGCTAAACAATATGTAAGTATTAATGGTGCAGGTAATTTTGGAGTTTCAGCATCATCAATGGAGTGGGGAGAAGATTGTATTAAACCAAAAGGAAGTAGTAATTCAGCATTCAAAGTTTCAAACGAACCTTCAAATATGGAATATTATAATCCAGACAATGATATAATTTATAATCCAATGTCTGGTGGGGCTTCGGCAATAGATAGCCCATATACAACCCCTATAATCATAGCCGCTAGTGTAGGAGTAATGCTTACTATAGCCTCATTATTTAAAAAGTATTAAATAGATTAAGACCTTATAATTTAGTATGGTGAAATCGGCTGGTGAAAAACTTAAGATATGCCACACTTGTGAGCATCTAGATAAACCATTTATAGGTAGTCCTAAATGTAATGTATGTGGGTGTATTGTTAGATTAAAAGTCTTAAGAGATAAGGATGAATGTCCATTAGGTAAATGGTAATCAGCCATAGTTTCACTATTTATTACCATAAGTGTTATAAATGTATTATACTAATTAAAATATAGAGGGGAGAGTATAATGAAAAAGGCTATAGAGGTTGAGGGGTTATTGACTAGGATTATTCAATTCTTATTAGCCTTCGATGGAGTCCTCCACATTTTAGAAATAGGTTCTGCATATTATGAAGAAGCATGGGCTACTTTATTCTTGACAACATTCCACGCTGGTATCTTTTTCCTTGCAATATATTTTATAGGTCATGACCCTAAGTATCATAGTGGAGAGTTAAGTAATGACTGAACTTATTAAACAAGGTGGCCCTTGTAAAAGACAATGTGATGTTGATAAAAAGACATTAGTTTGTAATTCTTGTGGTATGTTCTATGGAACGGTGAACTCTGATGGTAAAAATTGAAATTATAGATGTGCCTGTAAATATGGCTATTTCAGGTAAAGAAATCTATGCACCACCTAAAGATATAGGTTATCAAACATTAACTCAAAAGGGTAAAACACATGTAATACCCACTACAGCATATTGTCCAATTTGTAGCGATTTTCAAGAAAAGGGTTATGATGGTAAACTAAAAAGGAAATTCCACATATTAGAACATGATTTAATTTTTGATTTAAAATATAATGAGGATACTAACGGAGACCTTTACGCCACTTGCAATTCGTGCGGTTTCGATTTAAGAAAAGAGGCTGAAGATAGGCCAAATATACTCAATAAGGAAGAAATTGAAAGGATTAAAAGAAGTATATATGCTCAAGATGTCAAGTTCTCACATGGTAATTACTATTTAGAATATAAGAATTTTATTGATTTTGCAAGGTCTTGGAATGAGGGAAATTCTATTGAATTAATCATTTCATATAAAGTTGCAAATCAAGAATATAATTATAAATTAAATGAACAATGCCTGAAAGATGTATCAAAGTTCCATAAACTAGATGGATTATTAGGAATACCTAGAAATTTCTGGACTAGACTATGAGATTATTTAATAAATATTATAGAAGGTTTTATATAGATAAAAAGAGTATAGTAATATGATGAGAACTTTTAAAGTATATCAGGAATTAGATAAATTCATCGAGTATTGCGGTGGTGAAGAAACTGTGAGATGGATTGTAAGAAGGATTGGTTCTAAAAATTGGGAAACTACTAAAATACACCCAATTGTTGCTTGGAATGAAGAGTATACTCAATCTCCAGTCATCATAGGTATTGCAATTAAAGTGGAAGATAAATTCCAAATTATTGCATCTGTTCAAAAATCAGATGTAGTAGATTATAATCAATGGATTAAATCAATTTCAAATGAGGAGGTATATTTTGATGTTGCTTCAGCATTATTAAATAATAATAATGCAATTATTGCTTCTGAAACCGATATTATTGATGGAGAAATATTAGGTTGGGAACATGTGCTTAATCAAGTAGTTGAAAATAAAAGGTCTAATGGATTAACCAGTAATAAAGATACTATGCATTCTACTGAAAATGAAATCAATGTAGAAGAGTTTAATGATTTGGTAAATTATTTTGAACATGATAGCACTATTATTGATTTTATAAATATACTTAAACAAAGTATTAAAAATATATCAGTATTAGATTTAAATGAAGAAAATGATAGTTTTAAGTTTGATGCTGACTTTCAAGATGAATGGGCTTAAACCGATAAATTTAAGTAATAACAGAAACTATGCAATATCATGGTTTCATTAAAAGAGTATAAAGCCTATGCCAATGAGATATCTAAGGGTGTTCATCAATATAGGTTAGATGTGAGGAATCTGAAAAGAATTATGACCTATGGGAGACCTGCAGGAGATAAAGTTGAAGAAGATTACCTTAAAAGATACTTTTTAGGTGGTAAGTATGATAACCTAGATGGCGTTAAAATGTGGAAAGATGATTTCGCTTATAGGAAAGGCCAGTTAAAAGGTAATATTTATATATTAGTTGGTGAGAAAGAAGAGTCAAAAACAGTGTTCTCCTGCCATACAGATACAGTCCACAGAACTGGAGTTATTCAAAATGTTTTCATATGCCCTAAAGATTTAGTATTTAGGACTGATAGCGGTCAATGTTTAGGTGCTGATGATGGTGCTGGAATTTGGTTGATGTGGGAATTAATTAAGGCAAGAGTTAAGGGGCTTTATGTTTTCCATAGGGCTGAAGAAGTAGGAGGTCAAGGTAGTGCATATATGGCAGAATCTTTAGGATTCTTTAAGGATGGCCATTATAATAAATGTATTGCATTTGATAGAAAGGCCGATAAAAGTGTTATTACTCACCAAGCCTGTGCTAGGTGTTGTTCAGATGAGTTTGCAGAAGATTTAGCGAAGAAATTAGGTATGGGCCACAAAACAGACAATACAGGGTCATTTACAGATTCGGCCAGTTATACAGATTATATTGCAGAATGCACTAATCTGTCAGTAGGTTATTATGGTGCACACAGCGCAAGAGAAACTCAAGATATTGAATATATATTCCCATTTAGAGATGCACTAATAAACATAGATTGGGAGAATTTAGTTATTCATAGAACACCTGGTGAGAAAGAATATTCAAGCACAGGATATTATGGTTATGGGACTGGTAAAAAGAAACCGCCTAAGAGGGTCAGAGAAGAAATCGATTGGGATGACTGGGATGATTATTATTGGGATAATCAAACCGCAGATGGTGATTGGAAAAGTAAAGGTGTTAAAGGAGACGATAAAGAAGTTCAAATTATATCTACTACTTCATCACTTGGAGACTTACCACTTCAAGAAGATTGGGAAGAGCCTGTAGCGAAAGATGAATCTGATATGGAACAGATATTCGCTGATTGGGAAGAGTATGAAAATTGGTTAGAAAAGAATGACCCTAAAAAACAACAAACTAAGGAAGACTTATCTAAAGATGATAAAAAAAAAGATGAAATAACTACGACTGAAACTGAGGGAGCATCTGGCTATTTAGATGATATAGATATGCCTGTAGAAGATTATGATTGGAGAAATTGGTTTACTGAAGGATTTGTCTGGAATGATAGAAAGTTTTAACCAAAAGATTTATAAAGGGTGAGCCTTACTAATACTATTTGGTGTTATTGTGAAATGTCAAATATGTAATTTACTTTATGAAGAGCATTCCTTAACTAGAGATGATGCCCTTAATATACATAAATTTGGAGGATATAGGAATAGATGTTTCCTAAAAACCAATTTTAAAGGTTTTGAGTTCAAGGGTAAACTAACTGATGATAGGGTAATTATAAAGTATAATAATATAACATATCCCCTTCTAAGGGATGCTAAAGGTAGACCTATTATTGCTAAATATTCTAAGAAAGATGAACAGATTAGTTTAAGGACTGGGAAGGTATCTAACCCATATATTAAGATAGTCCAAGAGGGGCAAAATAAATTTGACAAACTAGGTAATCCTATTTTTTTATTAGATTTAGATAATCCAATTCCTGTTCACCATCCTAATGGAAAAAGTATAATTAAATCTGGAATATATATTAAAAAATCTTTATTTAAGAATAGTAATTTTGAAAAGAGCGACTTTTCAAATACTATATTCAAATCCTTTCTTAAAAAATATAATAGTAGGATAATTGCCTGCAATTTTAGTAAAACTAAATGGAATGGTGCTACATTAGAAAATGTAATATTTAAGGATTGTAATATGAGAGGAGTTGATATGACTAATTTAAAGTTTTTTAAGAATGTTGCTTTTATTAATTGCAATATGAGAGGTTCGAGAATACCTGATGAAATGGTTTTGCAGAATCCCATTAATGAAAATTTAATGGACAATAGTAGAAAAAGGTCTAAATCAAGTATAAGGAAGAGATAGATTTATATCACAAGTCACTAATTTATAATTATGGTCTGTGGCGTGAAGTTATATATGATGGTTGTGATTCTTTGAGTTTACCAGCATTGACAGGGTGTATAGCACAAGGTGGTTCGGTTCCTCTGAATGCACCAACAGGAGTTGCTATCACCCAAGCAGGCACATCAACAGCAGGGTTCCACATTGAATTTACAAATCCTGAGGCCGTCCCCCCTACAACTCTAGTCGCCGTTGCACATGGTGATTCAATTCCTATTCCAGCAGGTTCAATCCCCTCAATGACTTTTCAAGCCGATGGTAGCCAATCTGGGGGAGATGCAGCAAGTTCATTTGCATGGCAACTCGCCATTACTAATCCTGATGACGCACCAGAATCCAGGGTAGACTCAGGTGTAGCAGATGATGAGAGCCTCGCTATTGGCGATATGTCAATTTTAGTAGTCGACCCAAGTCAAGAACCTGCATTCAATATAGAATATGCTAGAATTAATTCAGGTGGAACAGGTTCGCAACTGATATCGTTTACCTTAGTTGCTCCTTGATGATTATAAAGAGATAGTATTATAAAGGTGTTCAGACTATCTATATCTATGTCAAGAAGTAAGGAATTAAACGACTGGTTAGATGAATGGTCTCAAAAAATGGATATAATAGACCCAGATGGGAAAGAAGTTTTCGATTTTAAATTATTTGAAAAGTATACATCTTTTATGATGAAGTTGAATTCATATTTACATAGAAACTTCAAGATTGAAGATTAATTATCTTAGCATAGAGTTATAAAGGTATGAAACTAAGGTAAGATTATGAGCAGAAAAAATAGTTGGATTAAAATTGTGAATAATTTATTAGCAGAAAGGGCAATGACAAGTAGAGAGATTTTTGAGATTTTAAATAAAAGGCAAAGATATGCACCCCACCCGAGGAAAGTTACCTTAGTTTTGAGAGGCAATCCAGACTTTAGAGAAATTGATAAAGTATCTATAAATTCATTGGCCAAAACCGATTCGCATTTAGTGAGTTTGTGGGGTAGAGATGATAGAGAATATGAAGTTACTCAACCATACATGGTCAGATTTTGAATAGCAATCTTTATATAGGTATGTGAAAACATATCAAGTTAGGGAGTTATTATGGAAATAGAAGATATGAAATGTGAAATTTGTAGTTCAGAGAAATTTGATTATGAAGAATCCAAGGGTGAATATAGTTGTTTTAATTGTGGTTGTGTATATAATAAAATTGCAATCGATGAAGGGCCAGATTGGAGGAATTATGAAGATAGTAGTGGAGATGGTGATAGGGCAGGAATGCCTTCAACACAATTACTCCATGATAAAGGACTCACAACAGATATTGGGTGGCAGGATAAAGATTATGCTGGTGCGAACCTATCTTCGGAAATGAGGAAGGTATTTAGAAGAATTAGAAGACAACATCAGAGGACTAGAATTAGTAATTCCACAGAAAGAAACCTCGCAGTTGCATTAGGTGAACTACAAAGACTCGCTAGTCAAATGACCTTACCTAGAAATGTAAGAGAAGAAGCCGCATTCATATATAGGAAGGCCGTAGAGAATAAACTTGTAAGAGGAAGGTCTATTGAAGGAGTAGTGGCTGCAAGCCTATATTCAGCCTGTAGGATGCAAAGAATACCTAGAACCTTAGATGAGGTAGGTAAACACTCCAGAACAGGTAGGAAAGAGATTGGAAGGACATTCAGAGCCATCTCAAGAGAGTTGATGCTAAATGTAACTCCTGCATCACCTGCAGACTATGTGCCTAGATTCTGTGCTATTTTAGAATTACCTATTGAAGTAGAAACTTATGCTAAAGAAATACTAAGGAAGGCTGAAGAAATTGATTTGACAGCAGGTAGAGGCCCTACAGGTATTGCAGCAGCAAGTGTATATCTAGCAGGTATTATAAAAGGTCATGAAAAGACTCAAAGAGAAGTTTCAGATGCGGCAGGAGTTACTGAAGTAACTATTAGAAATAGGTATAAAGAAATTTGTCAAGCATTAGCAATCAATCCTCAGAAGGAATAGATATATAAGGGTGTTCTTACAGAGGTATAGGTATGAGTGCAATTAATGAAACATTAGTTATTAATATCTTAGAGAAAGGATATGAGGGTAAGGAATGGAAAGATGGAGAGACTTCAGGAAAAGATAAACATAGAGTATATGTAATAGGTCCTAGTGGTGAGATTGGCTATTTAGATGTAAAAACCTGTAAGTTTACTAATTTCAACAAATCAGGAATAGCCTTTGGAGTAGTAGAAGATAAAAAGAAATCAAAAATTGAATTATCTACACAGAAAGGTATTAGTATTTTTTTAGGGATTTTAGATGATAACATGGATAAAGTTAATAATTCTACATCTCAAAGATTACAAGATGCAATCCAAGGTTTAAATAATTTAGATTGTGAGTCTAAAAGAGTAGATATTAGTTTATCACCATCATTTGAAGTTAAATTACCTAAGAATAGAGTAGGTTGGGCGAAAGCAAGTATTTCAGTATCGGTGGAGAATCCTAAAGATGTTCAAGACCTTTATGATGCAGTATCAGAGTTAACTTATGCTATGTTAAATGCTGAAGAGCAAAAACTAAGGAATAGGTGAGATAGTATTATATAGAAAGTAATCCTATTAATCTATTATGATTCATATTTTACCCTATATTACAGAAGATATAGAGATTAAATATAAAGTAGATATGGATAATGAATTACTAGAAAATCATAAACCTATTTCAATTAAAGAAGCAAAAAATATAAATAGGAAATATATATTTAGTTGGAAATGGAGACTTTGTGAAGTTTGTTCAAACGATTTTGATATAACTAAACAAGGAATATATTATAGATGCGAGGAATGCTTATGAAATCAATAAAAAATGTAAAACTAGGTATTGTGCCCAAGAGTATGGAAGTTTCAGTTAACTCTGATGTAATAATGAATAGTAAAGATGATTTTGACGACTTATATGTAGTCATGTTCAACATAATGGATGACCCTTTAAGGTTATCATTAATTACTATTGGTAATCTATCAGGAATCCTTAAAGATAGAGGATTGACTACAGAACAAATTAAAAATCTATACGATAATAATCCTGAAAAATATTTAAGTGAATCATTAAATAATCCAGAATCTTTTGATAATTATGCTACTGAGAATATCAGGATAGTATTAGATAATCCTGAAGATGCCCAAAAAGCAAGATTATTGATTTCGAGTATGATTCAAAATAAACAGTATTTACAAAAAACAAATTATATATTCCCTAATGAATCTGTAGAAAAAGAACAGGCAGTAGATACTACTGAGTTAATACCTCAACTAAAAATAATGTTAGAGATTATAAAACAATGGGAAACATTTGATATCAAACAATTTTCACAATCATTATCAGGTGCAAACATAAAATAATAAAGTATATATAGTTGATACGCTTATCGTATATTATGAATGAATTGACAATGGAATCCTTGGTGGATATTCAAACAGTTTACTGCGAATCAGAAGCGAACCCAGTCTTGTGGAGTCATCTAGGAAAGTGTATTGCAGCAAGTTATCTACAATATATTGATGTAGAAGATGCATTCCCTGACGGTTTACCTAATTCTGAAGAAGAGTAATAAGTTTAATCGCCAATCCAAATGTATTGTCCAGCACCTTGGCCATGCTTATTGATTCTTTGATAATTAGGGTTGACTCTAAGGTATGAGCCAAGTTGTCTAGGAGTAGGTATAGAGTGTATACTCCAAATACCAATAAGGTGATGCTTTAAAGAATTAGCACCCATTTCCATTTTTGTATTTTTCATAAACTCATCAATAACTTTAGCCTGTGTAGCCCTCAATCCATACATCTTATTCTTTTTCATCAAAAACACCTGCCCATGTTTGCCATTCATCTTCTGCATTAAAGCCATTACTTATAAAGTTTCCCCACATAAGTCTCATTAGTTTTATTCTAGGCCAATTTATCATGATACCACCTCAACCACATAGTCATAATCTGCACCACAATGATAACATTGATAGTTATCATCAAATTCATGCCTATTATTTTCATTCATCATGCAATACTGAAATCCGTTTTGTTTAACAGATTCACTTATCATCCATTCCCATTCTATTTTTATTTTTTCTATATTTTGTATCCCCATTTCTGGTTCCTCCTAATGCTACATAGAAACACCCAGTATATTAAGGTTTCGGTCATTGTTTATATAGGTAGTGGTATAATTAGAATACTGAGGCGGAAATATGACTGATGTAAAAGCATTTATTAATCAAGCAAAAGAAGAATTAGGAAAAGAAGGGGGTAAATTAATCACCGATACAATAACTACCTTCGATGGAGTAGAACATGATAAAGATGAATTACTATCTAAAATGTATGATGATGATTTTTATTATGGTTATCTTGGAAAACATGCATTGAGTTCTAGTAGCCTTAAAAATATTTTAAAATCCCCTAAGATATATAAACAAATTCTTGAAGAAGGGCAAGCAGAATCTCAACCGTTGAGAAGTGGTAAATTATTCCATTGGATTATTCTAGAACCTGAGAAGATTAAAACCTTACACATAGTAGATGTAGCAAGTAAAAACACAAAGGCATTCAAAGAAGCCTGTTTAGAACATGATGATGTTTTTACTAGGAAAGAATATAATGATATGGAAAAATTAACAAATGTCATGTTAAAGAATAAAAAGGCTCTAGAGATTCTCAAAGATTGTAAGGTTGAAGTCCCAGAAATTAAAATGATTAATGGGGTCGCATTTAGAGGTAAGGCAGATATCCTTAGGAAAGATGAGATTGTGGATATTAAAACGACTACCGATATTGCAAACTTTAAGTGGTCAGCATACAAATATGGTTATGACCTCCAAGCATACTTATACCTAAGATTATTCCCTCAAGCCAAAAGGTTCAGATTTTTATGTATCGATAAGGCTACTAAAGATATAGGTATTTTCGATTGTTCGGAGGAATTTCTAGAGAGTGGTAAGCAGAAACTTGAAAGGGGTATATCCGAATACAAGAAATTCTTCCAAAATGGAGAAAACATTGACGATTACACTATTGAAGGAACTGTATAATTCAATTGAAAAATCAATTTTTAAAGGGTTATTTTAGCCATAGTTACTTTTGATTTTATCCGAATATATACCACCTATCCGAAACGATTCAAGATACATCAAATTAATATTTATACATCTTTTTTCGTAAGGTGAAATTATGAAGGTAGATTTACTTTTTCTTTGCTTTATTTTTAAATTTAGTAGGAGGTCTTGTGAAGAAATCATCTCTGACGGCCTTACCTAATTTATTTAAGTTGCCATATGGTATATAGTATACAGTCTTGGCCAATCCTTGACCATATTTAACTAATTTACTTGCATCAATTTGCCAGAAGTTTCTATAAACACCACCATATACCCATTGATTCCTAGACCATCTATAAGTTATTACAAAATACATACCTTGTTTCCCTACATAATCTGCATTACCGTTTTTATCCTCTGCATTTTTCATCCTCACAATAGAACCTAATACAATGCAAATATCATCCTTTTTCCTTGAATTTCCTGCATATCTATAAATATCACTACCCATCAATTTCTTTAGGGCTTTATCAGATTTAGTCATAATTTTAAATAACCTTCGCAACTATTTAAGGATTCTCCAATTACATAATGTTTATATAGGTATTATCAATATGATTAATCATGGTCAAAATAGGAATATGTGGGAAGATGGCTAGTGGTAAAACAACACTAGCAAATGAAATTATAAAGGAAATCCCTCACATCAATAAACATAGTTTAGCAAAAGCAGTAAAAGATTTTGCTATATTTGTATATGATATTCCAGAAGGTCATAAAGATAGAGTTTCATTTCAAAAGATAGGCGATGGTGCTAGAAAACACCTTTATGAAAACATTTGGATTGATACATTAATGAAACAAATAGATAATGAATCTCAACATAAGTATACTCCTAGCAACCAGTTAGATATGAATGGTAGAGATTTAGCCCTCGATTGGGAAAATCCCGATGAGGAGCAGGTTAAGTATCATTGCATCGTAGATGATATTAGATATGTGAATGAAGTTAAAGAATTAAAAAAGGCAGGTTGGATTATAATAAAGTTAGAAATTAATGATAAATTACAAATTAGTAGATTAAAGAAAACCTATCCTGAGAATTGGAAAACACATCAAATGGCTAGGAACCACCCTTCAGAGTTGGAAATTGATATGATTACTAAAGACATGGTAGATATTGTTATTCAAGCAAAAGATGATGAGTCAGTATTGTCATCACTTAATAATTTTATGACTGAATATAATATATTGGCTTAACCAAATTTAGATAGTAAGTCTAAGTTTTTAATCTCTTCGGACGATTTTTTAATAATATCCAGTTTACTAGATTTGTTAAATTTAAACATTTGCCAAAAGATAATTCCTAATGTAGCAATACCAAATAGATTCCCAGTCCTTACATATCCTTCACTTTTGAATTGTTTCCCACCATGTGGGCCTTCGATATCTACAATACCCATATAACCAAGTTTACCTAGTGCTTCTTGAAATACAAACCAATTAACTCCTGAATCATTTTCCAAACCTACCCCACCATCACCTTTAGCAACTTGTCTGTTTTGTCCACTTTCAACAGTAATTGCACCTGCATTAACTCCAGGATTGGAAATCTGCATGGCTTGCATAACTGTTTGCTTATTTGGGAAAACTAAAATTCTAACCCTATTATGGAAAACTTCACTATTAGTATTAGTATCTAGTTGTTTATGAGGGTAAACTAAAAACTGAACAATATATTCATCATTATCTCTAGATTTTACAAACTCTCTACAAATATCTGTAGATGAAAAATATTGCCTTCCTGTGTAAATCTTACCATCTTTCAAAGGATGTCCATGGATAGTCCACTTCCTCTGACTTTCCTTATAACCATTCTTTTGATTATCTTGTTTACTTTTTGAAGATGGGTTAACTTCAATCCTACTTTCTCCCCCATATGAAGGTTCACCTAGTTGGTATACGCCTTGAATATCATATACATAAGACATCCACTCTTTCTCTTCATGGGTCATATCTGAAAATGTTTTCATTTTTTCAATAGATTCAGGTGAAAATTTATTCCACTCTTTCTGCCAAGGCAACATAATTATATATTCAGCCTTTTGATATTTAAAGAGTTTGTTTTTAAAAAGGGGTGTGCAAGGGCGAAGGAGGAAATCCTGGGGAGGTATCACCCTCACACATTTTACATAAGTAAATACTACTACTTAAATCTTTATACTTATATAGGTAGTGATATAATCAATAATTATGGAACTTAGAACGATAGAGAGATGTAGTAAGATTATGGTGTATCCTAAGAGGGTGTTAGAATGAGAGCAAAAACACAAGTTCATGTAGAATATGAAGTTTTTAAAGCCTTATTAGATTCCGAAGCATTAGGAGAATTGATTGAAGACTTAAAACAAGAATTAGTTCCTGCTGGAGATATAATTGCTGAAAAAAGATTTAATGAAGGTGTTAAAAGTGCCTCAGGGTATATACATAACCTTTTAGAAAGAAGAAGCCATAGGTTGCCAGAAAATCATATAGATTACAAACTGAAGGAATAATTATGAAACCTCCCATATTGCATATAAGTTCTAATCATGATTGGATGTGTGGACTAGTTAAAGAAGGTCCTAATTGGTCTGAAAAATATTTGGATGATGGTGTAGCAAGATTCTTAGAATTTTGCAAGGAATGTGAGTTTAAATATATCGATAGATACGGTCAATCAAAATTTGATAACACAAAAAAAAGCATGAGAGATAATAACCTTAAGGATATAGATTCATGCGATTGTGGATGCCACCCTGAAGAAGGTGTTAAATCTAAATTATATATCAAACCTACTAAGGTAATATATAAAGTTAGGACTCTTAGAATGTTCTTAGAAAATCATTAAATAGTTGTTTAATGTATATATATAGGTTGAAATGATATGAGTTATAGAAATAGAAACCCATATATGACTATTAATCATGGATTGATAGGAGGGAAGAGGGAGTCTCAAGATAGGTATCTTTGTATATCTAGCAATTCTGAATACGCTAATATTAACCAAAAAATATTTACCTTTAATAATTTTGATGAGATGCAAGATAATCCATATACTGAGTGGGAATATAATTTATTAAATATGTGGAATATGGCCCAGATTGATACAGTAATAGAGAATTGGGGTTTAGAAACTAAGAAAGATAAAAAATATCCATCTCTTAAAAGGTTCGCTGGAGGGAATGAATTCGACCTAAATTTCCAAGGTTTAAAAGATTCTTGGAACGCCCTATTAGATTTTGATATAAAAAATTGGTTTGAAAATCAACCTTTTAACCCCCATGAATATTGGGATATTAAAGAAGTAAAGGGTTGGCCTACAGGCACTAGGTGGGTGGCTCAACTAAAATCTGTAGGGAGCAGAATAGTTTCCGTTGGTTGGTCTGGGGACGACCATGAATTATACCTTAGTTTTAATTTGGGAGTAACGGCTAATGAAATTAATTTATGGAGTAGAGATACTGGAGATGAGCAGTATGGTCAGAAATACACTATTAGAAAACTAGAAAAGATACCCATAATAAAGAAGGTGATGAAATGAATAGAACCAAGATTATAGGCATTTTAGTATTTACTATAGGGTATGTAACAAGTATTAAGTTAGGGTCAACTAGTTTGTTGGGTAATGCCTCAGGTATGTTTTTAGTGCTTACAGGATTATTTTTAATGTGGAATGGGTATGTAGCAGATTATAATTATGACCCATCCTTTGCAATATTCGGTTAACCTTATATAGGTCATGAAACAAGTCTATATTACGCAAGGAGGAAAATGTAAATGAGTAATGTTAGTGAAATTGAAGCATTCCTATCCAACCTTGAGGAAGAGACAAAAGCCAATAGCACACCAGCAATGTATGTCCAAAGGGACAAGTTGGTTGCTACAATTGACGAGGATTCAGGTTATTCAGACCTGTTTACTGGTTATATTGTTGAAGGCTACACCGAGGGCATAGAAGGCCAATACGGTGTCTCGACTGCAGTCAGAGTGATTGCACCTCAAGATGGTAGAAGAATGACTCTGTGGCTTACTGGCTTTGAGCAGGAACATTTCAAGAACTCTTTAAGTTCGTGGAATGAGGACGGAGGTTCTTACCCCTACGAAATTAAGTTCTTGAGACATAAGGTCCTTGGGAGGAATGGGAGGCACTATAATAGGTTTAGTGCATCACTCCTATCCAGTGGTGAGGCTGTAACAGTCCCACCTGTCCCAGAAGACCAACTGCAGCAGTCAGAGAAGTAGACACTTTGAGTAATGGTATAGTATCCAATATCACTCACCTCTTCGGGGGTGGTGATTACCCACCAACATGTTTATATAGGTAGGGTTATTTCTTTTATACATGAGTAAAAAATTTCAAAGAGATTTTCAAAAACAAATCACCCAAAAAACTGGGTGGAAATTAGATTCATATATAGTCGGTGGTAAACACTACCTTTGCAAAATTAAATGTGATGGTTGTTCATTACATGAAGACACTATAATATTCCCCAAAGGGGTGGGAACTTCTATATCTACCTCACCAAGCGCAAGTAATGCTTGGAATAATATTAAATCTCAGATTAGGAAAGTCCACAGACAACATTTAGATAAATATTAAGATACATTGAACTCCACCATCAACAATTCGAGAAGGGTGTAGTTATATAGGTCCTATAAGTTAATAATAAGTAAGGGGTGGCTATTTGGAAATTGATAATGAAATATTTGAATTCGTTAAAGTCTGTTCTGAAAGTTTTATTGAAAGGGCAACTGATATGAAATTTGTCCATAATTGTAAAATTTTCCCTGATATGGTTGAAGGTTCTGGATTTTGCATTAAGATTGATACTAAAGCAATCAATAATAAGGATGCTGGAAAAGATAGAGTTTTTTTAGAATTTGTAGTTTCAGATGGGGAATATTCTGTTAAGTGTATGGCTCATAATGCTGAAGAAGATTATTTAGTAAGTGGGATTTCAAACGATGAATTGGCAAATATGCTTGAAACTTTAACTGTTAGTCAAAAAGAAGGTAAAAGAGTAGAAGTCAAAGGACACCATGTGAATCATGGTAGAAATAGAGTCTTTTTGGTGGATGCTGTTTTTATAGATGATGGATTTAAAGAGAGCCAAATGTCTATTAAACAATTTAAGGCATTTAAAACATTGTGTAAAAAATATAAAACTAACCCATTAAATTTAATGATTAATGATAAAACCTTATGGGCTGAACTATATGCTAAGGACTATCTCAAAAAGGCTATTATGTTATATACGCTATCACCTTCAAAGAAACAAGATATGATACATATAGGGATTGTATCTAGTCATGGGGAGGGTAAAGACCACTTAATTGAGAGGGTTATTCAACCTATACTACCATGTAGGAGAGCAGGAAGTGGTAAGATGGCAACCATCCCAGGATTATTTGGGGCTATGAGTGGTGATGATTTAAATGCAATTGAAATTGGATTATTACCTAAGATGAATCATGAAAGAGTTGCAATTAGTGAATTTCAAACTTGGAATGAAGATACATTCGGAGAACTTATGAATATGATGGCTAATGGTAAAATTGAAATGCAAAAAGGAGCATTAGATATTGAAAGGGAAACTACTCTTAATTTACTATTTTTAGGTAATCCTCCAGCACATTATGATGAAGACAAGCATGAAAAAAGAATCATGTTGGATGCATTTGGTAAATATACACTTCAAATTTTATCTAGATTATCACTTATTTTTACACAATTGACATTAGCAGGGGATGATGCCCAACATAAAATTAGAGAGGCTATTGTTTCTGCTATGGATGGAGATTTTGAAAATACAGATGCTGCAGAAAGTATTAGAGTATGGAGGAAGTTCTTTAGAGAATATCTTAGGTATGTTTCAAGATTAACCCCTAAACTAAAAAAGAGAATTGCATTAATAAATAGTATTTATGATGATATTGAAGGAAGGCCTCATTTCCAAGATGCGTTTTGTATGAGGAAGAATACAGATAATAGGAAATATCAAGAGTTTGCAAATTTGGTTAGAGCCTTTGCAAGATTATATGGTGACGAGGAGATAAAAACAGACCATGTATTTGAAGCCCAATCTATTTTTGAAAAAAGTCTACAAACACTTACTGAGGAATTCCCAATTAAGACTATGTTAGCAGGAGTTAATCAAAAACTAATAGATTTGTATGAAAAGTTACTTTCCAAATGTCCTGCAGGATATACTAAGAATGAGATGAGGGAAATGGTTAAGTTTTCTAATGATGATTTTGATACTTTAATTAATCTACAAGCAATAACTCCTTTCGATGATGGGACTTATTTTATAAACTCAGGATGGCAAGATAAATTAGAAGGAGATAGTAAAAATGAATGAAACCTCTGAACAATTAGAAACTTGGGAATACCTAAGGACATACTATTATCCGAGATTTGTAAACGGTATGACTAGGTTAACTTGGGCTAATAGATTTGATGTATTAAAGATGATACATGGAGAATGGGAACCTAGAGGTGAAGACCCCGTCAAAGCAATGATAGAATATGTTAGAAAACATGGAGGTTATTTTGAATTTTTTTGCAGAGGTGTGGATGTCTTAGAAAATGGTTCATTCAAATTACAACATTTAGTATCTGCCCATTTAGGAGATATAGGTATTTGTGATGATATATAATAGATATTTTTAAATATCTGGTAGTATTATTAATATATATGGTAAGAGTAATCAAAAGAAGTAAAGTCAAAGTCCAAGACAAATTGACGGGGGAAGTGCACTTCAATGAAACTTATTTTGTTAAAAATTTATACTGGCCAGACCAATTCAAAATTATCAATCAAGAATTAAATTATCCTAATTCTTGGGCAGGTAATTCAAGAATAATATTGCAAGATAATAAAAAATTATTTGAAATTCAAAAAGGGACAGGGACTGAATATTATGATATGCTAGTTGATTCTCAAAATGATAATTATAATTTGATGAATACTTTATTAGGTATTATAGGCTATCCCCACATGTCTAAACCCTCAGATTATAATACACTAACTAAAAAATCAAAGGGCTTTGGGCAGGGAGGATATTATGGATATCAGGGATATAATCCTGCTAACTTCAAAACCAAGATACCTAAAAAAAAGGTAGAAGAGGAAAAGGTCAAAGATGATTGGGACTCTAATGCCTATGACTCTTTTATTGAATTGGGGAATATAGAAACTAATGAAGATAATTATAATATTAATGTGAAACCTCACAAAGTTATAAAACCCATTATGGATGAAATTAGAGTTTTAGGAATCCCCATGTATCACACACATATATATGAAGAGTCATATGATTATAAGTCAGATGGGGGTGAGTTTATAACTGAAATGCTAAAAGGTAGGATAACTCATAACATATATGATAGTGCAGAAAAAGAAAAACAAATAGAGCAATTCATAAAAACACCATTAATAACTACCTCATTCTATAAATATTTCAAAACAGTCCCTATAAATTGGAGAGCCTATAATAAATATATAAACAGAAATAGAGATGGTGAGTTAGATGATTGTATAATTCCAGGAGTCGGAGCACATAAAATAGATTTTCCAAAAGGACCATTCATATTCATGATTAAAGAGTATGATACACAACAACCATTTGAGGAGAATGGAATTACTAGGATATATTTAATATTTGGTGAAATTGATAGAAAGGATTATAACCTCAATATAGTTAAAGGTAAAGGATATCTAAATACTCATCAGTTCAAAAATGCTACCAAAGCGCAAAAAAGAAAGGGAGAATCATTCTCAGATAGGATATTTTTAGGATTAGAAGCAACAATGCAAAGCAATGTCCTAAGGTGTGAGAATTTTTTTGGACCTATCTTAAATAATACATCTCCAATAGGCCTGAGAAGTATAAGGAGAGAGTGGCAAGACGATGAGGAAGAAGACGAACAAGATTACCCTGTAAGACAACTATATTTCAAATATAAAACGATAGAGTTAAAAGATATATCACCTAAGATAGTGAATTGGCCAAGAACTAAACCAATAAAACTTAATTGATATGTATCATTAATTGAACTAAGGCTTATAAGAAAAACAATTAAATAGGTGGTTACACCATCATTAACCTATGGCTAGAATTAATATGAGAGGATACTCAATGTCTGAGGGGGCATTTAATGAAGCAGAGAGGTCTGTCAATTATATGATTAATCAAAAAGTAAGTATTAGAGAAGTCCTTAGATTACCTGAATTTAAGACGAGTAGGAGAAGTATAAAGAAGTATCTAAAGATGAGAGGTATGACTTCTAAAACAGTATCACAATATGATAAGGAGGGTAGATATCTAGGTAGGTATCTATTAATCATACCTAATATAGAGCAAAGAATGTATCAATTTATGTTGTATATGTCAGAGGGAGATAGTGCAACTAATGCTGCAAAAAGAGCCTACACCACAGTTAAAACCATGTCTAAAAAAGAAATTGATGGAGTTAAAATCATCAAAAAAGATAATGGAAGATGGATATTAAACTTCTACCCAATTAAAGACCATAGTATAGTTTATTTCGGAAGGATTATTGCATTCAATGATAACCTACAAGGTAGTGGTGATTTGCCTGAGGGTCTTTTAGGAGTTACAGATGACGAACAAGAACAAATGGAAGATGGTGATATCAAATCGCCTGATGCGGCAATGATTTGGTGGCAAATAGACTTCGACCATTTCATTTCAACATTATCTTCTGAAATAGTAGGTGAATTTTGGAAAGAACCTATTATGGATACAGTTAGAGATGCCCTAGAAACTCACAATATCGTTGGAGGTGATTTATCTACTTCATTTTTAAATTACGATAAGATTGCAGTTGATGCCTTTGACAAAGGTAGAGTAGATGGTGGAGGCTCTATGAAGGTTTCGATTCTTGAAGAAGTTATGCAAAGATATGATGTTAGGTTACATCCTTTGGTAAATTATGGTGTTGATGATAATCATGAGTTTAGACCTATTAAAGAATGGATTTCAATTGATAAAATCAAATCAGGTTATGAATTAGCCACCGAAGGAAGGTTTCAAATCATGATTTTGAATGATATACCTATCGGTTATCCTCTGGATGGCCCTATTGATATTGATTTCGCATATAATTTAAATGAAGAAAGATAGTAAACATTTAAGTATCGGTAGGTGATATTTAACACCATGGTTAATTTTGATTTAAAATTAGTAGGAGTTAGTGCTGTTGCATTGTTGGGTTTATATTCAATGAATAGGTCTCAATATACCGACCCATTTACTCCTTATGATGACGACCAAACTAAAAGACCTAAAAGACCAACAAGAAGGCCTAAAAATCCTTTAAGACCTAGAAGGCCATTAGATGCAGAAGGTAAAGTCAAGACTTTATCTGGGAAACCTCACACTCCTAGAAAATTAATCAAAGATACAGATATCACACCTAAAGAAATTGCTAAGAGATTAAAAATTGAAGCAGAATCATTTACACCCCCTCAATCAGCAGTTAATAATGCTAAAAAGGGTCTTGAATTAAGAAAGGAATATGGTAGAGGTGGATTAAGTCCTGCTGAAGCCAAATCTCAAGGAATTGATTCAGGTGTTACGAGGGCTAAAAAGATTGCCAGTGGTGAAGTTTCAAGACATGATGTTAGAAGAATGTCTGCATTCAATAGACATAGAAGTAATAATAATCCTTCTAAAAAGATGCCTGATGGTGGACCAACCGCAGGAACTATTGCTTGGAATCTTTGGGGTGGAACTTCGGGAGTAAATTGGGCTAAGAAAAAGTCTGCTGCTATGGATGCAGAATCCGATGAAGGTGTAGATTGGGAGGGGAAACCCTACACAGGACTAATAACTCCAGACGACCCAGACCTTAATGAGCAAAAGGCTGATAGAAACAAAGATGGCAAATTATCATCTTGGGAAAGGGCAGTTGGTAATCAAGTAGCAAAAGGAATTAGAGAAGGAGGTTATGGCTCAGAATCATTTGATGCAAACTCAGACACTCAGATGTGTAGTTGTATTGTTCCAAAGCCAAGACACGCAGGAATACACCCTACAGTTTGTCAATCCTGTATGTTAATTATCGAGGCAGAATCCTTTGGGGCAGACTCAGGAGATGATGATGATGATGATTTAGATGATGAATTCCCCACCGATTGGAGTATTGATAAGATACATCACGAATTATTTGTAGAAAGGAATTGTGGCCTGTGCGATAGACCATACGAGTATAGTAGATTATCTAGGGCATTAGTTACTCACTACCTTAGAGAGAGTAATGGTAAATCATTAACTTGGAAATCTAAAAGTAACCCAGACGGATTAAAAAGAACTGCAAGAAATATTGCAGGTTTTGAAATCATGAATCATGGGTTGGATGCACTTGAACATTATTTATTGCAGGAGGCAAAAGAAACGGTAGTTTCTACACAAGTTATCCTCCTCCTTAGAAAGGCGCTAGTTCCTTCAATTATTATAGGTGATGTAACTGAATTCATTAAACTTTTAGAATTGGATGATGTTGAATCATCAGACCCTAAATTTAAAGATGATTTCTGGGAAGATTGGGAATCAGAAGATTATATGAATATTACTTCTGAATTTAATTCTGAACAACATGACGACCATGATGACTTAGATGCATTAATTAAAAGACTTGATGATTTAAACCAATTCGCAATTACATTTATGCATGATGGAGGTTATGGAGGGGAATTAATTAGCACCAACCTAGATTCAGGAATTGAAACTCAATTGATTGGATTTGTAGAAGATAGTATTAGATTAAAGATTATCAGAGATGTTAAAAATGATGAAATATTAGGGATTAGGATGAATTATACAGATTCACCAAAAGGGCCTGTAATATATTTACCTCCTGCAGATTATATTGCATCAAAACCTCAAGAAATTGAACATGAACATGACCATGATGACCATGAAAATCACCATCACGAAGAAGATGAAGAAGATGAAGAAGATGACTTCATACAAAAACTTAATGAGAATTCTAGAAGATAACTTAGGACTTATCTTCAAATATAGGAATACCATTAACTATATAGTTTAGTGTATGGAATGCACCTCTAGCCCTAATTTCAACATAATGATTATCATACATAGTAGATTTAATTGAATCCCTATAGGTTTCAGGTATTGCAGGTTTTAAAAGACTTGCAAATTCTTTACTACCTACTTTGATATTTGATATACCCTTTTGTTTAAAATGTTTAAGCAAGTCTTCGGTGTGTGTTTTCCATAACATCCTTCTTTCCGAGTTTTCCTGACCTCTAGTTAAATTCCCTAGGAACTTTAATATGCCTTCTTTCCTTGTCAGATTCCAGAAGAATGGAACCTTTGAAGTATTTATAACGGGATAGTTTTTCCAATACTGAATTTGTTGCTGATAATCAGTTTCTGCATCCAGTTGCTCAGGGTATATAGAATGACCTTTAAATAAATTCCAAACTTCATCTAATATGTTATGTAATCCTGCCTGAGCGAAATGATTAGAATATCCATAATAAGGAGTGCTATGGACAGTAAATTTATTAGCATTCCCTTGTCTAGTGTGAGATAATTTAATAAATATCCCACTCATCTTAACTATTTTTGAATGGATTGTTTTATTTCCATAATATCCGTATCCGCCCCTATGATTTTTTTCTTTCCTTCTAGCATCCCTAACCCAAGCCATTGAATCTGCCTTTGTGTCGAATCCTAGTTTATAATAATCTTCAATATCCATAGGTGGAAGTGAATATCCAGCAGGAATTATACAAACTGAGCCTTTGGAATTAATCGAGTAACCTTGCGCCACTTGTCCACTCTTTTTCCAAAATTTCTTTTCTTGTTTTTGCATATTACTGATTGCCTGTTTGGGAACCTGATTAATGCAAGGGAATAAAAATATCCTATCATAATCAACTATAGTAGTTATTTTAGTTATAAAGTCTGAAACCATTTTTGCAGTATCTTGTGTAGTATTAATGAAATGTATAGAAGTATCTAATTTTTCATGAATATATTTTTGCATGTCAGCCTCCGTTTTCCCCCTTCCATGGGTGTTCCCACTATGCCTATGCCTCCTCCTTGATTCACTCATATAATTTCTAGGCAGATTTTTATACCTTTTTAATTGTATATCGGTTGGAGGGTCTGAAAATCTAATGCTTCTTTTGCCAACTTTCATTAACATTTCATCGACACCATAAACCCTTTGTAAATGTTTTTCTATAACTTGTCTTCTATTTGACTCATTCTTAATATGAGGTTGTAGATTAGTATCTATACTAGATAATCTTTTAACCATATTTTTACCTCTTAAGTAATCAGACCCTGTAAATGATTTTATGAAGGCCTTACAATGCTCTGCTTTAAGTCCACCTTTACTATATCCTGACCTATTTTGCCAAACCATACCAGGCCCCACAATTGGTTGGACTAAACCAAAGAATATTTGCTCCACTAATGAATTTAACTTATTACTATATGATTCCCAATCAAAATTTCCAAAAGACATTTCTTGTTCAGAATCCACTTTACAGTCGGGAAATCTATTCATCCAAGGTAATATGTAATCTGTATTATCAGCCATGGTGTAACCTAATTAGTAGTAATGATAAACGAATATATAATATTTGCGATAGTAACCGAACTTTTATATACCTAAACAATGTATCATTTAGTATGGATTTAAGTAAAGCACAACTTAACGAGTATAGGCTTCATGCCGTCACTCTACTATCTGCTGCCGCCGCTGGAATGAGCCAAGTTGATTCAGTATCAGCATATGCACCTGTTGCTAGCGCTCTCGCATTTTTGGCTGCAGCATCGTCCTATGGACAAGTTATGAAAAGAGCAGAAGATTTAGTAGATGCACTAGAAGATGCAGGAATTATTGATGAAGAAATAGCAGACGCTATAGATGAAGCAATAGACGCTGTCGATGGTGATGAAGAATAATTACTTGTTAATGTATATTAAGCAATCATAACTACTATTGCGAGGATGATACCTCCACCAGCAATTAATGAAATTAACTTTTTATTATCTGGTTGTATTATAACTCCTCCACTCACTAATGCCAACTGAGCAAGTCTATCTTTTTCTAACTGAGCAAGTCTATCTTTTTCTAACTGAGCAAGTCTATCTTCTTCCTTTTTAGCAAGTCTATCTGCTTTCTTTTTAGCAAGCCTTTCTACTTCTTTTATGGCTATTTTTTCTTGATATTCACTATCATCCCAAATACCTGACCATTCAGTATTTATGGCTGCTTCTGCAGTTTTTTTATCACTAAATATTTGATATCCTATGGAATTACTACTCCAAGGGTCACAAGGGAATTTTTCAACCTTCCATTCACCAGTTTTTGCATTATGGTATAATTTAGCATGATATTTAGTTGATGATTGACCTGGGCAAGCATAATTTGTTTTTAGTAAAAATGTATCTGCTGCAGTATCTCCAGCAACTAGTGGTGTCCAACCAGTTCCAGAAACTAAACAAGACTGAGCCCTACCCGTTGCGAAATAAGTATTACAAAAGGATGAATTAGTATTACTATAACTATATTCACCATTTTCTTTATATGCAAATGTATGGCAATCTTCACCTTGTTCACTACCATCGGATTTTTCCCATGTATATTTAACATCCCATTGCCATTCAGTATCATTTCCACTAGGGGCCTTTCTTTGAGTTATCCCTTGAACTTGTTGTATCTTATAAGTCCAATCATCTCCCCCATACACAACCCCAAAACAAGTATCATAATGGTTGATAAAAGAGTTTTTAACCCACGACTCAGTATTTTGAAAAGAAGGGTCATTTTGATTTTGGGCTGTATCAGTATTAAAAACAAGATTTGGCCCATAATTAAATGAATCCATACCAAACATCATAATAATCTCAACCTTGAATCGCTTTTATTTTTGATTGAGTAGCCTCATCAGTCCAATTATCAGAATATACTTTAATGAGGTATAACCCTCCTGCGACTGAGAATAAACCAAGTGCCGTATACATCCCAGGTCCAAAACAATTGTTTGAAATTAATGTAGTTCCATTAGTGAACGAAACAAATGCACCAATACCCATTAGGCCAATACCTAATAAGTTAATAGGATTCTTAAAATCTACCAAACCAATCACCTGCCTTAGTCCCTGAATCTTTTGAACAGTATTCTGCAGCCATATCCATGTTGGTAGAACCCTTCTTTGAATTCTTAATTACATATTTATCTCCAGACTTAAAAAATCCATAAATTATTTTTCTAAATTCTTGAGGATTATTAGATTCAATAAAAGCCCTTTTCATTTCTGCCTTTCCTGCAGCAGTAAATTCATATCCTCCACTAGCCATCTCTTTCAAATATTTTTCTCTTTCCTCTTCCTTAGTAAATTGATATCCTGTATCACTTACAACCTCCCCTTCAACCCTTCCTACTGCAACAGTTTTATCACCTTTGGATTTTCTTGGCATTCTAGGCTTTCTTGTCTTAGTCCAATACTTACCTTCTTGCTCCTTGTTCCCTGAAAAATATTTCATATTCCTATTAATATATTCTCCAACAGTCCTTGATTTTTTATAATTATCCTTTTCCAACCTTCTCCCTAATGAAGTTATTTTATAGCCTTCATAAGACATTTCCTTAAAAAAGCCCTTTCTTGCCTGTTTCTTTGAAGTAGTGGGAGGTTTAGTAGTATTTCTTGTAGAAGGCCCTGGCGGTCTTATATCATTGGGATTCCTTCTTTTTTCCGCCCTCACCTTAGCAGCCTGTCTCCTTTTACTACCTCTTTTACCAGCCATTTCTTTCATAAGTCTCATTCTTTTTTCATAAAAGGTTTCCTTTTTCCCTTTCTTTAATTTAGTATTTATTGCTAGACCCACTTTTGACATACTTATAAATAAACCACCCGACTATATAAAGTATAAGGTTTAAGGCTTATATTTATATATCTGGTTAAAGATTTAACAATATGGCGGATTGGTCGGACTATGATACTCCAAGGATTTCAAGTGGTTGGGAAAGGCAGTATGTCATAAGGTCAAAGAAAATAATAGTTACACCTATCAATTGGCCTACTAATAATCCACTTCTTAAAATCAAAGAAGACTACAAGGTAGAATTAATGAAAAAAGATTTAGTAATACCACCTCAACCTCTTTCACAAGAGGAAAGAGATAAGTATTTGAAAGAGAAGAAGGCGAATGAAAGATTAGAGGCCATTAAAGCGACTAGGCAATCCTTTGATGACTTATGGCCTGATGATTGGGAAAACTGGTTTCCTGTAAATAAATAATAATGGTTATATAGGTAATGACTCTATTTGCTACTATGCAATATAGTGAATATAGTAGTATACTCCAAGAAGGGTGTGATGTTGCCTATCAAATTGCAGAACAGGCTAGGAAAGTAGGTCACGACCCTAAGAATTTTGTAGAGATTCCACAGGCTCATGATTTAGCAGACAGGACTCAGAAATTACTTAACTTTTTAGATGGGAGGAATACTGCACAACAAATTAGAGATTTAACTAAATCACTAGACGGTAATAGAGAATTAGTTGCTATTGAAATAGCAAACATAGTATCTGCCGAATCATATTTATATTCTCAAATCAATCCTTGTGTAGATTGTAATGGCAAAGGATTCAAATTAATGGGAGAGTGGAAAAAAGACGATTGTGTTACTTGTTCTGGAAAAGGTTATTCACTTACATTTGAAGGTTTACTAAATAAAAAAACAGATGAGATTTTGAAAGAGTTTGATGAGATTGATAAGTTTGATGATGAGTCTAGATTGGCTATGAGCATATATCATGGAGTTTGTGCTGGATTAGCAGTATTAACTGAAGGTATTTTAGTAGCACCATTAGAAGGTGTTGTTTCATCAAGAATAGTAATTAATGAGGATTCAACTAAAGCAATTTGTGTTAATTATGCTGGACCTATTAGGAGTGCTGGAGGAACTGGACAAGCCTTATCAGTATTGATTGCCGATATCCTCAGAAGAAGATTTAAATTAAGTAAGTCAAAACTAACATATGGAGAGGTTGAAAGATACAAAGAAGAAGTTTCATTTTATGGTAGGGGTTTACAATACAGACCATCTAACCACCAAATAGAGATACTTACAAAGAATTGCCCAGTTTATATTGACGGGGAAGGTGTAGGTAATGAGGTAACAGGTCAAAGAGATTTACCTAGAGTCCCTACTAACAAATCAAGAGAAGGGGCTATATTAGTTATCTGTGAGGGGTTAGTTTTGAAGGCTCCTAAAATTTTAAAATACACAAATGCTCTAGGGCTTGAAGGTTGGGATTGGTTAAATGAATTCGTTCAAGATTCAAATGATGATTTGGAAGAGATAAAACCTAATGAAAAATTTGTAGCGGATATTCTAGCAGGTAGACCTATTTTTGGATTACCTATGGCCACTGGTTCTTTTAGATTAAGATACGGTAGGAGTAGGTTAGGTGGTTTGGCTACGACTAGTATACACCCTGCAACTATGAAAGCATTAGATGGTTTTGCAATTATTGGAACTCAATTAAAATATGAAAGGCCTGGTAAGGCTACAGTAGTTACACCTTGCACAGACATAGATGGACCATACATTCAATTCAAAGATGGTTCAGCAAGGAGAATCAATGCCATGAATGAGTTACCTGAGGGTTCATCAACAGATGTAAATTGGCCTATAGAAAAGATATGGGATTTGGGTGATATCTTAATCCCAGTGGGAGAATTCATCGAGAATAACCATCCATTAATCGCATCACCATATGTCAGGGAGTGGCACAGTCAACTGGTCTATAGAGAAAATTTAGAATATCCTAAGTCATTCTTAGAGGCTTGTGAACAATCAAAAAATAATCAATTACCTATGTGTCCAGAGTATGTTGCTCACTTTAATGATATATCACCTGATGAATTATTAGAGGTCTATAGAAATTTATATCCTTCAGTTTGTGGAAGTTATATTTTAATCAATGACAGTATTTTAGAATTAATCTATAGATTAAATATTGATGTAATTAAATCCAATGGTAGGTATATATTGGATGGCGATAATGCTTCAACCTTAATTAATACTCTAATGGATGGTAAGAAATATAAAGGAGATTTAAGTAACTTTTCAAATGGTTTAGATTTAATAAATGATATTTGTGATTATGAAATTAAACCAAAAGTAACCTATAGAATTGGTGCTAGGATGGGTAAGCCAGAAGGTTCTAAATTAAGAGAAATGAAACCTGCAATTCATGTTATGTTTCCTTTAGGATTTAATATAGGTGCTCAAAGAAAAGTTGAAGATGCATTACTACATAATGATTCTATAGATATTGGAATTAGATATGATGAGATAAATGAAGTGGAAACATTTCAAGGTGTGGTTGATGGACACAATACTAAATTCTTGAGAGTTGAAAAAGTAAGTGTTCCCTTACTAGAGTTGTTGAATGATGCGAAAAAGATTACAGGTTGTTATAAAAGACTTCCCATTAAAGGTGTTAAAGGGTTAACTTCTGCAGAAAAACTTCCTGAGAATCTGGCTAAGGGAATCTTAAGATATCAAAATGACATTTCAGTATTTAGAGATGGGACTATAAGATTTGATATGGTAGATATCACTATGACTCATTTTAAACCAAGTGAAATTGGACTTTCAGTATCAAAGGCCAAGCAATTAGGTTATGATGTAAATGATGAAAATGAAGTTGTAGAACTATACCCTCAAGACATTGTAATTCCTAAGAATTGCGTAGATAAATTAATTAAAACAACTAAGTATTTAGATGGATTACTAGATAAATTATATGGTCTTGAACCATTCTATAATTGCGAAACTCAAGAAGATTTAATAGGACATTTAATGATGGGTTTAGCACCACACACCTCAGGTGCCATCCTATGTAGAATCGTAGGTGTGGCAGACATTAAGGGGCACTACGGTCATCCATTTTTCCATGCATCAAAAAGAAGAAATTGTGATGGAGATATAGATTCAGTATTGTTTTTATTAGATGGTTTAATTAATTTCAGTAGAAGTTACTTAGCAACTACGAGAGGTGGTCAGATGGATGCACCATTAATTTTAACAACAAAAATAAATCCTGCTGAAATTGATAAGGAGGCTTTAAATATTGACATCAATACAGAATATCCTGTTGAGTTTTATGAGATTACTCAAAATTTAATCGCAAGTAAGGAGGCACTTAACTATGGGATTAGAACGGTTGAAACTGTATTGGGAACTGAAGAACAATATAGAGGGTTTGGATATACTCACGAAACTGACGATTGCTCAGAAGGTCCTAAAAATAATCCATATAATACATTAGAGTCAATGAAACAAAAAACCAATGCCCAATTTGCATTAGGTGAAGTATTACATAGTGTCGATAATAAAATACAATCTAGTAAATTAATTGATAGACATTTAATCAGAGATATGAGAGGTAATTTAAGAGCATTCGGGCAACAAAAAGTAAGATGCACTAAATGTGCAACATCATATAGAAGGCCACCAATTACAGGAAATTGCAATACAGTAATAGATTCAAAGACTGACCCCTTCACGAAAAGAGAAGTTGATGTCGTATGTCCTGGTAATTTAATACTTACAGTATCCAAAGGCTCAGTAAATAAATATGGGGGACTTATCAAGGAATTGGTAGAGAGGTATGGTTGTGATGAATATACTGAAGAATTACAGAGATTGGCCAGAGATTGGGTAAATCAGACCTTTTATGATAAGGATGAGAAACTACAACAAACTTTATGGTAATATTTAACCTATTTTATAGGATATTTTGTAGTCCAATTTAGAAACTGCAATTTCCTTAAGCCTAGTAATATTTTGTTTTCTTTTGTAATTACAGGCCACCAAAGTTCTGTTCTATCCTTTTCAATTTGTAACTCCTTACCCCTCACCCTCCCTCTACTCTTATTAAATTCTATCCAATTTAACTTCGCATCTTCCATAAGTCTATATAATTTCAATTTATCCATACTAATAAACCATGCTGTAGGTTGAACTCCCTGCCTTTTATGTAAGTCCTTAGCGTATTCTGTAACACATAACCACACTTCTTCAAAACTCATTAATATTACATCATCCCAACCTTCTCCATCATATGCTAGTGCATGAGATATCAGTCTTGTAAATCCTAGATTGATTAATTTAAGTTTAGTTGCAGATTTAACAGGCATTATTCTTTCACCTCCATTGGGTTTCTTTTATTCCAATTTAAAAAGTTATATGGTAAAGTATTACACCAAGATACATTCCTTTTAGTAGTAAAAAATATTGAATTGTAATTAAAACCTCCAAATTCTAATAATCTTACATAACTACCATAATATTCGTGACTAGGTAAAACATTTCCATTCCATTTTAGATATTCTGGATAATCTTTATACCCTTGAGGTGAGTCTTTCAGCGTATTCCAAGTCCCTGGTGGCCAAAAATCAACATCTGTCATATAAGGTTCATTATTTTCCCAAGCCCCTATAAATTTGTTTAGATTATTTGAGTTACCATGGAATGCATTTATAGACATTATCAGTTGAGGAGGTTTACCTCCTAAATATTTATTACTTTGATAATACCATTCAGGAACATTTTCAGTAATATATGTTGAAATAGCATCATATCCCACCTCTGGAAGTCCTGTATCTAAATAACCTATGAATTGTCTCTTACTACTCCACCAAGTTCCCTTACCCCATATATAAAATTTATCTAAGAATGGATTTACCCATAAAGTTCCTTTAACTGAAATATAAGATTTCATTATTTTACCTCCATCGGATTTCTTATGAGCCAATTCATAAATTGATAAACATGAGGAGTATAGAGGACATAAATTGGACTTTTTCTATATTTTCCAAAATTCCACCCAATTCCATTATTCATTTCAGATATGGGGTAGGTTTTCTCAACATATTGTGATTTTGGTAGTATCGGTTGTGTTATTGTTTGAATCTGCCATCCTTTTTTCATAGATTTTAAGTTCCAACCTCCTCTATAAATATACATCTTAGTATACCCTGAATACGCAAAACTCCACCTACCATTACTCAACTGGTAAAGGAATAACACATCAGTATCTAAACCATACCTCATATCTTTATCCTTTCTTTTTATATGCTTTTGAATTGTGGTAAAGTTAGGCACTCTCCTGGTTCCCGATTTTCCATTCGGCATTAGTTTCATATACTTTTCCACCAGCATTTCAAATTGTATCCTATTCATTCCTTCACATCCATTGGATTTCTTATAGGCCAATTAATAATTGGAGATTTTATATAATGGTTTTCCGTATATAAATTGTGAAGATGCTTACAATATTTACCATAGGGGCAGTTAGCCTGAGCAAACTCTTTCAATTGATTATAACCTATTAAAAACTCTTTTTTTGTCATTCCATTACAATACCCCCAATCTTCTGTCCCCTTCCTCCCCCAATAACCTTTCAAAAACATTAACCTACCAAATAAAGTAGCCATTCTCTCAGCCTCAATTTCATTATCTGCACTCATCTCAGACCAAATGTCTGGATTTGGAGCAGGGTCCTCAAAGAAATGAAACCTTATACACCCAGTTATTTTATACATATTTAAAGCATTAACAATCAATTCCTCCCAAAGTAGTTCATCTTCCTTACTAAATTTTATCTCTGATAGAACAGTTGTCGGCCACCCTTCGGTTATGTTAATAATACTAGATAAAACTTTATTAGTAAGTTCCTTTTTATTCATATATAATATAGTTTCCCAATTCGCATCATTAGCCATTTTATGAGCCCACTCTTTTGGAAACCCAATATCCATTAACTTTTTCTTAATAGCACTCTTAACAACCATTATTCTTCCACCTCCATTGGGTCTCTATTAATCCAATTAATAAAAAGGGGTTTGTCAGATACATCACACCATGATTTGCCCTTTACCGATGTAAAATATAAGGAATTAAACCATGAACCACTTACATTTATTAATTTAACATACGGATAGTCACCTTCCTCTTTGAATGATTCGGACCAAGGGTGAGGGTATACCTCCATCACCAAACCTTCTGTATTCTTTAAATATTCAGGGTATCCTTCATAATCCCCTCTCCTAGTTCTCAACGCTTCTCTTCTCATTAATGACTTATCCCTACCCCTATACGACATGTGTTCATCAGAACTCCCCATTTTGAAAGGTTCACCTGATTCCCAAGCATTATATATTTCATCATAATAGCCTGTTCCTACCCACCATGAAAAACCATTCCTCCAATACCATTTAGGAGTATGTTCTTTAATATAGTCTTCAATATCTCCCTCCATTTTTCCAGTTCTACTGTCGCCCGCCTCATCTAAATATTTTATAAACTCAATTTTACCATGCCAATATTTATCTAACCCCCATTCATAAAAGGTATTTAAAAAAGGATTTATCCATAATTTCATTCCTTCACCTCCATTGGGTTTTTAGTAATCCAATTAAGGTATTTAACATTTATTAAATTAATAGGTAATACATATACCGTATTATTAGATTTATTTGCACCCCATCCCTTTCCTAGATTCATATCACTAATTGGAAATCCTCTTTCTATGTAGGTATACGGGGGTGTTTCAGTAGTAGCACTGAAACTTGCTATCCCTACATTCCAACCTAAATTTAGATATTTACTCGTATTTGTAGAATATTTCAGATTTCTAAAAAAGTAATGTTTATCTTTTAAAGAATATATAAATGTGAACTCACCTTGGCCTCTACTAACGGCATATAATATATCATTTTTATTAAGATAGTCATAATCTTTATTTAACTTAAAATTAATA
>Ga0209091_10000663_pt1 | contig 32237 bp, 33 predicted proteins | sample ArcticOcean_MG_C_6_FD_187438 | JGI IMG/M metagenome (GOLD analysis project Ga0209091, IMG submission 187438) | Marine microbial communities from western Arctic Ocean - ArcticOcean_MG_CB8_128 (SPAdes) (version 2) | ecosystem: Environmental > Aquatic > Marine > Oceanic | place: Arctic Ocean...
ATAACAAATCTAAGGGGTTAGGCGAAAGCGTTAATATGGCTTCGTCTTCGCTTGATAGAATGACGGGCGGTGCGGTTTCTGCTTTTAAAGGAATAGCGGGTGGGTTAAAAACAGCTATCGTTGGCATGAAGACCTTTAGGGGTGTAATGATTTCAACGGGGATAGGTGCGTTAGTTGTGGCGGTTGGTTCTTTGGTGGCATACTTTACCCAAACACAAAAGGGTGCTGAGAAGTTAGAGATAGCTATGGCAGGGGTGAAGATAATCTTTGCCAAATTAACGGATGTAGCTTCGACTTTAGGCGAGAAGATTCTATGGGTATTCACCGAACCCGAACAAGCTATAAAGGATTTATGGGGTACGATTAAAACATACTTCGTAGATAAATTTAACGAGGTAGTGAAGTCGGTGGGGTTATTGGGTTCTGCTTTTGTGAAGTTATTTAACCGCGACTTCTCAGGTGCTTTAGCTGATGCCACCGAAGGTGCGAAGGGATTGTTTATGGAACTTACTCCATTGGGAGTTGCTATCGAAACGGTGGGGGCGATAGTGGAGAATGTTACCCCATTAATTGGCGAGTTCGTGAATGAAGTTAACGAGGCGGTTAGTGCCGCGACAAAACTTTCAAACCGTTCTATCCAGTTACGTAAAGACCAACGCGATTTGGCTTTAGGTTTTGCCGAAGGGAGGGCGCAAATAAAGGAGTATAACTTAATAGCAGAGGATACAACAAAAGGTTTAGAGGAACGAATAGAGGCAGCACAAAAAGCTATCGATATTGAGAAAGGTTTAATGGCAGAACGGCAAAGGATAGCACAAGAAGAAGTCGATATTCAGAAAGCGAAAATGGCTTTAACTGAAAACACGGAAGCCGACCAACAAAAGCTCGTAGATTTAGAAGTTGCCCTGATAAATATTAGGACAGAATCGGCTGAGATGCAAACGACTTTGAATAACAAGTTAAATACTATGCTTACTCAAGACGCTTCTGCAAAAGCAACTCAGATGAGCGACTTTTTAGGTGGCTTAGATACTATGGGGAAAGCGGAAGATGAAGCCACCTTAAAACGCTTAAAAAACTTAAAGGTTGTAGCCGATGCGGAAAAGGCTACTGCCGATGCGGTACGTGCGGCAAGACTTGGGATAGTAGCTTCGGGGTTTGAGGCTTTGAAGTCTATGGCAAAAACCGAAGCGGGACAGAAGAAGTTAGCAATAGCACAAATATTAGTTAACCAAGGTATTGCAATGTCGGAGGCTTTTAAAGCCGCACAAGTAGCCGCCGCCGCAACTGGTCCTGCCGCACCCGTTATGTCCCCACTTTTCACGGCTCAGATGATAGGTATGGTATTGGCTTCTTTCGCTTCTATTAAGGGCGTAATGAATCAAGCGGGTGCATCTGCGGGTTCGGTAGGTACATCTTCGGGTGGTGGTGGTGGTTCTACACAACTTGCCTTAACCCCTTCCCTTGAATCTTTCGGAGAGGGTACTTTAGAACTACCCGCAGTTCAAGCCTACGTACTACAAAACAATATTGCGGATGCGGATGCTTTAGCACAAGCCTTGCAAAATCAATCTTCGCTATAAATAAACGACAACCCCAAATATATTCTTACCATTATGAGAAGACAAGTAGAGTTATTAATTGACGAAGACGAGCTGACGGGAATAGAGGCGGTATCGTTAGTTCGTTTTCCCGCTATCGAAGAAAATTGGGTGTACCTATCCGCTACCCAAGACAAGAAGATGCAGTTCGCAACCGATGACGAAAAGCGGTTGTTGATAGGTCCTGCCTTGATACCCGAAAAGTTGATTCTTCGGTTGGATGAAGACGATGAAGAATACGATGTTTTCTTTTCTAAGGAAACGGTGCGTCACGCTATGGAGTTATTTATGCAAGAAGCACGTACTAACGAAAGCACCTTAGAACATCAATCTAAAATAGACGGAGTGACTGTGGTGGAATCGTGGTTAATTGAAGATAAGAAGATGGATAAGGCCGCTTTGTATGGGTTTGATTTACCTATGGGTACTTGGATGCTATCCGTAAAAGTCAACAACCCTGATGTTTGGGATAAAGTGAAAGCGAAGGACGTGCGGGGCTTCTCGGTGGAGGGGTACTTCACGGATCGCTTAGTAGAAATGATGAAAGGAAAGCTGTGTAAAAACTGCCCCGAAGATAAAGAGATTTTAGAGCAACTTAAAGCCATCATTTTAGACGAGTTAAAACCCAGTTCGTTCCTGAATGATAAGCCGCTATTTGATAGCAAAAGGACGGCTGAATTATGGGGGCAGATGTTCCACGATGTATCGGGGTTTGAAGAAATAAAGCTAAACGGCGAAACTCTCTACACCGCAAACTATCGCTTAGAATCTTACGACTGGGATACGTGTGTAAGGGAACAAACTGCGGAGTATGGAAGCAAAGAAATTGCGGAGAAAGTATGCGGAACGATACGTGCTAAATACGGGTAAAATAAACGTAATCGAAATAACTATTCTTTAGGTTGTAAAGCTATACAAAATGAACACACTCCAAAAAATCCGTGAGATTATGGGATTACCAAAAACCAATCTCTATGCCGAAGTCAAAATTGACGATGGTCGCGTACTCGTAACCGAAGCAGATGCCTTTGAACCAGGTGTTGACGTTCGTGTTATTGACGATAGCGGAAGCACCGTTGAACTTGATGCGGGTACTTACACTTTAGAAGATGGTCGCAAGGTTATCGTTAACGGTGAATCTCGTATGGATTCTTTCGAATCTGATGACGAAGAAGTAGAGGAAGAAATCGAAGTGGAGGTAGAAATGGAATCTATCCCCGAAGCAGAAGAAGAAGGATACCGTGATGGTATCGATGACGAAGCGGAAGACGTAAAGGAAGAAATGGATTACGACAAAGTACGTGATGTATTAGCAGAGCGTTTCCCTGACCTTGACGAAGCGGTGCGTGATGCAATAGCACAAGTTGTATCTGACATCTACACACCCGAAGTAGAGGTAGAAATGGAAGCGGAAACACCAAAAGAAGATTTAAGCGAACTTTTAGAAGAAGCGTTTACATCTATAAGCAAAAGACTTGAAGCATTAGAAAACGTACCCGCAGAATCGGGCGTTAATGTTTCACCAACTAACCTTTCTTCAAAGCACAAGAAGAAAGATATTACACAATTATCAGGAGTAGACCGTGCGCTACACATCATTCAAAATTCTCATCGATGAATTTATCATTAAACAAGAAGTACAACTTCGACATTGACGCTTCCGTCAATACTTATGCGGGGGAATTAGCCCTTCCGTATGTAACCGCTGCACTTCTCGGTGCAGAAACAATCGCTAAAGGACGTTGCCGTTTTTTAGAAGGTATCGTAGGTAAGACCGTTATTAGCGGACTTGCAACTACCGACACCATTCAAGCTGCTAACTGCGACTTTTCAGGAGGTTCTAACGTAGCACTTACTGAACAGGTTCTTAACCCCGCAGACTTAGCGGTTATGGAAGAAGTTTGTAGAGGTACTATGTATCCTACTTGGATAGCTGCTAACGGACGTATGGAACGTAACGGGGATTTACCCGTAGCGTGGGGCGATTTCCTTTTAGGGGCGGTTGCTGAAAGAACAGGAACAAACCTTGAAAATTTGCTATGGCAAGGTTCGGCTACTTTCGGAGTAGGTTTCCTTTCTAACGATGGAACTATTGACGAGGCAGGTATCGACGCTTCTGCTTGTAAAGATTTTATTGAACACGATACTGCAGCAGCAGCGTGGACTAACGCAACTATCTTAGGTCATATGAGCGGTGTATTTAATGCGGCTCAACAAGTACCAGGTATCTTACAAAAGCCAGGTTGTGGGTTCTATCTTTCTTACGAGGCTTACGCTTTCTTCTTACAAGCTATGGCAGCACAAAACACGGGGGCAGGTTTTAACCAATCTTTCGAAGGTGCAAACTACTTAGGTTACCCAGTTTACGCAACTTCGGGAATTCCTAACACGGTTGATGTAATGGTATTCACTTACCCTGACAACTTAGTTGTAGGTGCGAATAGCTACACGGCAGATATTTCAGCTCAGTTAATTCCTACTTATCAATATGATGGTTCGGACAACGTGAGAATTTCTATGCGTTTTGCTTGTGGAGTTCAATCTTCGGTTGCAGGTGACGGTGTTGTAGGATTTAACTTTACATAAACTGATGCCTTGCGCGATTACTTCGGCGAGGGGCATTGATTGCCGTGACGCCATTGGAGGCTTAAAGGCCATATATTTTTGTAGTTCTTATTCTGCTAACATACTTGCTTCGGCAACCGTAACGGCATCTTCATACACTATAACAACCGCAGGTTTTGCGAATTGGGATATTGTAGATACTACGGTAACGGTTTTTAAGTACGATTTAGTTACTGACCTATCTACTTTCAAATCGGGAGTAGAAGCGGATAAAGCTACGGGATCAGTTATGTGGAATCAAACGTTAGACGTAGTACTACATAAAGTTGTAGCTGCTGATTTATACCAACTTGGACTAATTTCTAAGAACCGTGCGCAAATCTTTGTGCAAGATTCAAACGATAACGTCTACTTAATGGGTATAACTGACGGATGTTACTTAACGGGTGGCGATTCTATTGCAACGGGAACTAACCGTAGTGATATGAATGGACTTACTCTTAGCTTCACAGCGAAAGAACAAGCACCGTTATACATCATACCTGCTTCGGCAGGGGTTGCGACTGCTAAATTCCCATTCGATGGGTTAGCAGACGAAGCAGACTTAACGATTACGGCAGCGTAACCGCTAACGAAACGAAACGAAACTGGGAGGGTGGCACAAGCCGTCCTCCCTTTTTTATTATAAACGGATTTACACTTTCTATTCTTACCATTGATGCTACAAATTCTATCTACTTCTAACGAAACTTCTACGGGTGCGGAATTGGTGCAGAACGGTAACTTCTCGGAGTTAGGCTCAGACCTTGTCACGAACGGAGATTTTAGTGCTGCGGGTAGCAACCTTGTAAGCAATCCAAACTTTACGGATACTGGAAGTGAGCTTATCACAAACGGAGATTTCGCAACAGGTGATATGACTGGGTGGAGTGTGGGAAGTTCTGGTGATGGTGTAACTCCTACAGCGGTAAGCGATGGCTCAGGGGGGTATGGTGCTTTAATTTCAAATGGTGTTACAGGTGGTAACTCATACATTATACAAAATTCAGTATTTGAAGTAGGAAAATCATACAAAGTATCATATAGAATAGTAAGCAATTCTTTACCGTTAACTAATTTTCTTGTTCTTGAAAATTATGATGTGGCCATCCCTTCTACTGTTGGCACACATGATATTTTTGTGGTAGGTCTTTCTACAGAATTAAGAGCTGTATTCAAAAGAAGCGGAGAGCCAAACACAAATATTGTAATTACCGATATCTCCGTTAAAGAACTCGGTGCGGATTGGACTGCTGCGGATGCAGGTGTCATGTCTTTCCCTGAAGAAGGACTAAAGATTACTGCCGTAAATCACGGGGTAGGGGATAATCGTGTTTATCAAACAAATGTCACTGAAGATAACAAATCTTACAAGTACACTATCACAATAGAAGATATCACTGCAGGTTGTAATATTCGCATATATGACGGGTCGAGTTATATTAATCCTCAGAGTACAACGGGAACTTTTTATTATACAAGGCAAGGGACGAATGATAGTTTTTACATTGCTTTATTTGGTACGACTTCTGTAACCGACTTTGTAACTATAAGCAGTATCTCAGTCCAAGAAGTCGGACAGGGGTGGGAGGCGTCTGGAACGAACGGCGGGATTGTAACTTTTCCTAATGGGATGGCAAGAATACAATCAGATAACTCAGCTGGAAACGCTGCTAATATCTATCAGGACGGGATAATGGAAGTAGGAAAATCCTATACTATGACGTACCGTATAGTGAGTAATAATGGCGGAGATATATATAACTACGCGCAAACCCCTTCCGCTTTGGATTCTACTGTAGGGTCACACTCTGTAACCTTTATAGCAGGGAATGACCGCCTTTTATTTAACCGAGTAAACGGAACGGTTGTAGACGTCTCTATAACCAACGTCACCCTCACCCAAGTGGGATCGGGAAATTTAGAGCGTTGGTGGAGGATGAATGGAACGGAGCCTTTATTAATCAACCTACCCAACGAAGCTCCGAATGGAATTGTAGATGATCTAAATGAAATTAATAGTCCCGGAATAAGCCCTGATGTACCATGATAAATTGGACCAAGTTAACAGACTTAAAATATGCAGAGATAAGTAAAGCAAATGCGAAACTTATCAACTGGAGCCAGGTCTACCAGAACAGTTGGGATACAGCTATATGGAACGACGATAGCACGGCGTGTATAGTGTCTTGGATTGGGGACACTCCAGCTACTATAGCGGCACTTAAGGGGGTAAAAACCAGGTCTCATAAAAATCTCTGTGATGAGATTAAGGTCCCTGGAAATAAATTTCGAACAAAAGGAGTTGTTCCTTCCAAGAAAAAGAAGAAATAATTTCCTTATCTTTGATCCTATGAATTACTGGACAACACACACTACATGGTCGGGGGGTTTTACGTATAGTTTTAAAAAAAGAAATTAAAGTGCAAGTGGAGATTAAAGATACAATTAGCGTTATTGCAGCTAACGGAGGGGCGTTGGGGATTACCCTAACCCAGTGTAATCAGATTTTACAAATGGTTTCTTTACTTCTGGCCATCTCGTATACGGGGTATAAGATAGTTAAGATATTCGAGAAGAGATGAAGTTGGAGGTAATACGATTCAGCTCCCAAGCCGACTCTACATCCGGACTGCTTTTCGAAAACACTGTCGTAGGGAGAAGCTTCCTGTGCTACACCTTGGAGGACGAGTATCAGGCTTTAAAGGTCAAAGGCGAGACACGTATACCTTCAGGAACATATGAAATTAAGTTTAGAAAAACGGGAGGGCTTCATGCTAAGTACAGTAAAAAACATTCTACTATACACCGCGGTATGCTTCATATCACTGACGTTCCTAATTTTGAGTATATCCTTATACATACTGGGAATACTGACGAACACACTTCTGGGTGCCTTATCTTGGGTGATACCCAGGAGAACAACCTCATCGTAGAAAACGGTTGGGTAGGGAAGAGCACCAACGCATATAAAAGGATATACCCTCTTATCGCGGCTGCTTTAGAGAAGAAAGAAAAAGTTACCATCACATACACCGACTACGATGATTAATATCTGGGCTTCTATATTTGGAAAGGTAATAGAAAGTGCCGAAGGCATCCTCGACGAAGTCATCACGACTAAGGAGGAGAAGGAGACTATTAAGTTAGAGCTGAAGAAAATTTTACTCGAAGCGGAGCGCGAGGCTTTCGCTCGGGAGGTGGAGGATAGGAAGGATGCCAGGTCGTTATATAAAGACGACGCCTTAATACAAAAAATCCTCGCCTCTCTGTTTACTATGGGGTATTTCATCCTCTCATATATTATGTTCCAATACTTCGTCCTCCACGATGTGGTATTATCGGAGTATGAGATAGGGTTTATCTCTACGATATTTGGGGCCATGAGCGCCAAAGTAAATACCATAGTAGATTTTTTCTTTGGGGGCAGCTCAAAAGAAAATAAATAAACCTTATCTTTGCTGTAATAATTATTTAAATATATTACAATGGAAAAGATTACAGATGCAGAGTTAAAGGGGTTAAACGATCTCAACTCTGAGTTCAACACAATTAAAACTCAACTGGGCGATTTAACTCTACAGAAGCACGGACTTGTGCTAAGGGTACAAGAGCTAAAGGGCGAGTTCCAAACCGCGGAAGAGGGCTTGATGCAAACCTACGGAAAGGATGCTATCATCAACTTGGAAACCGGGGAGGTGAAGCAAAAAGAAAAAGATGGCGAAGATAAGTAACACTACGGTATACCCTACTGTAACACCTGCAGATAATGACCTTCTTATATTAACCGACGCTAACGATTCCAACAGAACGAAGACGGTGTTGATGAGTGGGGTAAAGAGCTATCTCAACGCCAATACGTATACTGCCAGTGTTACGGTTACTTCAACGGAGATATTAAACTCTTTCTCCATGCCCGTCGTTCTTATCCCAGGAGTTGCTACTAAACATATCCAGCCTATATCGGTGCTGGTAAAATACACATTTAATACCACGAGTTATACAGCCCCCAATGATTTTGTCTTGGGGCTGGGAGGTGTGGCTAATCCGAATTTGTTTAGCGGTATACCAAGTGGGTATATGAATGCTAAAGCTGCTGACTACGCTTTTGGGTTACCTACCAACTATACCACCAATTATGGCAATACGTATACTACAGCCGTGGGTGGAGACAATTTATTGTTTGCGTGTGAAACTGCAAACCCTACCCTTGGTGATGGTACCCTCACTTTTGATATTATGTACAGACTTGTAACCGCTTAAGATATGGCTAAAATTGAAAACACTACCGTATATCCTTTAACGACTCCCTCGGTAGACGATTTTGTTATTGGAACAGATACAAGTGATGAGAACCGCACGGTCTCGTTTAGTATAGAGTCTATTACCGCTACGTCTTTACTCCAAGGGCTTCAGTCTGTTTTAGACACAGGCAATACAGCCACTGAGGATATAAGCCTTACGGGTAACATTACGTTAGTAGGTGGGTATATCTATCCAGCGCAGATATTTGCTGCGGGAGCTCCAGGTTCTGCAGGGCAGATACTTAGCTCTACAGGAACGGGTATTCAATGGATCGCCGCTGCAGGAGCTCAAGACCTACAGGATGTTATAGCGGTTGACCCTAATACAACGCTGGATATTGTAATGGATAACAGTGATATTAATAGTACAGGAAGTATTAATATGTCTGGTGCGGCGCAGGTGTTAGCTTTAAGCACCAATACCGATATGACTTTAGCGGCAGGTTGTGATATTACAACGTCCGGAAACATAAACCTTTCTGGAGGAAGTTCGGTTTTAAACTTCGGAACAACAGCTGAAATAAATGACTCCGCTGGCTCTACTGGAGCTATAGGATCTATCCTTACTGTTGATGCAGCAGGGACCGGAGTAGAGTGGTCTACAGGAATCCCATCAGCTTCTATGCCGACATTACAGGAGGTCCTTGATGCAGGTAATACAGCTACAGGGATAGGGGTTCAATTTATAGGAAGCTCTATCACTACTTTTTCAGCCAGCTCTACAATACAATCTTTGGCCAATAACGTGTGGTCTGGAACGAATGAGTTTAGTGGTAACGGGGGTACTCCTGCAACATCAGGGATTAATCTTCCAGGTAGTCTAAGCGATGGAGTAGGTACAGGAACATCAGGACAAGTCCTTACCTCTACAGCTACAGGGATATCGTGGGCAGACCTTTCAACGGTAGGGGTGTCGAGTGTTAGTACTATTACTCCTGTAGTGGCCTCTACTCCATCTACTCCAATAACAATATCTCCTAACACAGGTGGAGTACTCATAAGACAAAATATATATAGTGGAGGGTCTCTTATCGGGTGTGTCCCAGATGGAGGGACGGCAGGCACCTTCCTTGAAGGGAACGGAAACTGGACAACCCCTACGGGAGCAGTAACCTCCGTGAGTGTGTTAGCTTCAGGAACCTCTGTGGGGGTAAACGATGCTATAAAAATTACGCCTACTACAGGGGCGGTTCAGGTTACCGCTAATGCTTTTGACGGATCTGATAGAGTAGGGCATGTACCTGACTCTTCTGCCGCCGCGCAAACCACAACCTTTTTAAGAGCCGACGGAACGTGGCAACCACCTGCCGGAGGGGGAGGATCGTCAGCTCCACGTTGGTCGCAATATTTTAAATTTTATAATGGGAAGTTAGCCGTCGCGCCGAATGAATATATGATAAATGCAGGTTACTCCACTTTTGGGGTCGCCAATCCTGGCCAAAACTTTATATATTCTCACGGAACTTCACCTCCAAGTACGGTAGCCATTTCGGATGGGGAGTTGATGGAAAACACATATTTTGGAAATGCGGGAGATGGGGTTTGCGCTACTTCATTCCCTAAGACAGGGATATGTGAAGTTGATTATCAAATTTTGCTTGACCATACTTGCATTGTTACGATAGATGTGTGGAAGATTTTAGATGTTGGAGGGTTGACTTATATAACACCTTTAGCCAGCGGCAATATTGCCGTTACTTCAGGGGTGCTTGGAACAGGATCCCTTACAGTAGGAACTGGTACTAACAATCAAATCAACGCAGGGGAGAGAGCTATTATAACATTTAAATCAGACCTCACATTTAGTAATAAAACGTTAAGTATGGGATTAACATTCAGGTTCCAGGGCGAAGCGTAATTAAATTAAAATGAAATGGACATCAGAAAAATATCAATCGGCGCAGACTATAAGTCTGGCGCGATGCATTACATAGTGGGACAAGATGTATTGGGTGGAAGCCATAAGATACATCTTATACAAGATCACGAAGACGGGTATAAAATTTGGATACAGAAATCTGAAGAGGTATATTTGTGGAAAGAGTTTAGAAAAACTCTACCCATTTCTTTAGAATTTAATATCAATTTTTAATGCAATCTCCTTTTAGCTTTATAGTAAAGGCATATAACGAAAGGAGGTACGATAATATTAAAGAGATAGGGGGGGTAGACTTTATCACCAGCGTGTCTAAAGAAGACCACACCGCATCCAATCGTTTTGCTACCGTAGTGGAGGTTCCGCTAAAATATCCTGGCCCCATAAAAAAGGGTGACAGGCTCCTCGTACACCATAACGTCTTTAAGTATTACAACGATATGAGGGGGAGGGAGAAGAGTGGGAAGAGTTTCTTTAAGGACGATATGTTCTTCGTGGATATGGACCAGTTTTTTATGTACCATAATGGTACACAGTGGAACGCTCACGATAAGTATTGCTTTGTAAAACCTATAGACGCTCGGGAGTCCGTTATATATAAGCGCGGGGAAGAGCCCTTGGTGGGTATCCTAAAGCACGGGAATGCAGAGCTGGAGTCTTTAGGCGTTCACGAGGGCGATGAGATAGCTTTTGAGCCTGAGAGCGAGTACCCGTTTTATATCGAGGGGGAGAAACTATACCGTATGTTTACAAATAATATAATGATGACACTATAATCATGGGAGTACAGAAAAATATATCTCTACTAAAAAGTAGGAGCGAAGACGTAACGGAGAATTTAAAGAAGTTAATTTTGGAGGAGAAAAAAACTCGAGAGTTAGCTATAGGGACGTTAGAGCTGGTGAAGCTTATGCCAGGATACGAAGAGGCTTTGGCGACACTGCAGGAAAGGGCTAAAGACGATGGACAGTAAACAAATTAAGTTAGATATAATAGCGGCTGGAGAACAGGCCGTGATGCAGCTGGTGAAGGTGGCTAAGGAGGACATTATAAAGTTCGACCCTGAAGATGCTTTAGCCCCAGACAGGTTAAAGAATGCCGCCGCTACCAAGAAGCTGTGTATCATGGATGCTTTTGAGATACTTAAAAAAATTGAGGAGGAGAAGATTCTCCTGGAAGGTGGGTCTATAGAGATAAAAAATAACACCCCGAAAGGATTTGCAGAGTCAAGATCAAAATAAACTATTCCGGATAATACACGATGCTGTCCCTAAGCATGTAATATCTAATAAGAATAAGGCTCGCTCTTGGGTATATGGTTACGATCCGAAGTATGATCTCGTAGTAATCTCTAAGAGCGGTCAGATTGGGGAGGTATATGCCATTAACGGGCTTTTAGTGGCGCTCCCTAAAATTCCTAAGCTCAGCTACTCTCGCTCTAAGAAGAAGGAGGAGCAGTACTGGGAGGCTATGGAGTATAGCAAAGAGTTGAGCAGGATAAAATCTATCTTCCAGTGGCACGATACGCACGACACGTTTAAAGCGAAGTGGGTGGACTATGTAGAGGCGGAGTTCGACAGGAGGGAGGAAGGGTTCTGGTTTCTAAACAACGGGTTGCCTACCTATATAACGGGGACACACTATATGTATCTCCAGTGGACGAAGATAGACGTTGGACACCCAGACTTTCGCGAAGCGAACAGGGTCTTCTATATATTTTGGGAGGCGTGCAAAGCGGATAAGAGAAGCTTTGGCATGTGTTACTTAAAGATTCGTAGATCGGGGTTCTCTTTTATGAGCTCTTGTGAGGGCGTCAATCAAGCTACTATAACTAAGGACGCCCGCATAGGCATCCTTTCAAAGACAGGTTCGGATGCGAAAAAAATGTTTACAGACAAGGTGGTTCCTATTTCTAACAACTACCCCTTCTTCTTTAAACCGATACAGGATGGAATGGATAAGCCTAAAACAGAGCTGGCTTATCGTGTTCCTGCTTCGAAGATTACAAAGAAGAACATGTATAAAGTGGAAGAGAACGTTTTAGAGGGATTAGATACCACCATAGATTGGAAGAATACTGGGGACAATAGTTACGACGGAGAGAAGCTTCAGCTCCTCCTTCATGACGAGAGTGGTAAATGGGATAAGCCAGATAATATCCTTAACAACTGGCGCGTCACTAAGACGTGCCTACGTCTGGGTAGTAAAGTTATCGGGAAGTGTATGATGGGTTCCACCTCTAACGCTTTGGATAAGGGCGGAAGAAATTTCAAGGCTTTGTATGAGGACTCTTTCCCCTCTAAAAGGAACGCTAACGGTCAGACTAAGAGTGGCATGTACTGTCTGTTCATCCCGATGGAGTGGAACATGGAGGGGTTTATAGACCAGTACGGGATGCCTGTCTTACGTACCCCGGGGAAACCTTTAATGGGGATCGATGACGAGCTTATAAGTGTAGGCGCGGTAGACTACTGGGAGAACGAAGTGTCTTCCCTCTCTCAGGATGCCGATGCCCTGAATGAATTTTATAGACAGTTTCCTCGGACGGAGTCTCACGCTTTCCGTGACGAGAGTAAGCAGTCTATATTTAATCTTACAAAGATATACCAGCAGATAGACTATAACGATTCTTTGATAATGGATCACCACCTTACGCGCGGGTCTTTTAGATGGAAGGATGGTATTAAAGACTCCAAAGTTATCTGGTCTCCAGATAAGGCGGGAAGGTTTTTAGTGGGGTGGACCCCTCCCCCAAATATGCAAAATCGTGTGGATATAAGGAATGGAAGGAAGTTCCCAGGCAACGAACATCTCGGGACTTTTGGGTGCGACTCATATGATATATCTGGCGTGGTAGTAGGGAAGGGATCTAATGGATCGCTACATGGCTTAACGAAATTTAATATGGACGAGGCCCCCAGTAACGAGTTTTTCTTGGAGTATATTGCACGCCCACAAACGGCAGAGATATTTTTCGAAGAGGTGCTTATGGCTTTGGTGTTTTATGGCATGCCTATACTCTGTGAGAATAACAAACCTCGCCTACTGTACCATCTAAAAAACAGGGGGTACCGAGCGTTTTCTTTAAACCGTCCCGATAAAACATACACTAAACTTTCTCGTACAGAAAAAGAATTGGGGGGTATACCAAATACCTCGGAGGATGTTAAGCAGGCTCACGCCGCGGCTATAGAGTCCTATATAGAAAAACATGTAGGGATAGATATGGCGGGAGAGTATCGAGATCAGGACGATATGGGCACTATGTATTTTCGTCGTACCTTAGAGGACTGGGCGAAGTTTGATATAAACAACAGGACGAAGTTTGATGCTTCTATAAGTACAGGTCTGGCTATCATGGCAAACCAAAAACATTTATACACTCCCCTGAAAGAGAAAGCGAAAATAAGCCTTAACTTTGCAAAATACAACAACAGTAGTACAGTAAGTCAAATAATTAGATGAAGGGACTCCAAATAGATATTAAGTCTGCTACCTTCCCAAACCAATTTGTATCGGATTCAGATAAAGCAAAGAAGGAGTTTGGGTTACAAGTCGGGCAAGCCATACAGTATGAGTGGTTTAGAAGGGATGGGTTATCGTGTAGATTTTATAGTCAGTTCCAAGAGTTTCATCGACTTAGGCTGTATGCTCGTGGAGAACAATCGGTAGCTAAATATAAAAATGAATTAGCTATAGACGGAGATCTATCTTATCTAAATTTAGATTGGACCCCTATACCTATTATCCCTAAGTTTGTGGACATCGTTGTTAACGGGATGTCGGATAGGCTTTTCGATGTAAAGTGTTTTGCTCAAGACTCTCTCTCAGCAGAGAAGCGCAATGAGTTTCAGAATGTTATTGAGAAGGATATGGTCGCGAAGGATCTTTTTCTACAGATACAAAAAGATTTCGGTGTAGACCCCTTTACAGTAAATCCTGGCAACCTCCCAGAGAGCGATCAGGAGATGGAGTTGTATATGCAACTTAACTATAAGCCATCTATAGAGATCGCTAATGAGGTGGCTATAAATACTATGCTGGAGGAGAGTCATTATAATGATACTCGTAAGCGTGTGGATTATGACATCACGACTTTAGGTTTAGGTATAACTAAGCATATCTTCCAGGAGGGAGATGGGGTAAGGGTAGAGTATGTCGACCCCGCCAACGTGGTGTATAGCTATACAGAGGACCCGTACTTTAAAGATTGCTTCTATTGGGGAGAGCTAAAGACGATACCTATTACAGAGATTTTAAAAATAAACCCCGACCTTACTCCAGAAGATTTAGAAGAGATATCTCAATATAGCCAGTCCTGGTATGACTACTACAACGTAGCGGCTATGTATGAAAACAGTATGTTCGCTCGAGATACATGCACCCTCCTGTATTTTAATTATAAGACCACCAATAGCTTCGTATATAAGAAGAAGGAGATGAAGGACGGGAGTTTTAAAACGGTAGAGAAGGACGATCAGTTTAATCCGCCAGACGAGATGATGGAGGAGGGGAAGTTTGAAAGGGTAGAGAAGCGCATAGATGTGTGGTATGATGGGGTAATGGTTATGGGAACCAATATCATAATCAAGTGGGATATGATGAAGAATATGGTTAGACCAAACTCAGCAAATCAATTTGCTATGGCTAACTATGTAGCGTGTGCACCGCGTATGTATAAAGGTGTGGTAGAGTCTTTAGTGAGAAGGATGATCCCTTTTGCGGATCTTATCCAGATGACTCACTTAAAGATCCAGCAGGTTGTTGCGAGGGTAGTTCCAGACGGAGTCTTTATCGACGCCGATGGTTTGAACGAGGTGGACTTAGGGACGGGGAATGCTTACAACCCAGAAGACGCTTTACGTTTGTATTTCCAAACGGGTAGTGTAATAGGTAGGAGCTATACCCAGGACGGAGAGTACAATAACGCTAAGGTGCCTATTACTCAGTTAACATCCAATAGCGGATCTTCCAAGATGCAGATGCTTATAGGGAACTACAATCACTATCTAAATATGATACGTGGGGTAACAGGACTTAACGAGGCCCGTGATGGATCCACTCCTGACCCTAACTCTTTGGTGGGGGTGCAGAAGTTAGCCGCCTTAAACTCTAACACCGCTACACGACATATCCTTCAGGCCAGTTTATTCATTACTAAAACTATAGCAGAGGCTCTATCTCTTCGTATAGCTGACGTCTTACAGTACGCAGACTTCCGCGATGAGTTCGCTATGCAGGTAGGGAAATACAACTTGCGTATCTTAGAGGAGATACAAAACCTATATATATATGACTTCGGTATATTTATCGAGATGTCTCCAGACGAGGAGCAGAAAGCTCAACTCGAAGCGAATATCCAGATGGCCCTTTCGCAGAAAGATATCAGCTTAGAAGACGCTATAGATATACGTGAGATGAGAAACCTTAAGTTAGCTAACCAGCTCTTAAAGGTTAAGAGGAAGCAGAAGGCCGCGCAGCAACAACAGATGGAGGCGCAGAAGCAACAGATGCAAGCTCAAGTCAACCAGCAGTCACAGCAGATGGCCGCGAAAGCTGCTATGCAACAGTCTCAAATGGATATGCAAGCTAAGATGCAACTACAACAAGCGGGGGCGGCTATGGAGATCGAGAAGATGAAGAACGAGGCGGCCCTTAAGCAACAGCTTATGGCCGTAGAGTTTCAGTATCAGATGCAGCTCAAGGGGGTGGAGCAGTCACAGATAGATGCCCGTGAAGTGTCTCGTGAGACGGGTAAGTCTGAGCGCATAAGCCAGGCAAATACCGAGCAGTCTAAACTTATCCAACAACGGAAGAACAATACCGCTCCTGTAAACTTTGAATCGAATGAAGATAGCTTAGATGGGTTTGACTTTTCGGAGTTTAACCCACGCTAAAGTTATTAGGAATATATACACTAACTTTGTAAAAAATTAAATTAAATGGAAGAGTCAAAATTTGTTGTTAAAGAAGTTAACGAAGTAGAACAGAAATCCACCGCGCAAGTGGAGGAGGAGCTACTACAGAAACACGAAGAGCAATTTACCGCTACTGAAAGCGTGGAAGGTGCAGAGAAGGTAGACACCACGGAAGAGGTGCAGCCTGAACCTGAAGCAGAGAAGGTAGAAGGATTAAAAGACGAAGACGTTCTTGAGTATATCAAGAGCAGGTATGATAAAGAGATAAATTCTGTCGATGAGTTGTTTGCCCAAACAAAAGCAAACGAGGAGTTACCAGAGGATGTCTCCGCGTTCTTTAAGTATAAAAAAGAAACCGGTAGAGGATTCGATGACTACGTAAAACTACAAAAGAATTACGAAGACATGGATGGAGATACCGTAATAGCTAACTACTATTCCCAAACTGAGGAAGGGTTGGATGAATTCGATATTCAAGATATCATAGAAGATAAGTTTGGATACGACGAAGACCTGGACGAAGAAAAGGATGTTAAGAAAAAGAAGTTAGCGCATAAAAGAGAACTTGTAAAAGCGAAGAAATTCTTCAAGGAGCAACAAGAACAGTATAAGATCCCTCTTGAGTCAAGTGGGGGTTTCAGTTCAGAGGAGCAAACTGAAGAGTTTAATCGCTATAAGAGTTATGTTGAGGAATCAACTACTCGAGAGGAGCAAATGAAAAAGAGGTACAGCTGGTTTGTCGACAAGAGCAATGAAGTGCTCAACGATGATTTTAAAGGTTTTAATTTCAACGTCAACGATAAGCAGTATACCTTTAAACCAGGCGATGGTAAAGAGTTGTTCAATAAGCAGAAGGATGTAAATAATTTTGTAAAACCTTATTTAGATTCAGAAAGCGGAATGATGAAAGACGCAGAGGGATACCACAGAGCTATGTCTGTAGCGATGAATCCTAATAAGTTTGCCCAGTTTTTTTATGAGCAAGGTAAAGCCGAGGCTATAGATGATGTATCTAAAAAATCAAAGAACATCGATATGGTACGTCAAGCCCCTCAATCGTTTAACAAGAATGGTCTTAAGATCAGACAGGTTGGCGATACCTCGAGTGGAAGTGGACTCAGAATTAAAAGTATAAAAAAAGTTTAAAAATTAAAAACAAGAAAAAATGGCTGTAAATTCAACGCCAGGGTTCAACTTAATTCCGTCAGCGGAACGAGTGGCCCTGCCATCAAACTATATTACTAACTTCGATTTCCTAAATCAGTATCTTCCTGATACTTACGAGAAGGAATTTGAGCGTTACGGTAATAGATCGATCTCTTCATTCCTAAGAATGGTGGGAGCGGAAATGCCTTCTAACTCTGACATGATCAAATGGGCAGAGCAAGGAAGATTGCATATTAAATACACTAATGTAACTTTAGCAGCAACAGGCGCTACTACTGGTACGTTGACTGTTAATGATAACCTTAACCCAACTATTGTAGGGGGAGGGAGTACTGTTTCAGCAGGCGGTAACGTCGCGGTTAGAATCGGTCAAACGATTATGATTTCAGACAACACTGCGGGGTCTAACCTAAGCAACAAGGCTGTTGTTACGGCGGTTCCAACGGCAACTACTATAGACGTTTCTTTCTATGAAGCTTTATCTGTAGTTCCAGCTACTCCTTCAACACTAACTATATTTATTTATGGTTCTGAGTTTGCTAAAGGAACATCTGGAATGGTTGATTCTTTAGAGTCTGATGACTTTATCTTCTCTAACAAGCCTATCATCATTAAGGACAAGTACCAAGTTTCTGGTTCTGATATGGCTCAGATTGGATGGATCGAGATCACTTCTGAAGATGGAGCTAACGGATACCTATGGTACCTAAAGTCAGAGCACGACACAAGACTTCGTTTCGAAGACTACTTGGAGACTGCGATGGTGGAGGCTGTACCTGCGGCAAGTGGGTCTGGTGCTGAAGCAGCGCTTTCGACTACTGTAGCTGCAGCTGGCGTAATCAACGCTGGTTCTCAGGGTGTATTCTACACAGTGGGGAATAGAGGTAACGTATACGGCGGGGGTAACCCAGTTGCATTAGCGGACTTCGATGCTGTGATTCAGAGATTAGACAAGCAAGGTTCTATCGAGGAGAATGCTCTCTTTGTAAACCGTCAGTTCTCTTTCGATATGGACGATATGTTAGCTGCACAAAACTCTTACGGAGCGGGTGGTACTTCATACGGACTCTTCGATAACGACGAGGATATGGCTCTAAACTTAGGGTTCACTGGTTTCCGTAGAGGTTACGACTTCTATAAGACAGACTGGAAATACCTTAACGATGCTTCTATGAGAGGTGGTTTAACAGGCGGAGCCGTTAACGGACTTTTAGTCCCAGCTGGTTCTACTACTGTATATGACCAGGTCTTAGGAAAGAACGCTAAGCGTCCATTCTTACACGTTAGATACAGAGCTTCAGAAACTGAAGATAGAAGATACAAGACTTGGATCACTGGTTCTGCTGGTGGTGCACAGACATCTTCTTTGGATGCTATGGAGGTTAACTTCTTGAGTGAGAGATGTGTATGTACTTTAGGTGCAAACAACTTCTTCTTATTCCAGAACGCATAATATAATACGATTGAAATGGGGGAGGGGAATCACTCCTCCCTTATTTTTTTAACTTTAATTTAATATTTAATAAAATGAAAAAAGAAATATTTACCGCTAAGGCGTACAGATTGAAGAATGACTCTGCGCCTCTAAACTATATGCTGTCTTCACATAACAGCAGCAGATCCCCCTTACTTTATTTCGACGAAGATACAGGCGTTAACCGCCCCCTTCGCTATGCAAGGAATCAAAAGTCTCCCTTCGTGGATGAACAGGATGGTAATGCTATCTTAGAACCTATCGTCTTTGAAGACGGTATGTTGGTTGTGGAAAAAGCCAACCAAGTGTTACAGCAGTTTTTATACTACCACCCCAGCAGAGACAGAGTCTTCGAGGAGGTGGATAACGAAAGAGACGCATCGGAAGATGTGGAGATATTAGAGATGGAATTAAACGCACAGATTGTAGCTAAAGAACTTTCTTTCGAGAAGCTTTTATCTGTAAGTAGAATCCTTCTTGGCGGTTCGATAGATAGGTTAAGTACCCCTGAGTTAAAAAGAGATATTTTACTGTTTGCTAAATACAACCCCGAAGATTTTATGGAGGTAGTAAACGATCCAGACTTAGAGTTTGGTGACGAGGTGAGACAGTTCTTCGATGAGAAGCTCTTATCTTTGCGCAATAACAATAAGGATGTATACTTCAACCTTAAAGGAAATAAAAAGAAAATGCTTACCGTTCCTTTCGGGGAGGATCCTTACCATGTGGTAGGGTCTTACTTAAAGACGGATGACGGCATAGATATATACCAAGGACTTTCTAAGTTACTTAATAAATAAAAAAAACCATGATAGATTTTATCGTAGAAAACTGGGCAGAATTGCTAATCGCAGTAATGGCCCTTGCAAAAGTAGTAGTAAACCTTACTCCTACAGAAAAAGACAACCAGATATTCGGTTGGATTGATAACCTTATAGGATACTTAATTCCAGATCGAAGGAAGAAGTAAACGACTTTAAAGAAGGGCTCCAAATCGGGGCCCTTTTTTTGTGTATCTTTGTAGCGTATTAACACATAAATTATTTTTATTATGGAAAAATTTTTAAGCATCCCTGTAACAGGTGAGGGCAACCAGCTGGTCCCCGTTACGGATGTAAAACTTATTGAGTGGGAGTCAACGACTACAACTTCTCTGACTTATGGAAGTGGAAAGGTAGTTACTATTACTCACGGAGATGTCGGAGCCGCGAGTGGCACAAATTCTGGAAACCAGTTTAGACAGTTTATACAGTCAAGTGCTGTTGCTGCTTTGCAAACTTCTTGGACTAACCCGTCTTTTTCAGCTATTCCTATCCCTGCTTACGCGGTTAGCGGAATTAATATCGTATAAATTATGGAAAAATTTCTCAGCATCCCCGTATTAGACGGTAACGGTGCAAACAGCCAAGACCAATTGGTTTCGATTACAGGGATCCTAAGTATAGGACAGGCTAACACAACAACTGCCACTATCACTTATGTGGGCGGTAAAGTTATTATCTTAATATGGCCAACAGCTTACGCTTCTCCAATTCTTCAGGAGGCAGTGCAGACAGCTGCGATGGAAGCTTTAAAATCAGGATGGACTGCGGTAGCAGAATACTACGCTCCGAAAGGAATGGTCGCAGGACCAGCCGTAAATACAGCCACTGAAGCTGGATCGTTCTTAAATGTTAATCCGCTTTCAGCAATAGCAATATCTTAATATGCTTTCAAACATGGAAAAATTTATAAACTTTAAACAACTTAATGTTGTTAAGACAGGAACCTCAACAGCGAATGGCGATGCTGGTTTAACACTAACCGATAGTGCTGCGCTTTTCACACAACTTGTGTTACCTCATGCTATTGTATGGGACCGAGTTACAGTGAGAAAGTACCTTGTAACAGCCGTTACTTCGGATACTGAATTAGCCCTTGAGCCTATAGGCGTCGATACTGGAACAGGTGTCCCAGATGCAACTGCGTATTTTATTTATATGCCAGAGTATACAGTTAGACAGGCAGGTGCTGCAGACGGAACTGGGGCGTTTCAACTAATTGATTCTACAGTAAACTTTCTTACTGCTGGGGTAAAAATAGGAGACTACGCTTTAGATATAACAGCAGCTGTGACGGCTAAAGTTACTGCGGTAACACCCACTACATTAACTGTAGACACTGATACTTTTGCAGGTGGAGATAATTACTTAGTATATGCTTCGGGTGCTGACGATCATGATGTTATAATGAGATCGGCGGATGTTGCAGATGTTTCAAATGCATCAGCTGACACATCTATAGTTAACACTACGTATGAGCCATCAGGAACAGCGGTAATGAAAGTTGATTACGCATATTCTTCTACGGTTGGAGCTAACTCAGACATGAGGGGCGCGATACAAGACGCTGTAACAGCTTCTTTACAAACTGCATGGCCAGCTGTAACGTATGATTTCCCAGGGCTTTTAAACCCGGCTGTTGCAGTAACAAACGCAACGTGGTTAGGGGGAAGAGACTACTTCTTCTTAAGAATACAATAACCATGCAAAAATTTTTAACAGTAACCGCGACATCAGGAAGGAAAGAGATTATTCCTATTATGAACTTCACAACCTCACAGGCTGCTTCATCTACGGTAATTGATTTGTTTTGCCATAATTTAGGAAATATTGATGTTATAAAAGTAACCCTGTCGTCGGCAGACCCCCTCTATTCGGCAAATGAATCTTTTGTAAAAGGCAGCATGGTAGATGTGCTTCAAAATATGATTATAGAAGCCTTTGCCAGAGGTTCTTGGTCTAATCCTTATTTGGATATAACAAGCCGTATTCCTATAACAATTCTTTCGGTATTACCACAAGCATCATGAATAAATTTTTTTACTTACAGATGGATAGCGGAGAGAAAGCTCCTCTCCTTATTTCCGCAATGAATATACAAGGGATAAAATATAGTTCAGGGATAGCAACTTATATTTATACAAGCTCTACATCTTCAGACGATATTATAAAGCTTGCTCATGATAGTGACGCTTCTTCGTCTTTGAAGATTCCAGAATTTTTAATAAATGAGTTAGAAAAGCTGTTGAGTACTACAGGCACTAATGTAGCCCCTCTGCTTATACCTCCCGTACCTATTACCTCGTATACTATTTCATAATACGCTAAACATATTAGAAAGGGGCTCCAAAAAATGGGGCCCTTTTTTTTTGCTTATCTTTGTAGTATGCCTATAAACGAAGTAAGAAATACGGTATTAGCTATAGCTAATAAAAACAACTATGGATACATTTCCCCTCAAGACTTTAACCTCTACGCTCAGCAGGCTCAGATGGATATGTATGAGGACTACTTCTACCAGTACAACAACTGGATCAATAGGGAGAACGCGAGGTCTTCGGGTACAGGATATGCAGATATAGTAAAAGGATTAGAGGAGGTTATAGACACCTTCTCCGTGCAAGCTTTCTTAGCACAACTTAACCCTTCAAGCGTGCCTAACGTACCCTCTGGTCTATCGGGCTCGGCTGTATATCAGCTACCTTCAGACTACTATCTTATAAATAAGCTATACAGGTACCCCACGCGTAGAGTAAGTGGAACCACGAGCAGCTCAGTGGGCGGGAGCGCCCTCCTTATAGATAACACACAGGACTTTTTTACTACAGGCGTACAGCCAGGAGATTTGGTGATAAACACCAGCGCAACAGGAGCGGCGCCATATCCCGCGACAGGGGCTCCAGGTTTGCAGGGATGGGTGCAGAACATATCTAATGCCTCCACACCTGCAGGGTCCACTATAACATGCTCGGCTGCTTTGTTTGTCGATCCCGCGGGTGGCGGACCAGGCGGCGAAACATATGCTATATACGATGCCAACAATATCGTGGAGGTGGAGAGGGTGAGTCAAAGTAAAATATTTAATCTTACCAGCAGCAACCTCACTCGCCCTACACCACAGTACCCGTGCTACGTTTTAGACGGAAACTTAATATCTGTATACCCAACCACATGGGACGGTTTAAATGACCCGTACACCTTGGGGGATCGCATGGGTCCATGCGATGTAAAAGCGCAGTACATAAGATACCCTAACGCGCCGAGGTGGACGTGGGTAGGTTTAGTCGGAGGGGAGCCTGTGTTTAACGCTTCAGCCGTAGACTACCAGGACTTTGAGTTACCCCTATCTGATGAGCCAGCTTTAATAGCTAAGATCTGTCAGTATGTTGGTATAGAGATAAGGGAGGCGGAAGTGGTACAGTTTGGCCAAGGGGAAGAGGCTCTTGATACACAAGAAACAAGTTAATTATTATGTCGTATATAACAGATTACCAATACTACGAAAATAACCAAACCTCTCCTACGGATGAGAACTGGGGGTCGTATCAATATATTTCCTTAGACGATATAGTTAACAATTTTTTGTTAATGTATCAGGGGAATAATGAGCTTATAAATAATATCAATAGGTATCAAGTTTTATTCTTTGCTAAGAGAGCGATACAAGAATTAAACTATGACGCTATGAAGGAGGTTAAAATCCTTCAGCTACAGGTGAACGATCAGTTGAGGTTTGTTCTTCCTCCCGACTACGTAAACTGGGTGAGAATTTCTTTGTATCAGAACGGAGTCTTAAGACCGCTAACAGAAAATATTCAGACCAATTGGAGCGGGGCGTATTTGCAAGACAATCAGTATAGAATTTTATTCGACGCGTATGGAGATGTCTTAAAGCCTGAGAGTTCTCAGTTAGATATAGATCGTATCTTAGGTCAGAATAGAAGTATATACCTAAACGCAGGGAGCCCATACGATGGAGCTATGGGGTATCTATACGAGGGGGCTTGGTTTTTCGATTTCCAAGTGGGCGGAAGGTTTGGGTTAAATACGGAAACGGCTAACAGTAACCCTACGTTTAACATTAACAAGAGCGCTGGGGTAATAAACTTCAGCTCAGGAATGGCTTCGTCTTCGGTGGTGTTAGAGTACGTATCAGATGGTATGGAAAAAGGGAACGATTCTAAAGTAAGCGTGAACAAACTTTTTGAAGATTATATCTATGCGGCTATTAAGTATTCTATTTTAAACAACAGACTGTCTGCTCAGGAGTATATCATTAACAGAGCAAGGAAAGATAAGTCATCTTTACTACGTACGCAAAGCTAAGGTTAAGTAACATGCACCCCGGACGACTCTTGATGAACATGAGAGGGAAAGATAAATGGATAAAGTAGTATGCTAATACAAACTAATTTTATTGCAGGTAAGATGAACAAAAGCGTCGACGAGCGCTTGGTTCCTGTCGGCGAATATGTTGACGCGTTAAACGTGCGCTTGGGTTCTACGGAGGCCACAGAAATCGGTGCAGTAGAAAACTCTAAGGGTAACACTAACCTTACTCCAAACATTGAGTATAACGGGAACCCTCTATCGGCCAACGCTCGTTGTGTAGGTGCGTTTGAAGATGGCATAGCTGAAACAATATACTGGTTTGTGTATGATCCAGGCGACCCTGCAACGGGGCAGGTAGCGGTAGACATGATACTATCATATAACACCAATACCAACTCGCTGTTGTATCACGTAGTAAGCACCAGTGTGCTTAATTTTAACCCGACATATCTTGTCAACGCGGTAAATAAGATTGAGGATCTATTATTCTTTACCGACGACTTAAACCCTCCACGTTATATTAACGTGACCAGGACATACCCTGTACCAACAGGTTTGAGTGACAGTATTGAAGAGGAAGATATCAGCGTTATTGTTAAACCCCCTGGGTTTGAGGATGTAAATCCTACTACGGGCACCCAACCTCTTAGAGCTCCACACGTAGAGCTTGTGAACACAGGTCAGGGAGACTATATGGAGATGCGGTTCTTACGCTTTGCGTACCGCTATAGATATTTAGACGGAGGGTACAGCGCTACCTCTTTGTTTACTAACCCAGCCTTTGAGCCTAAAGACTTTGCTTTTAGCCAAGAGACGTTTAAAAACGTCGGCATGATAAATAGGTTTAATGCTGCTAACGTTTGGTTCTCTACAGGATCTGAAAGGGTAAAAGAGATACAGCTCTTATATAAAGATACCACCAGTAACAATATTTTTATTATTAAGAACTATAATAAATCTGAGCTGGGTTTACCTAATGACTCTTTTGAGCAGGAACAGTTTAGTAACAGTAAAATCCTTACACTATTAGGATCGGATGAGCTGCTTAGATTGTACGATAATGTCCCGCGCAGAGCGAAAGCTCAAACGATTCAGGGGAATAGATTGATGTACGGAAACTATGTAGACCAGTATGATATTGTTAACAGAGAGGGTGGGGATTCTATACAGATGCAGTACCAGCTATCTCCCAGCACGGAGAGCATAGACGTAACCCCATTGCCTTCTACCACAGGCTCTAATGGAACCTACAGTATAGACCCAGCAGCTCCAGGGACAGTAGTTGCAGCCGCTACAGCAGGGTTTGATCTCTCTTCCATTACTACGCCTATTCTACCAGGAACGTATTTCCGTTTCTTCTTGGCGATGCAAAACGTTCAGAGTACGCGAAGCGGAGCCGATGCTCAACCAGCCTCTGTGGTGGTTCCTGATTTTACTATAACATTAAACTTCATTGCTCCTGTACAATATAGTACGGTGAATGAGATGCTTACCTCGCAAGAGTTTGCGTCGGCTGTGGGGGCGGACAATAGCTTCCAGCAGCTTATCCCTTATACTACTCCTACACCACCAGCCTATCCTCCAACGGAAAACCCTGCAGGAAATGGAGGTACTTTAACAGACTTGTTTAATGCAGCTTTGCCATACGCATGGCAGAACGCTACTACAAGCAATTATTTATTACTCGTCGACACGGCTGTTACCAGTGCGTGTACTGTGGCGGGTATGTCTCCCTTCCCCCCTACAGCCCCTGTGTGTACACAACAGAGCTTTACTTTAAACGTAGGAGTGTCTTCCTTTACTCTTACGGCTCCTGCGGCTACATACTATTTTAACTCTACCCCTGAAACTATTCAGTATGAGTACTTTGCTTTTAATTTAGCGGATACTAATGGTATAGTGCAAACTACTGCAGAGCGCGGAAGTTTACACAGCTACAGAGATTACGAGGTGGGGGTGGTATATATGGATGAGTATGCCAGATCTTCTACCGTTCTTACCAGTCCAAACAACAATGTATTTTTCCCTGCCAGCACATCGGTATTAAAAAACAAAATAAAGGTAAACCTACAAAATGTCGCTCCTTATTGGGCGAAGTACTATAAGTTTGTGGTAAAGCCAAGCCAGGGGAATTATGAAACTATATGGAGTAGTTTAGTTTTTCAACAAACTGGAGCCGCTACTGATGCAGGGCCTACTCCTTTTAAACCTGATTTAGAAAGCTTTTGGTTTAGACTCGAGGGGGATAGCCAAAACATAGTGTCTGTAGGAGATGTGCTTACCGTAAAGCGCGATGCTAATGGCCCTGTTCTACAGCATGCTACGGCAGAGGTGTTGGATAAAGAGGGTTTATATTCGGGACAAATTAATGACACCAACCCTGCAGGTATATATATGAGGTTGAAGTCAAGTGGATGGAATGCTATAGGCGACAACACTACGCCGAACATAAACTCTGATGTAACCTCAAATAACTCTGAAATAGGTGATTGTTCTCAGATCGCCTTTATCCCTCCCGCTTCTTCCCCTGCTATTGTAGGGTCTATCCCTGCGGGTAGCACGGTGCGGGTGGCTTCTACAAATCAAAGGCTTACAAATGATAGCGCCTGTCCCACAAAACAAATTATTTGGGATAGCGGAGATATGCTGGTAGATCAAAACTATGCTAATATTCACGCGTGCCTTATAGGTTTAGGTTTTGAGACCTTGGTTCAACCAAACTCTACAAACATTATACCTCCTGTTTTAGGGGATCAAGAGATTGAATTTGACCCAGTTCTTTACACCTTTGGGGCCGGTCCAGATACTGTCGGAGGTACTTGTTTTACTTCTAAAATTTACGTCACTCAATCGGGAGCCGACTACTTTATAAAAAGCAAGTCCATGACCCCTACATGTACGGAAGCTGCTGTTGGTTTTGATTGGCAAACAGATTCTCAAACCCAGTTAAAAGTAAGTATAAACTACTCTTCTGGAACCTTCTGTTTTGAAACAGAACCTGACGCCGTAGACCCGAATTTATTCTACGACGCTTCGCAAATGATGCGAGTGAAAAAAAGTCTTTTGCCAGGGGACGATAATTTTTATCACGACGCTGCGCAAATTTGGAATCCACAGACACAGTTTTATACATTAGAGCCTGGTGGGCAAAACCAAAACTTTAACCTGCCTTTAGAAACAACTTTAGATTTTATAAACTGCTACACGTTTGGTAATGGGGTAGAGAGTTTTAGAATAGAAGACCGTATAGAGGGTAGATTCTTTAGGTTGGGAGATAGGGTTATGGCGGAGTCTAACCAAACCTTTAGCGAGGCGGATAGGTTTGCGGGCATGACTTACAGCGGGGTATATAGCAACGCCTCTAACTTAAATAACCTTAACGAGTTTAATTTAGGGCTGGTAAATTATAAAGACTTAGAGACCAACTTCGGTCCTATACAAGTTTTACATTCTCGTGAAACAGATATCTTAGTTCTACAGGAGGATAGAATTTCTTACGTTCTTGCAGGCAAAAATGTTATAACGGACTCTACAGGGGGAGGAGCTATAGCTTCGGTGCCTGAAGTTTTAGGGACGCAGATAGCTCGCATAGAAGAGTACGGGATAAGTTTCAATCCAGAAAGCTTTTCTGCCTGGGGACATAATGTATTTTTTACAGACACTAAGCGAAGTGCGGTGCTCTCTTTAACTGGGGGTAGCACTAACTCCGATCAGCTACAAGTTATCTCACAGATGGGAATGCGTTCGTGGTTTAGAGATCAGTTTACAGAGCAGCTTACTACACAGAAGTTAGGGGGCTACGACCCCTATATGAATGAGTATGTGTTAGGAACAAATAATATTGCAGTGCCTATGCCTTTGGTGGAGCTCCCTTGTGGTCAAGAAATAAGCCAAAACGCTGCCGGTACAACGTTAAACTTCTCCGTTAACTTTGGCTCTCTGATTGGTCAAATAGACATACCATACAGTATAACTCAGGGGTCTATTAATTTAAGCGTGACATGGAACGGAGTGACTACCAGCACAGGGGTGGTGAGTACTAACGGAACTTTATCTTTTAACAAAACGTCTTCTAACCCAACAACAGCAACGTTTAGTATAGTGCCTTATAGCGCTACTTACAGCTTAACTCCTGGATGCCCTCCTCAAGATGAGGTGACGTTAATTCAAGTTGTAGTAAACGGAAACAATTATGTAAACCAAGGCATTCATATTGAGTATGAGTGGACTGACGGAGTTACAACAAGCCCTGTCTCACAGGTGCCTGTTATTATGCAAGGAGCTATTGCTACTTCTTTGTATCAACAGCAAACGGGGCCTATGTCACAAGGGATATTCCCATACGATGGCTCTAATATTACCCTTAGAACAAACAAAATTTCACCTGACACCTTTGACTTTAATCCTACTCTGCATAAGTTTAGAATACTGTCAAGTAACACCTTGTATGCCAATACCGTAGCGGACATGACGTCTTTACTGGCTGCGGCAAGTGAGATAGTTCCTATAACAAACCCTTCACCCGCCATCTTCCAAGCTACAGAGACAGCTTTTGCTATGTCTGGAGCTAACGATTATCTATACCTTGTTTGGGATTTCAGAAACGCTACAGAAGACCAGCTGTGTTATAGCACTGTAAGTGCTGATGACGCGTGTTGTAATTGTACGACAGCTTGCAATAGATGTTGGTTTAGCCCTGGACAACAAACGCAAATTCAAGCGTGTGCGGTAGACACAAATAGTTTTGGAAGCAATCAGATTAGTTTTACTGGACCGGGACCGATACCTGTTATAGGGGATATTGTGTATGCTGCAGGTAACGTTTCTTGTCAGCCGTCAGTGGGTCTTGGAACTCCAGGGTTCTATGTAGTAGACCCATCACAACCTTCCGCTGCCAGCCCTAAGAATTGGATCCAGGTAGGGGCAGGAGGTATAGTTACAAATTCAGGAACATGTTAAAAAATTAAATTATGCCAACTCCTTCAACTTTTTATTACGACAGTACAGTATTCTGTGACGCAACAGATATATGGACCGATAGCGCTTTGTCTGCACCGTCAGCTGATGGGTGGTATCAAGTGGGCGGGGTGTATCGCCAGAAACTTAGCGGCGTCTTAGGCCCATGCCAAGCTTGTCCTTCGTGCGGCACAGGAATTTTACCGTGTGACTCTATTTTATTTGGGACTGGGGGGCAAGGTGTTTACCGAATAAACTTTGATGCGGGGAGTACCGTTGGGGCTGTCATTGTAAGATGGAACCCATTCAATGTGCCTGATATGTTAACTTTAGCTTATGACGGGGTATCTTCTTCGGAGTTTTCATCGCTTGTACATGGATATAAGGAGGGATATATGGGGCGAATATCTTCCGGAGCTTTGGCCAGCCCACCTTTGGTAAATGGATCTCCAGGAGGGCCTTACCCTTCTGGAAACAGCTATGTATACAACACCAGCGCTGGAGCTTTTGTGGCGGCTGGGCCTGAAGCTATTCCTCAAGTTCCCTCCAGTGATGTTTCTTTAACAACTGCGGGTTATGATTCATCCCTGGGCTGCGCATATGCCGTGGTTCCTAAAACAGACCCATCAGTTAATATTGTAGAGTGCTTGGTTTATGCTCCATCGTCATCAACTTCATGGCAGGTGACAGTATTTTGCCCTAAATCTCTCAACCCTTTTCCATGTGACTTTGCGTCTGGAGGAAGCTGCACTGCTATTTTAGGAAAAACGCTTTACACATGCTCTGTTGCAAGTGGATGTGGCGATGGGACAAATACTATGTTGGGGATTAATGATTGGGTGTTTACAGATTATGCGGGGGTAAACGCTATGCCTGCAGGGGTATACCCTGTTGAGGATGGTGATGGTGACACGAAGTGTGTTACCGTTGACGCTAACGGAGTAATTACTAATATCAGCGCTCCATGTACTGTAGGAACTTGTTAATATAAAATACTATGGCAGAAAAAATAGCTACATTATCATACGCTGAAGACGTTAAAGGATGGCCGTCTTTTTATTCTTTTTTCCCTGACTATATGGTTGGGATGAATGGATTTTTCTACACCTTTGGGCTTACGATAAATTCAGATGGGACAGTAAGTGGAGGGTGTTTATATCGCCATAACGTAAATGAAACCAGGAACAACTACTACGGGGTTCAGTATAACTCTACCCTGACAGCTGTGTTAAACATAGAGCCTAAAACTATCAAGCTATTTAAGACTATGTCTTATGAGAGTAGCGATAGGTGGGAGTGTCAAAGTTTGGTTACTGACCTCGGGACTGGCTCGATGCTAAGTACTTGGTTTGTAGAAAAAGAAGGGGAGTGGTTTACGTTCTTAAGAGAGACGGAAGGAACCAGAGATTACCGAGATAGAAATGTAAACGGTATAGGTAACGCCGACCAGGTATATGGTACCCCGGCTGTAACGATAATTATTTTTACCGTTCCTGTAGGTTCTATTATTAGTGTGGGAGACTATATCTACTCTACCCCTACCACAGGCACACCGCCTGTAGCTACTGGAGCCCCTATATATGTGGGTCAAGTTACCGAGGTGGATAGCATAGGGGGTACATTTAGTGCAAATACAATATCTATAGACCCTACGATCCCCGAGCCTGGCACAGGAACGACAGGAGTTTCTCCTGCCGCGGGAGACTTTATCTTTTACTTTAAGGATGTGGTAGCAGAATCACACGGAGCGAGAGGATACTTTATGCAGTTCAAATTAGAAAACACAAACACGGCAGCTGTAGAATTATTTGCGGTTGGAAGCAGTGTCATGAAAAGTTATCCATAACTTTCACTATCTTTGTGTAAATGAAATTTACTATAGAACCATTACAAGAGGGAGACTACGAAAACATCCTGTGTCAATGGTGGAGGGACTGGAGATGGGATCCCCCATCGAAAGAATTTTTACCAGAAGATGGCACGGGAGGTTTTATGGTCTATGACGACGGAGTCCCCGTGTGTGCTGGCTTTATGTATAGGACTAACTCTAAGGTGGTGTGGTGCGATTGGATAATTTCTAACTTTGAATATAAAAACAAACAAGGTAGAGTTATAGCTATCGAACTGTTAATCAATACTATAGTAGAGTTGGCGGGTGAATCAGGAAATAAATTTGTATACGCACTTATAAAAAATAAACCTCTAATAAATGCCTACACTAAGTTAGGTTTTACAGAAGCTTCTTCGTATACTACAGAGATGATAAAAAAGATTTGATATGGCAGCAACTACAGCAGCAGTAATAGGAATAGGATCTGGTATAGCTACATCTATACAGGGTTTTAACGCGGCTTCGAAGGCGAAAACGGCGCAACAAAACGCTGACACCGAGGCGAAGCGTATGATGATGAACGCTCGAAAAAGAGCGGAGCAGAATGAGTACGGAGAGCTAAGCTTACCCTTAGAGGCTTTCGAAGCGGAGTTTGAAGCTAACTTAGCGGCAGATAGACAGGCTGTAGAAGCCCTACAAGAGGGCGACTCCAGAGCTTTAGCTGCGGGTGTAGGTAGGGTCGGAGCTCAACAAAATCAAGAGGCGCGGGCTACGTCAATAGCTATGGGTGATGAGATGTTCAATATGAACAAGATGAAGGCTGACGCAAGAGAGCAGCAGAAGCAGCAGCTTATTTCTATGGATGTGGGGGAAGCTAAGATGCAAGACCAGAAGGCTCGTGAAGCAGCAGAAGCAAGGCGCATGAGTATAGAGTCTGGCTTCCAAGGTATAGGCCAAGTCGCTCAGGGAGTAGGAGACTTAGCTCCACTATATGGTAGGAGCATGAACGACAAGAGGGCTCAAGCTATGATGGGAAATGATGATTTTGTTTCTCAAATGGGATATGACCCAAAAAACATGACGGAAGCTCAAAGATTAGAGTTGCTTGAGTTAGTTTCTTCGCAGGATATTTCAGGGAAAAATTACAGGCAAGGTAGAAGAACGGACTTCTTAGCTCCTTATGACACCTCGCAGACAGGGTACTTTGATTATAGTATATTCAATCAATAATGGCAAAAGATTTTAGCATATCGAGTAAGGTATTAGATACCGACAAGTACGTATATAGAGAAGAGAGAGACCTCTCAAAAACACAAGTAGATTGGGGAACCGTAAGTAAGGAACTTACCACCA
>Ga0209091_10000664_pt1 | contig 32194 bp, 37 predicted proteins | sample ArcticOcean_MG_C_6_FD_187438 | JGI IMG/M metagenome (GOLD analysis project Ga0209091, IMG submission 187438) | Marine microbial communities from western Arctic Ocean - ArcticOcean_MG_CB8_128 (SPAdes) (version 2) | ecosystem: Environmental > Aquatic > Marine > Oceanic | place: Arctic Ocean...
AAATCCTTTAAATTCATCGCATTCTTACATTCTTGATTCAGGAATACGTTTATAGTCATTTTCTTGTTTCCACAATTTTGATAATTTATAACTTGTCTATCTTTTGATAGCTCAATAACTTTTTCCATCAAAGTATTATTTTGCTCAACCAATTTATTTAACATTTCTGCTGAAATTTGGGTGTTTTCACTAGAAGGTGTAGTAGATATCTTAATATTTTGTAAAATAGACCCTCCCATCGCTTCTAGGCACTTTTTTCGATGCTTACTGAGGCCTGTATTATACTTATATTGCTTGCCACAAATGCACAGGAACTTGCGTCTGGAACTTTTTGGGTTATCCATAGGGTTATCCATGTTATCCATTTTATGTTTTGTAGTGGACAAATGACGAATCCATTGACTTTTTCGCTTAGAAGTATAGTCACACTTTTTGCAGTAAAATTTTTTGGAACTTTTTTGGAACTTTATTTCCATTATAAATGGATAACATAAAAAGTTCCTAAATAGCTTTTTTTGCTTGTTTTTTTTGTCGGTTTTAGTGCCTTTTTTTCAGCACTGCATAAGGCCCCTACATGTTTTTTTCCTTGTTTTACTTGAATTACCTACAAGGTTCTAGTAAAACGCAAAAAACATGCAGAAAAATGACTTCGTAAAATCGGACAAATTCCCTATTTGGACATTTTTGAAATGTCCAAACTCATATTTTTTCAACTTTAAGGTATTCAAAACGTGAGATCACTTTTTTTAGTGCCTTTTTTTCAGCTACCTACATCTTTTTCAAATATTTATGTTTGAAATACCTACAAGGTTCTAGTAAAACGCAAAAAAGTGGTTAAAAAGTGGTTAAAAAGTGCAGAAAAATGACCTCGAAATCTATGAAACCACCTTTTCTCAAATTAGCCGTTTTTTTCGACCGCACTACATTATTGAATATTTTAACTTAAAAATATATTATTAATTGTTTACATAATGCGACACAGAATTACAAAAGAGAGTGAAACATGGCCAGATGGTTGGACATATTTCGGAGAAGAAGACGTAATTTATGTTATTCTTAGTAATTTGGAAAATGAAGAAATTTTAATAACACTCGATGTTAAAAATAGAAATTATCCATTCTTGCCCCCACGCGTTTCTTGTAATAATAAAGACATCATAAAGGTATACATGGATATGTTTTCAGGACTTGGTGCATTTTGGAAGGATAAAATGGCGACATTATCGGAAAAACAATGCTGGTGTTGTGATAATATTTTATGTAAAAATAACTGGTGTCCCAGTAATAAAATAACCGATATCATTAACGAATTTAAATTTTTTCATGGTATACATGCGTATATGGTCATAGAAAAACGGAGAAATATGGAAAAAATGCTTAGCAAAATTATAACGAGAGAGTATTTGGTAGAAGATATCCCAATATATGATTTTTTATAATAATATTTAAAAGTATTGTATTATATTTTCCAAGATGAAGCGACAAATTTATATACTTGACAATAAAATACGAAATGAAAAAAACAAAAACATTGTTATTTTAAAACCATGTGAAAAATATTATACAAACCTCAAGGCATGTTTGGATTCAAATAATAATAACATACATGAATGCGATTTACAACAATTATCATTGAAAATGTGTTTATCTAAAAATTATCCCATACAACGCTAAAAATTCTTGAACAAGTTCTCTTGGAATTTCCTTAAAATCAATTAATTTTCTGTTTAATTGGTATTGTTTTTGAGCTTCTTCATTCTCACTCAGTTTTTTCTCGAATAACTCTCTATTGTTCCAATACTTTTCGGCAGTTTTAATCCCGCATTTTTTAAATACCGAAGGTATGGCATCACTTTTATCGCCCGACACTATCTTGCAAAATAAGTCTTTTTCCGCGTTTTTAAAACAATTTTTGCTGTCCATTAAATTTTGAAATTTAAGATTGTATAATTTCACATGTTCGGATGCCAATTGTAGGTAATCCATATCACTTGTAATAATCCAAATGTTAGCATCTTCATACATGTTTACAATATGTTTTGTCATAATGGCAATGCAGTCATCGGCTTCAAGTATGGGATGTGAAAGTATTAATTTCGCCCCGGCATTTGTGAACATTTTTTCATCCCATACTTTTTTGAAGACTGGACCACCCTTGAAATTTTCGTTTGCTCTGTTGGATTTGTATGCAGGGAAAAGCTCATTTCTCCATATATCTTTGCGACGACAATCTTTGCCTACAATAACAATTGGGTTTTCGATATCCAATTTCCCAGCAATTTCTTGAAATTTCCGAATAAACGTTTTTTCAAATTTCTCAATAAAGTCCTTGTTTTCAACGGGATTTTCAAGTGTTTCATCGGATTTAGACAATTTAAACCATTGATGAATTGCATAATATCTGTAAAAGCAAAAGTAACTCCCATCTACCAAGATGAAATTCGGCATTTTTTGTATTTATATAATTTATAAATACAAAATCAATTTATATTGCAAAATATGTATAAAAATAATCGCCCATTATAAATAATGGACGATATTAATGATTTATTGCATTCTCTGGAAAATGATTCAAATGCTTCCATTATGAATTTAACAACTTGTAAAATCAAAGAACATAAAAATAATGTACTCCAACGATTACAATTGGAGAGAAGCGTATTAAAAAAATTCCATAAAAAGCTCAGCGAATATAGATACTGCACAGATATGTCAGATTTACAATACGGGTTTTATATCCGCTGGATACCATTAAAAGACCCAAAAAATATTTATCTAACCAATGGTGGAATATTATGCGATATGAAGGTTGTAAACGACCAAATTCATATTATATGTAAAAATAATAGAAATAGACTGATACAATTCAAATTTGACGAAACAATGATTTTCCAAAAATTGTCTCCCCAAGAAAAAGTTATTTTAAGCGTATTGGACTATTTAAATGCGTAAATAACATTATTTAAAAACATTTTAAATATTTATATGGATGAACCATTGGTAGGCTCTCGCAAAAACAATTATCGTTTTTTTTATGCTGCTTCTGCTTCAGCAGTTACGAGTCTGGTTGTTTTATTTGTTATTACAGGATATACCGCATATACCGCGACAGAAATAAATGAAGTGATACGTGATTTGAATGAACTATTACCTGATGCTAGGAATTCCTTAAGAATTGTCAAAGAAATGTGCACGCATGAAAATTTTACGAAATCATGGGGTAATATCTGTTAATTATTTTGTCAATCCTTTTAATTTCATTTTTCCCAGTTTTCTACCTTTTAATTTTAATTTCGGTATTTTTTTAGGGGCTGGGTTTTGTGCATAATCATAAAATCCTTCTATTGTTTTGATATGATTAGATGTAATTGTTTGCCATTTCTCTCCAAAATAAGTTGGGTCAATCTTTATTGTGCCAAGTTTTTTAAATAAACCATATCTAGGTGGCACTTCCTGCTTTTTAATATTCCAAACACCGCCCAACATAACATAGCTGGATTCGGATTCATTTGCATTTGCAAAAGAGATAAATTTTTTATGGTCCGGGGGAATATTATTTCTTGATACTAAAACTACAGGACAATTATAATGTGTAAATAATAAAAACAGGTCAAATGTGGTCAAATAATAACTAGTTAAATCTATTGTACCTTGTATATCATTTTGTAAATTGTGAACAACAAATGGTTTACCTTCCTTTTTCCATATATCTTTTATTTGTTCACCATATTTCTTCAAATTTTGTGAATATAATTGAATTAGAACAACTCTCAATTCTGATGCGGATATTTTAATATTGAAATCATTTAACACCAATACTATCAACTCCCATGTACAATTAATTGTATGTTTAAATTCTATAAATTCAAAACCAGTATCGTCTATATTATTTTTTTCCAAGTAAGTGTTCCATTTTAATTTAATTTCAGATTTTTCAACCAAGCATGGGTTAACGGATGTTGTTTTAAAAAAGTTATTAAGGACAAACGCGTCTTTATACGGAATGGTTTTTGATGGGTTCGATGTGTCATATATATTTTTTGTTAAAATATAAGGATTTTTCTTCTGTAATATAATATCTTCAAAATATTCACCATACAATAATTCCTCCAATAAAATGATTTCATTCTCTTTCAAATTATAAGAGGTGTGTTGAAACGTCAAAAATGTCTGCGGGTTAAATATAAACATTCTTATTTTTCGAAATTTTATAAGTTCATCTGCCAATTTGCTATAATATATTTTTTCATTATTTGAACCACTAATCAGGTTTCTACTCGGTATCTGTAATTTACATATACCTTCGTTTTTAGTGTAAAAGCATGGAGGAGAATTTTCATTACATTTATCCTCGTCTCTCTCTCCCTCCGATTGTATACACTTAAAAATCTTATTCACCAAAACATGCGGTCGTATTTTATAATCACTGAATTGCACGTATTTCTTCATAATTGTCTTACACATTTCAATAATTTGTCTGATTTTGTCATTATAAATTATTGTTATATCCTCTAATATATTTAGAAATGATTGTATATGCTCTTCTTTATTATCCATCGAATGAACAATGATTCTGAGTACGTTTCTAAAAGAATTGTAAAGCTGACTCTCTAATCTTATATTGTTCACGGCAGTAATTCGTTCCCTATCTATTTCGTCAAAATCCCTTATTTCATTATCTATCGCAAGATAATTTTTAATGCCAGAATTCATTCTTATTATTTTCAAATTGTTAGAATCAACATTCCCTTCTGAGTTGTTTGGTTCTACATGTACAGGTATAAATTGGTTAGTTTCTGTTACAATACCAACAACAACTTCATTTTCAACTATCTTCATAAGTGGTTTACATGGAATTTTATTTTTACTAATTTTATATAACGTTTGCAAGTTATTCAAAGTTTCATCAAAAGATTTAATAAAACCAGGTTCTTCCATAAGAATAAAAGGGAGATTCGTGTTTACGGGAGATGGTAAAGTCGGAATATATATTGAATCGCCTTTTACTTCCAAAATAACGCCAATTATTTTGGTATTTTTATTTAAAACTTGTGTAAATTCAATATTATCTCTATATATTGATATATTGCTAATAATATGCATTATTTTTTTGGCCGATATATTTTCTTTAAATCTATATTGATGTGAACTTGGAAGGGGTTTACAATCTTCAATAAGTTTACGCCTTATTTTACTTATCATCCTCCCAATTTGAGGAGCTTGCTCATTTATTTTCGCAAGATGAAATGTTTTTGTAATAATATATTTTTTATCAGATGTTTTTTGTAAATATCTATAAATTGGTTCATATTTACCATATCTCGAGTATAAAATTAATATTTCTCTGTCATTATCAAAATGCTCATTACCATAATGGTTTGTCGGACAAATCACTTCTATTTTATTTGTGATATCGTTTTCGGTACTTTTTAATATCAACAGATTCAAACCCTTTTCAAAAATACCACCATTCTTTTTTGGAGTACATATAATATCCCATAAATATTCGTAATCTATTTCAGCGTCCTCACTTATTATAAAGTCCTTGAAATTGTTCATTGAAACAATTATTTTTTTTAAATAAGAATCTTCTTTTTTTCTTTTTAATAATTTAAATATTTTTGTATCTTTGTGTTCAACTATACTCACATCGACATCTTTATAAAAGACGTCTATTAAGGTGCCATTTTGAAACGTTATAAAATTATCTAATGTGAGATGATTTGCAATTAGATTTTTTATCCATTTTATACTTTGGTCTGTCGTTTTTTCTAGCTTTTTAACTGGTGTTTTTTCATTATTTTCGACCCCCATTTTAAAATCATACATGTCCGCAATACAAGAAAGAAAAGATTGTTTTTTATTTCTCTCCATACCTTTTCTTAAAAACACTGGTTTATTCTTTTGTATCATAAGAGTGGAATTATTTTTTGGCGGACGTTGATTGTAGTTAAAAAACTTTTGTACGGCTTCTGGCAAATATCCTAGTTGGCCCATTTTTAAAGGGAAAAGTTCCCATGCGGGTGTTTCTTCCATTTTTGATAATGTTTCAACACCTTCTTCCCCCCCGTCCTCTCCGTCCTCCCCGTCCTCTTCTTCCTTGGGACTTTGGTCGCAATCACCATGTGTCTTTATTCTTACTACAGCAGGCAAATCTCTTGTTTGTGGCGTTCCTTTAATAGTTTCCAATTTGATATTACCGGTCGCATCTCTTTCAAATTCCGGACCCGGTCCTTCTTTACCTTTACCTGTTGATGTATACATATAATCATTTCCGTGTTTCCCATTATATAATCCTATTTTTTCACCAACACCGGTCCGAAATTTAATTTTATTGACTTCTTTTTGAGAGCCCTTTTTAAAAAATAATTTATTACCCTTTTCATTGACCGACCACCCTTCTTTTTGCGCTTGTTCTGATAATCCAGTTGGTCTGCCAAAACAGCACGGAATACATAAATTATTTGGATGTTTTGTTTTTGGTTGAAATCCAGGATACATTGGTTTATAAACCAATATATTTTTCGTATCTTCCATTTGGTATCTTTCTCTATGAAAACGTTGGTCCGTAAATTCATAAATTTTTTTATCTTTGGGGATTTTTTTTGCATTTCGGGGAATCAATGCATCCCAACCCCCACATTTACCTTCATTTATTTCCTTGAGCGTAATACTTCTTTGTTTTCCATTTTCATCATTCAAACACCAAAATCGCGGACATATATAATGGAATTTTTTTTCTTTGCTCCCATATGTAATTGATTCATCGTATGATTTTACACCATATGATTTGTCTTTTTCATCAATATATTTTTTCTCATCATCATTCAATACAATCGGGTGTTTACTATATTGAGACGGACATGCTGTTGAATATCGACCTTTGCCTTTTTTTATAAATAAATCCGGGTCTTTCCAAGTTAATCCCCGTCTCATTGTATTATTTTGCATAAATATACTTTTAGCTCCTTTAATAGGAAGTCCTGTTAAATCAATATCTGCTGCACTAAATTCGCTCCCTTCATCATCACTATCATATTTTTCATTTGGTGTGCTAATTTTGCTTGAATCGGTACCCTCACCCACCTCACCCACCTCACCCACCTCACCCACCTCACCCACCTCACCCACCTCACCCACCTCACCCACCTCACCCACCTCATCGTCATCATCGTCTTCATCGTCAATTTCATCGCCAAATAATATTTCGTCATCGTCATCGTCGTCATCGTCGTCATCGTCGTCATCGTCGTCATCGTCGTCATCGTAGTCAAAACCAAGTAGACCATCTAAAAAATCGTCATCATCATCTTCATCGTCGTCAAATGTTAATTTATTTTTTTCAACCAATGCTGAACTTCTTTCAAAAATATTTTTATCCACTTTCGCTTCAACGTCTTCTTCATCATCAACAAAATTATCAAATTTGCCTTTGCATAATTTAGTAATTTGTTTAGTTATGGTTGAAACACTTTTTTTATCTACAAAAAGTCGCAATAAAGAATCAATATATATATGAATATATTGCAAATAGTGAATATCATTAATTGTATCCATTTTGATACTTATAATATTATTTGTCGTATCACGTGTAATTGTTGTTGGAAACCCCACATTTGTCTTGATAACAACCTTTTTATTTTCGAATATATCTGTTTCTGTTTTGGCATTTGATACCCATGAAGCAAATTTTATTAGTGCCTCCTTTTCGGATATTTTAAAGTTGTTTTTTAATTGTTTTATAACTTCTTCCATGGGATGGCCCAATTTTCTTAATTCTGTAATAAACGTTTCTTCGGCATTCATTTGATTGTAATTTGATACACGTTTATATCTCATATGGACAACATCGGATGTTTTGGATAAATCACCTTCAACAATATCAAAAATTGTAGATAAACAAGAAACATATTTCTTCAAATTCATTTTAGTAGATAATTTTAATTGCGATACCCAAGATATATTTTGTATTTCAATGTTTCTATCCATTAACGAATCGAACGTTATGTAAGTATATCCACTTTGTTCCAAATAACCCCTTATTTTATCTAATATGGGTTCTTTAATGGAAATGCGAATGATTTCCTCAATTTTAGCTATTGAGAGAGGCACTTTAACATGTCGTAATATAGGCATATCAATATGAATGTCACCATTCTCTGAAAAAGAGCAGTTTATATCGTAATTTTCATCTTCATACGTAACATTGATATAAAATGAAACGCGTTTTTGGAAAGCTAAAATTTTACTTAATTTGATAATTAATGTTTTTTTATGATTATTTATAATGTAAAGATGAGGTATTTTTTTACCATTTGTCGCAATATTATCGCTAGTAAATAATCTATAAATATTTTCCTTTTTATTCCCAGGATTATATTTAATCATAGGTATTTCTCTACTGGAATGAATCAACTTGAATAAAATTTCTAAAGGGAATTTTATGTTGTAAATGGGGTGAATTATGACAGATATGGCAGCAATACCGGGTGTATTAAAGAGATACTCCAATGGTTTTTTAGAATTACCTTTGCGATAAATATCGTCAAAAAGATTAATTTGTTTATTATAATTATCAAATTTCTCTCCAATTTGCTTTTCCTCTTTGTCTTTAAGTAATAGACGTTTGTCGTTTAACTGCGCCAATGTTGTTATATTGTCAATGGTAGCCAATAACGGAAAATACAAATTCAAAACATCATTCTCTTCTAATTTAAAATGTCTCGATGTATGTGTTAATACTTCTTCGGCTGTGCAAAAAAATATATTATTCAAACATAAATCACCAGCTTCAAATAATAAATTGGCATTTTGAGTTGTCACAATCATAGGCATATTTTCCTTGACAAAATTATCGATTATTTCACAATTATATGGATTTGCCACAAAAGGTATTTTCTTTTCTGATACGAGCTTAACACCGATGGGTATCGTATATGATTGGATAGCATCCCAATCAATTATTTGCAGAAATTCTTCATAAGATATGTTATCGGATTTTTTAGATAAATTGACACACGTTGAATTAATCTCGACATCTGTGCATCCATTTTCAACTATATTTAACATGATTTGACACATTTTTTCAGATGTTAAAGGCAAACGTTCATTCTGCGTGATTTGTTTATATAAAACAGACGGGTTTGGTTTTTCTTTTGTGATACCAAATAAATACAATTCTTTAATTGATATATCCAGCCCCAAATAGTGTACAATTTTCCTTTTTACAATATTAATGGTATCATCGCCATGAATCATAGTTTCCCCAATTATTTCAATATCTATTTTTTTGTCATCTATGGAAGTTTTTTCTTCTGGTGAAAAAATATTTTTACCAGAGGATGTCTGGTATGTTGTGTCATTAATAGTTTCATTGCCTGCAAACACATATATTTTTTTAATGACATCACCTTCTATGTGGTTAACTTTATATATTTGCGACATGTATATAAGTAAAAGGTATATTATTTATTATAAAATGAAATTAATAGTTGCATTTTGTAAAAATCGCGGAATTGGTTTTAAAAATAAATTACCTTGGGAATTAAGTGGTGATATGAATATGTTTAAGCATTTGACGTTAGGAAAAGGCAACAACGCGGTTATAATGGGAAGAAATACTTGGTTAAGTCTTCCGTTTAAAAATAGACCTTTGCCTAAAAGAGAAAACATTGTTTTAACTACAAAAGCAACCGATTTGAATTTTTACAAGTTATCCAAAACTAAACATAACCTTATAGTTTTACCATCATTGAAGGAGGCGAAAACATATTGTGAAAAGAATAAGTTTGATAATGTATGGATTATAGGGGGAAGTCAAGTTTATAAAGAATCATTGGATAGTAAATTAATTGATACTATTTATGCTACGGAAATAGACAAAGAATACGAATGTGATACTTTCTTTCCTGAAATTAAAGATAATTTTGTATTAAAGGCGGTTGGTCGTGTTAATGTTGAGAATGACGTGGTTTACAATTATAAAAAATATGAAAAAAAATTATATAAGGAATTATCTATTTGATTTATGTAAATTATATAAACGTAAAATAATTATTTTTGTTAAATATGAATTCAGTTGAAAAAAAATCAAAAAAAGAAGATATTAAAAGGGAATATATTATCGAAAAAAATAGAAACATTGAAAAAAACATTATTTGTTGTCCCAATAAAATATTATGTTGTTTTTCCAAATGCTGTAAAAAATATTGTTTCAATTGTTGTTGCAATTGTTATATTTCTTATTATTGTTTTTTCGTTTTATCATTATTAATGTCTCTAGGTCTTCATGTTTTTGATGTGGGGTCTGATATTTTTGTTCTTGTTGACCTATACAGCAAAGATATTAAATTATTTTCTACTTGTCTTGGTATTATTATTCTTTCATTTTTTGCCAGTTCAATTATATCTGGTTTCGGTCAGACAAAACCAGATGTAAGACCCGGGGAAATTTTTGAAAACGATACTTTTAAAAAATCCAAATGTAGACGTTTCTTAGATTTATTACTTGGTTTTTTTCAATTGGGTATATTTATCGAAGCTTATTATTCAATAATAATTGGTGAAAAAACACATACGTTTATTTGGAGCAGAGTTATTGAAGGATTGTTAGAAAGTTGCCCACAATCATTATTTCAACTTTTTATTGTGTTAAAAGGGGGAGAAACGTTTAGTATTTTAGATATGTCAAAATATTACATATCTATTGTAATTTCACTTCTTAATCTTTCCATGGCACTTGTTACTTTTGAAATTTATAGATATGAATATGAAAGGAGAAAAGGTCATGTGCCCATTAATGGTATTACAAAGATTACAATGCTTTCTCCTTATGGGCTAGTATTAACTTTGTATAGACTTACCGAGATATCATCAAGAATGGGGTTATTGGGATGTCTTGGTTATATGTATAATGGTTATGCTATTTTGATTGCGTTACTTTTTGATTATATACTTTCTATTATACTAAATTTCGTTATTCTAAAATGTAAAGTTTCCAAGGGTAGTTTTGTTTTTTTTTTATTTTATAAAATTTTGTTTTTACCTGCTTACTGGAAACCATTTACTACTAGATTACCTGGAAATACAGAGAAAGAATATTATTATGATATATATCACTGGTTATCCAAATATTTAAATAATGGTATTATATCTATACTTTTGATTACAAAATTAATTGCTGATAACAACAATTTATCTTTTACTATTATTTCCATATCAAGTATTTCATGTTTTATACTGAATATACCACTTTTATACTTTGTTATTTTGTGGAATAGGTCCACCATATTTACACTTGATTTCTTTTATATTAAAACTTGTTGGTGTCCCAAAAGGAATAATTTAAATAAATTTGAGCCAATGGGTTGTTGTAAATGCAATCATTGTTGTCGTTTTTCAAATGAAATCGTGGATGTTTCATCCAATCGAACTATAAATACTTCATCTAATAAATTAAACATTTCTATACAATAAAATAATGTTTCATAAAATAATGTTGTGTTTTAAAAATAACTTATAATATTTACATATTACATGAATGAAGGTAGTCAACTTTATAAAATAAAAGAAATGTTAAAGAAAACATGTAATATGGCGATAAAAGTACCTTTTGATGTGGAAAATTATGATGAGTTATTGCATCTTTGGAGAGACCATAAATTAGGAAAAAAATCCAATATTAACATTGATGGTAATATTGATTTGAAAGATATATTTGAATTTCATGAGATGTCAATGGACCATGTTATTTTATTTTGGAGTTGTAATCACGAAGATTGTGTTTTATTATGTAAAACAGAGAACAAGTATATGAATATAAAGATGCCTTTGATAACAGATAAGCCGTATTCATTTATAGCAACGTATAGTTGAATTACATATCATAAAAAGGGTTATCCGTTATTTGCATACCGCAGTATTTTTTAGGTTTTTCCTTGTAGTCAATTGGATTATACAATTTTATTTCAACTGCATGTTCCAACATGAATTTGAAATTATCCCAAAATTCTTTGTTATGACCGATGCTTTTAGTCATGACATGTGCTATTTCATGAATGCCTACGAACATTAATGTGTTTTCGTCAATTAATTTGTCACCAGTTTTGGTGGTAGTTGTGCAAAACGCGAGTTTTTCTCCTTTGTTTTCGGAGTAGGCGGTATATTCACTGGTTGGTAAAATTTCTTTGACTTTTCGAGGATTGAAATTTTCAACGAGTCGTTTTACATTTTCTCTATTGGGGTACTTTTCTCCTAAAGAAGCCGTTAATTTTTTGAGTTTCTGAGTAATTTTGGCTAATAAATCTGCAGCCAATTGTAGTTTTGCTCTTTCTCTCACACAATATTTGTTACCATCGACATTTGAAACGATACATTTTAAATTAAATGCGTCTGATTCCAAATACATTTTAAGTGCAACACCGACTACAAAAATGGCTAAAACATATCCTGATATACTTATATCTCTAAACATCTATATTATATGAAGAACATAATCATTAATAAATTTTTAATGATTATATATTTACTTGCAGCCAATTTCAAGAGGGCGACGACTCAAGTCAGGACCCATAGTAGTTTGGTTCCACGGACCAACATTCATTTGAGGGTTGGCCGGTTCGGAGCGAATTTGAAGATTGGAATTTCTGAGTGATTGTCCAATGGTGTTAATACCAATGTGATACCCGGATTTAAGAAGATTGACATTTTTGATATCATTGGATGCACCTGGGTTCATAGCAGCAAATGCATTGTTGGAACCCTTTGGAAGAAGTTGACTTGGGTCAACGGTTGCTTTTCCGGAGCAGGAAGGGGCCATACCGCGCTGGTTGGTATTGATGCCATTTACCCTAGCATTTTGTTCGTTTTGTCCCAGTGGACCAGATGGTTTAAAATTGGTTCCATTTCCACAATTTCCAATTGAAGCAGAGGCACCAGTTGGGGCCGCGACTGGTGCAGATGAAGCCGAATTAATAGCACTACCTTTCATACCTTGAAGACCTCCGAGCATTTTATCATTAGAATAATTCTGCATGAGATAAATAACTGCTGCTGCCGCTACAATAGTAAATAAAACAGTATGGTTTTGGGCTAATTTTCCAAGAGTTTTTGTTAATCCTTTAATATTCATTCTATAAAATTAGCATACAAAATATTTTTTTAAATATAATATTTTATTGCTTAATCTTATTCTAAATAGGCTTCAATATCATCGTCGTCGGAACTTTCAATTTCATTCAGCAAATATAATGATTTTATTCTTTTCGCGTCTAAATAAGCTTGAACCGCCACTTTTTTTGCTTCTTTTGCTTTTGTTCGAGCATCTTTGTATATTTCCAAATATACTTCATTGGGATTTTTCAGTTTTACAGAATCTGAAGTTTTACTGGGAGGTAAAAGTTCAATTTCACTTATTATACCATTTTTCTCTAAAGATTCTTCTAAATAATCGATGTTTTTAACATCATTGACTTCTGTGCTTTTTGGTATTGAAATATTATTTTCCGATAGGTTATTTTTTCGATTGGTTATATCATCATCGCCGCTTTCATTCGTGGTTTCATTAGCAACAGAAGCGCTTTCATTCGTGGTTTCATTAGCAACAGCAGCGCTTTCATTCGTGGTTTCATTAGCAACAGAAGCGCTTTCATTCGTGGTTTCATTAGCAACATCAGCGCTTTCATTCGTGGTTTCATTAGCAACAGAAGCGCTTTCATTCGTGGTTTCATTAGCAACAGCCGCGCTTTCATTCGTGACTTCATTAGCAACAGCAGCGCTTTCATTCGTGGTTTCATTCGCAACAGAAGCGCTTTCATTGTACTCATCGTTCATGCCATCTAATATGGTTGCATTATCTTCTATTGTTTTTTCCAGTCCGCTCTTTTCTTTTTTCGGTATTCCTAATGATTTTACTAAATCAACCCAGTCATTGTCAGCATTTGAAGTAGCATCTTCAATGCTAATATTTGATTCGGTATCAGAATCATCATTAAATTCAGCACAAGAATCATCTTCTTTTCGTGAATTTAATTTAATTAAACATTTATTAAATAATGGTTTGTCCTTCAATATCATAATTTGCTTAATTATAAATTCCACTTGAAAGCTTTGTTGTGTAAATTTTAATCCACTTATTTCCAAAATTGATATAATTTTCGATGTTGATTCGATATTATCAAGTGTTAGTTTATTTTCTTCTTCGTCATATATTTGTATATTATCTTTTTTATACAAATGTTTTTTTTTAGAAATAAAACACCTTAATAAGCGTTTATCTTGCTTGTAACTTCTCAATAATGGTTGCCAATGATAATCAATAGAATCATAATCCATATTGTTATGAAACCATAAATTGCGTTTTTCAAAAATTAAATTTTTAATAGATATTTCAAATTCATTTACCCATTCGATAAAATCATCATTGTTATTTAAATTTAACATGATATCACAATAAATTTTTTTTTCTGTTTTATGAATGCCGTTTTTTGTCAAAGATTTAGGCGTTTGGATAATAACCGGTTCACCAGATATGCGTATTTTTGAAAAATAAGCCCCACCTTGTATACTTTGAGGATTTGCTAAAGTTAATTTTGAAAATGGGAAATCTTTATTTGGTAAAATTAGTTTACTCATTAATGCTATTTTAGAAAAAAAAGAATGTTTGGGTACGCAAATATAATTAAAAATATTTTAAATTATCAATGGATAATTTAAAAGATAGAATATTGGAACATTGTTTAGAATTTATAAAAAGAGATGATGTAAAAGTAGAGTTAAAATCTTTAATGAGACCCATGATAAATATGATTCTTCAGGAAATTTACCCGTATATTTTTATTTCAATAATTTTTGTATTTATTAGTTTTTTATTGATATTGGGAATTTTTATAATGTTATTGCGTAATAAATTTAGAATGAAAATAAATATATTATGAAAAAATATATTATGAAAAAATATATTATGAAAAAATATATTATGAAAAAATATATTATGAAAAAATATATTATGAAAAAATATATTATGAAATTAAATTTTCTTTATATACTATATAATGGCAAGAAAGGTAAAACGTTGTTCTCGTAAAAATAAAACAATTAAAAAAAGAAAAGGGAAATCGAAAAAGGGCGGTAGCATTGTTGGTGGCGTTTTAGCTGCTCTTAGACAAGCTTTGCCGAGTTACTTACTTTATCAAGCTGTTAAAGTGAAACAAAAAAAACATCATAAAAAAAGCCATAAGGGAGGACGTCGCAAAGGACGCAAAAGTCGTAAAGGTGGTCGCAAATAAACAAAGAACTCAAATGACAAAATACCTTTGTTATTAAATAATTTAAATATTAATTATAATAATATAATATATGAATTTTACCGGAAATATTAAAGAATGGGTTGCGTTGGACAATCGTATTAAATTATTGCAAGACGAAGTTAAAAGTGAAAAAGCAGATAGGAGAATGTTGTCTCAAAAAATATTAGAACATGTGGAGGATTCCAATATGCAGCATACTATTATACAAATAACCGATGGTAAACTTAAATTCCAAAATACAAAAATAACGTCTCCATTAACATATGGATTTTTAGAAACTTGTTTAAATGAGTGTATAAATGATGAAAACCAAGTGAAACAAATTATAGCATATATCAAAAGTAAACGACAAGTGCGATATACCCAAGACATCAAAAGAAGCTATAATTAAATGATTTAAATATTTTGCGTTATTTAATAATAATCATGAATATTTCATTAAAATCTTTAAATATGCCACCATATCAAATATCAAATTATGTAACTTCTCCTAGAAAAATGTGTTTTGAAGATTGGTTAAATTCCCCAGTGACCAAAGGGGATTGTCATACTGATTCTTTATTAATAAATCGAGGATATACTCATCAAAGATTTATTCAAGAATTTATATACGATTTAAATAAAGTAATAACCTCAAATGGTTATAATATTACAGACGTAAAACAATTTAAAAATGAGATAGCAACACATATATATAGATTATCTCGAGAACCTAAAAATGGAAGATATTAATTTAATGACAACTGAAGAACGTTTAGAATATAAGAAAACGATGTTACTTGAAACATTTACAGATAAAGATTTTTTAGAATGCGATGAGACGCGTGACATTCTAAAAAGAAAACATATTGAAAAATTTGAGGAAGAATGCGTTCCTAAAATTATTGAATGTTATAATTACCATCATCATAACATGCATGGTGTTTGTGCTACAGCATTATATTATGATATTAATAATTCATTTGAAAGTCATTTAAAATCCATTGTTTACAAACATATTAGCAAAAAAATGGACTTTAATATATTCCATGAAAACCCATATTTAGCCAAACCATTAATAATAAAAATGTTACATATAGACGAAGTGGAAGATGTTAAAAAACCGGTTAAAATACTCAAAAAAAATACATTTAATTGGAACACAAAACATATAAATAAATAATTTTATATATATATAATGAACAACAAACTTGTGGAAAATGATTTTTGTGTTTATAAATCCGGAAATCAAGTGAAGGCTTTGGGGTGGAATATCAATTCTTCATTATTAAGAAATGATACACCGATAGCTTCTTATAATATACAAAAGGGAGGGAGAACCAAAACTAATAAGGGAGGAGGGGTAATAGAAAATTTAGCGGTACCGGCTGGTTTGATTCTTCTAAGAAATGCAATAGAACCAAATGCCAATATAACAGATACCATAAATAAGTCACAAATCATAGGTCAAGATTTATTTGATAGGTTGTTAGAATTATCTGGTGAAAAAAGAAGAGTTAATAAAACAAGGAGAAATAAAAAAAGTAAAAAAAGTAAAAAAGGTAAAAAAAGTAAAAAAAGTACAACAAGAAAAAATAATTAATCAAATTCATGACCAATCACGTGCAACAATGTTAATAATTGTACCATAGTTATACTTTTCGTTAGCATATTTGTTGGTACTAAATCACCATATCCAACAGTGGATTGTGTCACAATGCTAAAATACAATGCATCAAAAAAATGTATTTTTCGTGTTTCATTTAAATATCGAGTAGAAAATTTACCGCCTATAAAATATAAAAGAGCAAACGTCAAAATGGATAAAAACATTTTAATAACGAATTTATTTAAACGAAACATATATATAATTGAAAGAAATTATATATAATTGAAAGAAATTATATATAATTGAAATTAAAGGTGGCTCCATTTATCATAGTTAAAAGGAGAGACCAGAATATCTGGTAAATATTTTCTAAATCTTGAAACCTTATTTTCCATGCGTCTATCTTCTGGCGTAGTTGGAAATATCTGACCCTTGGCCATTATATCACTCTCCTCGTTCGTGATTTTAGGTTTGTTTCCATAACAATTGACACCAAAAGGTGCATTTTTTTGCGCAATAAATCCACCATTAATACCGGGTCTACCACAATCATGTTTGTGTCCCTTTATTTTTTGAAGTTTTTTCCACGTGTCGTGTTGCGTCGGATATAATGCCATTTGGTCCGCCGACCATCCGAATCCACACCACTCCGCACCCTTTTTATACGCATCCTCGACTTCTTTGTAACTAGCCAATCTTGAACCATAAGCTTTGCACAAGGCTTTCGCGTCGGTATATGTATAAATATTATTGGGAATATGGTAAACCTGGTCTGTATACATAATTTCCGGTACAGCGGGTGCAGCATTTGTTGTAACTTTAATATCTACTTCCGGAACAGGTGTAAATAAATTCTTAATACTTGTTTTAATATCAACATCAAAGAAATATTGAACCCCGTTAATGAGTATTAAAAACATAAACATACCCCACATGACAATTTCAACTAAATTTAGAGTTGGTGATTTTTGCGACTGGACTGCCACCACACTTCCTGAAATACCTAAATAACTGAAAAGAATATAATAAAATACAATAACAATAGTTAATACAATTAGAACTATTGGACTACTCCCTTTACCTACAGAATCGCCCATAAAATCATACATATGTGGAAATCCTTTTGTTGGTGTAATATCTATACTATCCATTTATATATTATTGCTCTTATTTTTTTTTGCGATAAAACAAACAATATGCCTCCGAAGAAACATTTTTTGAAATATCTATTTTTTTCACAATGCTATCATTGAATTCATGCCAGGAATCATCGGGGGTTTTAACATATGCATAGTAATGACCACCATGTACCCCTCCGCGATGATTGCAAATACCATATAAATCATATTTAAAACTATCTTTATCATAACCTATGATATATTTTGATAAATCCAAATCTTCAAGAGGAAAATTTACAAAAGTATCATCTTTAACAGCTGAATTATTAAATCTTTTCAATGTGACAATCAATACATCTGGTAATTTCCAAAATAAAATTTGTTTTGACACAACTCTTTTACCATCATCATTAACATATTGGTTTTTTTCTTCTAGCTTTTCGTCCTTTGTATAAACATCAAAACAATCAGTAATATTTAGTTGTTGAGATTCTTTTATTTCGGGGATAGGTAAATCTAACATTAAAAATGGTTCAGGATTAGAACCCAACACAGCATTGTCCGCACCTTTGGTGTTTGAAACATGAATACCATAAAATATATCCAGGACTTCCGAATATTCTTTTTTATACATGTTTTTCATCATTGTAAAACATTCTTTAGCTATTTTGTCTTTATTTGTTGTTATATTTCCATTAATATTCATATTGACTTCTCGCATAATTGATGTATGAAAACAATCAATTATAAAATTCAAAAACTCAGGAAGGTCATTTTGGGCAAATCCTGTAAATAACATTTTTTTTTTAATTTTGGCAACTTTTTGAACAGCACCCAGAAATCCTCCCGGACTGATAATACAATCTTCACTCCACATCATATTTCTTAGTTTATTCCATTCCATAAGAATTAAGGATTCTGGTTTTTTCTGTATTTTTTTTTGATTATCTGATTTATCCAGGAAATCATTAAATTTATATGTATGCGACAAACATTGTAAAGTGGTATTCATAAAACAAGTATTTCCTAAATTGGCTAACCCTGTTAAACCTTCTGTCTTTTTTTTAATTCCAAAGCTCATTATTATTTATTTATTATATATTTCATTTCTTTGTTTATATTCATTTATAAATTTAATTGTCTTTGGTATTTTCTAAATATGTATTATGAATATGAATGGAATTTTATCAGAATATATGTCACTTATTTCAAGAAATCAAGATATAATGATAAATATAATTTCAAACTTAAATAGACAAAATGGCACTTTATCATCAATTATATTGGAAGAAATTCGACTGGGAAATAATTTGAATTCCTACCCCAATACACAAAATTTTCCACCATCATCTGTATTTTCAAGATCAACACTCCCTCCTCGTCCAATAGGACCACCGCCACCGCCACAACCGCCACAACCGCCACAACCGCCACAACCGCCACAACCACCAATATTTTCTACTCCAGAACAAAACACACCACCAACTCGTGCAACAACACCGGCGCCAACACCAGCAACAACACCAGCAACAACACCAGTGCCAACTCTCGCACCAACACGCGCGCCAACTCGCGCACCAACTCGCGCACCAACTCGCGCACCAACTCGCGCGCCAACTCGCGCACCAACTCGCACACCAACTCTCGCACCAACACCACCTCCAATTTCGTCTTTAACAGACCCATTAACAAGACGAGAAAGTACATTAATAAATAATTATGCTAGAAATAATCGAACGAGTGGTTTTGGTAGAAGACCTAGATACTCTTATCGAAACTCTCGAATAATGGAAAATAGACCTAGAAATATAAGAATTGGGGTGCCTCCCACGTTGGATTTTTTTTATAATGCTGATTCGAATATTGGAGAAAATATTTTAAATACTACAATGAATAATTCGCCAGTGGTTATACGTCCATCTCTATCGCAAATAAGACGGGCGACAAGAGTTGCTTCATTAAGAGATATATCATATAACATTGAAAATGACCTCCCAATATGCCCAATAGACAGGGAGATAATTAATGAGAATGACTCTGTTATGCAAATTATCGAATGTGGGCATTTTTTTAGAGATACCAATTTACGCATACATTTTACAATGAGTGCCAGATGTCCGTTATGTAGATTTGATATAAGAGATTATATAAATGATTATAATACCACAACGGCTGTAGTTGATGTTGAAAATCCTTTTGATAGCAGACCATCATCAAATATTAATCCCGTACAAGAAATGTCTCAAGAACTAATTAATTCTATTAATGATATTTTAAACGAACCAGATGCCTCAAATAATGTAATGCATTTTGAATATTCAATTGATATAGAATTAAATACAGATACCGCCAATGAAAGTTAATTGTAAATATATTGGTTTATAAAAGTTTGTAAATTATAAAATTATGCGAATGCTCTATTTCACAATTATTCAAAATATTTACACTATAGGTATGCAAATACTTATGTTTGTCAGATATGTCAGTATTTTCCTTTCCAATATTCCAGTTTTTTCCTTGAACTAAAAAATTGTCATCATGATACTCATCGCATTTCCAATTTTCGTAATACTTGTGTGCCTCTTCTACCCCAGCAAATGATTTATTAACAACCTTCTCCATAATATTGGTTTTGTCTACCCATCTAACTATTTCAACATCCATATAAAATAAGTATTAATTTATCTTTAATTGTTAATAACGTTTGTATTATTTAAGTTTATTAGGAGATATAGTCGATGAATTAGTCATAGAAATACTTCGAAGTGCTAGCATCGCCAATTGGCGATGCCATTGAAGCCATGATTTATTTTACAATGGTCTGATTTATCCACGTGTTCATGTATAAAATCAATCATGGCGTTTAAATCAGGATTAATGGTAGCTATTAAGATGCCTGCTTCCTTCAAATTTTTATATCCTTCGTCAATGTATTCCATTGTTTTCGGAATTTTGTTCGCGGGGTCGTCAACATTGTTCAATATTACAAGACCATTATTAAGCAATTCCTTGATTTTATCTAATTGGTTCATGATTTTTTTATACTATCGATAGTATAAAAAAATTTTCAATTTACTTTAACTGATTTAATAACAATATGTAACCTTTCATATTATTTTTAAGTTTCCTAGGGGATATGCGCCGGTGAAATAGCAAAACATCTAAAGAAGTTTCACAAAACATCAAAATGCTTTTTAATATTTTTTTCTCTCCGATAACTAATTTAATTGCAAATGCAGCGTTGGAATATGGTAGGTGTTTCGTTATTTCTTTTTCACTGGCGGCAATTGTTTTTTTATAAGCCTTTAATCTTTTTTCCACGTATGATGCCAAATGCATTAATGTCGCTATTTCGTTTCTTCTATTAAAGGGTGTTCTTGTAATATTAACATGACTTGAAATATCAGTGAACTCCTCGGTATTTGAATTTGCAATTCTTAAAAAACGCATAAGCGATGAAAATTCGCCGTCACCAAAATCACCATCGATTGAACAAGTAAACGCTTCTTGGATAAGTTTGTTTTTTTTCTTATAGAGAACTCCTCTATTTGATTGTTGTGAAATTTTTATTTGTACACGATTTCTGTATTTGGTATTATCGTGTAATGTAAAGCCATAATACAATAAATATTTACTATTGCATTTTATACCATATGTATCAGTAATTTCACCGCCTACTTTAATGGATTTGGTAGAATCTAATAAAAAGGCATTTTTTTTATAATACCATTTTGTATTTACACTCGCACTATGGTTTAACATATCTGCAAAAGGAACCATTGCAGATTGTTTAATATTATCTACAAATATTCCAAAATTTCTGGAACCAATTATACTTCTCGTCCACATGAATTTTTTTACTGAGCAAATCTTTGAAAAATTTTCACAAGCTCTGCATAATATTTTATAATTTTTCATAAATCCCTTTTTTCTTTCACGAATAACTTCTCGAATATAACTACCTTTTAAGTGTTTTAAATCCGTTTCTCTCCAGAATACAGGTAAATGACTTAAATCTTTGGGTAATGTTTGATAATAAGGATAATAAAACCCATTTTCGTCATCTAGATTCTTAACTATAAAAAGTAAAAGATAAATTATATCTGGATTTGAAACATTTTCATCATGTTTTTGCAATTGCATACCCAAGTCTGTTTGCTTTCCCATTTCAGAGTATATAATAATTTTTTTCGGAATGCGTATAATATTTTTATTTGGTTCTAATGTTTTTTTTGTTTTAACACCTCTTTCATTTTTTTTGTATTTTTCAACATATAAATGAGGAAATTTCGCACCATTTTTCTTTAGCCAACTTATAAATGTATCCATTTTGGTTTGTTGTTTTTTGCCAATCATATATATTCAAAAGATAAATTAATTTTAATTTATTATATTTCGTTTATATATAATGCCTGGAAGAGCAACAATGAATGCAAAAAGACGTCGCGCACCACTCAAAGATAAAAATGGAAAACTAAGCAAACCTGCGCATAATCCATCAATTGGAAGCATGTTATCGCTGGGTATTGCCAAGCAAACAAAAAAAGCCGGAGGCAATAACGTTTGTAAAAATGGTAATGCTGAATGCAACGGGCCATCGGCAAAATAATATTTTAATCAATTAAAGAAACTCTTAATTGATTTTTGTCCGGTTTTAATATTGGTAGCTTGTCTGAGGGCGTCGTCAAATATTAATTTTTTCACTTCTTTATTTTTTAAAGCATCGATTTTATCATCTCTTTTTTTATCATCCCCTTTATATTTTTCTTTCAATGATTCTATCCTAATGTTCAATTGACGAACTTTTCTTTTATATTCTGGTATTTGTTCTAAAATTAAAGCAAATACCTGCTGAACTGGTTTCATAATTTGATTTGTAATATAAAATCCATAATCTGGTCGAATATTGTTTTCTCTAACATAATCGGGACTTTCTACTCTGTCTCCCTGCAATTTAACTTTTCCTTTCGTTTGAATATATACAAAAGGTACACGGGAACCAACAGAAGGTTTATTTCCTGGGTCTCTTTTTCCCATTCTATCGGCTAATACCTTATGTGCAATGCTTTCTGGATTTTTATAAAATGAACTTAATTTTTTAGAGATAATTAATTTTTCCAAAGGATATTTTTCACCAACGATATCTTTTAAACAGGCTCTTGTAAATGCAATAGCAGCCTCAATATCATTTTCTTTCATGAGAATATCAATCAATCCTCCATAAACATCTTTTACAATAGGCGCATTATCTCGCCTTTTCAAAACAATTCCCATTTCCTTGCGTTTGCCCTTGTTTGGGTCCATTTCATATAACATCCCAACATATCTCTTTTTAGAAAGCAGCAAGAACGGGTCAAATGTTTTTTCATATTCCAAATCATGTGGGTCTTTTAAGAATTTTGTTGCTAGTTCCCCCGCTTCAATTGCCAATTCAATCGTAATTTCCAAAGCTTTTTTCCCTAATATTTTATTCCCCTCCATGTCTGCAAGGTGAAATGTAAAGAAAACTGAATCTGTATTTTTCACAATTAATTCAAATCCCGAATTGAAATTACCAACGGCTGTTTCAATATCATATACAAATTCATCTGAAGTTTCTTTCAAATAGTCTATTTTTTTAATGATATCGTTTGCTTTTCTTTGTTTGTTTTGCGTGGCTGTAATTCTATATATATCCAATTTATCTTTTCGTGTATTTAATGACACATTGAATCCAATGGATTTCCACATATAATATAACATTGCGCTACCCAATTTGCTTTTATTACTCATTCTAATATTTTTAGTATTAGTATTATTACATTTAGCTCCGTCAGTCATATAATACCCAGACAAGAAGGCAACACGTTGGTTATAAGCAGCATTTAAAGTATCTACGGGAACAACCTTCATCTTTTCATGATACAAATTTGAAAATAATTCAACATATTTTTTAATTTTTCCACAAGCAGGAACTATTTTATAAACGCCACTGGATTTGATAGTGTTTAAAATTTTAAAGTTCTCATTAAATATTTCTTCGCATAATGATTGTAAAATCACGCAATTCTCCATATTTTTTTGATTGAGAGCCCATGAATATTTCACCCCCCATTTTGTTTCATATCGACCACAACTACCATCGCCGAAAAAGAATCCTTGTAGAAATGCTTTTTTTTCTTCCAAAGTTTTACTACCAATATTATGAATATAATCTAATATATCATTCAAATGATTAATTTTATATTTATCGAATACGGGATAATTATGCAGTAATTTTTCACCAATCTTGATTTCAGTGGGTTTTATTATTTTTTTTTCTGGTGTCAACAAACTATGGTCTTCTGTAACATCCACCATTCCAGTATGAGTCGTGATTCTGTAAATTTTCTTCTTGGTTTTATGTCTAATTACGCGGTTGATATCGCTCCATCCATCTGACGTATATATCATATAATCGTCCATCAAACTCTGTTCCTTTTCTCGACGATTTGTTTCGCCAGCCTTAAATCCGTCATAACTAGTCCAACGAGTAAATATATCTTTTATTTCTTTGAACTCAATATTGCCTGTTTGTTTGTTTTTTAATAAAATTGGCGTATTTCCGGTAACGCTATCACCATATATGTATTCAGCATTTGTTTTAACTTCGCCATGTTTAGTTTCACAAACGGCATCACCATAAACTTCTTCGATGACGCGCTGTCCATAAATAAGCAACTTTCTTCCAGTAGCCGTGGTAGAAGCGGCAATATCAATGTCATAGAACGAGCTCGTTCTGGCGCCACACTGACCATATAATGAGTTGGCGACAACTTTGATTGATGCTTGTCTCTGGTTAAATACATTTTTCATAAAGGCATTATATGTATCTTTAATAGTATCCACATCATCTTTTTGCACAATAGTTTTCACTTTTTTGAGTATTTCTCCATCTAATGTCACATCAGTGATTTCATAATTATCGTCTTTACTCGACAATAAGCCAATATGTTGCGTTCCGTCGTTCATTGTCAAGGTTTTGAATTTGATTTTAGCACGCGTGGATTTTCTAGCCGCAAGTAATCCTTGTAAAATGGCCGGCATAATAGATTTCTTATTCTCAGGATATTGTGCAAATCGGCAAACTTTTGTGCCAACTTTTACTTTTACTTCCTTGGTTTTCCCTTTAGGAGCAATCCATTCATATCTATCATATTCAACATCCACATATTCGAATCCATCCAAATTATCATATTTAAATGTTCCGTCCTTATTTCTTTCTCCGGTGGTCACAAGAGGGTCTCCTCCCATATCATATTCTTTAGTCCACACTTTACTATCATGTGAAATGTTTTCACTAATCATACAGCTTGGGTAAAGAGAAGAATAATCCACCACTGCTACGGGGTCTTCTGTGTAAAATGCTCTTTTTGGCGCTAAACAAATAGCACCTTCATAACTTCCATTGCCTTCGGGTTTTTCAACCACAGGCATTAATGTGTTTTTTTCTCTGCATTTCTTAGCAATGAAACTCAATAATTTAATTCCTTGACCTCGCATAACTACGAAATCAATAGGTACACTGCAAATAGCGGCTTGTTCTGACATCCCAGTAAGAATGTCATTTTTTCTGAAAAGATGATGTACTAGATTACAATCCTGAAAACAATATTTTGCGATAACGGCTCTATCAGTCGAAGAACCTTTCGACATCTCGAAAATATCTTGAGGTGTAATATCATCTTTACCTAATCCCCACCGAAGTTTTCTATTTGAAGGAGGATTAATATTGCCTTCAATAATAAATGTACCTGCTTTTTCATTTAACTGCAGTACTTTGAATTTTTTACCACCTTCATATGAATCGACGGAATGCCCAATCAATTCAAAACAAATGAAATTTTCTCTTTGCAATCCCATGAGATTACTACTGGTAATAATAGTTGTATCATCTAGTAATTCCCATTTTGAAACCATGTCTCCAATAAAATGCGAGGCTACATCATTCAGTTTATAAGAGGCAAGATTCACTTCACGTCGAAAATAATTATACAAATCAATCTGGATAACACCTGGCATGTCCATATATGTCAATTCATGTGTTCCGCTGGCAACACGGATGGTTTTCAACACCTTCCGACAATATTCGCCTTTGTTTCTTGACAGCTCTGAAAAGTAAATTTCTTCCTCTGATTCCTCACCAGGTCTCATACAATGTAGTTCTTCAGCTCTATGGCACATGAACTTCCAATCAAAACCAAATATGTTGTATCCAATAAGGATATCTGGGAGATATTCGCGCATCATTTCTGTCCAACCCATCAACAAATCACGCTCTTCCTCATAGCATTCTACTATTGTTTCTGAATTTTCAATGCCAATTTCATCGCAATCTCCCAGAACAACCATATGATGTAAGAATGGTTCAGATTCCCCAACTCTCATGAAAGTCGTTCCAATAAATGTTACTTTGTCACCCTCCAAAGTATACTGCGATTTTGAAGCTGGTATGTCTTTAGAGAATACAGCAGTAATAGCTTCGTCAATGATTTCCAATTTCTTTCCACTATCTAATTTTCGGTCATTTAGAAAATCCAATAACATACCTTTTCTAACGTAAAGATTCCAAGATTGATAAGTATTATGAATCTCTTCATCATCATCTTCATCTTTATTTCGATAGTTGTTTTTCCACCTATATCTGTCCATTTTTGCTCTTTGTTTTTCAATAATTTGTTTTAAATTTTGGACAAATATTACAGCAATATAATTATCCAATTCTTCCTCGGTGATTGATTCTTTTGGATAAACAAGTTCAATATCTTCTACGTTTTGATACCCAAATGCTGTTTTAATAAGACGAACCAAGAGAGTCTCTTGTGCGGATTTTCCCATTTTTCGAATGGAATCCTTGTGTTTATTCCAATGAGTGATAACATCTCCTGCTAATTTTCTGTAGGTCTTAATGGCTACAGGAAAATCACCATGACTAGAGCTTGCTTCAATATCAAAAGAAGCAATCACAACAGGAACAGCAATTTCCTTCTGTGGTAGTGGAATAATATCCATAAAATCGATGGTATATTCGTATTTACAATATGTTTTCTTTGGCGCGACAAGTGTTTTATCCAATGGTATTTCTATCCAACCAGAAGGATTAATTTTTTTTATGTGGAAATACCTTAGCAATGGAGGCAACTTTGCTTCATATAATTCTGTGGCGCTACTCATAAATTCAAATGTTTTTAATTTATATTTTCGACCAAATATACTTGACCTATCAATAGTAATATCATACCAGAAATTCTTCACTTTGTTGAGAGCGGTAGTATTTTTAAATTGTATGCAAATAAATCGATGCATTTTGTTATTGTCAAATCCATATAATTTGTTTTTTTCAAGAACGAAGCTATCAAGTATTGAATTTTCATAATAGTCGACAAAGGAATCCTTGTTTCTTTCAATATATTCGCGTTCACTTTCGTCTTCTTTTACCTTTGGATAAACCGGTTGGTTTTTTTTCCCAGATTTATATTTGCTTTTAAGAGATTCGATGCGGAGTTTTTCTTTGATATGTTTAATGAACGCCTCTTTTTTGGGTATGCCCCAACCATCGCTTACTTTAACGTAGAAGAAAGGATGGAAATTTTTCACCCATATGGCGCATGTTTCGCCTTTTTCATTCATCCCAAACATTTCAATTGTGAATTCTTTGTTGTCTTTTCCTTTTTTCCCCTGCCCTTTAACATTATTTACTTGGAAATCTAACAACCTGAAAGTTGGATTTGTCATTGTTAATTGATGATAATATATCTATAAATGATATTTTCAATTTTATTTGGGATTATTATTTTATAAATGTTAAAAAAAAAATAATTGAAGATATCGTCATATATAAATATATGACATCAATTGAAAATTATCCAAATAGTAAAGTGGAAGGTAAAAAAATTGTTAAAAACAATGAATTTTTAAATGATTTGTCTAATCTTATGGAAAATGAAGAATTTAAGAGATTTTATGATAAGCATATGACAAATTGGATGGATATCAAATGCACGACAATTTATATGCGATTATATTCGGAATTTAAAAATAAATATAAAGCAATTTCTGATAAAGAATTGGATAGGTATGTGGTTGTCTTTTTATTGCGCAAAATAATGTCTGATAAAAAATTAATGCCATTTTCTATAAAAATGGTCGAGCAAATTCAAGAAGAAAAATGGAAATCCGATGATTTTTGGACTGAATTTGAAAATTTTATGGTAACTCACCATAAAATAAATATATTAGAAGATATTTAAAGCAAATTCAAAATAATTAAATTTGACATCTTAAGTAATTAAATTGAATTTAAAATAATTAAATTTAAAAATGATATAACAAATATAAGCATGACAGACTATACTTTTATGAAAAGCGGACATGACAATATTGTTTCAAATGAAATTACTGAAGAGCAGCAAAATATGATAAGTATTATTATTGGGTTTACAGAAAATGCCATGAAAACGGCGGCGAAATATACGGAACATTGCAAGCGTAACGTTGTTTTGCCTGAAGATATTGTGCGCAGTATGATGCTGGAGATGTTTGTATTTAATAAACGAGAAAACATTGTTTCTCAACTCGAGGAAATTAGAAAAGCTATATTTGAAGATGAAAGCGATGATGAAGAAATTATTTTAGACGAACCAGAAAAGATACCAGAATTTTCTGAGAGTAGTTGTGATTGTATGATGTGTAAAACATTAAATAATATCAAGAATGCATGGGAAACATTTACACCTTCCTCAAGAATAGAAACGCTATTAAAAAAATATATTGACAAAATGGCAAATGGGGATAAAAATTGAGATAATTAAATGTATTATTATATATAATATTAATAATGTCAGACAAAATTTTCAAAAAAACAATGCACGCTTGGTTTTCACAGAAGCAATATAATGTAATACGGGGGTTTAGAAATCAAAAAAAGAAACATGGTGGTTATTCATATATCTACCGCAGTTGCGAAACAGGAGAAAATATCGAAGTTACAGAAGTTAGTAGAACTGCCAAATATTCATCAAATTGGGATGATGTGAAATATTTGGGAGAGGTAGACAAGTGGGTCAAAACGAATTACCACTATAATTTATAAATCCTTTCTACACCACACTTTAAATGTACTACCATGTTGGGTACACCTTTTTATATCCGGGTGGACATTTAGATTTTTTACTTTTTAATGTCGCGAATTCCCCACCCTTTTCTTCGCTTGTTTTTTTACGATTTTCGTCAATTTTCTAAGTTTGTTTCCACGCTTTTTTGTTCTTTTTACTCTTGTTCTTTTACCACCTCTTTTACCTCCTCTTTTGAGCGTAGAAAGCAATTTTAAAACATGTGTAAGTGATTTTTTTTTTTTATGCTTTTTTCTAGACAATAATTTCTTTACTACGTCTCGCAGGCTTTTTTTATGGTGAAGACTATGATGTCGTTTTTTTTTGTGTACCAACGAATTTAAAAAAGACTTCAAACTTTTCATACTTCTTTCGCCATCAAACATCTTAACTCTTTTTTTTTTTATCATATGTTTATTTTGCCCCAATACAGTGGGAAAACCATTTAATTTACTGGTATCAAAATCTAGATTTGCGGCAAGATGGTGTGGAACTCTGGCAACTAAAATATTGGGTTTGCTTTTCATCGTTGTACAATAATTTTCAAATTTATCCCATTCGGGTTTGAATCCCTCGCAAGCAGGACAATTTTCCATAAAAAACCCAGCCATCACACCATCATAAAGAGAGTCTTTTTTATTGTTAAACAATTGCATTTCATGATTAAATTCATTGACATCATTGTGGTCTTCAATTATAATGACTTTCATATACATTTTGGAGAGAAATAAATTTTATAGTTGGTTAATATATATATGAATAAACAAATTATCATTTTTGGATTTATAATGGGCATTATTTTTTGTGCAACATATTCTCAAAAAAATATTTTTGAGAATTTTGACAATAAATCTGATTGTCCTACTCTTTTAGTCAGACGAGGTAATAAAATTATGCTTTTAAACAAAAATAAAGCCGAAGTCCCAGGTGTAAATCCGATATTTTTTAACAATTTAGAAGAATATACTGAATTTTATGAATGGCAGAAAAGTCAAGGAATTTATTGTCCAGTTTTACATTTTAGCGAGGTGGAAGATGCACAGGGCAATACAAGATATAGGATGTTGGACGATATTTTTACTCCTAAAGCAGGATATGATAGTTATATGAAAAAAACGCGAGATGTGCAACCTTTATATGATGCAAATCATAGTAGTCCTCCGTACAATCAGCGGTCTTATCCAGGATTTGACCCCGAAAATCAAAATAATGGCAGATATACAGCTTTAGATAAAATCTTCAACGATACATCAAATAAAAGCTCCAATGCAATGGATACAAAATGGGCCGGACGCGAATATACTATTCGACAAATTGAAAAGGGTAAATATGATAGAAGATTTAGACCCAAAATGAAAAATATCGACAAACCAATTTCACAATCCACCGAAAAAATAATCAAGAAAAATGACATTAACATCAAAAAGCCTTAAATCACGCTGGGGCAAAACGGGTGACGCTATAAGGGATGAAAAAGCAACACTTGAAGGTAGATTATAATTTAGAAGATATATCTTATAATATAAGATATGTCTGATTTTATAGCGGGTGCAAGTGTAGGAATAGCACAAGTTGCAATTGGCCATCCATTTGATACATGTATGGTCTTAATTCAAAATGGGAGAAAATGGCGCAATTTACCATTTAAAAATTATTATAAAGGTTGGAAATTCCCATTAGTATCAGCAACCTTATTTAATTGTGTTGTTTTTTCTACATATGAAAGGTCGTTAAAATATACTAACAATAGAGTATTTTCTGGTGCCATTTGCGGACTTTGTATCGCACCACTACTTTATGGGTTTGAAATTGGAAAAATACGCCGACAGACAAATCAATCGCTAAAATTATCACATTTTAAAAATCCAAAAGGTTTTTATCCATTATTGACACGTGAAACTCTGGCCATGTCAACATATTTTACGACGTATCATTATGCCAAAGATTATGGGTATCAACCTTTGGTAGCTGGAGGAATGGCGGGATTGGCAAATTGGGGATTAACATATCCAATAGATGTTATTAAATCAAGACAAATGGCGCAAAATTTATCTATAAAAGATGCAATTAAAAAAGGCAACTTTTATAAAGGATTCTCAATATGTGGAACAAGGGCAGTATTGGTAAATGCTGTAAACTTCTGGACTTATGAAAAAGTGAAAGGCTATATTGATTCAAAGATTAACTAAATATTATTCGTCAGATTTAAATACATCCAAAAATTCATACAAATCCGTCAATCCCATCTTAATGTTTTGCAAATTAGCCAAAGATGACAATACAGAATCATCGCCCAATTTATCAGCAATGGTAGCATTTTTAAGTTTTTCAATCATTTTTAAGTGCAGAATGTCTTCTGTTTCCTCAATCATTTTTTTGTATTCCGATTTGTATCTACCAGGATATAATTTATCTACTAAAGCAGCTTTTGTTTCTTCGCATGTTCCAATGCATTGTTCGGGGGTTTTATGGTCTGATTTAGAAGTGAGACCTTCCATGATATTATTGTTAAAAGTTAAAGCTTGATTTGCCAAATAAAGTGCAAAAGCAAGCAAAGCTAAACATCCAATATATGTGGTAATATTTTTAGCATCAAAATTCATATAAATTAATATGATATAATATTATATACATGCAAAGTAAATTATCGGTGAAAGATTATGAAATGATAATTAAACATTACGGAAAAAGAGTGCCTAAAACTGCGCGTAAAAAAAAACAAAAAGCGGAAGATTTAATTGCACTGAAACTATGTTCTTGTATTAAGAAAGTTACAAGAAAATCTAGTACAAAACCAAAAAATGAAGCAAGAAGCATCGGAATCTGCAGCGTTTCAGTAATTAAAAATCGAGGAATGAAATATAAAAGTTTCACCTGTAAAAAGCCACGACGCATCAAAAATCTTAAAAAAACAAGAAATGTGAAATTTAAACATCCTTATAGAAAATCACGCAAGAAAAAATCCCTGAAAGGTGGTCATGTAATAAAGAATAAATGAATGGGTTAAAACGGGCGAATCATTGACTTACCATTCGATAGGCAAGTTGTTGTCTT
>Ga0209091_10000665_pt1 | contig 32181 bp, 36 predicted proteins | sample ArcticOcean_MG_C_6_FD_187438 | JGI IMG/M metagenome (GOLD analysis project Ga0209091, IMG submission 187438) | Marine microbial communities from western Arctic Ocean - ArcticOcean_MG_CB8_128 (SPAdes) (version 2) | ecosystem: Environmental > Aquatic > Marine > Oceanic | place: Arctic Ocean...
AGAAATTGTTAAAAACCAAAAAATTGGTCGCAATGAACTCATTCAAAAATTAGTAGAGCTGCAATATAAAAGAAATGACACTGATTTTCACAGAGGTACTTTTAGGGTTAGAGGTGATTTAGTGGAGATATTTCCTTCTCATTATGAAGATAGAGCTTGGAGAATTTCATTATTTGGAGATGAACTAGAATCTATTTGTGAATTCGATCCATTGACAGGAAAGAAAAATGAAGATCTAGAAAAAATAAAAGTTTATGCGAATAGTCACTATGTAACACCTCGTCCAACTCTACAACAGGCTATGATCTTAATTAAAAAAGAGTTAAAAAAAAGAATACCAGAATTTAAAGCGCAAGATAAATTAATTGAGGCACAGCGTATTGAAGAGAGAACTAAATTTGACTTAGAGATGATCGAAGCTACTGGGAGCTGTAACGGAATTGAGAATTATTCGCGCTACTTATCTGGTCGTAAAGAAGGTGAACCACCCCCCACTCTATTTGAATACCTTCCTGACAATGCTCTTTTATTCGTTGATGAAAGTCATGTAACGGTACCTCAGCTCGGAGGAATGTATAAAGGTGACAGAAGCAGAAAAACAACACTTTCTGAGTATGGGTTTAGATTGCCTTCATGTTTAGATAACAGGCCACTTAAGTTTGAAGAATGGGAAGCAATGCGTCCTCAAACTTTATTTATATCAGCTACTCCAGGCTCATGGGAACTAGATCAAACAAAAGGCGTTTTTGTTGAGCAGATTATTAGACCAACGGGTCTTATCGATCCTGAAGTTGAAGTAAGACCAGCTAAAACTCAAATTGAAGATTTAATTCTAGAAGCTAGAAAAATAATTGAGAATAATCATAGAGTTCTTGTGACTACACTTACCAAGAGAATGGCTGAAGATCTAACGGAGTATATGCATGAAAATGGCTTAAAAGTTAGATATATGCATTCTGATATTGACACTTTAGAAAGAATAGAAATTCTTCAAGATCTAAGAAGGGGTGTTTTTGACATACTTATTGGAATTAATCTTTTACGTGAGGGTTTGGATATTCCTGAGTGTGCATTAGTTGCAATCTTGGATGCAGACAAAGAAGGTTTTTTAAGATCAGAACGCTCATTAGTTCAAACAATTGGAAGAGCAGCAAGAAATGTTGATAGTAAAGTTATACTTTATGGAGATAAAATAACAAAAAGTATGCAATATGCAATTAATGAAACAAAAAGAAGGCGTTTAATTCAAGAAAAGCATAATAAAATTAACGGTATTACTCCACAAAGTATAAAACGTGATATAAATCAGACTTTGGAAAATATTAATATTAATGAGGACAATGTAACCAAAACCAATGAAGAATATAAGATGGTTGGCAACAATATTGAGAAACATCTAAAATCATTAAGAGATAAGATGATAAAATATGCTGAAGATTTAAATTTTGAAGAAGCAGCAAATATAAGGGATGAAATTAGAAAATTAGAAAAAAGAGACTTAGAGCTAGATTATATTAGAACTCCAAAACAAAAAAAGAATAAATACTTCACTTAAAAATATATGAATATAATGATCTATCAATTGAGTTTAATTTTATTAAGTCTAGGAATATTAATTGCTAGTGCCGATCAACTTATCAATCAAGCGGATGCAATTGCAAGAAAATTTAATTTCTCACAAGTATTAATAGGTTTAACAGTTGTTGCATTTGGCACTTCGGCGCCTGAGCTAATGGTTTCTTTGTCTGCAGCATTATTTGAAACACCCCCTGCATCGGATGCAATTATAGGCAATATAATTGGAAGTAATATTGCAAACTTATTGTTGGTGCTTGGCGTCACTGGAATGTTGTATAATGTAAGTTTTGAAAGCATTGACATTAAGACAAATTTTTATTTGTTTTTGGCTACAGCATATTTAATCATAATCTTTTCTGTAAGTTCTAATATAGGTTGGCTTCATTCTTTTATATTTTTAATAATACTGATATTTTTTATTAATCATCTAAAAAATTTTTCACCAAACAATGAAGCTATAGCTCTTGAAAGCAATGTTAGTTTAATAAAATTAACATTAAGTTTTATTGGGTTTTTTATTGGTGGAAAGCTTTTTTTATCAGAGTCATTAGAATTTTTTTCTAGCTTAGGTATCGCACACACAGTCATAGGCTTAACTGTTCTAGCTCTTGGAACCTCGCTGCCTGAATTAATTACACTACTCATTGCAGCATTGAAAAAAAAAGGTGCTATGGGCATAGGTAATATTATTGGAAGTAATATTATGAATATTTTATTTGTTTTATTCCCTTCCATTATCATAGTTCAAATTAGAGGTTTTAACTTTTCATCCTTGAATATTCACTCTAATGATTTAATTCTTCTTGCTATGAGTACTTCGGTAATTATAATTTTAGGCTTAACTAAAAAATCATTAAGTAGAGTACTTTCAATAGTTTTTGTATTGAGTTACTTAATTTATATATATAGATTATTTTAATGAGAAAAAATCCAATTGCTCTTGTAACCGGTGGAGCAAAAAGAATCGGAAAGCAAATTTGTATAGACTTAGCTAAAAATAGTTATGACATAATAATTCATTACAACAAATCTAAAGTATCAGCCAGCGAGCTAAGAAAAGAGATTATTGAACTAGGTGTTAGATGCGAAATAATTAAATGTGACTTTAATAATAAAAAAGAAGTTGATAAATTTTATCCAAAAGCAACTAAGTTACTAGGTAAAATATCCTGTTTAATAAATAATGCATCAGTTTTTGAAAATGATAAAATTCATAATTTCACATCTAAATCTTGGAATAAACATCTTGATACCAACCTATATGCACCAATAAAATTAAGTAAAGACTTCTCTAAGCAGCATACAAAAAATACACACGGTAATATAATAAATATTTTAGACCAAGGAGTAATAAATCCAAGTATAGCATTTTTTTCATACAACATTAGTAAAGCTGCATTACATTCAGCAACTATAATTTTAGCAAAATCTCTTGCTCCTAATATTAGAGTTAATGCCATAGGACCTGGGCCAACAATTAAAAATGAGTTTCAGTCTGATAAAAATTTTAAAAAACAAATAAATTCAACTTTACTTAAAAGAGGCTCTAAGCCCAAAGATATAAGTAACACTTTAAATTATATACTAGAAACAGAGTCTTTAACTGGACAACTAATAGTAGTAGATGGTGGAGAACATTTAGCATGAATAAAAATAAATTAAATTTAGAAATTCTAAATTCTGAAATAGATAATATTGATCATAACTCTGGATACAATTTAATATTTGTGAACGATTTAATGTTAAATGCTGAGTTGGGTGTGTACGCTCATGAAAAAAATATTCAACAACCATTAAGAGTTAATGTAATCGCTAAAATAAAAGATATACCTGACACGTCAAATGAAAAAATTGATAACGTTGTATGCTATAATCAAATATCTCTAATTATAAAAGAAATTGTGAATTCGGGTCATACAATACTCTTAGAAACTTTAGCTGAAAAAATTTTACAAGAGTGTTTTAAGAATAATAGAATTGAAACTATTAAGATTAGACTCGAGAAGTTAGATGCAATTGATGATGCTGAGAGCGCAGGTATTGAAATTGAAAGATCTCGAAAATAAAGATGCAAAATATTGATAAGATTAAATCAATAGTAGATAAATCCCCGACTAATCCAGGCATCTATAAGATGCTAGATGAAAATCAAAAGATTCTTTACGTCGGTAAAGCTAAAAATATTAAAAATAGACTTAAAAACTATCTAAATGATAACAATCTAACTAATCGAATTAAACGATTGATGCGATCAACACGACAAATAGACACTATTGTTACCGAAACTGAAAAAGAAGCTCTGTTGCTTGAAGCAAATTTAATAAAAAAAATTAAACCTCAGTATAATATATTGCTAAGAGACGATAAATCTTTTCCTTATATATTTATTAATCATGAGCAAGAGTATCCAAGAATTTCTAAACATAGAGGAAAGCAGAAATTTAAAGGTAAGTATTTTGGTCCATTTGCAACTGTTGGATCTCTAAATTATACTCTCAAAATTCTTCAAAAAGTGTTTCAGTTAAGATCGTGTGAAGATTCATATTTTGAAAATAGAAGTAGGCCTTGTTTGATGCATCAAATCGAACGATGTAGTGCGCCTTGTGTGGATGTTATAAATGTTAAAAAATATCATGAGCTTGTAAAAGATGCAGAAGATTTTCTATCAGGTAAGCATAGTGGCTTACAGAAAAATTTATCTATAAAAATGCATGAAGAGAGCAATAATGAAAACTATGAGAAAGCAGCAAGTTATAGAGATAAAATTAAAGCTTTAACTCAAATACAAAGTCAGCAAAATATTAATCTTTATGATATTACGGACACTGATGTTATTTCTATTTCACGCCAAGGAGATAAATCCTGCATACAAGTATTTATTTACAGAGCGGGTCAGAATTGGGGCAATAAGAGTTATTTTCCTAAGCATACAGTCGATGAAACAAATGATGCTATTCTAGAAAGATTTGTTATTGATTTCTACACTAGGTACGCTCCGCCCATAGAAATATTGATTAATAATAACATTGAAAATGTAAACTTGATTTTGGAATCACTTAAATCGATCTACAAAACAAAAACTAAATTTATTATTCCTAACAAAGGTAAGAAAGCAGAGCTAATTAAATATGCATCTCGTAACTCAGATATATCTTTGAATAGACATATTTCAGATACTTCAACAAATATTAAAAGCTTAGAAAAATTAAGATCAATTATTAATAGTAATGGTAAAGTTCAGCGTATAGAAGGCTACGATAATAGCCACGCATTTGGAAAAAATGCAGTCGGTGCTATGGTAGTTTTTGGTGAAGATGGATTTGAAAATAAGAACTACAGAAAATTTAATATAGATAATTCTAAAATTACACCCGGTGATGATTATGGTATGATGCGTCAGGTTATTACTAGAAGATTTGCAAATATAACCGCAGACAGTAAAAAATATTCATCTTTACCAGATGTAATATTAATTGATGGTGGCAGAGGTCATTATGATACAGTAAAAAAAACACTTACAGAAATTGGAATAAAAGATATTAAGATTTTATCAATATTTAAGGGCGTTAATAGATCTAATAAACTTGATAAAATAATATTTGGTAATAACTCTGACTTTATTCGTAACGATGATCCTGTTTACTTCTTGCTACAAAGAATAAGGGATGAATCTCATAGATTTGCCATAGGTGCACATAGAAATAGAAATAAAAAAGATATAGAGAACTCAGAATTAGAGCTTATATCTGGCTTAGGTAACAAAAGACGTAAACTTCTTTTAAATCATTTTGGTTCTGTTAAAGATGTAAAGGGAGCCTCTAAGCTAGACCTGGAAAAAGTTGACGGTATAAATAAATTGCTTTCGGAAAAAATATATAATTTTTTTAATAATTAATGAAAAATCTTCCAAACATTTTAACAATTTTTAGAATAATATTAATACCAATAATATTATCTTTAATTTTACTGGATACACAGAATACAAACTTATTTGCATTTATTGCTTTTATTGTTGCATCATTATCAGATTATTTTGATGGCTATTTGGCTAGAAAATATAATTTAACTAGTAATTTTGGAACTATGTTAGACCCTATCGCTGATAAACTGCTTGTTATTCTGGTTGGATTTATATTGTGCTATCGTGGAGATATTAATGGAATTCATTTAATTCCTTTTTTATTGATAGTTTCAAGAGAAGTTTTCATTTCTGGAATAAGAGAGTATTTATCTCAACTAGATGAAAAAATATCGTTACCTGTTTCAAATTTAGGAAAATATAAAACTGCTATGCAGATGTTGGCGTTGTTTTGTTTGCTACTAGACCCACTAATGACAAATAGTTTAATTGTTATATCTGAACTTGGAATATTCTTGCTTTGGGTTGCAAGTATTTTGTCAGTATTAAGTGGATATCAATATTATAAAAGAATACCTAATTAAGATCTAACAAGATTATGGTAGTCTTGCATGAACTTAAAAGTCTTAGTTTCATCGCCAGTTTTAAATTTTATATCATCAATTGATTGTAATGGTGTAATTTCTGCTGCCGTTCCAGTTAAGAATGCTTCATCATAATTTGAAATTTCATCAGGCATAATATGTCTTTCTATTATATTAAAACCTTGGCTAGATAGCATTTCAATAACAGTCTGACGAGTGATACCATTTAAAAAACAATCAGGAATAGGTGTATGAACATCATTGCCTTTAATAAAAAAAATGTTAGCCCCAGTACCTTCAGCAACATACCCTCTATAATCTAGCATTAAAGCATCGTGATAGCCTTTTTGTTCTGCAAATGATTTAGACATTGTACAAATCACATACGGACCCGATGCCTTGGCTTCACAAGGGGCAGTGTCTGGGGAGGGTCTTTTCCAAGGAGACGTAATTAGTCGAAGTCCCGCTTTTCTATCTTCAATTTTAAAATAAGAGGCCCAATCATCCCAAGCTGCGATTGCTACATTAATATCAGAGTTTGAAGTAGACAGTCCCATCTGTTGACTACCTCTCCATACAATTGGTCTCACATAACAATCATGAAGTTCCATTTTTTGGATTAGTTCGTCCTTAGCATCGTTAATCTGTTTCTCAGTAAAGGGTATTTCCATGCCTAATGTATTTGCAGATTTAAATAGGCGATTTGTATGTTCTTCGGATTTAAATATCTTTCCTTTATAAGCTCTTTCACCTTCAAATACCGAGCTTGCATAATGCATTCCTTGAGTAATTACATGGCATTTGGCATCATTCCAGGCAATAAATTCGCCATTCATCCAAATCAAACCATCTCTATTATCAAAAGGTAACATTTCCATATTTTCTTAGTAAAAAATTAAACTACTTAGTTATCAGATAATCTAGTTGATTAATATAACTTTTTATCATTATTATGTCATAATGACTGACTTAAATAATGACACGCATAAGGGTTCATCGCTATTGTACCTAAGAGATGATAAATTGAAAGAAACTCTAAATAATTTTTTTTTAGTATATAAAAATTTTGAAAATCAGATTTTAGAAAATGCAAGTGACAATCATTTAGGGATTGCAGACATCAGATGTATTCTAGTTATATTACTTTACCCAGGTATTACTTTTAATGAACTAATAATAAGACTAGGGATAACAAAGCAAAGTCTTAATAGAGTTTTAAAAATACTAATAGATGAAAAAATGGTAATTCAAGAAATTAATAAAAAAGATAAACGAATGAAAAACTTGTTTCTTTCAAGTGAATCAAAAAAAATTATTAATGACTTAGTCAACCCAACCATAAAAGAGATAAGTAGTGCTTTTCAAAAATCAGGTTCAGAAGCTGTTAGTGGATTTAACCAAACCTTTTCAAATTTAATTGATAAAACTAAATGAGCAACAACTTAGATAGCCATATATTAATTGTTGATGATGATGATAAAATTAGAGAACTGCTTAAAGATTTTCTAATATCAAATAATTTTTTAGTATCGACGGCAATAAATGGTGAGGATGCAATTAAAAAAATAGAGCTAGTTAATTTTGACATATTGATATTAGATATAATGATGCCTGGCATAGATGGCTATGAACTAACAAAAATTATAAGATTAAAATCATTGGTGCCAATTATTCATCTGACTGCTATGGGTGATACAGACAGTGTAATACAAGGCCTAGAATTAGGTGCAGATGACTATTTATCAAAACCATTTGAGCCAAAAGAACTATTGTTAAGAATAAAAAATATATTAAAGAAAACTGATACAAAGTCTTTCAAAGATCAAATTCAAATTAATAATCTTATTCTAAATCTAGTCACTGGTGAAATCTCAGGTTCTAAGTCTAGCAAGTCTCTAAACTCTAATGAGTTATCTATATTACGAATATTATCAAAAAATATTGGAAAAGCTTTTTCTAGAGAAGAATTGAGTAAAATACTAGGCTTTGAACAAGAAAGAACATTAGATGTATGTATTAACAGGCTTAGAAAAAAAATTGAAAAGGACCCTAAATTTCCAAAATATTTAAAAACTAAGCGTGGTGCTGGCTATGTATTATGGGTTAATAATTAGAATGATTAAGAAATACCTACCAAAAAGTTTATTAATTAGAGCTATATCCATAGTTATTGTACCTATGATACTTTTTCAATTAGTAATTGTAACTGTATTTTTTGATAGCTTGTGGGAAAGAGTAATATCAAGAATGTCACGCTCTGTAGCGATGGAAATAGCATTAACCATTAACCAGATCAAAAATAATAATCTTTCTATTAATCAGGCTAATGTGGACTATGGGTCTTACACTGAGATTAGTTTTACTAAAGTAGATTCAGACGAGCTGATAGCTGATTATTCTAAAAATACTATTGGATACCTAGACTTTATAACTGCAGGATTCAAAAGAGAACTACAAGGAATTCTTCAGTCTACACACTGGGTTCAATCTAAAGATGATCATATTAATGTTCATATTAATCTTGGAGAAGAAATGATTAAAGCAACTTTTCCTAAAAAACGAATTTCAACTGCTAGAGTCCACATTTTTCTTGGCTGGGTAATATTCACTTCAGCAATAATGATTACCATCTCTTTTCTTTTTTTAAGAAATCAGATCAAGCCAATAACTCAACTCGCCTTGGCAGCTGAAGAATTTGGAAAAGGCAATAATGTTTCCAATTTTAAAGTTTCTGGAGCAAGTGATGTCAGAAGAGCTTCTATAGAATTTATTAAAATGAAAAATAGAATTACTAAACAAGTAGAGCAAAGATCCTTAATGCTTGCTGGTGTAGGTCATGATTTAAAGACACCTTTGACTAGAATGAGGCTTCAAGCAGAAATATTAAATGATGAAAAAAGTAAAAATTCTTTAATAGATGAAATTAAGCATATGAATTTAATGCTTGATGAATATTTAAATTTTTCCGAAGAAGATAATTTTAAAGATAATATTAAAATTAATCCAATTGAATCAGTAATTAATATAAAAAATGACATTCACTTTAATGACAAAGATATTGATTTAGAAATAGTAAGCGATGCATTCATTGAGGTGAATGCAAATATATTTAATAGATCTATTATAAATCTAATAAATAATTCATTTGAATACGCTAATAAAGTAAAAATTATTATAGAAACAACATCTGAATTAACTAAGGTAGAGATTCATGATAATGGTGAAGGGATCCCAGAGGGTGAAATGGCTAATGTATTTAAGCCTTTTTATAGAATAGATAAAAGTCGAAATCAAAATTCTACTAACTCTGGCTTAGGTTTATCTACAACTAAAAATTTATTAAATTCAATCAATGGAACTATAGAGTTGGCAAATAGTGAAATTTTAGGTGGCTTAGAAGTGAGGATTATAATACCTAATTAGCTCTTGCTTAATGTTCCTGCTCTTTTTATTGCTTTAGAAACTGCAGTTTTAAATAATTTCTGCAAATTATTATTTTTAGTAAATTCAGCTAGAGCTGCTTCAGTTGTTCCGCCTTTACTAGTAACACCAGCCCTTAAAGACTTAGGACTATCTTGTGTTTTTAACAATAATAATAGTGACCCTAGCATTGTTTGTACCACCATCTCTTCACTATTTTTGAGGCCATATTTTTTAGCTAAATCAGACCAAATTTCAATAAGTAGATATAGATAGGCAGGTCCACTTCCAAATAGTGCTGTAAAAGTATCAATATGTTTCTCATTTTTTATTTCATCCACTTGTCCAACAAGATTTAATAGATGAGTAGCTTTATTTTTATTTGTCTTAGTTGTAGTTTTTGAAAAATATATTATTGAAGTACCAAATCCAACTGTAACAGGTGTATTAGTCATAGCTCTAGCAATATCTTTATTATTCCCTGAAAGTTTTTTTAAAGTCCCCATTGTTTTTCCCGCTACGATAGAAATAAGAATAGAATTTTTTGTTTTACTGTTAAATTCTTGGGTAAATAAGCTATCTAGCTGATTAGGTTTTATTGCAATTAAAGTAATAGAGATCTTTGTTTTTATATTCAATTCATCAATTGATTTAAAAAGGTTAATTTTTTTAGCTTTGCTAATTTTCTTAAGTTTTAAAGTTGGTTTTTTTTCAATGATATTAATTTGCTTAGGACTGATTTTATTATCAAGTAATGCTGATATAAAAGCAAAACCCATATTGCCCGCACCAACTATTAGTATGGTATCTTTTTTAAGAATCATTTTTTTTTAAATTATTTAAATTTTTTTTTCTTTCATCTCGAAATGAGCAATGGGTTTTAACTTCAGACTTAATTATTTCAACTACCTCAAAAGATCCAACTATTGCTTTAGATAATAGCTTTAAGAATAGGTTCTCAGTTTGCATTTCAAATGGTATAATATTCAAATTAATTTTTAATTATAATGCTTTCTATTACATTTCCAACAGTTAGTCCTATTTTGTTTGAGTTCGGACCCATAGCAGTAAGATGGTACTCGCTTGCGTATATTTTTGGATTTATTTTTGCTTGGAGATATATTCAGTATTTAACCCATCAAAAAGCTTTTTTATCTAAAAAACATAATATCAATACAAAAGATGTGGATGATCTAATTTTTTATGGAATCATTGGTCTTATACTTGGTGCTAGGTTCGGGTATGTATTATTTTATAACTTAAACTACTATATAAACGATCCAACAAAAGTATTCTATGTTTGGGAAGGTGGCCTATCCTTTCATGGTGGCCTTCTTGGAATTATCGTTACGGTATATCTATTTTCTAAAAGTAAACATTTTAGCTTTTTAACCCTTACAGATTTAATTTGTGCTTCGGCCCCAGTTGGGATTTTTCTTGGCAGAATATCTAACTTTATTAATGCAGAGTTGTATGGGCGTCCAACTGAAGTATTTATAGGCATTGTATTTCCAAACACTGAGGGACTACACAGACACCCTAGTCAAATCTATGAGGCATTATTAGAGGGATTAGTAGTGTTTATTATTTTAAATATTATGATTCACAAATATAAAAAGTTAAATCAAACAGGATTTATATCTGGAATGTTCTTAGTCCTATATAGTCTATTTAGATTTTTAATTGAATTTACACGAGAACCGGACATTCAAGTAGGTTATATTCTAAATTATATGACCATGGGAATGATCTTATCGGTGCCAATGTTTATTTTTGGTATAATATTTATTTACTACTCAAAGAAGAATGTCCATCAAAAATAAGATATTAGATGTTATTGAAAGAAAAACTTTCATTTCATTGGAAGAATTCATGCACATCTCTTTACATGATAAAGAATTTGGTTACTACAAAAACAGTAAGCCATTAGGTGCCAATGGAGACTTTGTTACAAGCCCAGAAATATCTCAGCTCTATGGTGAGATGGTTGGATTATGGTTAGGCCAGTTAATAATTACAAACAATATTAAGAACTTTAATTTAGTGGAGCTTGGACCAGGAAATGGAACATTAATATCCGATATTTTAAGAGTTTTAAAAAAAATATTTAAAGATACCTCGTTTATTGAAATACATTTTGTCGAAAATAATGTTCATTTTATTAAAAAATTAAATATAGATTTTCCCAATGCTATTATTCATTCAGATATAAAAACAATACCAGATGAATTCTCTATATTCATTGCTAATGAATTTTTTGATGCTTTGCCTGTAATGCAGATAAAAAAAGACGATAAAAAATTTAAGAAACTAGTAATAAAAAAAGATGAAAATGGTGAACTTAAAGAAGAGTTTATATTATTTAAAAATGATGCAGCATACAAATATTTAGAAAATCTTGAACTAAAAAATGGAGATATTTATGAAATATCAAATGAAACTGATAGTATAATAGAACTAATTGCCAAAAAAATTAAAGTGTTTGGAGGCTTTGTACTTTTTGCAGACTATGGATATTCTCAATTAAAATTGAAAAGTACTCTTTCATCAATGAAAAATAATAAAACCACTAACTTTTTAGATAACTTAGGTGAGCAAGATTTAACTGCACATGTTAACTTTATGAAAATTAATGAAATCTTTAAAGATCATAGAATTAAAAATTTAAAAACTGTTAAGCAATCTGAATTCTTAAAGGAATTAGGAATAGAATTGCGAGCTTCAAAATTAATTGAATCTAATCCTGTAAAAGAAAAAGAAATATTATTAGGTTTAAATAGGCTTATTGGCTTAGATGAAATGGGTTCTTTATTTAAAGTAATTTATTCCGATTATAAATAAAAATGTTTTTTGCAGATAATTTAAAAGAAGTAGATCATTGTTTTTTTTCTCGCCTTGGAGGAGTATCTAACAAAAAGTATTATTCATTAAATTGTGGCTTAGGTTCAATGGATATGAAGAAAGATATTATTAAAAATCGAGAAATAGTTGCTAAATATTTTGAACTTAATTCTACCCAACTGTTAACACTTCATCAAACCCACTCAAATAAAGTGAAAATTATAGATGTTTATAATTCAGATGAAATATATTGTTATGATGGCGTAGTAACTAAGCAAAAGAACGTGATCCTTGGAATTCTTACTGCAGACTGTGCACCTATATTATTTTATGATAAAAAAAAGATGATAGCTGGTGCATGTCATGCTGGCTGGAAGGGCGCATTCTCAGGAATAATTGATAACACGCTAAGTGCAATGAAAAAGCTTGGTAGCAATTATTCAGATATTAAATGTTGTATAGGACCCTGTATAGGAGAAGAATCATATGAAGTAAGAAATGATTTTTATAACTCTATCACTTCTAATGATGCTAAAAATAGATCATTCTTCAATAAAATTTCATCAAATAAATTTAATTTTAAGCTTAGTGAATTTATTACTCACAAACTAAATGTTAGAGGTATTGGTGATATTTCTTCAATAAAACTAGATACCTGTGCAAGAGATGAGCTTTTTTTCAGCTATAGAAGATCTGTCCATAAAAAAGAAGATGATTATGGTAGAATGATATCTACAATTGTTATAAAAGATTTATAATATCAGCTACTAATTATGAAAATTATTACCGGAACTAGTAATATACCATTAGCCAAAGAAGTTGCTGAATATATCAATATACCTCTAGCAAACGCTGCAATTAAGCGTTTTGCAGATGATGAAGTTTTTGTAGAAATTAAAGAAAATATTAGAGGTGAAGATGTATTCATTATTTGTTCAACCTCTCACCCTGCAAATGATAATCTTGTAGAATTGCTAGTGACAATAGACGCTCTAAAAAGAGCCTCAGCTAAAAGAATTACTGCTGTAATGCCTTATTATGGTTATGCTAGACAAGACCGTAAAGCAGGACCAAGAACTCCTATTTCTGCTAAATTAGTTGCCAATCTAATTACTACTGCTGGGGCTGATAGAGTTTTAACTATTGATTTGCACGCAGAACAAATACAAGGTTTCTTCGATATACCTACTGATAACCTTTTTGCAGGCCCTGTGTTTGCAAAAGACATTAATAAGAAATTTGATTCCGATAACCTGGTTGCTGTATCACCTGATGTTGGTGGTGTGGTTAGGACTAGGGGTATTGCAAATAAATTAGGTGCTTCCATTGCCATAATTGATAAGAGAAGATCAAAACCTGGTGAAAGTGAAGTGATGAATATTGTTGGAGATGTTGCTGGTAAAGATTGTATTATATTAGATGATATTATTGATTCAGCAGGCACTATTTGTAATGCCGCAAATAAGCTTATAGAGGATGGTGCAAAATCAGTTGCAGCTTATATAACTCACGGGGTACTTACTGGAAAAGCGCTTGAAAGAGTTGAAAAATCTAGCCTTTCAGAACTAGTAATTACAAACTCTATCAATATTGGCTCTAAAACTTCAGAAACTAGTAAATTAAAGGTAGTTTCAATAGCTCCTTTACTTGGAGAAGCAATTAAACGAATATCTGAAGAAAGCTCTGTCTCAAGCCTGTTTGAGTTTTAATTTAATCCACTTGCTATCTTCTAAATTTTGATTTAATACCTCATAAAGTTATGGCAAAAGAAAATAAATTAAGCATTGAAATAAGAGATTCGACAGGAAAGTCAGCAGTAAAAAAAATAATTGCAGCTGGTAAAATTCCATCTGTTTTATATGGCCTTAAAGAAAAGCCTCTAACAATAAGTATTAATCGAATGACAGTTCAAAAAGAATTAAAAGCCGGTGGATTCTTAACAAAAATATTTTCTCTAGATATGGATGGAAAAGTTAGTTTGGCAATTCCAAGAGATGTTCAATTTCATCCGATATCAGATTTACCAGTTCATGTTGATTTCTTAAGACTTGGTGCCGATTCAAAAGTTCTAGTTGATATACCTACTATATTCATAAACCATGAATTGTCTCCTGGTTTGAAAAAAGGTGGTGTACTTAATATTGTTAGAAGAACTGTTCAGATTAATTGCCCAGCAAATAATATTCCTGAAGAAATAGTATTTGATCTTGAAGGTCTAGAAATTGGTGATGCAATTCATATTTCAGCAACTAAACTTCCTGAAGGTGCAGAACCAACAATTACTGATCGTGATTTCACTATTGGTACTGTAGCAGCTCCAACAGTTGTTAAAGAACCAGAAGCAGCGGCCGAAGGTGAAGCAGCAGACGGTGAAGCAGCAGACGGTGAAGCAGCTAAGACTGAAGAATCTTCAGAAGATAAAAAAGATTAATTTTTAAAGCGATAAATCACTTCTTTTTATCCTCTATCTTACTTATAATTAATATATGTTCGCATTAATTGGCCTTGGTAATCCTGGTGACAAATATTCCATGACAAGACATAATATTGGATATTTAGCTCTAGAAGAAATAATCAAATCTTTTGAACATACTGAAAGTCAGAGTAAATATGGCGGTCAATTGTGGACTGGTAAAATTAATAGCAGTAAGGCTGTAGCCTTTAAATCAAATGATTACATGAATGACTCTGGTAAAGCAGTAAGCAAGCTTGTTTCATTCTATAAATTTAAGCCAGAAAATATATACGTAATACATGATGATTTAGATCTAGATTTTGGAAAAGTAAGAATTAAGTTTGCAGGAAGTGCTGCGGGACACAATGGATTAAGATCAATTGATGAGCGAATAGGTAAAAATTACTTTAGAATTAGAATAGGAATAGGACATCCAGGTGATAAGGATAAGGTTTTAAAGTATGTTCTAAATGACTTTAAGAAAAAAGAAATTGAAGTAATGAATCAAATATGTATAAACATTTCTACTAATATGGAATATCTAATTAACCAAGAACATTCTTCATTTTTGAATAAAGTAAAGATTATATAATGGGCTTTAAGTGTGGGATTGTTGGTCTTCCAAACGTAGGTAAATCTACCTTATTTAACGCACTAACGAAAAAAATTTCTGCTGAAGCTGCTAATTACCCCTTTTGTACAATTGAACCAAATGAAGGAACTGTTGCTGTACCGGACGATAGGATTTATAAGCTTTCTAAAATAGCTAATTCAAAAAAGATTATCCCTGCCCCTCTTACTTTTTTTGATATTGCTGGACTAGTCAAGGGGGCATCCAAAGGTGAGGGTTTAGGAAATAAATTTCTATCTCATATTCGCGAGGTTGACGCAATAATTCACGTTGTGCGTTGTTTTGAGGATGACAATATAACTCATGTTAATAATAAGATCGATCCAGTTGATGATGTTGAAACTATTAATACAGAGTTGATACTTGCTGATTTAGAAATGATTGAAAAATTAATTGGTAACCTAGAAAAATTACAAAAAAAAGGTGATAAGGATGCAAGTAAGAAAATTGTAATTGCCAATAAAATCTTGGATCACTTAAGTCAAGGTAAGCCTGCTCGATCTATTGATAATATTCATGAACAAGAAGATGAAATTAAAGAATTTAATTTAATTTCAATCAAACCAATTATCTACGTATGTAATGTTGATGAGAGTTCAATTATATCAGGTAATAATTTAACTGCTGCATTGTCAGATGAAGTAAAAGATGGAAAAATTATTATTATTTCAGCTGAAATAGAATCTCAAATTTCATTGCTTGATGAGTCAGAACAAACAGAATTTTTAGATTCTTTAAACCTTGATAATTCTGGTTTAAATAAAATAATTAGTAGTGGCTACTCAATACTAAATTTAGTAACATATTTCACTGTAGGACCAGAAGAGGCTCGAGCTTGGACTATTAAAGTAAATACACTAGCTCCGGATGCTGCAGGTAAGATTCATACAGACTTTAAAAAAGGCTTTATAAGAGCAGAAACAGTATCTTATAATGATTTTATTGAATGCAATGGAGAAAGTAAGGCAAGAGAATTAGGTAAACTTAGAAGTGAAGGAAAAGAATATAATGTGCAAGATGGAGACGTAATGCATTTTTTATTCAATAATTAAAATTATGGATCACAAACTTATATTTCCAACTTATGAAGAAATGCATGACAAAGCTGTTAAGCTTGCTCATCTTCTTAAAGAAAAAAACGTGAATTTTGATAAAATGGTTGTGGTTTCAAGAGGAGGATTTGTTCCTGCTTCTGTTGTAGCATATACTCTTGGTATTCAAGATGTCGATATCGTATCAATTCAAAGCTATATTCATCGTGAAGTTGATAAGGCTATTGTCCACCGTGCACCAAAAACTGATGAAGTAGTACTAGTGATAGATGATATTGTTGATCAAGGCGGGACTGCAAGAGCGCTTGCTGAATACATGCCTAACATGCATTTGGCTGTTATCTATGCAAAACCTAGGGGCTTGCCGTTGGCTGGAACTTATGTAGAAGAAATTACCCAAGAAACCTGGCCTGTCTTTCCTTGGGACGAAGAAGACAAGAAAAATCACTAGTTAAATTAAATTCCTATACGGGAGAACAATAAATACCTCCCCTATTTATATTTTAAATAGGAGAAGTAATTTTAGTTACTTATTTAGACTATGTAGTAAAGCAGCGAGAGTGCACCAATTACTATTGAACCAGCATTTAAATCACTAGCTCTTCCACTTAAAGCCTTAATAACTACATAAGCAATAAAGCCAAGTGCAATACCATGAGCAATACTAAAAGTAAGTGGCATTAATATAGCCGCAAGAACTGCTGGAGCATATTCACTAACATCATCCCACTCAATGTCTCTTAAATTTTTCAAGAAAAAAGTAGCTACAAAAACTAATGCGGGAGCAGTTGCAAATGCAGGTATACTTTGAGCAAGAGGTGCTAAAAATAAACATATAGCAAAAAGTAAAGCGACTGTAACTGCAGTTAAGCCTGTTTTACCACCTTCTTTAATGCCAGCACCTGACTCGATATAAGATGTTGTATTTGATGTACCAGCTAAAGCACCGACAGTAGTTGCTACAGAATCAGCTAAAACTGCTCTACCAATACCATCAACTTTTCCATCTTGATCAACTTTCCCTGTAAGATTAGCAACAGATGTTAAAGTCCCTGCTGTATCAAAAAAATCTACAAATAAAAATGCAAATGCTACTCCAATAAATCCTGAGGTTGCCACTAGGCTAAAGTCTAATTGAAAAGCATGCACTGCAGGTGGAATTGAACCCACAACTCCATCAATAGAACTAACTCCTGTCATCCATGCAATAATACTAACAAGAAGGATGCCAATAATAATTGAACCTGGAATACCTCTTTTATCAAGTATTGCCATAGCAGCAAAACCAACTGCAGCAAGTATTACAGGCATTGAAGTTACATCACCCAAACCAACAAGAGTTGCAGGGTTATCAACTACAATTCCAGCATTCTTAAGACCAATAATTGCTAGAAAAAGACCTATCCCAGCACCTACTCCAAACTTCATACTTTTTGGAATACTATTAATAATCCAAGCTCTTGCTGGAGTTACTGATAGTAATAAGAACGCAAGACCTGCGATAAATACAGCTGCTAGGGCTTGTTGATAGGTATACCCCATTCCAAAAATAACACCAAAAGCAAAAAATGCATTAAGACCCATTCCTGGAGCCAAGCCTATTGGCCAATTGGCATAAAGTCCCATAATCAAACAGCCAATAACTGCTGCAATTATTGTAGCTACAAATACACCGCCAAAATCCATACCTGTTCCATCAGTTGATAGAATAGCTGGATTAACAACAATAATATAAGCCATAGTTAAAAATGTTGCTAAACCAGCAAGCATTTCAGTTTTTATAGAAGTGTTATTTTCACTTAATTTAAATAATTTTTCTAACATAAAAGTTCTCCAATGATTCAATGTAAATATTATCTTAAAGATTACTTTACTGCGAGATTAAGCTGATGAGGCTGTGGATAATATCAGTTAAATTAGTTTCTTAATTAAGATAACTAATACATTGAAACATTGATTTAATTATTAATGAGAGGTATCTCGCCAGATTCTTTTATTGGTGAAGTATAATAAAAAAGATAAAATTATTAAGTAAACAAGCACCTTAAATCCAATTCTTTTTCTTTCTTCTAATTTTGGTTCCGCAGACCAGGCTAGAAAAGCCGTGACGTCTTTTGCCATTTGAACTTCGGTTGCCATAGTACCATCAGTATACTCTACACCATCTTCATAAATAACCTGAGGCATAGCAATTTTTTGATTTTTTGCATAAATATTATAATAAACTCCATCATCTAAAGTAACTCCCTCAGGCGCTTCATCTTCATAACCTAGTAATAAGGAATAGACATAATCTGCCCCACCCGATCTTGCTTTAACCATTACTGATAAGTCTGGTGGATATGCACCACCATTTGATATTCTGCCTTCTTGTTCATTTTTCCAAGGGCTTACAAATTTATCAGAGAGTATTGCGGGACGCATAAACATTTCACCATCAGCATCTGGCCCAGCTTCAACTTCAAACATTGCAGCCATAGCTTTGGCTTGTTTTTCAGAAAATTCTGGTCCACCTTCTTGAACTAAATTTCTATAACTTACCAAGTCCATTGAATGACAACTCGCACAAACTTCTGTGTATACTTGAAAACCTCTTTGTAATTCTGCTCTATCAAATTTACCTAAAGGACCTTGAAATGACCAATCTGGCTCCATTGGTGCGTGCATCTCTCCTTCTGCAAATGCAAAAGAGGTGGTAAATAGAAAAGTTATCATTAGTGCAAATATGTTAATACGTTTCATCATTGCTCTAAGCAGTTTGTCCAGACTTAGCTAGTTGCTCTTCTTTTGACAGTACTGGTTCAGAAATACTTTTAGGGAGAGGTTTAGGTTTTTCTATAAACCCAATTAGAGGCATCACTAAAATAAAATGTAGAAAGTAGTATAGAGTAGCTAGTCTACCTAAAATTAAATATATTCCAGTCGCAGATTGTGAGCCAAGGTAACCTAGTAAAATAAAGTCAGCTATAAGTAACCAATAGAATTGTCTATACAGCGGTCTGTACTTACATGATCTAACTTTAGATGAATCTAACCAAGGAATAAAAGCTAATATAGCTATGGCAGAAACCATAGCAATTACACCACCAAGTTTATCTGGTATCGCTCTTAAAATTGCATAAAAAGGTAAGAAATACCATTCGGGAACAATGTGTTCCGGTGTTTGCAATGGATTTGCTTGAATATAGTTATCACTATGACCAAGAATATTTGGACTAAAGAAAACAAAGCCAGCAAAAACAATCATAAATACGACTAAAGCTAAAACATCTTTAACAACATAATGAGGATGAAAAGGAACTGTGTCTTGGCCTTTAACTACATCAATACCTTCTGGATTATTATTACCAGGAACATGAAGTGCCCAAATATGTAATATCACTAGGCCAAAAATTAAAAATGGCATTAAATAATGTAAGGTAAAGAATCTAGTTAATAAGGCACCACTTACAGAGTAATCACCCCACAACCAATTTGTAATAGCTTCACCAAAAAATGGAATTGCGCTAAATAGGTTTGTAATAACTGTTGCACCCCAAAAGCTCATTTGTCCCCAAGGTAAAACATAGCCCATAAATGCTGTTGCAATCATTAATAGAAATATAAAAACACCAATGATCCAAATTAATTCTCTTGGTTCTTTGTAAGAGCCATAAAAGAGTGATCTTGCCATATGAAGATATACAGCTATGAAAAACATTGATGCACCATTTGCATGAATATACCTCAACAACCAACCATAATTTACATCTCGCATAATATGCTCAACACTTGCAAATGCTAAGTTTGCGTCAGCAATGTAGTGCATTGCTAAAACCAAACCGGTAATAATTTGAGTTATAAGACAGAAAGTTAGAATACCTCCAAATGTCCACCAATAATTTAAATTTTTAGGAGTTGGAAACTGCATTAAATGACCACTAAATAAGGTAATTATAGGTAGTCGTTTATCAATCCATTTTGCAACTGCCGACTGAGGCTCGTAATCATCACTCATAAATATTTATCCAATTTTAATCGTATTATCATCCAAGAAAACATAGCTTGGTATTTCTAAATTCTTTGGTGCTGGGCCTTTTCTAATTCTTCCCGATGTATCGTAATGCGAACCATGACAAGGACAGAACCAACCATTATACTCACCCTTATTTCCAAGTGGAATACAGCCTAAGTGAGTGCAAACTCCAACCATTACTAGCCACTCTGGTTTTTGAACTCTAGTTTCATCAGTTTCAGGATCTGGTAAATCTGATTGTTCAACTGCTTGAGCTTCAGCTATTTCTTCTTCTGTTCTTCTTCTAACAAAAACAGGTTTTCCACGCCATAGTATTGTTATACTTTGACCTGGCATTATTGGAGATAAATCAACTTCAGTTGAAGCAAGGGCTTTAACTGAGGCATCAGGATTCATTTGTGCAATAAATGGCCAAACAAGTGCTCCCGCTCCAACAACTGTAAAACTTCCAGTTGTTAAATATAAAAAATCACGTCTAGTGACTTTTGTCTCAGCTGTATCTATATCTTTCTTTGTATCCATCGTGTAATATAAGGTTTATATATACGTTAATTACGGATTTTCTACAAAAATAAATTAGTCTAACTGTAAATTCTTGTGTCACTATGACGCATACTTTGCCTAGTTTTAGTAGACACATAACTAACATAATAAAAATGAGATTAGCATTGTTTCAACCTGATATTCCGCAAAATACTGGCGCTATGATACGTATATGTGCCTGTTTTGAAGTTGGAATAGATATCATTCATCCAACAGGTTATGTTTTTAGCCAAAAAAATATTAAACAAACAGCAATGGATTACCTTTCTCTTGTCTCGCTAGAAGAGCATGATTCGTGGGACTCCTATCTAAAAGACAATAAGGGTAAGAGAATTATTCTTTTATCTACAAAGGGAAAAATAAAATATTCAGACTTTAGTTTCAAAGAAGATGATTGTATTCTTGTAGGACGTGAAAGTGCTGGAGTTCCAGATGAGGTTTTTAATGCTGCTGATGAAGTGATAACTATTCCAATGAGTAAAAATTCAAGATCTTTAAATGTAGCAGTTTCTGCGGGTATTGTACTTGCTGAAACGCGAAGGCAGCTCTTAAAATGATTGAGCAGCAAAAACTAATTACAAAAAATTGGTTTGAAGAATTAAGAAATCAAACAATTGATATATTCCAAGACATAGAAAATAGTAATTCTAAATCACTTAAAAAAAATAAGTTTAGCTATAAAAAATGGAAAAGAAAATCTAGTGGTGTCCAAGATCATGGGGGTGGAACTATGGGTATTATGTACGGTGATATATTTGAAAAAGTTGGTGTTAACGTTTCAACTGTTCATGGGAAATTTAGCAGTAAATTTAAACAGCAAATACCTGGTACTGATAAATCAGGCAAATTTTGGGCAAGCGGTATTTCAGTTGTAGCACATATGAATTCACCTTTTATTCCATCATTTCACTTTAATACTCGTTATATAGTAACTGAAAATAGTTGGTTTGGTGGTGGGATGGATATGACTCCAAGTTTTAAAAATCTAAAAAATAAAAATACATTACACCAAAATTTAAAAAAAATGTGTGATGCGCACAGTAAAGGTTACTACAATAAGTTTTCAAAAGAGTGTGATAAATATTTTTATTTACCACATAGAAAAGAAACGCGTGGAGATGGTGGTATTTTTTTTGATCGCTTAAACTCAAAAAAATTTGAAAAAGATTTTGAGTTTGTTAAAGATACTGGAAAATCTTTTATAGACATTGTACCCCAAATTATTATTCAAAATATAAAGAAAAAATGGACAAAAAATGACAAAATAAAGCAAAAAATTAAGCGTGGAAGATATGCTGAGTTTAATTTATTATATGATCGTGGCACACGCTTTGGCTTAGAAACTGATGGCAATATTGATGCTATATTGATGTCGATGCCACCTGAAGCAATTTGGAAATAAAAAAACATGAGTACTGAACCAATTACTATGAATGGCGCAAAAATGTTGCAGGACGAACTTGCATCATTAACTGGCAGCAAGAGACAAGAAGTCATAAAAGCCATTGCTGAAGCTAGGGCTCATGGTGATTTAAAAGAGAATGCCGAATATCATGCTGCAAAAGAAGAACAAAGCCACAATGAAGGAAGAATCCAAGAAATACAGTCTTTATTGGGCAATGCTGAAATTATAGATATAAAAGATATTAATCACGATAATAAAGTTGTCTTTGGCTGTACTGTAAAATTAAATGATTTAGAAACTGATGAAAAAAAAGTTTTTAAAATTGTTGGTCACGAAGAAGCTGATATTGAAAATAATTTACTATCCTATAAATCTCCAGTTGCAAAAGAACTTATAGGCAAGGTGAAAAACGATTTTGTAATGGTTAATACACCTAAAGGTGAAAAAAGTTATGAAATTACAGCGATAATTTATAAGTGACTAATGTTGAGCAAAACATATAGCTTTTAATCGCTCAATTAAAGAAAATTGATCTTCAATAAAGTCGTTATCAATCCACCACTCTTCTAACTCTGTTAAAATTTCACCTAATTTTGGACCTTCTGGAATGCCCATATTCAAAACATCAATAGCCTTTATTGTAAAATCTGGTTTAACCCATGAGGCGCCAACTTCTACAAGAGCTCTCCAATTAATAGTTGTTTTCTCATTAGAATCTTTAGACCACTGACATAAAACTTGATTAATAAAATTTGATTTACCTAGACGATATAAGGCTGCTCTAGCTTCTCGCATGGACATATAAGACACTATATTTTTATTAATATTTGATAGACCTAGTAAGTTTTCTTTTTCAATATTTGAAATTGGATTTTCTTTTATAAAATCTAATATTCTATGTTGATCATTATCAAGCAAACTACTTAACTTACAACTCAGTGTATTTGGTAAGCTTAAGTTAATTAGGATATCATTTAATTTTTTATAGTTATGATTAACCTCTACTTCTTTAAATATAATTGAAAATATTCCAATTTCCTGCATATCTTGAAGTGATTGAATAGAGTTTTCATGCCCAATGATATTCTTTAATTCAATCCATAATCTCTCTTTAGAAACTTTATTCAGGCCATCTAAGTTTTTTTGGATTAACAATAGATCTTCTTTTCCATTTTTTTCTTCATGGTAATCACACTGGAATCTAAAAAACCTTAAAATTCTTAAATAATCTTCCTGAATTCTTTTTTCTAAATCACCAATAAATCTTACTTTATTTTTATTTAAATCATCTATTCCATTATGAAAATCAAATATTTGACCAGAAAAATTTACATAGATTGCATTGATGGTAAAATCTCTTCTGTTTGAATCTTCTTTGATATTGTCCGTATACTTTACTAAAGCATGTCGACCGTCAGTCTCAATATCTGAACGACATGTTGTTATTTCATATTTATTATTATTTATAATTGCTGTTATTGTCCCATGATCTTTTCCAATATCTAGAAACTTAATATTATTATGATCTAATATATTAATAATCTTATCTGGATTAAGAATTGTTGCAAAATCAATATCTTTTACTGCTTTATTGCTTAGTGCATTTCTTATACAGCCTCCAACTAAGTAAATATTCTCATCCCCAATTAATTTAAATAGGGTTTCTACTTCAGATATTGCTAAAATATTTCTAATATTTTCATTTATCATTTTAATCTTTCATACAAGTTTAATAGAATGCTTGCAGTAGCTCCCCAAATATAGTGCGTCTTATAATTAATGACATTAAAATTATAATTATAGGAGATATTGCCATTATTATAAAGTTTCTTATCTACCGCATGATTATTGCTATCCATTAAAAAATCAATTGGTAATTTAAAGATACTATTAACTTCTTTGGCATTTATCTTGATTGAATATTCTTTATGAATAATTGATATTATTGGTAAAATTTGAAAACCTGTACCAGTGATGTAGGTGTCTAAGCTCCCAATTATATTGATATAATTTTCATCAATTCCAATTTCTTCATAAGTTTCCCTGATGGCAGTATGAACTGGAGAAGTGTCATTTTTATCTATTCTACCTCCTGGAAAGCTTATTTGATTTGCGTGATCTTTAAGATCTGCTGATCGATATGTTAAAAGTATATCGCATTTATTGTTATCAAAAATTATAGGTATTAGAACTGCTGCCTTGATCAACTTTTTATTAGATAGGCTGATTAATTTTTTATTATTCTGATTAATTTCCTCATCTGATCTCACTGATAACTTGTCAAAATAGTCATGAGATATATCATTTTTATCTGAGAAAATAGAACTCAGATAGTTTGGTGATATATTATTTTTAGTATTCATAGATTCTAAAGATTTCTCCATTACTTTCTAAAGTAAATGCTCTTTACCATCTATATTTTTTTTTGATGCCAATTCTATTAATTCATAAAATACCGATCTTGAAATTAAAGCTTTTAAATTTTTTCTTACAAGAATGTATGGAGACGGTTCTTCAGTTTCTTTATCAATTTTTATTTCAAGTGGGTTATCTTTTGATAATAAAATTTTTTCGTTAACATTAGTTATAAAATAGAGGTTGTGAATACTATCTTTTATTTCAGAAATTAAAGTTGTAGCTACAAATGGAGCATCTTCAACGGTAATTCTAACTTTCTCAACTGGGGTAACTAAGTAATAGCAATTATCAGAATCTAATCTTAGAATTCCTGAGAAAAGTTTTACCATTGCTGGGCGTTTTATTTCTGTACCCATATAAAACCATTGTCCATTTCTCATAATTTTCATGTCTATATCACCACAAAAATCTGGATTCCACTTGTCTACAGGCGGTAATGAGTCTTTATCTTTTTTATTAAATTCGTAAATAGTCTCAAGCCCTTTAGCAAAGGTATAATTTTTATCAGACATTAATTAAATTCCATTTTTTTAAAGTCATTTTTTTGTAGCCTATTTTGCAAATCTAAAATTAAGACTTTCTCGACACTCACAGGCCCATAAAAGTTAAAGGTTGTATCAATCTTTTTAAAGCCAAATTTTTCATAGTATTGATAATCCCCTACTACTAAAATGAAATCATAATCCATAGTTTTTTTAATAAGAGAAATGGTATATTTAACAAGCTCCACGCCAAAGCCTTTACCTCTATGTTTTGGATCAACTGCTAGTGGACCTAATAAAAGTCCTTTAATATCATTGTTTAAAAATGTTTGATAATATGAAATAGATGACAGAATATCTTTATTTAACTCATAAATATATGAAAACTCGGTTTCTCTATTGGTTTTTTCTCTGAGCCTATAAACAGACCTTGCAAACCTTCCTGGACCAAAAGATCTATGCAGCAGATTAAAAATTTTATCTGTATCATTTTTACTTGTCTGTCTTATATTGCTCATAATTAAAATATATATTTTATAATAATTTAAGATATTATTTAAATATTAAATTAATAAGGAGTTTTTGTATGTTATCTGTTGATTTTAGTGAGTTAGAAAATTTTATTGGTAAAGATATTGGTAAATCAGATTGGATTACTATTGATCAAAATAGGATACAGCAGTTTGCAGATGCAACTAATGATCATCAGTGGATTCATCTTGATGCCGAAAGAGCAGCTAAGGAACTTCCAACAAAATCTACTATAGCACATGGCTTTCTTACTCTATCTTTAATTGTTCCATTAAGTTCAATGGTTTGGACAATTACAGGTACAAAAATGACTATTAACTACGGTCTCAACAAAGTGAGGTTTATTAATATGGTTCCTGTAAACTCAAAAGTTAGACTCAGTCTAAAAGTTAGTGAAGTAAACAAGCTTGATAATGGTGGCACTCAATTAATTTCTGAAGCTACATTGGAGATTGAAGGTCACGATAAGCCTGCCTATGTCGCTGAGTCAATTATGGTTGCGTTTGCATAGATATTAAAAATGCCTGATAAATCTTATTCAGATTTAGATGCTTACCCTGAACTGGCCTATAGTAAGGAAATAAAGGTTCTATCTTGGAACCTATGGTGGAAATTTGAAAATTATTTAGATCGTCAAAAGCTTATATTTAATGAGCTCCTAATACTAAATCCAGATATCTTATGCTTACAAGAAGTTTGGGAAGACTCAGATGGCAGTCAAGCTAAAAAAATAGCTGATTTATTTGGGTATGAATATACTTACTCAAAATCATTTGAAATTGACGGTGTATCATTTGGTAATGCTATTATTTCTAAATTTCCTATTTTAAATTCTTCATCACATAAAATTCCTACGGCCACAGAATTTAATGAAAATCGTACGTTGATGCATAGTGTGGTCAATTATGATGGTTTTGAAATAGATATTTTATGCACCCACTTAAACTACAAGTATGATCAAAGTAATATACGCCAAAATCAGGTAGCCTTTATTTTAGAATATATTAGCAAATTAAAAAAACCTAAATTTCCAACTATTCTTTGTGGGGACTTTAATGCCGATCCATTAAGTGAAGAAATAATGCAAATAACTGGCCTAAAATCTTCTATTAAAGGAACTGTTTTGCGTGATGCATGGCAAATTACTAACCGAGATGATCCAGGTTACACTTGGTCAAATAATAACTATTATGCCAAAAGAAGTTTAGAGGTAGACAGAAGAATTGATTATATTTTTGTTAGCAAGCCCACTTCAAAAGGTTTGGGACATCCAATCAAGAGTATATTAGTAGGAGCATCTCCAAAAGATAATATATTTCCCAGTGATCACTTTGGTATAATGACTTATCTAGAAGGTTAAAATATGAAAGTATTATTAATAATTTTTTTTGGTGGAGGAGCTGGGTCTGTAACAAGATATTTACTGATTAATTACTTTAATAAGGTAATACCAAGCACTGTTCCATATGGGGCAATGTTAGTTAATTTATTTGGAGCTTTAATAATAGGAATAATCTATTACTTGATAACAACAAAACTTTTACTCAACGAGCAATTAAAGATATTTTTAACAATAGGTTTTTTAGGTGGTTTCACTACCTTCTCAACATTTAATCTAGATTTTTTTAAGTTAATAGAATCTGGGAATTTAAGTTTAGCAATTATATATGCTATTGCCACCTTTATTGGGACAATTACACTTTTCTATATGGGCTATAGTTTTGCCAAACTAATATCCTAATTATTTTTTACGCTTCTCAATCATATATTCAGCAAGTCCTTGATAACCTTTTTGAATCATCATTCTAACTGAAGCTGAGTTCATGGCCTCATTTAAAGCTGATATTTTATGTGCTCTTACAGTTGTATTCATATATTGGGCAGCACTACATATAGCAATAATTTCAGAAATGACATTTTCTGAAAACCCATTAATTAAGATAGCATCAACATCTTCTTGTGTAATAGAATCTATATCTTCATTTACTTTGTGAGAAAAAGTCAGTACCGATTTATATTCTTCTTGAATAGAAGATAAGGATATATTTTTCAAAGGAGAGCTCTCTTCCATATCAATTATCATTTTCTTAGATATTTCTTTATGTATATTCTTACAGTAAGTGCAGCCATTTAGCTCTGATACGTAGGCAAAAATCATTTCTTTAATATAAACAGGCAGAATAGTTTCTTCGTACATCAATTTTTCAAGAAATAATACGTACTGAGACTGATAATTCCAGTTATCCAAGAAAACATTGTAAACTGATGTATATTTATTAAAAAAATCACTCATAACTTTATCCATTTTACTGGCTGGGGCGGGAGGATTCGAACCTCCGAATACCGCTACCAAAAAGCGGTGCCTTACCACTTGGCCACGCCCCAACGATAATTAATTATATATTTAGTGTAACAAGTACGAAATGCAATGATTAAATAGTTCTAACAGAAGATGTCCACCACTTTGGATAATTATTTTTAAAATACTCTTGTCCTATTAAAGATGCTTGCTTGTCCTCAAATATACCAAAATACGTTGATCCACTACCTGTCATTCTGTCAGCTATTAAGTTTTTCTGTGCTCTCATCTCACGCTTAATCTCATCTATAGCTGGACAAAGTTTAAAGGCACTGCCTTCAAGATTATTAGAAGTAGTTTCCATAAGAGTTTTTATATCTGCTATTGGATTTGGAATATTAATATCATGCACTGAAGAGTAGGAAGAATTTAAATCAAATACTTCTGCAGTACTTAAATTATATTTTGGATTAACTAATAAAATTTCATAAGACTTGGCTATATCTATTAGTTTAATTACTGAACCTTTTTCATTAACTAAGGCTGATTTGTTATATAAAAAAAATTCAATATCTGATCCTAATTCTCTAGCAATACTAACAGTATCAATATTATTTTTAACAATTTTAAGTTTTTTTAGTGCGCTAATAACAGTTGCCACGTTACTAGAGCCTCCCCCTAGACCAGCGCCAACAGGTATATTTTTATCAACTGTAATTTGATAATCAAATTTATTAATCAAATCTTTTTTTTGTAACAAAAAAATTAATTGTGAAATATTATCGTTAATTATTTCATTGGACTGTAAACCATTGTAAATAACCTTAAATTTGTCACTTTTTTTAAATGTAATTTTATCGAAAAGATCAATACGACTTAATAAACTTATAATATTGTGATAATCATCATTTCTTTTGCTAAGAACATGCAAGAATAAATTTATTTTTGCATAAGATTTAAATTCTATTGTATCTGACACCATAAATTTATAGTGCTTCAGTAACCCTTTAGCAATTTAACTTTAATCTTATTAGCAAGCTCAATTCCAGGATCAAGATCTAAGGCTCTATTCCATTGATATCTAGCCTCGATATATTTTCCAACTTTCCACAGTGTGTCACCATAATGCTCATTAATGACAGCGTCAGCTGGCGCAAGCTGAGATGCATAGCTTAAAAGTGAGTTAGCTTGCTCATAATTACTTACTTTAAAATAGTACCAAGCAAGGCTATCAATAAAATAAGCATCATCAGGCTTTTGCTCTAACGCTAATTCAATCATATTCTTTGCTTTAAGCATGTTTTTGTCACTATCAATCCATGAATAGCCAAGATAATTTAAAACATCAGGTTGATTATTATTCAACGCAAGTGCCTTAATAAAATCTTTTTCAGCTAAATCCATTTGTTTGTTTCTTTCATGGGCAATACCTCTTCTGTAAAAAGTATTCCACAGATTTGGATCTAAAGCATATTTTTCATTTTCTATAATTTGAGTGTAAGTTTTTTGTGCGTTCTCCCAGTCGGATTTATATCGGTAGTGATCTCCTAGTGTCATTTTAACTTTAAAATTATTTTTTACTTTCAGGTAATCTTTTAAAGCTTTTATTGCCTCATCTTCTTCATTATTCAAATTAAGTAAGCTTGCAAGCTGTATTACCGCCAAAGAACTTAAGTAATGATTATGTGGTATGGCTTTATATAATCTAATTGCTTCTTCAGAAAACTCCAAGCTATACAAAAGGCTAGCAGATAAAAAACCTACTTCATGTAGGTTAGGATAACTATAGTTTGCAATATTTAGAATACTTCTTGAAAGCTTCATATCTTCAAAACCAAGTTGTTGAGAAGCTTCATAGAGAACCAAACCTACTCCATTGGATTGGCTTTCAATAAGTCTCGTGTCTAGTAAAATATTATTATTGATAGATATTTGATAATTGCTATCCGCATACAGCTTTTGTAAAAACTGTTCTTTTTTTTTGTTCTTATTATTTCTGTGCAAGAAATTTAAATAGTAATTAATTAAGCTAACTTCTTGCCTATTAATTAAAGCTTGTTCATAAAAAATTTCTGCAAGTTCTACTTCATTTACAAGATCATATATTAATGCCTTATGCATAATTATTTCATTAGAATTGCTCTCTGATCTAATGCCATCTAAAGTTTCAATGCTTTGTTTGAACGTATAGAAATTTGCTAATGACCATGCCTTTAAAAGTCCTGCGTATAATTCATTTTCTTCGAAATTTCTGATTTTAGAAAATGCTTTTAATGCCTTGTTGTTTCTATTGTTTTTTAGATCAACAATTCCATTTACTAAAGGTCCTATAGACTCAAGAAAATTGATACACTCTAAATTTGAATTGTTACATCCAATTTTTTTTAATTTGATATAATATTTATTGGCTTCTTCGATCTTATTGTTCAATAAATTATTTTTAATAATCTTAAGGTATAGATTGATGTTTTTTTTATCTTTCTTAAGCAAATTTAAATAATGAATATTAGCAGCATTATAGTCGTTAGCCTGAGAAGAAATTTGGGCAATTAAATAATCGCCTACTCTAAGTGTACTATCTTTTTTTGCAGCACTTACATTTACTTGAAGAAATACTATTGAAATTAAGCCGAAAATAAATAATTTGATCTGAACCATTTTATTTACATATTAGAATATTTAGGTCCACCACCACCTTCTGGTGTTACCCAATTAATATTTTGGGATGGTTCCTTAATATCACAAGTTTTGCAATGTATGCAGTTTTGACTATTAATAATAAATTTTTGTTCTGAAGTTGCCTCATCTTCTCTAACCTCATACACGCCAACTGGACAATATCTTTGAGCTGGTTCAGCAAATTTACTTAGGGTGTAATTAATTGGTAATTCAGGGTCCTTTAGTTGCAAATGAACTGGCTGGTTCTCAACGTGGTATGTACCAGACAAATATACTGAACTCAGTCTATCAAAAGTTAAAACTCCGTCAGGTTTCGGGTATTCAATTTTTTTTACATCAGCTGCTGGCTTTAAACATTCATGATCTTTGTGTTTATGTTTAAGTGTAAAAGGAAGTCTTCCTCTAAAAAATAATTGGTCAATACCAGTTAAAATTATTCCAATCAATAATCCAAAGCTCATAAATGGCTTAACATTTCTAGCGGTATAAAGTTCTTTATAAGCCCAACTATTTTTAAAATTAACTTCGTATGAGGACAAATCTTTTAGTTTATTGGTAAATTTTTCATGAATAGTTTCCGCGGCAACTATTCCACTTTTTAATGCAGTATGAGAACCTTTGATCTTTGGCATATTTAATGTTCCAGCATCGCAGCCAATTAATAAGCCGTTTGGCATGTACATTCTTGGTAGGCTTTGTAAGCCACCTTCAATTAAAGCCCTTGCACCATAAGATATTCTTTTGCCACCATTCAATATTTTAGATATTGCTGGATGTGTTTTAAACCTTTGAAATTCTTCAAACGGTGAGAGATATGGATTTTTATAATCTAGGCCAACAACATATCCAATAAATATTTGTTTATTTTCAGCATGATAAATAAAGCTTCCACCATAAGTATCATTTTCTAAAGGCCAACCAGCAGTATGCATTACAAGTCCTTCTTTGTGATTTGAATCTGGGACTTCCCATATTTCTTTCAACCCAATGCCATACTGTTGCGGGTCACTATTCTCAGCTAAGTCATATTTTTCAATTAAAGATTTGCCAAGGTGTCCTCTGCACCCTTCTGCGAATACGGTAACGTCTGCATGTAGCTCAATTCCTGGCTCATAAGAATCTTTCTTTTCATTATTTATATCTATCCCCATATCATTAGTTGCAACACCTTTGACAGAATCATCTTCGTTAAATAAAACTTCAGAAGCAGCAAAACCTGGATAAATTTCTACTCCGAGATTTTCTGCAACTTGTCCTAACCAACGACAAAGATTTGCAAGACTAATTATATAATTACCCTTGTTATGCTGTACAGGAGGTAAGAATAAAGTAGGAAAACTAAAATAGCTTTTTTTGGATAAAAATAGAAATTTTTCCGAATTGACTTTA
>Ga0209091_10000671_pt1 | contig 32028 bp, 27 predicted proteins | sample ArcticOcean_MG_C_6_FD_187438 | JGI IMG/M metagenome (GOLD analysis project Ga0209091, IMG submission 187438) | Marine microbial communities from western Arctic Ocean - ArcticOcean_MG_CB8_128 (SPAdes) (version 2) | ecosystem: Environmental > Aquatic > Marine > Oceanic | place: Arctic Ocean...
TTACTACTGAACACTTCGTTATCGCACCAGAGCTACAGTACCAATTTGATAAATGGTCTGGTCATAATATTTATCGCTGTATCCTTTAGCTCGACATTTCCATACGTAGATGCCTTGTTGAGCATCATTACCATTCAATTGACCATTCCAGCCTTTACCGCCAATTGACTCAAAAATTATCTCTCCCCATCTATTGAAAATAGTAAACTCTAAAATTTCAAAATTTGGAGCCACTGGATAAAAAAGGTCGTTGACTCCATCGTTGTCTGGAGTAAATGCAGTTGGGACATACAATCGAAGCGGACACTTTTCTTCCACAACAACTTCCTGAATTTTTCTACAAAATGGATGATCAAACACCGAAACAGAATAAACACCCTTTTCATATACAACCAACTCATGAGGCCCGCTTGTCCTTTGATATGTGTAATTTTCCTCCGGCCTCCAATTATAATAGTTTGCAATTGTTGGGGTATTAATTTTCAAATTAGCATCAAATTCAAAACAATACAGGAAAGAATCTGGTGGCAATAATTCTGGATAATCCTGAAAAACAACATCAATTGTATCGAATAAACTACAAGATACATCATGGAGGTTATTACTAGCTATTGCACTATAGTTACCTGACTCAGTCACTAGTGTACTATTACCATAAACTCCATTGCTCCAAAGTACCTGATCTCCATCTGTAAGAATTCTTAGCTGCTCTTGATCACCAACACAACCTAAAGTATCCTTGTTGATGGAGGCATCTGTTGGATAGGGAATAACAAATAGCTCCATAGAATCAGAAGCGTAGCAATTACCTGCATTGACAACTTCGACATAATAAACCCCACTTTCGCTAATGGTAATACTAGCTCCAGTTGTTCCCGTATTCCATAAATAATCCACTTGAGTCAATGGAACATTTAAGACAGTTGTTTCTCCCTCACAAAAAGTTTGATCATCCCCCAATTCGAACGCGGGATAAGGAAGTGCTGAGAGCACAATTGTATCTGATCCTTTACACCCATTGATATCAGTAACGACCACTGATTGTGGACCATAAGGAAATGCAGATATTGTTTGAACACCCCCAGCTCCATTGCTCCATTCATAATTAACAAACCCAGGACCAGCGTCTAGCAGAGTCATCTCATTTCCGCAATAAATCGTGTCATTTCCTAAATCGACAACAGGTAAAGTATTGACATTAACCATTGCAAAACTTGTATTTTCCTTTTCACAACCGAATTGGTCAGTGATTTTCAGGGTAACATCGTAATTGCCTACATTTTTATATAAGTGGCTGGGAGAACAATTACTAGATGATTCACCATCACCGAAATCCCAATAACAAGTAGAAGTCCCTTCGGCAACACCTGTTGAAAAATTCTGAAAATTAACCTCCTTCTCTAGACAAGCTATTGGTTGGTCAACGAACGTACTAATTTTTATTTCTCGATCTAGTATTGTGAAAAAAGTATCACGCAAACAATAATCGTCGTTGACGGAAACCTTGTAGTAACCATGTTGTAAAGAAGTTGCAACATTTGAAGTTGAAACCGCGGGATCCCATGTATACTTTAGCGTTCCATTCGAAATGGACTGCCCATCAACCATTATCTCGGCAGAACCTAATTCCTCAAAACAATTTGGTTGATCGATTTTAATGGAATCGATTTCAAAAAAATCATCGACTACAATTACCTGTACTGTTCTTTTAATGCCTACCGCATCAGTTACACTAACTTGATAGGTACCAGCACACAGTTGAGTTGCTGTGACGGTAGTTTGCTCAAGAGCATCATCCCATGCATAAGTATAAGGGGATGTTCCAAAACTAGGAGTTAATGTAGCTGAACCGTTACAGGTGCTACTTCCCAATCCGTTGTCGCAACTTCCAGGTAAATTACAAGAGCCATATGAACTTGATTCTGCTGCCATAGTGTTTGACCAATTCCCACCATCAGGAATTCTGACATAGGTCCATCCAACTTGTGAACTTCCCAAATTATGACCAATTCCAGAAGAATTGTAGCTTGCAACACTTGTCACAGAAGACGGAAATACGTTGGCCGCAGAAATACAAGGAAGTCCATTAAGATCTGCTGCCACAGGCGCACCCCACTTTATCGCATCTTGAACTACTCCATTTCTATCGTAGAAGGCAAACCAACCCCCGCTGTTCGCAAACCAAAATCGACTGGTGGGTCCACCTTCAATGCAAATATTATTCGCTAGTTCTATTGCTACAATGTCAATTACCTCGGGGGGAGGAGGTGTTGCTCTCTTTCCCCTAACTATTACAAATCCATTGGGTGGTACAACGCTGCCTTGCGGTAAAATAAAACCCATACCATTAGCACCTCCGCCACCTGCACCTCTTTGCCCGAGACTGTTGTAGCTTCCTAACATGTATCCAGAAATGTCAATTTCATTACATTCATCAGGATTGTAAAGCTCTATCCACTCACCTTCCCCCCAGTTTGGCGACCCAAATTCGCTACCAGTCACTAAGGATCCATCTTGGTTAGAAGGACTGATGTTTATTTCATTTATTAAAATACTCGGCCCACTGTATTCACATTTTTTTGATTCTCCCGTACAATTACTGTTTGGAGAAGCTACTACAGTTGTTTGCGCAGAAGATATGAATTGAATAAACAACAGATGAATTAAGATCATCTTGCAGAAGACCTTACCCTTTACTCTGAATATTGAATCTTTTTCCTTTAACACTAGTTAATTTTGTCAGCAGTCATTTTCTAGTATGTGCAAACAATATTAAGCACTTCTTTGTTACCAGATGATCGATAATTTAAAAAGTTTCCTACTCTATACGTTAATTTCAGAATAAAAAAAGTGTCTTAGTAGTAATCTAAGTCAACACATCTGATCATATTTAACTTAATGTAATCAATTTTAAGAAACACAAAACATTGGAGCTCCAAGTTTCAAAACACCCTGAATGAACATCGATTTTACGGAAAGTGTTTCTTTTACTTTACCGAAGGTACCTCTATAATTTTGAGTTCAATGTTTCTATCAACGACACTTGCTTTAAAGTCTGAAATTATTTCAGAAATATCATTGTGAATATAGTTATTGTTCGTTCCATCGATTACAACTTTACTTCCTGAAGAGATAACAAGCAGTATTTTTGAAAGACTAGATTTATTCAAAAACGTTACTTTTTCACCCAATGTAATAGTGACAAGGTCAGGCCCACTAGCCGACGTCTTCTCAACAGTATAAGGAGTTTTGTAATTATTCTTTAAAATTAAAAAAGCAATTCCCAATCCTATAGCCAAGCCGTACAGTAAATCAATAAATACTATTCCTAAAACTGTCACGATAAATGGGACAAATTGTCCAGCACCTTCCCGAAACATTTTAGCGAAAATTGTCGGTTTTATCAATTTAAAACCAACAATTAGCAGTATTGCAGCCAATGTAGCTAAAGGGATTAAATTTAAGAAAGCAGGAATTAAAAGCACTGAAACAATGATCAAAACGCCATGAATAATTGCCGAAAGTTTCGATTTTCCACCTGCTTGAACATTTGCAGAACTCCTTACAATAACTTGAGTAATTGGCAAACCACCTATTAAACCTGACACAATATTTCCCACTCCTTGTGCCTTCAATTCTCGGTTAGTTGGGGTCACTCTTTTCAAAGGATCTAGTTTATCTGCAGCTTCAACACATAACAGAGTTTCCAGACTTGCAACTATTGCAATAACCGCAGCGGTATAGTAAACTTTAGAATTATTTAGAGCTAGAATCAAATTCTTAGATTCAGGAGTGGTGAAATTCTTGAAAAAACCATCTAAACTAGTAGATACTGGAACACTAACAAGGTGTTCACTAGTTAATTCCCATCCTGACATGTCATCGAATAACATTTTCAAAAGAACACCTGCTACTACAGCAACCAGAGGCCCCGGAACTAACTGAGTAAATTTCATTTTTTTAACCGCCTTAGTTTCCCATAACAACAAAATAAATAATGAAACACCTGTAATTATCATCACCGTAGGATTTACGAAATCCAGCATGTTAATTAATTCGGAAAAAGTATTTTGTCCATCCATCTGGAAAAATTCAAAATCTCCTTCTGGATCTTTGTCATACCCAAAGGCATGGGGTATTTGCTTCATAAAAATAATAATCCCAATTCCGGACAACATTCCGTAAATTACAGATGACGGAAAGTAATATGCAATGACCCCTGCCCGAATGAATCCAGCAGCAACTTGAATAACACCAGCCAAAATAACTGCTACTAAAAATATCTCAAATCCTAAATCTTGGATTGCGGCTAAAACAATTACCGCCAAACCTGCAGCTGGTCCACTTACCCCTAATTGAGAACCGCTAAGGGAGCCTACTACAATACCTCCTACTATCCCGGCTAATAGCCCAGAAAAAAGTGGTGCTCCAGAAGCAAATGCAATTCCCAAACACAATGGTAAGGCAACAAAAAACACTACTAAACTTGCAGGTAAATCTTGTTTAAAATTACCAAATAAACCTTGCTTTCCTAACTTCTTACTCATCTAATTAGTTTTGTTTACAATTATATAAAACAACGACCAAAAGGTAATCCTCTCATCGATTTAAAAACTTGATGTACCGATGTATTTTATCAATATGTCCTTTTTTTAAAAAATTTTAACATTTTACCTGCACAAATCAGAAGGGACTTACGACTTCTTCATAGTAAAACCAAAGGTACTTCCAACACCCAGAGTACTTCGAACATTAATTGTTTGTTGATGTGCCTCAACAATGTGCTTTACTATTGACAAACCAAGTCCTGTCCCTCCCATTTCTCGAGAACGGTTTTTATCAACCCTGTAGAACCTTTCAAACAGGTGAGGTAGGTGTTCCTTTTCAATTCCTATTCCATTATCTCTGACCTCAACAAGGACGTTTTCGTCAAGATCAAAACACTCGATATCAGTAGTTCCGCCCTGGTTTCCATATTTAATCGAATTAGAAATTAAGTTGGTCAATACTTGCTTAACCCTGTGCCTATCTCCCTCAACTAGAACTGGCTTGCTAAAACCTGATTTGATGCTAACTTTCACTTTATAGCTTTCGGATAAAAACTGTAACGATTCCACCACTTCATTGATAAGAGTCTCAAGATTAATACTTTCAAAATCTAACTCTAGTGCATCACTTTGCAAAGACGAAATCATGTCAAGGTCTTTCAAAATTTCCCCAAGACGCTCCGTATTCTTTAAGGCTCTCTCCAAATATTTAACATTGATTTCAGGGTCTTCAAGTCCCCCGTCTAACAATGTTTCAATGTAACCTTCAATAGTAAAAATAGGCGTCTTAAGCTCATGAGATACATTATTTACAAATTCTCTTCTGTAATCTTCTTGCTTCTTTTGCTCTTTGATTTCTCTCCTCTTATTTTGAGTCCACCGATAGACTTCATTTTCAACAGAACTGATAACATCTTGCTCAACATCTATTTCAATTTCATTGCTCGCTTTAGCAGACCGAAATTCAGAGATGGTTCTGTAAATTAAATTTATCCGGTCATGAATAAACATTCTCACTAAGTACTGAGTAATCAGGTATGAAGCAATGAAAACAATTGCCGGCATCAGAACAATCATCCACCATACAATAGTCGATCCCGCAATTGACTTTACAACAATCATTGCCCCAAAGCACAAGGTAGCGACTAAACCACCAGCAGTAAAACTTAAAGATTGTGGTGAGTAATTTTTCATTCTTTCACGTCAAAGACAAATGCGTATCCTACACCCTTGCTTGTTTTAATAAATTCTTCGCCAATATTTTCTCGTAATTTTCGAATATGGACATCTAACGTTCTTTCGGACACTATGGAGTCAGAGCCCCAAAGCGTGTCGTAAATTTGTTCCCTAGTAAATATTTTTCCAGGCTTTGAGGACAACAGCATTAATATCTCAAACTCCTTTTTAGGTAGCTGAATTCCTTGTCCCGACTTATAAACCATCCTTTCATCTTTTGAAATTTTAAACTCACCAAGTTCTACATCTTGTTCATCTTCCGTGAATTTTCCTTTTGAAATTCTATTTTTCAAAGAATTAATCCTAGCTATCAATACGCGAATTTTCACAGGCTTAGTAATATAATCATCAGCACCAGCATCGAATCCAGCTACTTCTGAGTACTCCTCACCACGCGCAGTTAAAAAGAGTATGATCTTGTTTTTTAGCGACGGCATTTCACGCATTTTTCTACATGTTGACACACCATCCAGTACTGGCATCATGATGTCTAATATGATGATGTCAGGCAATTCTCTTTTAGCAAGCTTGATTGCATCCATTCCATTGCTGGCGGACAATACCTCAAACCCTTCCTTTTTTAAGTTGTAACTCAAAAACTCAATGATGTCAGGCTCGTCGTCAACTAATAAAATTTTCATAATTCCCGCATTATAGATGTTGAGCACTAAAGTACAAGCTTTATGTTAAGGAATTCTTAAGTCCTTCTTAAGCGTGTATTACTTTTATACTTTATTTGTAAAATTAATTAAAACAAACTTAAATTTGAATTAAGACTTTTTGCATGTTAATGCGCTTACTTTGCTTCAACAATTTAACAGAAAGAATTAAACAAGAATAAAATGAGAAAAATGAATTACCTAAAAAAAATAGCTTTGACTAGCTTATGTGTTTTAGCAGTTACCGCAGCAAATGCACAAACTAAAGTAGATAGTAAATTTGGAAAAGGAATTACCATCATGGCTAAAGACTCTTCTTTTAAAATGAAGTTCAGTACGAGATTCCAAAGTTTAATGGTGAACGAACTTGTATTGCAAGATGATATTTCAAACCAAGTAATTGGAACTGATGTATTAATTAGAAGAGCTCGTTTAAAATTTGGAGGATATGCCTTCAATCCAAAATTCGGCTACAAAATAGAATTAGGACTAACTAACAGAGACCACGGAAGTCCTATTCCTGAAACCAAAAATTCAGCTAGAATAATATTAGATGCTGTTTTAAAATATAAAATCACTAAAAACACAACTTTATGGGTAGGTCAAACTAAACTACCAGGTAACAGAGAACGTGTTATCTCTTCTCAACAACTGCAATTTGTAGATCGTTCGTTATTGAATTCAAAGTATAACATTGACCGTGACATGGGTGTTCAACTGCACAACAAACACAAAGTAGGTAAAGGGTTACTTATCGAGAAAATATCGGTATCTCAAGGTGAGGGAAGAAACATCACTGTTAGCAATATAGGTGGTTTTGAATACACAGGTCGAGTTGAATGGTTACCAATGGGTAAGTTCACTGGAAAAGGAGACTACTCTGCATCTGATTTAAAAAGAGAAAAAAAACCTAAATTATCGTTGGCTGTAACTTATGATTATCATGACAATGCTGCAAGGCAAAGAGCTAATCAAGGTTCCTTCTTATCAAGTACTAGAACTTTAAGTACCGTAATGGCTGATGTCATGTTTAAATACAAAGGGTTTTCGATGATGGCTGAATACGCAGACAAATCAGCTCCAAAAGGATCAGTAATTTCTTATGAAACCAATGGTAGCGTTGACGAATATTTTTACACTGGAACAGGATTAAATGTTCAAGCGGGATATTTATTCAAAAGTAACTGGGAAATTGCAGGAAGGTACACACAAATAGACCCAAGTGCTGTGAATCAAATAGACCTAATCAAAATGTATACTTTAGGAGTATCAAGATATATTGTTGGCCACGCTTTAAAAATGCAAACAGATATCTCTTTAACTCAAGTTGGAACCAATGATCCTGAGTTAATGCACCGACTGCAATTTGAACTGGCGTTTTAAGAGCTAATTGCACAAAAATTAAAACTTTAATCAAAGATTAAGATTAACTTAACATACAGTAATTACTTTTACTCTTGTTAGTATTTAACAACACTATAAATAATATATTATGAAATTAAAAAGATTATCAATCTTAGCAGTTATAGCGGTTACACTTGCTAGTTGTGGCGGAGGAAATAAAACAGATAACCACGAAGAAAGTGGACAAGAAGGTTCAAAATTATCGGGTTCAATATCCATTGACGGATCAAGCACTGTATACCCAATTACTGAAGCTGTATCTGAAGAATTTAGAGAAATAGCGCCTGATGTTCAAGTTACAATAGGAGTTTCCGGAACTGGAGGAGGGTTTAAAAAATTCTCAAGAGGTGAAATTGACATCTCTGATGCCTCAAGATCGATTAAAAGCAAAGAAGCTAAAGGTTGTGAAGAAAACCAAATTAAATATGTTGAATTAGCAGTTGCTTATGATGGCTTAGCGGTCATTGTGAATCCTGCAAATGACTGGGTTGATCATTTTACAGTAGAAGAGTTAAAAATGTTATGGGAACCAAAAGCGCAAGGAACAATTACAAAATGGAGTCAAATAAGGGCGGGATGGCCAGATGAAGAAATTCACTTGTTTGGTCCTGGAACTGCATCCGGAACTTATGATTATTTTTCAGAAGCTATTTGTGGTAAAAAAGTTGGAACTAGAGGTGATTACACTGCTAGTGAAGATGACAATGTTCTGGTTCAAGGAATTTCAAGAGATAAGTTTGGATTAGGGTTTTTTGGATTAGCATACTTTGAGGAAAACGCAGATAAATTAAAGTTGGTGGGTGTTGACAATGGAACTGGAATAATTAAACCTTCCTTAGAAACGGTAGGTAATGGAACTTACGCTCCTTTATCTAGACCTATTTTTATATATGTAAGTAACAAAGGAGCAGCAAAACCACAAGTAAAAGAGTTCGTCTATTTTTACTTAGAACAAGCAGCTTTGTTAGCAGCAGAAGTTGGATATATTCCACTTCCAAAAGAGGAAACAGAGAAACAAGTTTCAGCATTTGAAAATTTTTGCGCAAATTAGCACAACCAACTAAAAGTGCAATTAAACCAGCCTTGTAAAACAGGGCTGGTTTTGTTCTTTAGTGAACGATTACAGTAGTTAAAAAAAATGAAAACAAGAGAAAAGATAATTGAAGCTTTACTGAAGATTAGTGCTTTAGTAACAGTTTTAACAACTATAGGAATCATCCTAGTATTATCTATTCAATCTTTTAGCTTTTTCCAAGAAGTATCTATTTTAGATTTTGTTACTGATACTGAATGGACACCTTTGTTTGCTCAAAAACATTTTGGTATTTTGCCTTTATTGTCAGGCACTTTAATTGTAACCTTTATTGCGATTGGCTTTGCTTTACCAGTAGGATTATCTATCGCCATATATTTGAATGAATTCGCTCCCAAAAAATTCAAAGCAATTGTAAAACCAGTATTAGAATTACTTGCGGCAGTACCTACTGTTGTGTATGGATTTTTCGCTTTAACTGTTGTCACTCCTTTTTTACAAAACTTCTACCCAGACTTAGGTGGTTTTAATGCTTTATCAGCAGGCCTTGTGATGGGTATCATGATCATTCCATTTATTTCTTCCCTAAGTGAGGACGCTTTAAGTGCTGTTCCCAAATCATTACGTGAAGCTGCTTACGGAATGGGATCTACCCGCTTTCAAACAGCATTTAAAGTTACTGTTCCAGCTGCTTCCTCTGGAATCGTAGTGTCTGTAATTCTTGCTATTTCAAGAGCTATAGGTGAAACAATGATTGTAGCCATTGCTGCAGGTCAACAACCTCGTTTAACGCTCGATCCTACTGTCCCAATTGAAACTATTACAGCCTACATTGTACAGGTTAGTTTAGGTGACGTGCCGCATGGATCAATAGAATACAAAACAATCTTTGCAGCGGGTATTACTCTGTTCATTTTTACATTTATATTGAATAACATTAGTTTTTATATTAAAAAGAAATACCAAGAAAAGTACGAATAAATGGGTGCCAATAACAACAGACTGAAAGACAAGATTTTCCAATATTGGGGAATGACATGCACGATCATGGGGTTAGTGCTGTTAGCTGTATTTATTGGCAACATCATCGTTGAAGGAATTGGTAGAATTGATTGGGCCTTTTTAACGAATTTACCATCCCGTAGACCTGGTAAAGCAGGGATTTACACTGCCATGATGGGATCAGTTTGGATATTATTTTTGACTGCCAGCATAGCATTTCCCTTAGGAGTTGCTAGCGCTATATATTTGGAAGAATACGGTACTAAATCCCGTTTAAACAACATACTTGAAATTAACATTTCTAATCTTGCTGGCGTTCCATCCATTATATACGGTTTGCTTGGACTTGAAGTTTTTGTAAGAATATTTGGATTAGGCGGTAGTGTTTTAGCTGGAGCAATGACATTATCTTTGCTGATTTTACCTATCATCATTGTAGCCACTCGTGAGGCAATTAAAGCTGTACCAAAATCCATTAAAGAAGCTTCATTTGCAATGGGGGCAACCAAATGGCAAACTATTTGGAATCAAATCTTACCTTCTTCTTTTGGAGGTATTTTAACAGGAGTAATACTTGCTTTGTCCAGAGCTGTAGGTGAAGCAGCTCCCCTTATTGTGGTGGGTGCACTTGCATATGTTCCCTTTGCTCCAAGCACTCCAATGGACGAATTTACAGTAATGCCAATACAAATATTTAATTGGGTTTCAAGACCTCAACACGGATTTTCAGTAAACGCCAGTGCGGCAATTATTGTGTTATTAGCCATCACTTTTTTAATGAATGGAATTGCTGTTTATTTCAGAAACAAATGGCAGAAAAAAGTTAAATGGTAAACCTTTATTATGGAATTATCTCAAGAAAATATTGATCCTACAAAGAAAATTAAGCTTCAGGCCAACAACATTGATGTGTTTTATTCACACTTCAAGGCTCTGAAAAACATTAACCTTTCAATGTATGAAAATTCAGTAACAGCCTTTATAGGGCCAAGCGGTTGTGGAAAGTCTACATTTTTACGATTGTTCAATAGAATGAATGATTATGTGGAAGGATTTTCAATGAATGGAGACATTCTAGTAGATGGTAAAAACATTTATGACGACAAATTAATTATAGAAGATTTAAGAAAAGAAATTGGAATGGTGTTTCAAAAACCTAACCCATTCCCTAAATCCATCTTTGATAACGTCGCTTACGGTTTAAAAATCCAAGGAATAAAAGACAAGGCGTTCATTGAAGAAAGAGTAATTACCTCTTTAAAACAAGTTGCTTTATTTGATGAAGTAAAGGATGATTTAAACAAATCAGCTCTTGCTTTATCAGGAGGACAACAACAAAGAGTTTGTATAGCAAGAACATTAGCAGTGGAACCTAGTGTGATTCTAATGGATGAGCCAACATCAGCGCTTGATCCAATTGCAACAGCCAAAATTGAAGAATTAGTTTTTGAATTGAAAGAAAACTACACCATAGTAATGGTTACACACAACATGCAACAAGCAAGTCGTGTAAGTGATTACACAGCTTTTTTCTACATGGGAGAGATGATTGAAGTAGGAAAAACGAAAAACATTTTCACTAAACCGGAACACGAACGAACTGAAAATTATATCACTGGAAGATTCGGTTGATCTAACAAGTAGAAAATATAATTAAGCAATACCTAGCAAAAATATGAGTCAATTAGAAACAGAATTAAGCCAACTCAAGCAGGCTATCTTGGACATGATGAAGCTGGCCACGAAACAATTACAAAAGGCACAGAAGGCTATTAAAAATTTGGATGTAGATTTATCTCAAGAGGTCATTCACAGAGAAAATCACATGAATGCAATGGAGTTGAGCATTGACAGAGATTGTGAAAACATGTTCGCTTTGTGGAATCCCGTTGCTACTGATTTGAGATTTGTTTTGGCGATGCTAAAAATTAACTCTGAACTAGAGCGAATTGGAGATCATGCTGTAGGTTTGGCTAAATATGTTTTAGCCAATGACGAGCCATTCAACCCAGAATTGACTACAAAAATAGAACTTGAAAAAATGTTTGATGTAGCCATTGACATGATTGAAGACGTGACAACCGGTTTCAAAGAAAATGACACTAATAAAGTAAGAAAGGTATTTAAAAAAGACCTCATTTTAAATGGCATCTTAAAAGCATCATCCGATATCATTGGTGAATATGTTGGTCAAAACCCAAGTTTTTCCAGACAATCTTTATTTTTATTCTCAGCGTTGAGAAAATTAGAAAGGGTTGGTGATTTAACAAAAAACATTGCTGAACAAACTATCTTTTACTTGGAAGCAGAAGTTGTAAGACACAAAGTAGGGGAAAAATAAATTAAAGTGGGCCAATTTAAAATAAGCTTAAAAAGTACAGCACTTAATTTATTGATCATCAGTCTCTTTATGTTTTCTTGTAAAAAAGAGCCCTGTAATTTAAGCACCATAACTACATCCACAGTTACTGATAGTGAAGGACATGTTTATCCCACTGTTATAATTGAAGACCAAGAATGGATGACAGAAAACCTAAATACATCTCTATTCGCTAATGGAGACACTATTGAACAAATTAAAGGTGACTCTCTATGGACTATCACAAGCAATCCTGGATTCGTTTATTTTGACAACGACAGTGCAAGGCAAGAAGGGTTATCTTACGGTAAAATTTACAATTTCAACGCTGCTAACGACGAAAGAAATGTTTGCCCTGTTGGATGGCATGTATCAACCAAAAAAGAATGGGAGCAACTTATTGAATGCATGGATGGTGAATATAAAGCTGGTATCAAATTAAAACAAAGTGGGGTGAGTGAGTGGAATGCTCCAAACGACGTTTTCGCAACCAATGAAAGTAAATTCTCTGCATTACCACACGGAGCACGAACCGAAGATGGCAGCTTTTACAACCAAAGATTTTTCGCATATTTCTGGGGAATAGATAACGATCCAACTACTTTTTCTTTGTCGTACATCAGTGAGGGAATCGCAAGCTTTGAAGTCGATAATCAATTCGGAGCTAGCGTTAGATGTGTTAAAGATTAGTTGTTTTACTGATTACCGGTGCACGAAACTAATCTGCACCCACCTACTTCAATTTAGTTAATACCAAGACTATTTTATTAAAATCCGCAGCGGCGTTTATTACGCGACGATAGCTGGCATAGTACTTTTTATCAATATCAATTTTAGCATAATACTCATCGATATGAACAGTTAAGACACTATCTCTAATGTAAACTCCGCAAATAAACTGAGCTACTTTTTGACTATCCACCATCAGGACTTCTTCCTCCTCTAACACCTCGGGATTTAGAATTTCATATCCATCAGGAATCGTAAATTCAATTACCCTTTGGTACTGCCGGTTGTACCGAATAGAAATATCAAATTTCCTTTCTTTTTCTTGGTACAATTCACTTTGCGGACCGATCAAATCTCCAATATGAAATAAATATTTTTCGTTTGCCTTTTCTACTAAGGAATTTAATTTAACAGTGGCTGAAACTGTAAATGGCTTATTATTATCGACAGTAATAACTTCATTTTCAGTCTGTAAATTTTCGACTTCTGCATCCAAAGCAATGTCATTAAAAAACTCTTTCAGTAACGCATCTTTCCGTTTGTCTGATAAATATGGTAAATACGGTTGAATTGATGTGGAACAATGACCCAAAGTAGACCTTTTCATCTCTGCTGTGGCAACCTTGAAATCATCAGAAAGAGCCACCTTCACACTAAGTATATCATAATTGTCTTTATAACTTGAACCAGGAATTGCTTTAACATCAGGAAAGGCTGATACGGAATAACCTACTACTAAAGTTTTCACGAACAAACCTTCTTGGTTGGTTAAACCATAGGGTACTGTGCCTATCCTATGAATTTCGGATGAAGGATTAAGGTATGTATTTTCACCTGGAAGGTATAAAAACACATGATTCAGATAGGAGTACGATTCGAAGTCGCCATCAAATGGTTTTTTAAAACGATTGCTAGTGATCACAATTTCGTGTTCAATTCCAAGATGAGAAAGTAACAGAGTATACAGCCGAACAGCAGAGAGTTTCGAGTATTCCTTTTTCTCGAATATATCAAGGGCATAAAAAGCATTGCTCTGACTATTCAAATCAAATTCAACTTTTAAGTAGTTCTCTATTCGAATAATTACTTGAATAATGCTGAGACCATCTAACTCACCAACAGCTCTTAAAATTTTTCTAATAGCAATTTTCTCAGTTTTGACATGAGCATTGCTGGGTCTATTGTAAAATGTTCTTGCGTACCAGTCTGCGGCCTTTTGCCAAGTGTACACCTCCTCCCCTTGATCGTCCTCATTGTAGTCTAGTTTGTATTCAAGCCTTTGCTTAAGTGCTTTCCTTTTTGAAAAAGATTCACTTTCAAAAGCTTCAACGAAAACTCCTTTAAGACTTAAACTTTGACGTGACACGGAAACGCTATCAAGAACTAGGGAGTCTAACCCATTGTACGATTTACTGCTGAATTGATAGTCCTCTGGTGCAATAATCTGAAAACCATAATCAAGAATTGGAACTTCTTTTTGAACTATTTCAGTGCCATAATATTCACTTTCCACAGACTTAATTGTATAGAAGTATTCTAATTCACTGCCTACCTGCACCCCTTCGAAAGCAAATATTTTGTACGCCCCATAACCATCCAAGTCTTCGATTTCTTTGATGCTTGACTCATTAAAGTTTGTGATGGTTCCATCAGGATTAATTGCTCTGGCGTGAATCTTAAAGATTTCTTCATTGGACCTAACAGGCAAGTACATTTTATTGTGATCATCAACACCTTGATTGTTATTCAACTTAATTCTTTTGTGAACCGTAGTAAATAAAAACATGCTAGAAAACCTCAAGTCTGTTCCTTTAAATGATCCCGACTTGTACCATTCCTTTATAGTATGGTCTTTAATATAGACCGCATCAAATAATGTGTCATATGGTGTCACAGAAACAAAAGTACTGTCTTCCCATTGATAATTTTGATGTGCAATTTTATCGCTGACTTCTTTTGCCTTCAATGAAAAACAAAAGCTCAATAAAAATATTACCGTGATATTAACTTTTATAATCATTGCTTTTTAAACACTATGTTTTCTTGATACACACTATTTAATTTCGCAATCATTTGATTCCATTTTTCAAAATAAGTATCTCCCATCATCAATAAATTGTTGAAATAAACAGCTTCCATACTCACAGTTGTTGCTGTTTTTCTATACCTAACTTGGAACCCAAATTGCTCACCTTTGTACAATTCGTCAGCAGGTAAATGATCTAATTTATACCCTTTTGGAATTTCAAAACTTACTCTAATCGTGTCTAGCGTTGTTTGGTCAAATTTCACAGCAATCCCCTCTCTTTTAATCAAATCCAAGTCTTCCCCTCTTAAACTTTTATCAAGGTGTAAATTAATGTAAAACTCGTCACCGTGACTGTTAACATAATTACCAACTGTAAAACTGTAATTCAAATTTAAATCCTTGTCCCTGTCTTCAAGACCATTGAAAACAGCTTTTTCAATTAAAAACTTATTGTTTCCCTTTTCTAAAACCCCGACAAGTTTATCTTTTCTCTTCTCGTCGTTTAAGTTAATTAAGGGGTAAACAAATCCTAGTTTTGAGTAGCCTAGCGCAATAATTTCACCCTTTCCCTTTAACTTATTCCCATCAAGCGTAAGTTCAATAACATCTGTTTTAGCATTCTTTTCTTTGGGAACAACTGGCACTTCTTCAACTCGAAACACGGTATCATTGATACCAAGTAAAGCTTCCTTTCCTTGAATCATTGAAGTAGTAAAACCATATGGAGTATAACTTCCAACTGCATCTAAAAAGACCACTTTACCATCATGTACATAAGAAGCTATCATGTGGTTATCCACTGACGGAGTATGTATTTGTGAATACTTATAAGGTAAAGACCTGGTACCAATCCATGTTAAATTACCATCAATTCCAGCATGCTCAAGCATTTCCACAATGATACTGGACATGTCTTTACAATCACCGAATCTACGTTGACAAACCAAACTAGCATCCCTTGGAACAAAGCCACCCATCCCATCTTCAAAGGCTACATACTTGATATTGTCTTGCACCCAATAGTATATCTCTTTTGCTTTGTCTTCAGTTCCATCGACTCCCACCAACAAGGAATCTGTAATTTCTTTGAGCACCTCACTTTTCACTGCGTTTACATCTTTTACAATACTACTGTACCAGCTATAAAGAGCTTTAGTATCGGGTAGTATGTATTCAATAGAATTTTCATGTTGAACTGATTTAAAGAATATCACAATGTGAGGAGCATAATAGCTCATATCAATTCCATTTGAAAACCGCTTGTGTCCTTTTAATTTTGTACCGGTCCAGGTGTGAGTCGTGTACTTCCCTTTCTTGAGGACAGAATATTTAACCAAATTTGTGTCTACATTAATCAGCTCGTATCCTATTTCCACGTTTTCAGGGATTTTTATGGATACAACCGACTTGAGTGTTGGATTACCGTAGGAGAAAAAATTTCGGCCAAGAAACTTGGGGTCACTTACGCTTACTTTGTATGCTAGGTGAGTTTTTGCCCCTTTAGTCAAGCCAACATAATTAAAGCCCAATTCTTCTTGATCGTCATAAAAAATACCCGCTGATGCAACATTCACAGCTGTAAACATCTTCACTTTATGTTTTCGGAATTTTCCCGGTTTACCTTGTTTTGGCACTTTAGAAAATGCATTAATTTTCTCGATGCATCTGAAAGAACTATAATATACACTTCCATCATGGTAGGACCTGGCATTATTATCTAGGTACATGATGTCTTGAGAAACACTTTCATTTATCTGCAGCTTTTGCTTCTTATAAGAAACTTCAAGCTCGCTCCTCTTATTTAAGACAACAAGAGGTTGCTTTGGGTACTGTTCTTTTAATTTTTGAAAATCATCAACTTGACCTACTAAGCTGAATGTACAGGTACAACAGGCCATCAAAAAACAAAACATCCTGTAGTAAGTCCTCATTTGTAAAAGTTCATTTCCTCCATGTATTTCCATCCTTCTGATGGTAACAACCACCTGATATCATGACCTTTCTTAATACTATTTCGAATGAAACTTGCAGAAATTTCAACTTCTGGAGCATCTAACAAATGCACCTTCTTGTGCTTATCCCACTTGGTCTCTGCAGCTCCTGTTCTTGGATAAACATACACATCATGCTCTTGCAAAAGAAAATCAACATTTTTCCATTTATGGAATGATTTCAAATTGTCTTGACCAATGATCAATGCAAATTCTTTGTCAGGATATTTTTCTGAGAGCTTTACTAAAGTATCAGCTGTATAAGATGGCTTAGGCATGGAGAATTCTATGTTGCTCACCTCAAAGCGTTCATCTTCATCAATTGTTCTTTGCACAATAGCATACCTGTGAATTTCATCCAGTAAACTACTTTGTGTTTTAAAAGGGTTTTGTGGGGAAACTACAAAACAAACTTTATCCATGTCAGTGTTCTCCAGCATGTAATTTGCCAAGACCATGTGACCAATGTGCAGTGGGTTAAACGACCCAAAAAACAGCCCTACTTTTTTCTTTTTTTTTTGCTTCTCTATTTTCTCGTTTAACGCCAATGTAAATCGTTTTTTTTTAACTCAGGTGATAAGCAAAAATAGGTAAAATTATTCGCTATCTTACGGCCAAAATTAGCCTGAAAATCGAGAGATGAGCAACGAGAACAAGATGAGAAAATTGAAATTAGATGAATTGAACAGACTTTCTGTTGGCGAATTCAAGGATTCTAAAAAAATACCCGTGATTGTTATTTTGGAAAACATTCGAAGCTTAAGTAACGTAGGTGCTATGTTCAGAACCGCTGATGCTTTTAAAGTTGAAGCCATTCATTTGGTTGGGATTACTGCACGCCCTCCACATCGAGAAATTCAAAAGACCGCTTTGGGTGCTACTGAATCAGTTGATTGGACTCACTATGAAACCATCGATGAAAGTATTCAAGTAATTAAAAACAAAGGATACCAAGTATGGTCCATTGAACAAACCGAAGACTCCACTTCGATTGATAAAATTGAACACCTTGAAGCCTCGGGTGTAGGAATGGTGGTGGGTCACGAAGTAGATGGTGTAGAGCAAACTACCATCGAAAAAAGCGATCATTGCATTGAAATTCCACAATTTGGAACAAAGCATTCCCTCAATGTAGGTGTGTGCGGAGGAATTGTGATGTATGAATTATTGAAGAAGTTTGGGTAAAACGTTTAACCTCAAAAGAAATTAGTTAAATTTGAACATGATGAGCAAAAATTCGAATTACATTTCTTCTTTGCAGGCTTGGAACTTGGACGACTTAGTTGACCATGTTTTGAACACGCACCATGCATACTTAAAGGCTAACTTCCCTTTAATCCACACCTTGATCGACAAGTTAATAACTCAAGAACCTGGTAACGAAACTGCACAAAAGATTAACGAATTGTATTCGCATTTTACTAGTGATTTAGCTCGTCACCTGATCAAAGAAGAAGAGATTCTATTTCCATATTTCAAGACTTTAGGTCAAATTAAAGACAAGGATTCATTTGAACCAGCAAGTTTTGGTAGTTTACCAAAGCCAATTGAAATGATGGAAAACGAGCACGATGATTCTCATAATCAGTTCGAACAAATCAAAAAAATCACCAATAACTTTACTCCAGAAGAAGGAGCATCTCCTGTTACCCACTCTTTGTATTTCAAGCTAAAAGAATTTGACGACGACATGGAATTACACCATGAACTCGAGAATGAAATCCTTTTTGTAAAAGCTAGAGAAATCGAAGAGAGATTTGGGGTATAGGGCATGTCAAAAACATTATTGTTTTTAATCTTCATCATTATCTTTTCGTTCAGCCTTAAAAGTCAGAACTCTGCTGATTCAACAAAAATAAAAAAGTATTTCATCGACGAAATTGGGGTAAACATCAATACTTATTTTAAGTCCCCATTTAATACTTACTCCCACAATTCTTTCGGCGTTCAAGTCTCAGACTATTTAATTTAATTTCAGACAGTAAGGCAACCTTGTTTTACAATTTAGGATACAGTCATGCCTTAATATTCAATTCTGACGGCATTAAAAATGCTTTTAACTTTTCAACAAGTGCTCAGGCCAGATTCCATTTTGGAGCAAATCACATGTGGTTTTGCAACGTCGGTTGGGTTTTCGATTATTACCCAGTAGATAGGACTTTAAGCCCTGGAGGAATATTAGGTTTTGGGAAAAATATTATTTATCAAAATCGAACCTTCATACTCAACACAAATGGAATATTGGGACAATATAAAACTTTAATACCCAATGATGCTCATGACATTTACTTTCAAGTCGGCATAAGTACAACGCTAAATAGAGTCATTAAAAAGCAATCTGACCCAAATGACAATTATTGGGATAACACCGATGCAATTTTTATGGATAATTTAGATTCTGCTGAAAGCTATCTTGACAAAAATTCAAAAGAGAAAAAACAGTATTATGAAAACAACAGAATCAACATTGAAAAAAGAGATTCTGTAAAGTCACTGAAAGATTCGATAAAAAAAAATTTAGAATCAAGAATCCAAATACAAAAAAACAATGTTCGGTTTGAGATCGTTGGTATTTCAGGCATTGCAGGTTTAGTTTACGAAAGGAATATCTACAGAAATAAATTTGATTTTAACTTGAGAGCGGGAATTTTACCTTTTCCGTACGGAGCTCCATCCCTTAATCTAGGAGCAGTATTCACAACAAATAAATACCACATTAATCCAATTGGCATCATATCCATCACTACAATTGGTGGTGACGACTTTAGTGAATTTGGACCAATCCCAATGATATCAACGGGAGCAACATTTCAATTTAGTAAAAGGTGGAGTGTTCAAGTATATCATAGTTCGGCACTTTCTACAGGTTCAGAGTTTCCAGAATTTACTTTGTTTTGGGGAGGAATTAATTTGGGATACGGATTTTGAAATATAGATTATTACATACCATCATTGCAATATTTTTTTGCACAAGCGTAAATTGTCAAGAGGACAGCAATGCAACGGTTCTTACTACTGATACTGTTCCTTTTATTAAGCAAAAAAAACGTTCAAAAAAGAAATCGAATAGAAAACTAAACGAAGTACATTTGGACTTACTTGGAAAATCTGTGATTTATGGAGTTGCCTATGATAGGATTTTAATTGACCGTAAAATTGAATGGCATGTCAATATTGGCTTTACTCCTCCTCCAATTTCTCGGTACGAAAAGGCTACAAGGTGGAGTAACAGCCTTTTTATCTGGAACCTAAGTACTTATATTAAAACATCAATTTGGAAAGTCAACCCTGTATTCGGAGTCGGGACTACCCATGGAATCACACAGAGTGCCGAATGGAGTATTCGCACGGAGAATTACATCTTTGCTGTATTCACAGCCGGAATTTCTTATAAACTTAATGAGAACTGGCACATGATGATAAAGTACACGCCAAGTCTAATTTTTACAGAAACTAAAAGTGTCAGATTGGAAGAACCATACGAAACTACTTATAGGAATGACTCAGGGTTTTGGCCTTATTATGGAGGTATAACTTTCGGGCACAGATTTTAAATTATCTCAATTCTTGAGGCCAATAATTATAAAAACATCACCGAATTAGGTCGCAGAATATTCTCTGATGAACGCAAGTTTTCTTTTATTCCCGTCACAAAATACATCTCTAATTCACCTGCATTTTTAGCTGCTATTTTACCCCTCTTTTCGAAATCGAAGTAAGGCTCAACGATCTCATAAGTACGTTCAGAAATATTTACTTTTCCTGCTGCACCACTACTTTCCATTCTACTGGCGAGGTTTACGGTATCTCCCCAAATATCGTACGCGAACTTTTTCTTTCCTACTACTCCAGCTATTAGTTCTCCGGTATGAATTCCAACCCTCACGCGCCATTCAGGCTTGCCGATCCTTCTTTGTTTTTTATTAAAAATAGACATCACCTCTACTAATTGAAGTCCTCCCAAGACGATGTTCCTTTCTTGGAATGAATTTCTTTTTGGAATACCTGAAGCGCACATGTAGGCATCACCAATCGTCTTAATTTTCTCTAAAGAATTGCGTTCCATTACCTCATCAAAAGCAACAAATATTTCATCTAATTTCTCCACCAGTTCCACTGCTTTAAGTTCCGTTGACAAATGCGTAAACCCAACAAAATCAGTAAACAATACAGAAGCTTGTTTGTAGCTTTTCGTTTTCGCCGTTCCAGAAGTTTTTAATTCAGCTGCTATTTCAACCGGTAAGATGTTCAGTAACAACTCGTCTGACTTTCGTTTTTCACTACTTAAATCTTTCGTTCTCTCCAGTACTATCGCTTCCAATTTCTCTTTCTCCTTTACTAGACTTCTAGTCCTATAGACAATCATAAAAACAATTAATCCAATTAAGATAATTAGCGAACCTCCTATGTAGTATGGATTCTTCCACCAAATCGGAGTTATTTCGATTTGAATTCGCAAAGGAGTCTCACTCCAATCTCCGTACGGAGTTTTTGCGTAAGCAATGAATTCATACGTTCCAGCAGGGATGTGATCATAATCAACATGAAAAATATTTCCTTCTCCTTTTGACTCTTCTGCTTTCTTAATTTTATATTCATCGTCCCACCCTTTAAGCATGTACTTGTACTTAACTTCTTTTGGGTTTTTTAAGTGAATCGCACTGATTTGAAAAGTGATGTTATCCTTGTTGTGTGGAAGTTTTAATCCGATTGGAATTCCATTCTCAATGCTACTAGTGTATTTAGATAAGTTCATGTGATCTCCTTCGAAAAGGATACCTTTCAAATGAACGCTCATCACCCGTTTCACACCTTGATAAGACTTTGGCTCAATCTTTAACAATCCTTTTACTGTACCTACAAAGATTGACCCATCAAAATTTAACCCCGCAGAGTTTTTAAATGATTGGACGCCCATAAAACCCTCATCAATTGAAAACCTATTCTTTTCTATAATTTGACCGTTTTCAATCAGTAAGTTCACAATTCCTTTGTTCACACCAATCCAAAAAGAAGATACTTTACCAGTTCCCCTTCCTTCAACAATGAAGTTAATGTCTGTATAGGACTTTAAAGTATCAAGCCAACTCACCCCCAAATCAGGTTGAATTGAGTACAAGTGATTATCGGAGGTGTAACCAAGTTTAAAATGTTCACTTCCCGCTATTCCATCAGAATTTTTCACGGCCCAAGTATCAACTTGAACTACCTTTCTATTGATAATTTTAAAGCTCAGCAACTCATGAGTATTTGCCACCCAAAACTTATCTTCAACATAAGACAATGCGAATGCGCTTGGGCCAACTATCTTTGATATTTGATCAGTGATACTATTTGAATATGCAAATTGATCACTAACATTCAAGACAATTAATTTGTGTTTATCTGTTAAAGCAATAGCATGAGAATCATTAGCTTCCAGATGAGTTATTTTATTCCCCTCAAAATAAGGATCATAATCATCCCACACTCTTAAAACCTGGTTATTCATAACCAAATTCAAGCCGTCCTCGGTACCTATTAATGCTTCTCCAGAATTAAATAATTGAAGGCAGGTTATGTTGTTATTGCTTAGTCCTTTGTCAGTGTTCAAAATAAAATTTTTGACTCCCAAAATATTCAACCCTGCTCCATCAGTCCCCAGCCACAAGGATGAATCTCGCGGATTACAGATAACAGCATTCACCACATTTATGACCATGCCGTCTTCCTTCGTGAATAACGTAAATGAATTATTGAAAAACTTGCTAATTCCTCCAAAGTATGTTCCTATCCACAAAGCCTGAGATTGGTCTTCGTACAAGCAACGGATCCTATCGTTAGAAAGACCATTCTCTTCCTTGTACCATTGCAAAGACTCTTTTAGAGCGCTTCGTGTAGTTTTATTCAACTGGATACTACCCAAACCATTTTTCGTTCCAATCCAGAGCTTATTTTGAGCATCTACAAGCAAAGCTTTTACCCTTCTTCCTTTTAGCCCAAAAGTCCTTCCAAAGGTCAAAATAGTATCGGGGGAAATCATGTTCAGGCCCTTATCAGTACCTACCCAAACGTTACCATCGTGATCTTCTTCTAGGGCAAGAATTCTGTTACCAATTAAACCACTTTTTCTTCTGTACTCTTTAATGGGTTCATAATTCTTGAAAACGACAATTCCGTTGTCCGTCCCAACCCATACGTTCCCGTCCTTGGCACAAAGGATTGCTCTGGAATTTAAATTTGACAAACCGTTGTCGAGATGAATTGACTTAAAGCCCTTCTTGTCTTCAAAAATCTCCACTCCACCTCCCATGGTACTAGCCCAAATCTTCCCTTCTAAATCCTCACAAAACGATCTGATGTGATTAGATATTAAACCTTGCTCATGACCTAAATGCGTCGTGTCAGAACCAAACACAGTGATTCCGTCATTACTAGAACCAACCCACATATCCCCTTCTGAACTTTTAAATATTGTTCGGATATTCTTTCCTGTAAGTCTGGTATCCACTGATTGGAATATCCAGCCATCAAATATTTCAACCCCACCGTTGTCCAAACCAACCCAAAGTTGACCTTGCTCATCCTCTTCCATGCAAAACAAGCCTGGTTGCGGAAGTCCTTCTTCGACAGAAAAGCGTTTAAAATTATATTTTTGGCCAAATGACAGGGCGCAAAAAAGGAACAGCAGTATGGATATCGATGTTTTCACCTACAAACTAATCTACGTATATTTAAAAATAAGGTTCTATTTTTTAGAAATTAACCTATCTGTAGGTCCTTTTATCACAGTATTAAATTGACGTCTTTGCCGAAATCAAACCCTTAAGTTCTAATTCAAATTCCTCAGTAGCAACGGTTTCATACTCACCAAGTTTTAACGACTCTCCACCTTCAAATACAACAGTCTGAGAATCCCATTTAAAATCACACTGATTATTCTTCATTGCCATTTTAACATCGCCATTAGACTTATCAAGCTTCACCCAGAATTCTCTACTCCTAGAAGTTGCAATAGATTTTCTTTGATTTTCAAATGGGCCAGAATACATTTGTTTGCCAAAAACATCTGTTATGGTAATTATACCAGCATACGCAACGACCTTCTTGTCAGTTTCGTTTTTCAATCTAAATCCAAAGTATACTTTCCCTCTTAACTGTTTAACCTGAACTTTAAATAATTCACAAGACAAAGCACTGTCCAATAAGGATCTCGAATACAACATCGACATCGAATTAAAACTTAAATCATCCTGTTCATCATTAAAAGAATTCAATACTTCCTCGTATGATTTATGTGTTAAGTCCTTTTTCAAAACTTCTCCAAGGAACATTGTACACCGAATTTTACGAGCATCCGTTTTTGTTAAAACACTGGTTTCAACCATTGATGCTAGGTCACTTTCAAAAGTAGTTTCACTGCATTTGTTTGCTAGTGGTTCACTGCATGAAAAAAGCAGTACGGTCAAGGAAAAAAATATAAGTCTCATCATTAAATACTCTTTAAAAAATTACAACAAGTAATCTACGCAACTTCACCTCCAGGTTTTATTGCTTTGTCTGGTTGGACAAATGCTAAACTACCGTCTGGATTTTCCGCCATTAATATCATGCCTTGAGACTCTATACCCTTGATTGCTCTAGGAGCAAGATTAATTAAAATACTGACCTGCTTACCTATAATTTCTTCAGGAGAATAATGTTCAGCAATTCCTGAAACGACTGTTCTTTGGTCAATTCCAGTATCTACTTTTAACTGCAACAATTTTTTTGTTTTTGGGACTTTCTGTGCTTCCAAAATTGTCCCTACTCTGATGTCCATTTTTTGAAAATCTTCAAATGTGGCTTCTTCTTTTTGAGGTGTTACTTGAGCGCTGGCTAATTCAGCTTCTTTTTTTGCTTCCATTAATTTATTCAATTGAGCTTCAATGGTTGAGTCTTCAATTTTACTAAAAAGTAAAGTCGCTTGCTCAATTTGATGATTGGCAGGTAATAATTCATTCGATGATTGATCCCAAGAAACATCTTGAAGGTTCATCATTAATTTTAGTTTTCCAGAAGTTTCTGGAAGAAATGGCAAAGACATTTGAGCAATCATTGCTGATATTTGAGCAGCAACATTCATGATAGTTTTCACCCGATTTTCATCGGTTTTTATCAACTTCCAAGGCTCTTCATCAGCCAGGTACTTGTTCCCTAAACTTCACAGCCTCATTAATTCTTGCAGAGCTTCTTTGAATCGATATTTTTCGATTGATGCTCCAATTTTTTGAGGATATTCTTTCAATTGTGCTAGTGTTACTTTGTCTTCGTCAGACAAATCTCCTTGAGCTGGTACAATGCCTTCCCAGTATTTATTCATCAAAACAACCGTCCTGTTAATGAAGTTACCCATGTTGGCAACCAGTTCATTGTTGTTCTTGGCTTGAAAATCTTTCCAGGTGAAATCAGCATCCTTTTGCTCAGGCATATTAGAGCATAACACATAACGTAAAACATCACTTTGTCCCGGAAAATCAGCTAAATAATCATCCAGCCATACTGCCCAATTGCCAGAGGTGGAAAATTTTTGCCCTTCTAAGTTCAAAAACTCATTTGCTGGAATGTTCTCAGGCAAAATATAATCCCCCATTTGATTTAACATCGACGGAAATATCACACAATGAAAGACTATGTTGTCTTTTCCTAAGAAATGAACAAGCTTTGAGTCCCCTTCTTTCTTCCAATAATCTTCCCATGATTTACCATGGAATTTATTTTGGCTGTCTTGACTTTGCTCCATCAACTGTTTCGTAAAAGAAACATATCCAATTGGTGCATCAAACCACACGTACAATACTTTTCCTTCTCCTCCCGCTAATGGCACTGGAACTCCCCAATCCAAATCACGTGTAATCGCTCTTGGGTGCAATCCAGAATCTAACCAGGAGTTCACTTGTCCAAAAACGTTTGACTTTAAAATATCTTTTTTACTTCCTATCCACTCTTTTAACCAAGGCTCATATTTATCAAGAGGTAAAAACCAGTGTTTTGTTTCTTTTAAAACGGGTTTGTTTCCACTGATAGTAGAAGTAGGGTTAATTAAATCTGTAGCATTCAATGACGATCCGCATTTTTCACATTGATCACCGTAAGCGCCTTCATTTTTACATTCAGGACAAGTACCTGTTATGTACCTGTCAGCTAAAAATTGCTTGTTCTCCTCGTCGTAATACTGTTCGGAAACTTCTTCAGAAAACTGTCCTTTATCTGACAACTCCTTAAACCACGCACTAGCCATTTCATGATGATCAGCAGATGAAGTCTGTCCAAAAACATCCAATGATATATTAAGTCCTTCCAAGGAATTTTTAATGATATCATGAAATTTATCTACTACTTCTTTGGGGCTTACACCCTCCTTTTTTGCCTTAATAGAAATGGGCACCCCATGTTCATCAGTTCCGCCAATGAAAGCCACATCATTTCCTTTTAAGCGCATGTACCTTGCATAAATATCCGATGGAATATAAACTCCCGCAACGTGTCCTAAATGTAAAGGACCGTTCGCGTAAGGCAGAGCAGTGGTAATCGTGTATCTTTTCATGGAATAATCTAATGATCAATTGTTCCGTAAAAATACAAAAGGATTTACTTATAGTATGAGTATTGGTCTCAAAAATTAGAAATAAGGTGAAAGCAAAAAAAGGACAATGAAAATCAATCCATTGTCCTTCTTCCAAAATGGAATTTGAAAACTAAATCGTAATAAATCTAGTTGTTCGAAACTAGCAGTAGAATAGCTAGCAGAATACCAATCATTATCCTTCCGAAGATTTTTAAATTCTTCTTTTCCGACTTATTCTTTGATGCCGTGCCCTTCTTCTCGGACGCAGTATTTTTTTCCTTTTTTCTACTGGCTCTCTCTTTCTTATTTTGCCCCTTTTTCCAAATCTTACGCGTTAAGAATGAAATAAGGACAATAGCAAATGCTATTCCTCCGAAAAGGACAAGTAACGATAAAGCACCAGATCCTGCACAAGCCAAACTACAACTTAAATAGATTACACCATACAACAGTAAAATGGCAGCAAATATTACCAGCAAAGTCAAAAAAACTTTCCCAACTATTTCAATTCCTGAATCAGGTGAACTCTTTGAATTTGTTGCTTTACTAAAACCTCTTGCAACAACTCCTCTCGATGTTTCATTGACTGACTGAAAATTCGAAAATGTCGAGATTTCATTGCTGCTCTGACTAAGTAACAATTCATCAGAAGAATTCCCTGCTCCTATTGACGCCGTCAATACTGCAACAGGCAAAATAGCATACTGCAGCTTTTTTCTAAAGAAAGACTTTTTATTAACTACTAAACTAGATGCCGCCAAAAAAAACATCCCTCCCGAAATCACAATTTTACCATTAATACTTGGCAAGGTAACTCCCAAATCATTAAGTAATGACCCTCCAATAAAACCAGCACTAATACTTCCGATATGACATACAACGAGTCCTGCTCTTCCAAGGTTTTTGTTTTTTGAAGCCCATCGGTTAACCTTCATAGCAGATTTAAAAATTCTGCTTCTATTCAGAACCGAAGTCAACAACAAGACTCCAAATCCAACAACCAATGAATTCACAATATTACTGCTTAAAACAGAACCCCCTTTGTGATTTGTATCCATGCTTTCTTTTTCATTTTTGAAGGTAGTTTGTTCTTCTGCATTCCTGATAGCAGAGGATGCAATAGTGTCATTTTTATTTGCTACCACAGAAAACTCTTTGAAATCAGTTCTTACATCTTGAATTGAAGTGTGACGAGTTCCATTTTTATATACATTAAAATTAAGAGTTGACTTTGGCTGAATCCATCTAACTTGACTTTGCTTGGCATCACTAACCTCAGATGAATCTGTACCCTTATCTAATTTTGAAAATAATTCAGGGGTGAAACCCTTGAAGTGAAACCCAGATCTGTGGGTTCTTTTTACGATTAAATTACTTGAACAAGACAAGCACAGTGTTAGTGCTAATAATATTAAAGCGTTAAATCCTAATTTCATAATAGTCTATTTTAGTTAACATTTATTTAATCTGAAAAACAACTTACAATTCAAATCTAGCCTGATACTTGCCGAATCGTCAACTGATTCTCACCTGCCACAAATTCAATTTGACCGTTCCGCAACAACTGAAGCGTTTGTTGCAAAAAAGGATCTTGCATTAGAGCAATACAATAACGGTCATGATATTTATTGCGTTCTTCGCAAAATCCTTGGCCACAAATTAATTAGTTTGCGAAATAAAATGGGCCAAAGCTCAACACGCAACCAAATAAATTAATTCCTTAGCTTTGTACTCACAAAATTAAACAGTCATGAAACTTTGGGACAAGGGAACTAACGTAGATAAAACCATTGAAAAATTTACCATTGGTAATGATGCTGAACTAGATTTAAATTTAGCTGAGTTCGATGTTTTGGGGAACATTGCTCATATAACCATGCTGGCGAAAGTTGGTTTGTTAGATGAGGCAGATTTACCCGCTTTAAAAAAGGAGCTGAGCAACATCTATGAAACAATCCAAGACGGTTCTTTCAAAATTGAAGACGGAGTCGAAGATGTGCATTCCCAAATTGAAAAAATATTAACGGAGAAAGTAGGAGAAGCTGGTAAGAAAGTCCACAGTGCTCGATCGCGAAATGATCAAGTTTTAGTTGATCTTAAATTGTACGGTCGAGATCGTATTCTTCAAGTTAGTAATTTAGTGAAGCAGTTATTTGATCAACTTCAATCCCAAAGTGAGTCCAATAAAGATGTTTTAATTCCTGGGTATACACATTTACAAGTAGCAATGCCATCTTCCTTTGGTTTATGGTTTGGAGCTTATGCAGAATCATTGTCAGACGACATGGACATGTTGGCTACAGCGTTCCGATTTACCAATCAGAATCCATTAGGTTCTGCAGCAGGATATGGATCTTCGTTCCCAATTGACCGAAAATTGACCACCGAATTACTTGGTTTTGACGACATGCATTACAATGTCGTTTATGCCCAAATGACTCGAGGTAAAACTGAAAAAACAGTGGCTTATGCTATAGCCTCTATTGCTGGCACCTTAAATAAATTAGCGGCTGACGCTTGTTTGTTCATGAGTCAGAACTTTGGATTCATTGAATTACCAAGTGAATTCACTACTGGATCCAGTATAATGCCACACAAAAAGAATCCTGACGTGTTTGAATTAATGCGTGGAAAGTGCAACAAACTACAAGCTATCGCAGGGGAGTTAACAATGATCACAAGCAATTTAACCTCAGGGTATTTTCGAGACTTACAGCTTTTAAAGGAGAAGTACATGTACGGTTTTGAGGAAATTATATCATGCCTTGAAGTAGCATTGCTTGTTGTTCCAAACATCACAGTGAAGAAGGACATCCTAAACAATGACATGTATGATTATTTGTTCAGTGTTGAGGAAGTTAACAAACGTGTTCTAGCAGGTATGCCATTCCGAGAAGCCTACAAAGAAGTTGGATTAGAAATCGAGGCCGGAAATTTCAGTCCCGATAAAAATGTACAACATACCCACGAAGGTAGTCTTGGCAACTTGTGTACAGCTGAAATTAAAGATAAAATGGAAGCTAACTACGACAAACTTTCAGACAAAAAAATAAAGGACGCAGTAGCGAATCTATTAGCTTAAACAAATGGATATTGTTGCTGTTGATATTGTAGTAGTTGTTTCATTGATATATGCGATGTATCATGGCTACACCAAAGGACTTATCATAAGTCTCGCTTCACTAGCTGGACTTGTATTAGGTGTATGGGGAGCCATTAAATTTTCAGGGTTTACTGCCAAATATTTACTGGAAGAGTTTGAAATTGAAATTCCTCTTTTAGCCTTTGCCTTGACTTTTATCGTTATTCTTCTTGGTATTTATATGCTTGGTAAAGCAGTGGAAAAAGCAGTTAATGTATTGTCTCTTGGCTTATTTAACAAAGTTGCCGGCGCGGTTTTCAATGCAACGAAAATGACCTTGATTCTAACTGTTATTTTTGTGCTATTCAATCAAGTCAACACAAAATACAGTCTGTTTGATCAGAGCAAATTAACATCGGCTTACTCGTATCCATATCTTAAAATAATACAAGACAACCTCATGCCTCTACTAGGCGATTTTGGGGTGTAATTTCTACCTTTCTAACCAATTTTTAAATACTGGCGCCTTGACTCTTGAAACCAATATTTCACCGCCGAAAGACGGTTTTAATTCAACTTTAAGTTTGCCGTTAAAATAATTAGATATTTTGGCTATTGACCCCAAGCTACTAACAACCTGCCTGTTAAGTCTAAAAAATTCATTCTCATCTAATTGCTGTTCAACTTCGTCCAAAGAATAATTGATGAAGTAACTTTGTCCTCCGTTGGTCATGATCATTACTGCTTTATCCTCGGTGTACACGTAAGCTATGTCATTTGAATTTACAGGTATTAAACTATCTCCTTTGCTTATTAAAAACCTCTGCTTGTGCTTTTTAGGAATAAAGTCATTGACTAATTCTTTGATGCCTGCATCTGCCTTTGACGCTCTGTTCTCCAGTTTATTGATACTATTTTCTAATTGTTCTTTTGAGTACGGCTTCAATAAATAATCAACGCTATTAACTTCAAATGCTCTCAAAGCATATTGATCAAAAGCGGTAATAAAAATCACTGGGCATCGAGGTAACACCTTCTCAAAAATCAAAAAGCTGATACCATCTGCTAATTGAATATCACAAAATATAACATCTGGATGTTCTTGTTCCTGCAGATAATTTGTCCCTTCCTCAACAGATTCTAGCACATCGACCACAATAATTTCTGGATCTATTTCCCGAAGTATGTTTCTTAATTTTCTGGCAGCTGGTGCCTCATCCTCAATAATTAATGCTTTCATAGTTCTCCTTGTTTAGCACAAAACGTAATCCGTTACCTGCTCGAATATATATTCTTTTTCTGAATTACCTTTCTGGTTTCTTCATAGATCAAAGGAATTTTAACGACAAATTCATCCTTTGTTTTAATAATCACAACCTCTTCATCACTAAGCTGCTCGAATTGTGAAATTATATAATTCAAACCCAAGTTGGTAGAACCCTTGCCACTGTTCATTTTCAAATTCAGGTTATTTTTAACAATCAAATAAGAACCTCCGATAAAGACATCAATTCGCAGAACAGATCTTTTACTTACTACATTGTGCTTAACACAATTCTCTACTAAATTCTGAACAGTCATCGGTGGTAATATACAACGATGATATAAATCTGGAATGTGAAAATCTATGTCAACACCATCCTCTAGTCGTGTTTTTAGTAAAAAAGAATACTTTTCAGCCAATATTATGTCTTCTTTTAACGAAATAACTACCTTATGGCTTCCATTTAGCATGAACTTATACAAATCACTTAATTCTTTAACAAAACGAATAGATTTTGCCTTATTTTCTGAAATTACGGACGAAACTGTGTTTAACGAATTAAATAAAAAGTGCGGACTAATTAAATCTTGTAGCACTTCCTTTCGTAATTTAATTACCTCGTTCTTGTCTTGTTCTATGTTCTTTCGAACATGTTTTACTGAAAAATATACATATATGAACTCTGCTCCAACATTAACGAATGTCCCCCAAAGCAAAAAACTTACCAGGATAAACAAAGTATTATCTGGTGTCAAAACTAACTCAGACTGAAATAAAAAGATACTCAATACGGTACTCACAGTAAAAAACAAACCCGTAAACAGAGACCACCATATTTCAGACCTAAGACGTGTTTCAGCACTGTTGCCCCATGAAGCATACTTAGGTATTTTAAGTTTGAACTTAGCCCACAACTTGAGGTATATCAAACCTTGAACACCTATTGAAACAATAAAAAAGAACAACGATTCCAGTTTAATAAAAAAAATGAATTCGCAGGCCAGCACATAACCAACCAAATGGAAACCGAATAAAATAATTTTATCTGTTCGTCGAAAAGCTATTTGCATGCTACTGTCGTAAAAAACTTAACGCATCTTCCAATAT
>Ga0209091_10000679_pt1 | contig 31732 bp, 29 predicted proteins | sample ArcticOcean_MG_C_6_FD_187438 | JGI IMG/M metagenome (GOLD analysis project Ga0209091, IMG submission 187438) | Marine microbial communities from western Arctic Ocean - ArcticOcean_MG_CB8_128 (SPAdes) (version 2) | ecosystem: Environmental > Aquatic > Marine > Oceanic | place: Arctic Ocean...
ATGACGAAAATAAAAATAAAGAGAACGGGAAGAACTTAACACCCAATTATTATTCTAATATTATTAGAGGTAAGACTAAATCATGGATAGATGTTTATATATTAAACAAGCTAGGACAGATTGAAGACGGCAAACCTGTCTATGAAATGTTTAGAAGAGACGTACATGTAGCTAAATCAGACGTAGCTATCATGAAAGATAGTCCTATATACGTAGGAATAGACTTTGGATTGACTCCAGCCTGTGTATTTGGACAGAGAGTTAGGGGTAGATGGCTTATCATTGATGAATTAGTAGCAGAAGATATGGGTATATTAAGGTTCTCAGACCTTATGAAACAAAAAATGGCAGAGTATCTACCTAGAAACTTTGTTATATTTGGTGACCCAGCTGGAGACCATAGAGCGCAGACTGATGAATCAACTCCCTTTCAGATACTAAGAGGTAGAGGAATCAGTGCAAGACCCGCACCTAGTAACGATGTTATGTTGAGATTAGAGAGTGTTAATGTTACTTTATCTAGAATGATAGATGGAGATTCAGGTTTATTAATAGACCCTAAGTGTATAAATATTATTAAAGGTTTTGATGGTGGATATCATTATAGAAGAATGCAAGTATCTGGAGAAAGATACGATGAGAAACCAAATAAAAATAGATTCTCCCACATACACGATGCACTACAGTATATGTTATTAGGTGCTGGAGAAGGAAGAGCATTGACAATTGGTGGGAAAACTAGCAAAGTTATAGTAGCAAAAAGAAATTTTAATGTATTTGACGTTAAGCCAAAGCATTACAACGAAAGGAGAAAATGATATGTGTGGAGGAGGAGGAGGACAACCAGCGCCACCGCCACCACCTGATCCTCGTATTGCGGAACAGGCGGCTGAGAAACGTGCAAGAGAAAGGCGAGTAGCTTTAAACGAAAAATCAAGAATTAAAGATGAAGCTTTTGAAACAGCAGTTCAAGATGCTTACGGAAGAAAAAACCGTAGGTCATTATTGTCTAGCTCAAGTAGAAAAGGCGGAGAGGGATTTCAAGTAGCAACTGATTTGATGTCTAAAACTACATTAGGAGCTTAGAATGATAGAAACGCTTGAACAGCCTCAAGTTAATGTTAACGATTCAGATGTTAAACAATTATTATCTAGATACGAACACGCTAAAACAATTAAACATCAATGGCATGACACTTTTGAAGAGTGCTATGAGTATGCGTTACCTCAGAAAGAAAGTTTTTTTAATGAAACTCAAGGAAGAAGACGCACTGATAGAATATTTGATGAGACCGCAGTAGTAGGTGTACAGGAATTTGCTTCAAGATTACAAGCTGGTATCGTACCAAACTATGCTAGATGGGCTGATTTTGTAGCGGGAACAGACATTCCACCTGACCAAGCTAAAGAAGTAAATGAGATGTTAGACATGGTGACAGACTATGTGTTTGAAATATTACACTCATCTAATTTCTCACAAGAAGTACACGAATCATTTTTAGATATGGCTTTAGGAACAGGAGTCTTACTGGTTGAAGAAGGAGATGCTGTTAACCCTATAAGATTTAGAGCAATACCTTTGCCTCAAGTTTGGATAACATCTGGACACGATGACAAAGTCGACCATGTTTTTAGAAGACGAGTAATTCGTATGAAAGAATTAGCAATTGCTTACCCAAATGCTGTTCTTAGCGACAAGATGATGACTGACATGAACAAGAATCCAGACAAAGAATGTGAAATAATAGAGGTTGTATACAGAAATTACTACAATACTAAGGAAGAAGAGTACAAATTTTGTGCTATTTCTAAGATGTATGAGCATAAACTGTACTCAGATACGTTCAAAGGTAGGGGTTCTAACCCATATTTGATCTATAGATGGAGTAAATGTGCGGGTGAAGTCTATGGTCGTGGACCATTAATGAATGCTTTGCCAGCAATTAAGGTAGCAAATCTTACAATTGAAATGATTTTAGAAAATGCACAGATGTCTATCTCTGGTATGTATCAGGTTGAAGACGATGGTGTTGTCAATGTAGATAACATTCAATTGATTCCGGGAACTATAATTCCTAAAGCTGCTGGCTCACAAGGATTAACTCCTATAGCTCCAGCTGGAAGTTTCCAAGTATCAGACTTAGTTTTAAATGACATGAGGGCTAATATTAAGAAAGCCTTATATAATGATATGCTAGGAAATCCTAATGCTTCAACTCCAATGTCAGCTACTGAGGTAGCAGAAAGACAAGCAGACTTGTCACGTCAAATAGGTTCAGCATTCGGTAGATTGCAATCAGAATTAGTTAATCCTTTGCTAGAAAGAATCGTTTATATTCTTAAGAAGCAAGGAAGCATTAGTCTTCCAAAGATAAATGGTAAAGAAGTAAGAATTGTATCTACTTCTCCTTTAGCACAAGCTCAACAACAGAGCGATGTAGCTACTATTGATAGATTTTTAGGCATGATACAAGGCAGAGTAGGTCCAGAACTTATGAATATCTTAATAAAACAAGATGAAGTAGCTAAGTATGTGGCTAAAAAACTAGGGATTCCAGAGAATTTAATACGTTCTAAGGAAGAAATGCAAGAAGCTGCACAACAAATGCAACAGATGATGCAACAACAACAGCAGCAACAACAACAACAACCTCAGGAGGAAGCACCTCCCGAGCAATAAGGAGTAAATATGTCAGAGAAAAAGCCCAATAAGCTTATAGGATTGGATAATATCCAACGAAGTCCTAAAGATGAGGAGAACTTAAATACTTTGTTTTACAAAATGTTCAGCACAGATGGTGGTTCTTTTATTCTTAAATACTTAAAATCATTGACTCTAGAAGCAGTAGCTGGTCCAGAGATAACGGATCAACATCTGAGACATCTAGAAGGTCAACGCTATTTAGTAGGACTTATTCAAAGAAGAGCAAATAAAGGCATAAGCCAAAACACAGTACAGGAGAATATTAAATGAGCGAAGAACAATTAGAAACTACAGAGCCTGTAGCACCTGAGACAACAAGTGACCTTTCACGTGGAACAGAAATCAATACAGAACCCCAGCCTACCGCACAAAGACCTGAGATTATTCCAGAAAAATTTTGGAATGCAGATTCAGGAGAAGTTAATCTAGAGGACATGGCTAAGTCATACGCTCATCTAGAAAAATTTGCGAGTGGTAAACAAGAAGAAGTTAGAGAAGCTGTGATTGCAGAATTGAAAACAGAAGCTGCTGAAGGACTACCTGAAGACTCTAAAGGTTATAATCTACCACCTTTAATGGAAGGATTAACCGAAGAAATGGTAGAAGAAAACCCATTAACAGGATGGTGGAGAGAAAAATGCCATGCAACAGGGCTAGACCAAGACCAATTTGAAGATGGAATTAACCAGTACATTCAATTTGCTCAACAACAACAACCAGATATTGAACAGGAAATGAAAAATCTAGGAGAAAACGCAAAGGAAAGAATACAAGCTGCTAACAATTGGGCTAGTACTATGCTTAATCCAGAGCAATTTGAAGTTTTACAACAAACTTTAGGGCTATCTGCTAGAGGAATTGAGGTTATGGAAACTCTTATGGAGTCAAGTAAACAAAACATTTCAAGAGCAAACACTGTAGCTATGCCAGAAAGAGAGTTAGATCTTTCTCAGGTAAGAGAAATGATGAACGACAAAAAATACTTTGACCCTAGATTTAGAGACAAAGACTATGTAAGAAAAGTAGACGAAGCCTTTGGGAGATTACAACTATCCGGCAAGTTATAAATGCTTTATGTAGAAAAAGGAATACCAGCTCATGCTTTTGAGTTAGCTTTTAAATTAAAAGAATCTGATAAGTATGAACTGGCTATTATGGGACACGACCCCTTAACTGCTTTAACTAATGTTTTTAGGTACAGTAGAAAGGGAATAAGAACTTATACTATCTTTGAAGAAGATAAAGTCTTAGCAATGTTTGGTGTAGTTTCTGAGGAAAAGAATCAAAAGAGAGGAGCTGTTTGGTTTTTGTCTACAGACTTTACTAAGAAACAATGGTCTTATTTCTTAAAAAGAAACAAAAAGTGGACAGAATTTTTTCTTTCTGACTATGAGTATGTGGCTAATCTTGTACCTAAAGACAACAAAAACACTATTAAGTGGTTAAAATGGCAAGGTTTTTCTTTTAATACTAAATCTATTCTTGTAAAAGGTGTTAAGTTATTGTATTTTTATAAGAAGATACATAAGGTATCTAATGGGATACAGCCCGTTTTAGATGATATCGGTCCACTGTGGACAACCGATGGTAAGTTAAAAAGGACAACTGTAATATAACGTAACTTTTAAAGGAGAATTGCTAATGGCAACTCAAATTTCAACGGCGTTTATTAAGCAGTTTGAAGCCGAAGTGCATATGGCTTACCAGCGCATGGGATCAAAACTGAAGAATACTGTACGCCAATCAAACAACGTGGTGGGTAATCAAGCTCGCTTTCAAAAAGTAGGGAAAGGTACTGCGTCTACTAAATCTAGACACGGACAAGTTTCTACAATGGAAGTGGCTCACACTACTGTTGACGCAACACTTAGTGACTTCTATGCAGCCGACTATGTCGACACATTAGATGAACTAAAAACAAACATTGACGAAAGACAAGTACTTGCAACATCTGCTGCTAGTGCTTTAGGAAGAAAAATTGACGACCTTATCCTCACAGTATTAGATGCTAACGGCAACAGTAACAATATTGCTCACGGAAGTGCGGCATTTACTTTAGCTAAAGCAACTTCTATCTGGGAAGACATGGGTTCTGCTGATGTTCCAGACGACGGGCAAAGATACTTAGTAGTATCTCCAGCTGGTTGGGCTGATTTATTAGCTTTGGATCAATTTTCAAGAGCAGAATATGTGGGCGAAGCTGACCTACCATATGCTGGCGGTATGACTGCTAAGCGTTGGTTAGGGTTTACAGTCTTTGTACACTCGGGACTGTCTATAACAAGTACAACTCGTGAATGTCACGCTTACCATGCTTCGGCAATAGGTTTGGCAACGGGTTCTGATATTAGAACAGAAATGAACTACGTGCCTGAAAAGGTAAGTAACTTAGTAACCTCTTACTTCTCAGCTGGAGCCGTTGAAATAGACGAATCTGGTATGATTAAAGTACAGATTACTGAATAAGGAGAATATTATATGGCATATGCAGCAGCAAACCTTAAAAAAATAGCTGGTGGAGGCGATCATAATCTCTTTTTATACAAGAGTACTGATGCTTTATCAGTAATTATTGCATCTGGTTACTTCAGCACAAGCACAGCAGACCTTAAAAAGTTTGATGTGATTATAGCTATTGGTACATCAGGCGGTACTGCGACAGTGGATGTGATTTATGTCTCATCTGCAACAGCAGCGGCAACTGTAACAACGGTAAACGGAACATAACATTCCAGATGTGGGAGATTCTCCAAGTGTCTCCCGCATCACTTAAAAAATTATGAGTGAAAGTAAATACACATTATGTAGCAAAGGCATGGTTTTAGTAGGAGCTAACACTATTACTTCGTTCACAGAAAGCACTACTGAATCAAAAGTGGCGAGTCAGCTGTATGAAACTACACTAGAAACTATGCTAACTAGACTTAGATGGAGATTTGCATCTAAACAATCACAACTATCAAGACATGCAGATGCACCAGAAGCAAGATACTCTGCTAAATACGCAGTACCATCAGGAACTTTAATCATTCATACTTTAACAGTAGGTGATAACGTAATAGAATATGATAGATATGAAGACTTCTTGTATTGTGATGCCTCTACTTCTGACGTAGTAGTAGCTGATTATACTTATCAACCCTCAGAAGCTAATTTTCCAGCATACTTTAAACAAGCATTAATTTTTGAACTCGCATCATTATTTGCTGGAGCAATAGCTAGAAACGATAGCTTGTCTCAGTTATATCAACAAAGAGCAATGCAACAACTTGCAATAGCAAAAGCCCAAGACTCTCAAGCTCAGACATCAAGAAGATTAGATGTTAGTAGATTTAGAAATAGGAGGAACTCAGGGGCTATGGGGACAATCAAAGCCACTGTATCATCGTAAATGGGAATCCATAGAATACATCAATCCAATTTTAATAAAGGCGAGCTTGACCCTAATCTAATTTCAAGAACAGACATGACTTCATATGGTTCAGGTTTAAAAAAATCTAGAAATACTATACACACTAATCAAGGACCAGTAGAAAGAAGAGGTGGAACTTACTATAGAGGAGACTTAGGAGCTAGTACTAGACTAGAATCTTTTATATTTAGCGAAGATCAAGAATATATTTTTGCATTTCAAAACACAGTATTAAAAATATACTCTACAGCGGGAGCGTTATTACAAACAATTACTTCTTGCTCTTGGTTATTAGCTGATTTATTTGAGTTAAATTGGACACAGCAAGGCGATACAATGATTATTGTACATAAAGACCATGCTCCAACAATGATTACTAGAACAGGTGCATCATCATTTGTTAAAGCTGATTTTACTTTTGACTCAAGCATTAATGGAGAAATGCTATATCAACCTTATTTTAAGTTTGCTAGTGATACTATTACTCTAGATATTAATTCAGTAACAAAAGACGCTACAGGTGTTACATGTACAGCTTCTTCGGCTTATTTTACTGATGCCTATGTTGGTACAAGAATTAGATACATGGATGCAGAATTGCTTATTACGGGCTTTACAAGTACTACTGTGGTTACAGCTACATTAAAGTCTGTACCAATATTAGAATTAGATGAAGATCCGTTTGCAACTTCAGCTGGAAGTGCTGTTGTTGTAGTAACTCATGTAGCACATGGTTTTAGCACAGGAGCTTCTGTAACGATTGCTGGAGCAGAATCTATCAATGATGTTGATGGAGCGGGTATTGCTTATAGTAATCTTAATGGAGCTAGAACAATTACAACAGTAGATGATAATCATTATTCATTTACAACAGGTAGTAGTGATGCAGCAACAGAATCAATAGATGGTGGCGGTGTTAGAGTAACTGTATCTGGACACCCTCCTACTAGAAACTGGGACGAACAAGTGTTTTCTGCTGTAAACGGATATCCAAGAGCAGTAACTTTTCATGAAAATCGTTTATTTTTTGGAGGAGTAACTTCTTTACCAGACGGAATACAATCTAGTAAGGTAGGTCAATTTTTTAACTTTGATGTTGGAACCGCAGCTGATACAGATTCGGTACAAATACAAATAGCTTCTAACGAAATCAATGAGATTAGACATTTAATTTCTGGAAAAGTTCTAGAAATATTAACCAATACATCTGAGTTTTATCTAAAACCTCAAGTCTCTAAACCAATAACACCTATAGATGTACAGATTATTAGACAAACTACTATAGGCGCACAAGAAAAAGCAATGCCTAGAATATTTGATGGAGCAACTATATATGTTCAGACTAATGGAAAAACAGTTAGAGAGTATTTATACAGCTCATCTTTTGAGGAATTTACCTCTTTAGCTATAAGTTTAGAATCAAATCATTTAATAGGAACTCCTACAGATACTGCTTATATTAATGCTATTCCAGATAGAACAGAACAATTCTACTTTGTAGTTAATACTGACGGAACAATGGCTGTTTATTCAGCACAAAGAGAACAAAAAATATTTGGATGGAATCTCTGGTCAACTGACGGAACTATTGAATCAGTGGCTTGTACTACAAATTTTATATATGTATCAATAAAAAGAGTTATAAATAGTGCAACTGTTTATTATTTGGAGCAGTTTGCTGCTACTTCTTTTGATATACCAACAGATATGACAGTGACCAAAACATTGTCTGGGAGCTACCAGCCTCATGGTTCACCCCTAACCAACGGCACAACGAGTAGCTCCACCAATGTTATTGTCAATGGAATGACATCAGCTCCACAAGTAGGAGAAAAGTTTACTTTTGCTGGAAATGCTACTGTCTATACAGTTAACGCAGCTTCAGCTACCTCTAATTCAAATGAATATTCTATCACAGTTAACGCTGCAAAGAGTACAGCCAATGATGTTGCTCTTACTTTTACTTCTTCTAGAACATGGTCTGGATTAAATTCAGCTCCTGACATGAGATTAAAAACAGTTTACGGAACATCGGGTTCTGTAGAAGGGGGAAGCATTAATTATTATGGAGATGGTGTAGTAAATAGTAGTGGTGTTGTTGTTCTTGATAGTGCAACATCAGCTGTAGATATAGGTTTAAACTATGTTTTAGAAATAAATACTATGCCTGTAGACGGAGCTATAGCTAGATCTTTAGGAGCATCTCCTTTGACAAATGCACCAAGAAAAATATCTAAAGCTATACTGGAACTATCAAGTAGTTATAATATAAGGGTAAATGATACAGATGTTTTAATAGGTACTGTTTCAAACTTAGATACATCAGCAGCTTTAAATAGTTTTACAGGAAAAAAAGATGTGTTTTTTTTGGGATATGATAATGAGCCTTATTTAACTATAACTCAATCAGCTCCTCTACCTCTTAGAATATTAGGAATAACATCGGAGATTTATTATTAATGTGTGATCCAGTAACTTTAGCAGTAGTAGCGGGGACAGGTGCAACATACGGCACGGCTGCTGTCGTAGGTGGTGCTGTAACAACTGGGATGATAGGTATAGGTTTAACTGTTGGTATGGGTGTAATGCAATATGCCTCAGCAAGACAAGCAAATAAAGCACAAAACAAAGCTTATGATGCAACTGATACTAGATTAAAAACAGAAATGGAACAGAAGAATTTAAAAATGATATTAGATTCTAATCAAATTAACAAAGAATACCAGAAAGAAAGAGTAAAAATGTTGTCTACTTTTGCTGCAAGAGGCATCACATTAGGCGGTCAATCTATTAACGCAGCTTTTAAAACAATGGATGATGACGAAAGGGATGATTTAGCTTTAGCTGGTTTATCTAATTTAGAGTCTCAAACAGTTACTGCTGCAAATATTTCTGATAACGAAGCTGCAAAAGATGCTTCTAATCAAGCTTATAAAACAGATAGAGCGTTAAGTTTGTTTCAAACAGGAAGACAATTAACAAGTTCTTTTAGTGAAATATCAGGTGCTAAACCAATTGATAAGTCAAAAGGAAGTAGTGTTACAAGCACCTATAATTCATACAAAGGACCAACAACAGGTTATAAAATAAATTAATGGCTAAGTTAGTAGATTACAGACCACAGATAGGAATAAATAGAGGTAGAGGTTTATACCAAGCTGCCGCTATAAAAACAAATACAGCCAATAAGTTTTCACAAGCTCAAGAATATTTTGCCGATGAAACTTTAAAAGCTTTAAAAGAAGAAGGTGAAAAAAGAGGTACTGAAGAAGGAATAGCTTTTCAATTTGCAGATAAAGAAGTCATGGTTACAGATGAAAATGGGGAAAAAGAATTTATAAACATTCCTCTTCAACCTGAAATACCTGATTATTTAGGCGCTACTGCAAGAAAAAGTTTTGAAGCCACTACAAACAAAAGACTTCTTTTAAAGAACCAAAGTCTTGTTGAAAGTATTATTGGCAAAGAATACCTTGAGGCAAAAGAAAAAGACCTTTCTCCTTCGGTTGTAGAAAATACCATAAACTCTTTAAAGGAAACCTATGTAGAAACTTTAGGTCCAAAATTTGGCGAGTTAATGAAAGATCATTGGGACAGCACAGTAAAACAAAAAGGGCTGGGTTATCTGGGTACTTATGGAGAGAGAAGAAAAAAAGAATCTAAAGCTGTTTTAGACAATGAGACAATAAATATTTCAAATGACATTAAAGATGCGGCAACAAAAGGTTTAGACTATTCTAGTGATTTTATAAGAGAACACGCAGATGAACTTTATAGCAATGGTGTAATGACAAAAGTTGAAGCAGATTTATTTTATAATAAAACAAATGGAAACAAAAATGCTTTGCTTGGTATTACAAAAACACTTTCTAAATTTATTGGAGTAACCAATGATGAGATAAATGGCAAAGATTTAACAACTAGTAATGAGTTAAACGTTAATAGAAAAAGAGTTCTTAGTATGGTAAACATGGACGGAATCCGTCCAAAGTCAGTTATATTGTCTTCTGGTGGAGAAAAGTTTGTTTTAACTCAAAAAATGGTAGATGAGTTTTCAGACAATGATTTAAGTAATTTTGAAACAACTAATGATTTTCTTAAAAAGACTGTTGAAATTACAAGTGAATTATCTAAAGCTTTTCAACTTGAAGTAAGTGCAAACAAACAATTTGAAAGGAATATTTCTAATCATAATAACGGTGTAGGGCTAGAATATACTATTAAAAAGAAAGATTTTCAAGACTGGATGGACAGTGAAAAAGGAAGAAGTAAAATTACACACCAGCTTAATTTAAGCTTAAACAAAGGTGAGATGCCTTACACTTCAGATACTGTCTATAGCAATATAGATGCTATTAAAAAGATTGTTAGAAGACATGGAGTTATACCAGCTTCACTAGTAGAAACATATCAAAACAAAATAAGAAGTTTAGATCCAAAAAATTTTACTGAAGAGGATTATGAGCTTTTAAATATTCTTCATAGCTCAGGTTCTTCTCAGGGTAATTTTGATTATCAGGTTGATTGGGGGTTTAGTGCTAAAGTTAAAAAATTAATGGACGAAATTAATCTTACAAGATTGGGCGACCCAGATGCAAGTCTTACTGAAGTACTTTCAAATGTTCAAGTTAACAGAGACACAAACGTAAGAGAGAAATCAAGAGATGTTTATGAAAGTTTTTATGACACATCTAGTTGGAAAGATGCTGGGGCTTTTTCTGAATCAGTCCACCAGAGACTAATGACTGAACTTGCAAACGATCCTAAGTTTGGAGACAAATTAACATTGGGAACTTATTTTATCTCTAGTTTAAAATCAAAAGTTTTTAATGAAATAGAAACTTCATCAATACAAACTCTTAACGAAACACAGATAAATTATCATATTAAAAATGTTCTTGCTTCAAGTGGTATAAAATATAAATTTGGGAGAAGTAACGCTGTAGTAGGAATTTCTCAAACGATAAGAAAAGATGAGGACTATACAACAGAGTCGTTTGTAGCTTTACCATCCGAACAAATCTATAGCATGGAAGGTGAGTCTACAAAAAACGCTCAAACAAATATACAGAATATGCTTATTGATAGACCTATGAATGAAGCTAGCAGAAAACTTTTTAATAAAACTAGTGAAAGAGTATTTTCAGATAAGTTAGGATTAATCCCAACAGATTACAATGTGTTACGAGATCATAATTTTGCTCGTAATTTAGACAAAGCTTTTAAAAACGAAGAATTTGATAGACCCGTATACTATGTAGCTGGATGGAATGAAAATAAAAGTCGTTGGGAAATGCTGGTAGACGAAGACGGTAATTTTTACATCACAGAACAAGATACTTTTAGAAAAAAATTAGAGGAGTAATCATGGCTGAAAAGAAAATTTCTCCAACAACAGGTCAACCAAGATTCGATGACGTTGGTTATCTAGAGTCAGTTTTTGGAGGCAATGTAGATTACTCTAAAGCCCTTATTGACCAAGCAAGAAAAGAAGGAAGAACTATCCAAGAAGCTAAAGAGTTAGGTTATCCTACTCCTGAGTATATAGTTCAAACCGAAGAAGAAATGACTACTATTCTCCAACAAAGATATGATAGTGCTGTTTCAAACTTACCTCCAAGAAAAGAAAATTTATACCCACAAGATGAAAGCAAGGTAGAGTTTGGTGAAGCTTATGAAGCAAATTGGATGCTTGGTTATGGAGGTCAATCTATACAACATGTAGGTTTAATGAGTGAAATAGGGTTTGTAAATAAAAAAGCTCAGTACGATGACAAAGGAAATCTTTACGATGTTTTTTCAGACCCAGCTTTTTCTTCAATTATATCAAAAGGTTATGGTCCTAAGTTTATAGAAGAGAGAGTTGTGAATAGAGAGTACGCTTTTTACTTAGCAGAACAAATGTACAGAAATGCAAACTACTATGACAAAGCTGCAAGAGGAGGAATAGCTCCAATGTTGTTAGCGGGGTTAACAGACTTAGTAAACTTTGCTGGATTTGGATTAGTTAAAGGTCCGGGAATGTATATAATGTCTTTTTTAGATAAAGGTTTTAAAGGAGGAATTGTTAAAAACATGCCTTGGCATGTTCCTATTGTTGGAGCAACTGCTGGGAAAACTTTTGAAAAATTTATTACTTCTGGGGCTTCAGTTGCAGTAACAACGGCAGCGTTAGAACCTCTCCGATGGAAGCTAGATCCTTTTGGTACTCCATTACAAAGCCCAGCAATTATAGTTGGCTCTTTTATATTGGGAGGAGCAGTTCATGCAGTTGCTATTCCTTCAATACAAAATTTTTCAAAAGTTGCATTTGGTCGTAAATACAGAGAAAAACATTTTGACCCACACGGAGGAGAAGAACAATTAAAACAAAAATATATCAATGACCAGATTAATAAACATCTTGATGGTGAAGACTGGGATTCATTTCAATATAGAATTGGAGATGATTATGTGGGAATTGCAACAACAGAATATAAACCAACAAATACTTTTATCCATAAAGATGGAGGCATACTTATAACTAAGCCTGCCCCAGATAAAATGATTCAACAAAATCCTGATTGGGAATATATGCCTATAGAAATAGTAGAGGTTAAATCAAAAGGAACACAGCCAGCTATTGAAATAATTTACGATAAAGTTACTGTAGATGTTTTTTATAATAAAGGTTGGTGGAAAGATATGGTTCCTGAGTCAATGCATAAAATGATAAATAGTGCAGATGATTTAGGTAAATGGTTTTTAAAAAAAGAATATTATAGGTCAATTAAGTTTCCTAAAAAAACAAATGAAACGGCTTTGCAACATAAAGAAAGAATAGATGACTTAGCATCTAGAGATTTAATGGCAAGACAAATAGATGACCGCACAACTGATTATGGAAGGATTCCTTTGCTTAGTAATATTGTCAAAGCATTGAATGCTTATGGTGATTTAGAGATAGGTACTAGAGCATTTAATAACAATATAATTGTTCAAAATAAAATTGGCAGTTCTTTTTCTAGGCTTTCTCATGACAATGCTCTTGCTAGCCATACTCAGATTTCTGGAGAAATACAATCTGCTCATATGATGACTCGTACAGTTTTCCAACCACTTGCAAATAGATTTACAGAAGACATTATGAATGATTATAATCAATATTATCTTGGATTATATAACCAAGACTTTACATATAGATTTCCGGGTGCACGTTTTAATACACAAAAACAATTGAATGAACTTGACCAAACGGTTGTAAGAACTAAAGATGCTGTTGCACAAGCTATACGTACTAGTAAAAAATATTTAATTGATGATAAAGCTAATTTAGTACCTGAAGTTCCAAGAGACCAAAAATTACGTAAAAAAGAATTTGAAGAAAGAATCGCAAAACTTTCTATGACGGAAGAACACTTTAGCCAGATAACAGATCAAGGAGTAATTAACGCTGTCAATAGAACAAGAAAATACTGGGAGCCATATAAAGCAGACATAGATAGATTAAAAATGTTAGAAACTCCTGAGACAAGATTTGATATACAAGAAAAGTTTAATAAATCAATAGAATATAAAATTAAAATAATTGATGACCACAATAAAGGTATTAAAAAATTAAGTAAAGCTGGAGAAGATTTTATAAAAACAGCTAGAAATCAACAAATTTCTGAAAGAAACTCTATGGGTTTAAAAGAGCCTATTAATGTTAAAGAGGAAAATAGGTTAATAGCAGAAAATCCTAAACCAAAATATGAGCTAGACAAAGAATGGTATCCAAGACAATATTTAGTAGACAACATTATTAACCATAATCTTACTTATGAAACCAGAGTATTATATCCATATTTTATGGCTGAAAGATTAGGTATAGATGCTATGAATCAAAATGGCACTCAAATGAAATGGTTTGAGCTTACACCTTTAATAACACAAAAACTAAATTCTCTACCAAACAAAGACGCTATTATTGCAAAAGTATTAAAAAACGTAAGAGCAACAAGTACTAGAATTATAGATGTAAATTCAATTCACTCTGACATAGAAGGAGGATTTATTGGCTATCAAAAAGAGTTTATGGATAAATCTAATAAAAATAAAATAAGTTCTTTAATTGGTAGACGGATAAGAATAGCAAGTAATAATATGGTAGACATATCTATTATAGGTAAAGAAGGAAAAACAGTAGATTTTATAAGCACAGCGTTAACTTCCAATATAACCCAATATCAAAAATCTGTTGGAGTAGCTATAAGCATGGTTAATTATTTTGGAGATAAAAATGGAAGATTGGAACTGCATAGAATGCAAGATTTAATTATATCTGAAATGATAAAGGCTCCTAAAATTACATCTAAAATGGTAAACGAAGCTAACAAAGTTTTATCTGCATGGGAAAATGCTGTTAATAAACAATATCAAACTCACCAACCTTTAGACCCTAGAGCGGTTTCTACTAAACTTGCTAACATAGGGAAAGGTATTCTTACGCCAGCAAAACTGTCTATGGTGGTAGGAACTTCTCTTGTAGATTATGCTCAGCATGGTTTAGTTTCAGGATTTGCTCAACATTTTAAATCTATTAACGCTGGGAAACAACTTAAACTACTTTTATCGCCAGAAGAAAAAATTATTATGAAAAAAGATAGTCAGTATTTAATAGGTATTCTTGAAGATTTTGCTAATCTTGGTCAGTTCAATAGATATGTTGTAAATGATCCAATACCAATTGGGATTAAAACTAGACTAGAAGAGCCAAGCGGTAATCTTATTAAAGATGCGGGAAGGTCTTTGCTTGGCAAAGGAGAGTCTCTTCTTGCTAAGACGGAAAAAGGTTTGGAGTCGTTTAATACTTTTTTCTTTCAATCAGTATTTTTATCACAGTTCACTAGGATGCACAAAGAAATAGCCAGAAAACATCACACTCATACTATTTTAGACTACCTTGTTAAAGTAGGTAAAAATAAATTTACCGGAAGAGACGACCCTAAATACATAAATAGATTTTTAAGAGAATTTGGTTTTAGTAAAGGAGATATTGAAGTGGCAATGAGATTGTATGATGCTGGTCTTTTTGGTCAAAGAATTGTTAAGGAAAAATCTTTTACTTTATCTTTAAGTAAATCATATAACAAAGATACATTTGCATATCATCCTAAATTACATAAATGGGGTTTAAGTAATATTCCCGGAGCTGATTCTTTTGCTTTAAAAATAAGAATGGCAATTGCTAATGCGGTAGATAAAACTATTTTAACACCAAACGCTAATGTTGATTACAATTTTACTGGAGGAGCTGTTAACCTTTATAGTAAAAAAGGAATGGAAATTGCAACTAGCCCTTTCTTTAAGCCCGGATTAACAACTGTGGCAACAGGTCTTGGATTTGTTGCGGGAGGTCCTGTTGGAGCAATAGCCGCTGGAGCAATAGCTGCATCAACAAAAGTTAAAAAACAAAATCACCATGTTTCTGTAGCAAATGTTTTTAACAAAATATACTGGATGTTTTTGAGTTGGACTAAAACAGCTACAAGAACTAGATTAAGCAATGCTGTTGCTGGACACGAAGGCTCATATGTAGCGGGGAGTTTTGCAATAGCTTTATTAGGTTTATTAGGGTTGTGGATAAAAAATCCTGACGTAGTAGAAAAAATGTTTGAAGAGGGGGATTACGCAGAAATATCAATACAGTCTTATTTATCTGGAGGAGGAGGGGCTGGTGTTGCGGATATTGCTGCAGCAATGGATGTTGCAACAGATTACAATTATGGACTAAGAAGTACATTTGGAATGCCTAATCCTTACGATGGAGGTTTTAATGATGGTCTGAATTATTCTAGAAACTTTGGAGCTTTAACCTCAACTTTAATTGAAGGGTGGAATGTTTATCAAAATGGAACAGACGATCAACAAGCAGACTGGATAGCTAAAAGTATAATTCCTTATAATAATTTAAGGACTCCGGGAGTTCCCCCTTGGTTTCCATCACAAGCAATAGGAAAAAATGTTTATCAACCAGCAGACAAAGGCGGTAGTGCTGTTGGTGAATTTGTAAGAGATAAAATACTTATGCCAATTGTAGATTAACTATGAGTATAGTAGAGTTTAAGATATGACAATAGCTAGTAATAAAAATACACCAAGAGTTGCTTATACTGCTTCAGCAAATCAGTTAACTTTCACTATACCCTTTGAATTTTTTGCAGTCACTGACATAAAGGTATATAACGGAACAACTCTTCTTACTTATGATGCTAATGCTGATGCTGTTACAGAATACAGTCTTACAGGTACAGCTTCAGATAGTGATGAGTCTTATGAATTTGGTGCTGGTGGCACAGTAACTATAGGAGCTACTGGTATTCTTAATGGGTCAATTATTACAATCATAAGAGATATTGTAATAGAAAGAGCCTCAGACTTTCCGTCATCTGGTTCGTTTGACATGAAATCTCTTAATACAGATTTAGATAAAGTCTATGCAAAACTTGCAGACTTAGACCAACACATAGATAGATCCGTCAAATTATTAGACACAGATTCAATTGCAGCAAACATGGCGTTACCAGCTAAAGCTACTAGAGCAAGCAAGGTAATGGCTTTTGCTAGTGATGGCACAATAGATGTAAGTAATAGCACAGCAAGTGTTGCAACGATTGCAGCGATTGCGTCAGATGTAACAGCAGTATCTAACATAGCTAGTGATGTAGCAGCGGTTCAAGACATTGCTGCGAATGTAACTTCAGTAGCGGGTATTGCAAGTAACGTAACAAGCGTTGCGGGTATTGCATCTAACGTTACAACAGTGGCTGGGATTGCATCAAACGTTACTTCGGTAGCTGGAATTGCATCTAATGTAACTACTGTAGCTGGCAATATAACTGGATTAAATAGTTTTGCAGATAGATATAGAGTGACTAGTGGAGATCCAGATTCATCTTTAAATGCTGGTGATTTAAACTTCAATACCTCATCTAATACCTTTAAGTATTACTCAGGTTCAGCATGGGCTTCAGTTGCAGCAACAGATTCAAATATAAAAGTTTCCTCAAACGACAGCAGTGCTGGTGGTTTGTTAGCTAAGCTAACGGCTACAGGAAGTACTGGTGTTACTCTCACCGAGACTAATGATGGTAGCAATGAGACACTAAACATTACTCTTGCTGGCATTCCTATTGCCAAATTGGCAGCTTCCGCTATTACCATTAATGGAAGTGCAGTTAGTCTGGGTGGAAGTGTGACAGTTGGTGAGACTAAACCTACAATATCAGGCATAAGCCCATCAATAGCACTAGCCTCAACAGCAACAACAATTGTGATCACAGGTTCAAACTTTGTAGTTACACCTAATGTAGAAATTATAAATACAAGTGGAGCTATTAGCTACCCATTAACAGTAGTAAGAAACAGCGCTACTCAATTAACGATTACAGTAAACCTATCAACTAAAGCATCTTACTTTTTAAGAATTGAAAATCCTGATGGACTAGCAGTGAGGTCAAGCTCGGCATTATTGGTAGTATCAAATGCTCCTACATTTAGTACAAATTCAGGTTCTCTGGGCGAAGCAGATAAAGCATCTGCAATGAGCTTTGATGTAGATGGTAGCAGTGATTCAACAGTAGCATTCTCTAAAACAGCTGGAGCTTTTCCATCCGGACTTAGTTTAAACACCTCAACAGGTGTAATATCTGGAACTGAGAATGGCTCACAAACTTCAACAACAGTGTATAACTTTACCTTAAGATTAACTGACAACGAGTCTCAGACCGTTGACAGGGCATTCTCTATCAGTGTTTCAGTAGGTATGGAAAACTCAGGACAATTTAACTAATGGCTAATTCAGTTTTAACTAAAGTATTTTCAAGCAATGGTAATAGAAGAACTATGGCTATTTCTTTTTGGCTAAAAAGAGCAAGTGTAGGAACTCAAACAACTATAATGGGTACTGGAAGTACAGGTAGTATAAATTCATTTATAAGATTTGAACCAAATGGGGCATTAAAAATATTTGATTACAATGGTCAAGCTGGGCAATGGATAGTACAAACGAGTCGATTACTTCTTGATTGTTCTTCTTGGTATCATCTTCACTTTATACTTGATTCAACACAATCGACAGCTGCTGACAGAGTACAAATATGGATTAATGGGGAAAGAATAACAGGTCTATCTAGTCCAACTTATCCTAACCAAAACACAGATTTTAACTGGAACAGTGCAGCTCAATCTTGGGGAATAGGTTGTCAAAGATATGGGGGTAGTAACTCACAATTTTTCGATGGACAACTAGCTCACATAAATTTTGTAGATGGGACTGCATCAGCTTGTACAGTGTTTGGAGAAACAGATTCTACTACTGGTGAATGGAAACCAATACTTAGCCCATCAGTTACTTATGGTGATGAAGGGTTTTTCTTAAAATTTGAAAACGCTGGAGCTTTAGGCACAGATTCATCAGGTAACTCTAATACTTTTACAGTCAGTGGAAATTTAAAACAATCTATATCAACTCCTAGTAATTTATTTAACACATTAAATGCAAACGAGGGTTACATAACTAACATTATAACTGCAATTAAATATGCTGGAACAGGGTGGGAAGATGCTAATACAGGAGCAGATGGTATAAAAGGAATAACTGGAACATTAGGTATGGCTAGTGGTAAATGGTATTACGAAATGAAATACACCTCACCAGCTATGTATAGTAATTTTGGTATAGGCAAAGCAAACACTTTAGCTTCATCTAAATTGATTCTAGATACTCAACGCGCTCCATGGTATCAGGGTAACGAAGGAGATGGATTTGGATTTAGAGTTGGCAGTACAACACCAGTAATTTTTAGAGGAGATAATATAGAAATTACTTGGCTTACCAATTCAAGTGATGCTAACTCAGCTATATCACCAGCGACCAATGGTCAGATATGTATGTGTGCCTTTGATTTAGATGCTGGTAAAATTTGGTGGGGAATTAATGGTACATGGAATACTGTTCCAGGCTCAACCACGACCACATCATCAGCTCAAATAGCTTCAGGTGCTAATGCTCATAAAACATGGACACCAACTGGTGCTTTTTATAGAACAGGTCACTCAGAATATAATAGATTTGGAAACGCAGCAGCACAAAAACTCAACTTTGGGGAAGGAAGATTTGGGGTAGATGCAGTAGCTAGTGGAAATGCAGACTCTGCTGGAGAGGGAGTCTTTGAATATGCTCCACCAACAAATTTCTTAGCAATATGTACTAAGAATATTAAGAACACAGGATAACGATATGGCATATACAACCATTGACAAACCATCAGCACATTGCTCACAAAAAACCTATGCTGGTAGTAATAGCACAACAACAATTAGTGGAATGGGTTTTAAACCTGATTTAATTATTACTAAGAATAGACCTGATTCTTCTAACTGGAATACAGTGGACAGCTCAAGAGGTAATACTAAAAATATTTATACTAATGATGTTTCAGGTGGTTCTCCAGTTGAAGATACAAATACAAGAATAGCTAGTTTTACATCAGATGGATATACTTTAACTGGTGGTGATGCTTTAACTAACACAGCATCTAAACAATTCCGTTCATGGAATTGGAAAGCAAATGGGGGGAGTAGAACTACCTTTACTGAAAATGGTAATAATCCAGGTGGTGGTCGCCAAGTTAATGTTGCTGGTGGCTTTGCAATCATAGATTATGTCGGCACTGGAGCTGTGGGTACAATTGCTCATGGACTTGGTGCAGCACCAGCTTACATATCAATTAAAAATAGAAGTGTCGCAGACCATTGGAGTTTATTTCATGGGAAGCAAGATGCGATTGGAGTAACAGACCCTCAAACAGATTATTATGGGTGGAGTAATGAAAGTGGTACACAAGATTCAGCAGCTTTCTGGAATGATACAGCTCCAACTTCATCAGTCTTTACAGTAGGTACAGACCATAGATGTAATGCAGATGGAGAAAATTATGTAGCTTATGTTTGGACTCCTATTCAAGGTTACAGCGACATTGGTTCATATACTGGAAACGGAAATGCTAATGGAAGTTTTATTTATACTGGTTTTAGACCAGCGATGACCATTACTAAAAAACAAAATGGAAACGAGCAATGGCTTATTCAAGATGCTGGTAGCACTATAATTACAAAAGCTGGTGCTCTTGGTATAGGTGGGAATCCTATCGCACAAAGATTATCATTAAAAGACCCAGTAGCAGAAGATGATAATAATTCACCAGTTGATTATTATTCAAATGGGTTTAAATGGAAAGCTGGTAATGCAAGAGAAAATGGAGCTGGTGTACCATTTATTTATATCGCCTTTGCTGAGATGCCACTGGTAGGAACTAACGGCGTAATAGCTTTGGCAACATGAAAGTAACTAACGGAACAATAGCTTTAAAAACATAGGAGAAACAAATGGGAGTTAAAGTAACAAACAACGGATTTGGAACCCTCGCATCTGGTATTAATACTTCTGTTACGACAGTAGCTCTTACTTCAGGACAGGGGGCTAAATTTCCTAGTACTAGTTCTAGTGACTATTTCTACGGAACTCTTATTGATAGCTCAAATAATCTTGAAGTAGTAAAAGTTACTGCTCGTTCAACTGATTCTATGACTGTTACACGGGCTCAAGACAATACATCAGCTAGAGCTTTTATAACAGGTGACAGATTTGAACTTAGACCTAACGCTAAGTTGTTTGAAGATATACAAACAGAAGCTAGGGATTTAAATGGGGCTGAGTTTATATTAGATGCTGATGCTGATACGACTATACATTCTAGTACGGATGACCAGATAGATATTAAAATAGGTAACGCAGATGACTTTAAGTTTACTGCAAACGTGTTCACAGCAGAAACTGGCTCAGGAATACTTCTAACAAAATCATCTGCTACTTCTAATGAAGCAACTAGTGCTGGTAACTTTACTGAAAATAATTACAACATATCTCACACTTTAACTTTAGATGGAACTTTAGCTAATGATGCTGTGCTAGCAGACTTTACTGTGACATCTAATAAATGTCTTGTTACGTCAGTAATTATAGCAACGTGTGGTCTTAAGTGTCATGTAGACATACACACAGTAACGGCAGGTTCTTTTAAAGTTAGTGTAACAAATAAATCAGGTGGAACTTTAGCCAATGATTCAACTATGGTATTAAACTATGCCATTTTATAAACAAACACCCCTGCTAATGTTTCCTAATGGAACTATAGCTAGAAGTAAAACAATGATAGAAGGTTGTATAATAGTAGAAGAACCTGAATTAGAAGAAATTACTGCGGTAACAATAGACCAAACGGAAGCTGTAAAGAATGGAAGTTAAATTAAAAGAAATGAAGGACAATAATGAATTAACTCTTGAGGTTGAACTTATTAAAAAAGATATCTACGACATTAAGAATAATCATCTAACTCATATTGAATCAGATTTAAGAGATGTAAAACGAGAAGTCTTTAAATTTAAGTACATAGCTTGGACAGCTATTGTTATTTTTATCCTAGCTACAGATAGATTTACAGACATAATTAAACTTTTATAAGGGATACTATAATGGCAGCAGGAACTAAACATTATCTTAAAACAGGTAAAGAATTTAAAGGCGTTGTTCATAAAATGCCTGGAGGTAAAATACATACGGGCAAGGCACATACTGCAAGTTCTAAACCTGTTGTGCATTTTAAAAATTTATCAGCAGCAGCAAAAAAGGTGGCTAAAGGATAATGGTTTTAAAAAAACATCAAAACCCTACAGGTGGACTCAATGCAGCAGGTAGAGCTCACTTTAATAAAAAGACTGGCTCTAAGCTTAAGCCTCCAGTAACAGGCAAAGCTCCTAAAGGTTCTAAAGCTGCAGGTAGACGAGCAAGTTTCTGTGCAAGAATGGGTGGAGTTAAAGGACCTATGAAAGATTCTAAAGGTAGACCAACGAGGAAAGCATTGGCTTTAAGAAAATGGAAATGCGGAAGAAAATCTTAAAAGGATTAGGCATCTTAGCGTTAATAATCTTAGCCTTGTGCTTAGAGAATGCCATAGCGGATGTTACTTCATCTGGTAGTACAACTAATACCCAATCAAACAATGCTGGTTCTAACACAGCAATTACAGGTGGATATGAATCTGCAACCACATATCAGAGTGGCTCATCTTCCAACAGTACAACAAGTAATGAGACAAACAATAGTAGCAATACTAAAACTGCTGTAAACAGCTCATCAGCTCCTGCTATGAGCTCATATGGCCAAGATTCGTGCGTTATCCCGTTGGCAGCTGGAGTTACAGTCATTGGATTTTCAGGTACATTTGGGAGCTACTATAAAGACCCTAACTGCGAAAGAAGAAAATCAGTATCAGTATTATCTAAACTAGGAATGAAAGTAGCCGCTATCTCACTTATGTGTCAAGACGTTGACGTGTGGCAAGCTATGATGAATGCCGGCACGCCATGCCCTATAGATGGATTGATTGGCGAGAAAGCTAAAGCAAGATGGATGGAGAAAAGAAAAGGAGAACTGAGGACTACTGGGGATAATAAAACCAGTATGACTTGGAATGAATAGGTTAATAATATTATTATTTCCGTTATCTTTGTTTGCTGATACTACTGGTAACTTATTACCTCAACAGTTTTTTAATAACAACCAAGGTCATGGTGGCTGGAATTGTAATGACCCCTCACACAATCATGGCAACAATACGGTTGCTGCTGTTCATGGAGATTTTATAGAGAACACTATTACACTAGGAGATACACTCAACCAATCAGAAATTAATGGTGGTTGGACATCTACACTGGGTGCTGATATATGGGGCTGGAACGCCTACGACCAACAAGTTAAGATGACTCAAACTATAACTGACGTAAGTGGCACAGTCACTACACAGATAAGAGATGTAGCTATCCCTGGTTGTAGCGGATATAACTGTAGTTCGTATGAAACTTATACAGACAGCTATACACAAGGTATTAACAGCCAATCAAGTTATAACATTAGAGTAAGGTTTGATTTTACTGAGTCATCCCAGTCTACTTCTCACAGAGCAGTAGACTTAAAAAATCCTACATTAGTAGTAGAGTATAGTGTCTTAGATGTAAGTCAGGTAGCTGAGTTGAAGACAATGAGTGAAACAGTGTATAATGTTGTGGAAGATATAGACTTCTATGAGTATATACCCGAAGAAGAATTTAACTTTGAAATAACAGAACAACCGATAATGGAAATGTCCATTATAGAAGAATTTTACTTTGAGCCACAGGCTATTGAAGAATTAAATTCAGGTGTTGTAAATGTATTTCAGGAGATAACATATGACAGTACAACGAACTTCGAAGAAGTCTCAACAGAAATCAAAGTTGAAGAAGTCTTCTTTGAAACAGGAGAAAGTTTTGACACTACCCAAGCAAACGGAATTATCCAAGAGTTCTTTAGCGAAGAAATCTACGAAACCCCTATTGAAATTAAGCAAGAAGAAGTCTACGAAGAACGGGAGACCAACATCCAAACCTCAGACGCTAGCGGAATCACTGAGCGAGAGCCTATACAACAAGAGACTAGCGGAAGAGAAAGTGAAGAAGTCAATGGAGTCGAGGATACTGGAACAGGAAATGGTAGTCCACCAAGAAAAGACGAAGGAAGAATTGTTGAACAGTCTGGAGAAAACAGCACCGTTGCAGAAAACTCTAATGATGAAAATTCTAACGAGACTGTATCTCCTGAAACAATTTCTGATAGTGATAGTACAGAAGATACAACTGTTGCTGAAGAAGTAGATGAGCCTGTCGGAGAAGGAGAAGCAGGAGGAAGTGAATCTGGAAATGAACGAACTGAGGTCGCTGATTCAGGAGAAGAAACCCTCGAAAGCAGAGATACAGAGGTGGAAGAAAGCGGGACTGAAGGAACTACTAGAGTCAGTAATCAAGCTATTACAGTAGAATCTATAGAGAGAAAGGTTAACGAAACCCTGACAAGGATAGACCAAAGACTGGTAGCCACTTCCCTCATTGTGGCACGGGCTATGGAAAGCCCCCTTTCTATGGACAATTACGGCAATACAAACGATAATATATTTAATAACCAACTAAATATAGATGGTGGAGAATATTATGACCAGAGACAATACATTGATGCTAGAAATATATATGCTGAGAATCAAATTGCATATAACGACCCTATGGCAAAGAGTCAAAAGATTCTTCAAGAATCTATAGACAATAGAATTAGGGCAGAAGAAAATTTAAAACGAATAAGAGGATATTGATATGGGAGTAAAAGAATGGCTTGGAATAGGCTCACTCATAATTACATTATTAGGATTTGCAATCTTACAGGGAAAGCTAATCGAAAGAATTAATGTATTAGAATCCCAACAATCAGTAGACATAAAACCTATTGTAGCAGACATAGCAATTAACAAAGCAGAAATAGCTGTTCTTAACAGTAAGGTTAACGAGATGAAGGCTAGGACAAGTAACCCTCTTGGAGGTGGTTTATGATACCAATGGAATTAGTAAGCATGGGTGCAAGTACCATATTAGGTGGAGTACTAGGCATCATGGCTCAGAAGGCTAAAGATAAAGCTGATGAACAAAAGAATTTAATGGCACGAGCTGGTTTTGTAGCTGAACAAGCAGACAAAGCAAGGGATGTTACGGATTCTTTTACTAAATCAACAAGAAGATACATTGCGTTAATGTGTGTGTTTGCAATTTTAGTATTACCTAAACTTGTATTTCTTATAGCTCCTGAAACTCCTATTTATGTAGGTTATACCGAAGCAGTCATGGAAGGATTTTGGATATTTTCATATTCAGTAGATGTAACAGAATGGAAGCCAATGACTGGATTAGTTATCACGCCCCTCGACACGCATGTAGTTAGCTCAATCATTGGTCTCTACTTTGGAGGTAGCCTAGTAAGGCGGTAATGGCTGCATTTAAAATAAATAAATTTAGAGGCTCATCTCCTAGAGTAGCTTCAGAGTTACTAAAGCCTGGTTTTGCACAAGAAGCTCTTAATCTGAAGTTGTCGTCAGGTGATTTAGTTCCTTATAGAGCTCCAGTTGTTATAGATAATACACAACGTACAGTAAATGTAAGTACGATATATGCTTTAAAAAATCCTGATACAAACGCTTTAGCATGGCTTAGTTGGACTACAGATGTTGATATTGTTACAGCCTCAGACTCGTCTGATAATGAGCAACGATTTTATTTTACAGGAGATGGAGTACCAAAAGTTTCTAATTATTCTTTATCCACAACAGGTTCTGAGCCACATCCATCGACAAGCGGGTATTATGAATTGGGATTACCATTACCTACAACTGTGTCTACAGCTACGGCTACATCTTTTTCTGTAGTTAGTTCAACTCATTACGAAAGAGATTCTGGCAATACAGCTACAGTATACGGAGGAACGCACAACTTACGTACAGGTAATGTAGTATCTATACGTGACTTTGCAAGCACAGATGAAGCTAAAGCTTTTAATACTACAAATGTAGAAATAACGGTTCTTAATGCTACAGATTTTCAATACTATAATCCAGGTGCTGCGGTGTCTAAAACATCTAATACAACTGGTAGGATTGACATGGCAGGTAGCACACAAGTTAGAACTTATATATATACATGGATTACACCATGGGGTGAAGAATCAGTACCTTCTTCAGTTTCAAACGAAGTCTACATAAAAGAAGGACAAACAGTTACTGTAGGGAATTTACCTAGTGCAAAACCTTCTGGAGATAATTTTGTACGAGGTGTAAGGTTATATCGTAGTATTACATCAGCAGCAGCTACTGATTATTTTTTATTAGATACTCTATGGTTTACTACTTCTACAGTAAGTTTTTCTAGGGCTAGCAATGTAGCTACCGTAATACTTGCTCTTCCACATAATATGATTGTGGGCAACAGGTTTAAAATAAAAAGCACCACTATAGACAGCGGAGGATTTAATGTTACGGGGGGCATTGTTGTTAGTGTTATTGATAAGTACTCATTTACCTATGCAGATTCTGGCAGCAACGTTAGTATCACAGGAGATACAGATGGTGTTCTATGCCACGATGTTGCTGAAGTTGTAGCAGATACAGCTAGATATTGGGGAGATAGTAACTACAATTTTACAGATGATTTTTCAATCTCAGGTCTTTCTACTGTTATAGCCTCTGAGTTTTATGACAAACCAAAGTCTACTATGAAAGGCATAACAAACTACCATAGAAATATGTTGGTAGGATTTTTTGATAATCAGTTATGTATATCATTCCCTAATAAACCACACGCATGGCCTGAAAAATTTAGGCTAACTTTAAACTCTAACATAGTTTCTATAGCTGTAAATGGTGGGTATATATTAGTTTTAACAGAATCGTATCCATATATTATATCGGGAAATAGTCCAGCATCTATGAGTGTAACTCGAATTGATGCTAATTACCCATGCCTATCAAAACAATCTGTAGTAAATGTTGGAATACAAGGTGTAATGTGGGCAACACATGGAGGCATGGCAGCATGGAAAGGAGGAGGAGGAATAGGTATCTCTACAGTTCTACTACATGACTGGGATACATGGGGGGATTATTTAGACCCCACTACTTTAATTGGGCATTATTATAATGATAAATATTTTGGCTCTCATGAATCAGGGTCATTTACTTTTGAAGTTGCTGAAGATGGTGGAACTTTTGTTTTAATTAACTATAAGTTTACCGCAGCTTACACTGACCCTATTTCAGGGACTATGTATTATACCTCAGATACTTCAGGGGATATTATAGAGTGGGATAATAAAACTCAGATACTGGCACCTATGGAATGGAAATCAAAAACTATTACTATTCCATCATATTCAAATATGGGAGCTGCTAGAGTTGTAGCTGACTACACTGTAACTAGTGCAGAAACTCTTATTAATACTAACTACAATAACTCTGTAGCTGTGTCTAATGCTAGTGTATGGACTGCGTCACAACAACTTGGTTGTTTAAATGGACCTACTGACTATGCAGTTTCTGGTATAAGACAAGAGAACAGCGGTACATTAAATGCATTCCCTATAAATGGAGATGGACAAACTAAAGATTTAGTAGAAGTTACAGGAACTTTACCTATAACATTTAAACTGTTTGCTGATAAAGTTCTTATATTCCAAGGTACTGTATCGTCTAGTAATATATTTAGATTACCATCTGGGTATAGGTCTGATACATTTGAAGTAGCTGTATCAGGTTCAGCAAGAGTTAGAGCCATACACATTGGGGAAACGCCAATAGGATTAAAAGCTATATGAGTAACAGATTTATATCCGTACCAGCCGTACCTACTAATACTAACTTAAGCCAGCAAATAACTGTGCTAATAGAAAACATAAAAGAAAATGTTGAGTTGCTTACAGGTCTTAGAGATGAAGCAGATGCTATTAGTAAATCAATTACACAAGGACAAGTAACACTTTTAAATATGCCTATTCAAAATATGCGGCAAGTAGCTGCTAAAGGAGTAGGATTTACAATAAGTGGGGAAAAAGTTGCTAGCCTTGATGACTATGGTAAACTAATCGTAGATGTACAAACACTAGCTAATGATGTTAAAGTTACTAGAGATGTGTTAAATATTTTAATAAGGCAATTAAAGGGGTCAGCGTAATGGATAAAGATATAAATGTAAAGTTGGGTGCTGTAGGTACAAATGCCGATACATCTTTAGACTTACCACCACAAATTGAAGCCCTACTAAATATGGGTGGACCACAACAACCTATGACTAATTCAGTTCCATCTTATGAAGTAGGTGGCATGGTGCAACCTGCTGGTGTTCAACCTATGGGTGCTCAACCTATGGGTGCTCAATCTGGGCCTATGAATGGACAGATGATGGAGATGCAAATAAATCAAATGGCAGCACAAAACCCTGAAGTTGTAGCAAGAATTAGAGCGGCTATTGAAGCTGGACTACAAGCAGGTGAGTTAAGTATGGAAGAGCTAAACATGGCTATAGAACTTGCTAAGACAGTTTTACAAAATCCCGAGATGTACCCACAGGTTAGACAATTTGCTATACAAAAAGGACTAGCTGGAGAAGGAGATTTATCAGTAGAGTATGATGAGGGTATAGTAGTTGCTTTGCTTATGGCAGCCAAATCAATGGCAACCGATATAGAATTTGAAGGTCAACAGTCAGCACAAGAAGTACAAGAAATGCAAGCAGGGGGGGTTTTAGAAGGACCGTCTCATGATGACGGAGGCATACCAGTTAAAGTAGCTGGAAGTGGAAGAGCTGAAATGGAAGGCGGAGAATACGTCATACCTAAAAGTGTTGTTATGGCTAAAGGAACAGATTTTTTTGATAAGATGTTAGCTAGCTATGAGGATAAACCAGATGCTTCATGAAATAAAAAATACAACTAACTCGACATACACACCACAACTTCTCTCCACGAAAGAACTTATAGATAAATACTGGGGTCAATGCATTCCACTATTAGAAAAATGTATCGACAGACAGATGCATGGTGAGATGGAAGTAGAAGATATATACACTCGTGCCTTAAAAGGAGAGATGTATATAATCGCAGTTAAAAATGATACACCAGAAATACCTGATGTAAAGTTAGTTCTAGTATTAGAACTTATATACTACCCAAGGTTTACAGCTATGAATGTTGTAGCATTAGGTGGAAAAGATTTAAAGAATATGATAAAAATGTTTTGGCAACACGTTTGTGGGTGGGCTCGTATATGCGGAGTAACTAAAATGGAATGCTCAGTACCTCCTGCTATGGAAAGAATTTTAACCGATGTAGGATTTAAACCAACCTATACTCAAATGCGACAAGACTTAACGGAGGTCTAGATGGATACTGTAAGAATAAACCCATTAATAGTTTCGGTAAGTCCTACTGACCATACTTTAATATCACCAATTCAACCTACAATGCATAAAGGCGGACTAGGAAAACTACTATCTATAGCCGCTGCCGTAGCAATACCTTTTGCAGCCCCAGCTATTGCAGGTTCAATAGCAGCTTCGGGATATTTATCTGCTACTATGACAACTTTTATGACCACAGTAGGTGGTAAAATGATGGTAGGTGCAGCACTAGGAGCAGTTAGTGCAGCAGTACAGGGTCAAAATGTATTAAAAGGAGCACTCATGGGTGGAGCAACCACAGGAATTGCTTCTTACACAGGAGCAAATGATTTCTCAGGAAAAGAAGGACTAGGAGCAGCAGAAGGTGCGGCAGGATTACAAGGTCCAAATACATACACAGGTGGATTTGGTAGTGCTACTGCTGGAATAGGAGCAGAACAAGGAACAATGTTAGCAGAACAGACAGCTGCTTTTGGAAGCAACCTTGCAGCAACCCCATTATCACTTACACAGTTAGCTAAACAAACAGGTAGTGCGGTAGCAAGTAAACTAAAAAACACTGATGCTCTTGCTAATATTACTATGCAAGCAGTTGGTAATTTACTGGGAGAAGCAGCAGTTCCTGAAGGCTCACTAGCTCTACTATCACCAGAAGAACAAGCATTAGTTGAAGAGCGTACAGCGGAATTAAAAATTTTAAGGGATAGAGACAACGAAGCATATCTTACACAAATTGATTTATCAAAAAAATATATGGTTCAAGCAGGACAAATTGACCCTACTTACTTTGCTAATCAAGAAGCAAATAAATCTAAAGTTGAGTCTGGTCGGACTATAAATAAAATAAAAGAACAAGCAGCCCTTAGTGATAAAACTTTTACAGATAACGAAGCAAACAGATTTGGTCTAGATGCAGCTAGATTATCCGCTTCAAAATATGATGAAGGATTTACAACTGGGTTGAACACTAAAAATGCTTATATGAATCAAGCTATGTCTACAATGCCTAAAAGTGCTCCAACTAATTACAGTAAAGGTTTAGCAGGATTACAAGATGTATATAAAGGCCAAAGAGAAGAAGCTAATGAGGAAAGAGACAGCTATCAAACGTTGTTCGCTGGTATGAATACTACAGAAGGCAACACTAATGAAGAGGCAGCAAAAAAAGCTAAATTGTATGACTTAGAACAACAGACTAATAAAGTAAAAGCAACAATTACTACATAGGATAAATTATGGCAATATTAAAACCTTCTGAATATATGCAAGCTGTAAAAGACGCTAGTGGGCTAAGAGATTTACAGCGTACTAACCAAGCAAGAAGTGATTTCCAAGAGTTTACTCCAGACATAAAAAGAAAATCTGCAGGTTTAAAACTAGGAGCTCAACCTGAAACACGTTCTATGATTAGAAAGAATGTTGACGGTAGTTACGGCACAGACACAGGACTTGATGAGCTTAATAAAACAGGAAAAATTACAGGGAATAAAGTTGGTTTAATAGACCCGAATAAAGCTCCGCCTCCAAGTGAAGCTGCTATGAAAATTAATTATAATCAATACCAAAATACAGTTGACGATAGATTTAAAAACGCAAGTGTTACTGGTCTTACACCTAATATATTTGGTTCATCATTCGGAAGAGCTATAGATTCATTAGCTGGGGACAAAGATTATTTACTTAATGCAGATGGTGAGCCGATAAGTGGGACTGGAGCCATAGGTCGTGCTATTTTTGGTAGTACGGGTGTAAATGAAATTGACGAATACCAAACAAAAAAAGCTATAGCTGCAAAAATAAATCCTGGAGGTTTTGTAGAAGGTATAAAAGATGTTGATACCTATTTAGAATATGGACAACCTAATATGAAACCTGGTCCTGCAGCAGATGAATTACAATCTAGAATAAATAAAAAGAGAATGGACAGGCTTTCTACAACATTAGATTTTACTAAAGATGAGCGAAAAGAATTAGATAGAGTTAGTAAACTTACAGACCCAACCGAAAAAGATGAAGCTAGAATAACAATAGCTAAAAAAATAGATGTAAGAAGGCAAAGAGAAATATTAAATAAAATTAAAGATATGCCTGAAGGCCCAGTCAAAAGAGCTAATCTTGAAGAATTTAAAAGTAACTTGCGAGCATCTATTATTGAAGATGAAATAGTATATAGAGCAAAAGGAGATGGTAGTTTTGAAACTGTAGGAGTTCCTAAAATATTAGCAGAAATACAAGGTATACAAAATACTACTGACCCAAGTGAGATAACTAGTACTTTTCAAAATGTTACCCTTAACTCTGCTAATGATACTGTAAGAATGTCTATACAAAAAAGAGATGAGATTGTAAGACAAGCTAACATAGCTAAGTCTAGAGGTAATGAAAAAGAATTTATCCAACTTAAAAATCAATTGTTTGCACTCGATAACGGTATAGTTCTAGCACAAGGTATGCAAGGATTAAATGATATAGACGTAGGTGATACAAGAAGATTAAGTGCTGCTCTGTCAAATTCTTTAGGACGTAACGTACAAATTACACCAAGAGATGATGATTTTTTTGATGTTGTAGGTTTAGACGACCAGCCACGAAAAATGTCTGCTGCTGATATAAAGCGTAAAGGACGACTTATATTTGACCAAGCATATAAGAAACAAATGAATGATATAGCTATGGAGACAGCAAAACTAGAACTTAAAAACAAATTAGAAATCAGGAAAGAAGCATTTAAATC
>Ga0209091_10000681_pt1 | contig 31706 bp, 32 predicted proteins | sample ArcticOcean_MG_C_6_FD_187438 | JGI IMG/M metagenome (GOLD analysis project Ga0209091, IMG submission 187438) | Marine microbial communities from western Arctic Ocean - ArcticOcean_MG_CB8_128 (SPAdes) (version 2) | ecosystem: Environmental > Aquatic > Marine > Oceanic | place: Arctic Ocean...
TTCATCTTATTTTATCTTTTCGAATTCACTAGTTCGTCGTTCCTCCTCGATTCTCCTCGGTTCTTGACAAAAAGTAACAGCCAAGCGAAGCGAACACTTGAATACCGTTGAAGAATTAATACTCCATGAAAAAAAGTCAAGCCTGGGACCTCAAAAACTACCAGCTATCCATTCTAATTGCTAAAGAACAGAACAACCTAGATAATGGTTAACTGTTCTTTGTCTTCGTTCCTCAGACTCTCAATTCTTATAGAGCTGGTCCCATTTTTTTCGCTGATGGCGTCCCCCCATGATCTGAATTTTGGTGCTGACACGTATGATTTCTGATCTAAGAAGGACTTAATATTTCTAAAATCAGAGTATTCCTTGGCAATCATGGGTATGTAAAAAACACTTTAGACTAAAGTGGGACTTAAGTCATTATTGATGGTGATTCACGTTTTTAGAATTGAGTATCAATCATCCTTAAGTTGGCAGAATATAAGTGTATAGCTGGCGAAGGGGAGGTGTGATTGATTCACATTTTGGGGTATACTTTAAAAATTGTGAGGAATTGAATGGAAGTCTATTACAGATGATGATAAACTTAAATGAGGCATCTGATAAACGAAACCTTTCCTCCTACCTCAGATAAGATGATTAACCTGCAGTGACTCGAGCACAAAAAAGGGTGACACAGATAGCCACCCTTTTTAGTTCATATTTCTAAAAAAATTAATCTAGTCTTTCAAGCAACGAGCCGATAGCCCTACGACTTTATTGACTGCATCAACATCAATTTTATCAAAGTTGTAAGTTACGAAATAACCTACCCCCTCGATACCGCTATGTTCTGTATTTGTCCACCATACTCCCAGTTCTCCTTCCGAGTCAAATTGGCCCGCCTCAGAACCTCTACTTCCTGCTGGAACGGCACTGAATCCATAATTATCGGAACCATTACCATCCTTATTATCACTTGAATTATATGCCCATCCAGTAGTTGTTTTCAATGCGTCCCCCTCCCCATTAGTATGCCCATTGGCTGTTAAATATTTATGTAGTTGGTCCCATTCAGACTCACTGGGAACGTGCCAACCTATGGGACAAACATTTTTGGAATCTACTACGGTAAAGTAATTGTATAAAGCCCCGTATTTATGCTTATTGGAAACATCATTCTTGTACCATGCATATCCTGCCGAACTTGCTGTTCTCCAACTTGCTGTATCCGTTATATTTTCTATACTAGCTCCATCAGAGAATTTTGTAGTCTTAAGATTCTCCGCCATCCAAGTTTGCGAGCCTATTTTTACAGTCTTGTAGGTGTTACCATCAGCATCGATTACCGTTTCAGGAGTTCCAGTGCTACCTGTGTTTGCAGTATCAGTGGTTCCTCCAGTGTTATTTGAAGCAGTATCAGTTGTAGTTGTGTTATACTTACAACTTCCATCATCTTCTTCCGCAGTGCTGGAGTAGTTGGTCGCTGTAGCGTCTGCACAACCTTTTTCTTTGTTACATGCGACAATAATCATCGAGACACAAAGTAGAAATAAAAGTACTTTTTTCATTTTAATAAAATTTTTGTTCGATTAAAGATAAATATTTCAGTAAGTTAAGCAAGAAACTAAATCTATATTTTCTGCATATAAGTCTGTTGTACAAGTGACAATAAGTTCTATAATTCAATCATCCCCGCACGAGAAACGGACTCATATATTTAATGCTTTTTCAATTAACAACATCACGTCATGGGGGACGCCATGATCGAAAAAACTGGCGCCAGCTCCTTGATAAATTTGAGTTTGAGGAACGAGGACAAAAACAGTTCAACAGTGTCTACTTTGTTCTGTTTTTAAAATTTAGAAAGGTAAGCTGGTAGTTTTTGAGGTGCCAGGCTTGACTTTTTTTCATGGAGTATTAATTCTTCAACGATACTCAAGTGTTCGCTTCGCTTGGCTGTTACTTTTTTGTCAAGAACCGAGGAGAATCGAGGAGGAACGACGAACGAGTGAATTCGAAAAGATAAAATAAGATGAACAAACGACGAACAAGTGAATTCCATAATAATAGACAATAATGAACAAAAAGTAGGGGTCAACTCCTGACTCAGAGGAGTCCATGCAGCCGAGAGAAGCGAACAACTGAATTCTAGAAATATAGAAGATGAAGAGTGGAAAATTGCAAAAGATAAAAAACTTACGCTACAAGCTTAAAATTCCCTAACAAATCATCCCAGTTCCAGATGAAACTATCAGTAATCTCAGAAATAGCTTTTATAATAGTAGGATTGGGCTGGTTAATGTTTTGAAAATGGTCATCTTGACACTTATTCAAACCATACTTCTGAAAAATTGCCAATGCCATGATTCTTCCTAAATCGTCACTTTGAGAACGATCAAGACCTGCTACATAATCCTCATAAAGGTTAATGTGACTAAGCACTTTATCGTGCGACTGATCTTCCAGACTTTCAATGAATTCATCAATCACCAAAATACGCATCCTGTTGTGCTGATCCGTATCAAAATGATCTTTTAAATGATACAAATTGGCACTAAAAACAATGTATAAAAACCATTCCAACTGATTATCCTCAATTTCTGGAGAACATTTTAATTCAGGAACGTCGTTTAAATAATCTTTTAAAATTGGGAAACTTTCCATCGCTAAACCGTTGATAGTACTAACAAATACCTTAGCGACGTATTCTTCTTTTAGCCTCTTTTTTCCAAATAATGAAAATACACTCATGGGTAAACAAGTTTACGTTTGACCAAAGATATCAGCGAGAGGGCAACAAAGAAGACTTATAAAAAATACTTATTAACCCTTAGACGTTGATTACAGTGCTGTACGTGAACTTAATTCGACACTTTTAACTCTTCGCCAACCACTAAAAAGTGATTTCTTCGGATGCCGTTGAGATCACAAATATCTTGAACACGAACGCCATATTCACTGGCAATTTTGTACATGTAATCACCTCGACGAACTTTGTGATAAGCCCCACCTGGCTGGTAACCTATGAACCCATGCTTGGTTCTTTTAAGCATTAAAGTATCTCCTTTTAACTGGTGATTTTCAAAATCAATGAATGATTCAGGGTTGATTGGCTTCCCTTTAAAGCGAGTTTCCAGGTGTAAATGACTTCCTCTTGAAGCGCCACTTTGCCCTCCTTTTCCAAGCACTGTTCCCGGATCAACCATCTCACCTTCTTTGACCATGAACTTACTGAGGTGAGCGTAAATAGTTTCCAATCCATTAAAGTGCCTCACAATTACCACTCGCCCATATCCACCTTGCCATCTTGCTAACCTAACTTTTCCTTGAAAAGCAGACCGAACGGTATCTCCAACCAGTAATCCAATGTCAATCCCGTTGTGCATTTTTCCATTTCTCCAACCAAACCTTGAAGTTACTCTTCCTTTAAATGGAGCTTTATAACCGCAATTGGTGTTGTTATTTGTTAAGTATAAAAATAAAACGCTGTCCTCCTTACTTAACTTGTCTTTATACGGGTGTGATTGCGTATTGTTCCAAGAATGATAAAACTCATCTGCTGGATAAGGGCTAGCAGACTCAATTTCATGAGATAAATAATACTTTTTCACCCTGTCGTTAACCAGTGCTAAATACACTGAATTAGATGGTTTTTCAAGAAGACTATCAATAAGTAATACCAGGGCATCTTCATCTAAGGAAGCTATCTTGACTTTAAAATCTAAGTAGGTAGCTGGATCTAATTTTTGATTTTCAAAACTAGAACTCTCCAGGAACTTGCCACTAAATAGCGTCCCAACAAAGGCCAATAACAGGCCTCCAAACAACAATTTCTTTCGTAACTTCAAATCGCAATTTCTGTTTTTTGCAACCAACTACTACTTAATGATCAGTTAGTTACATGTTTTTTAATAGTTAAGGGACACGAAGATAACTCATAAATGTATACAAGTCAAATCCAAAGTTTTAAATTAAAGTCTACTTACTATTGCAGCAACAAGTAGGAGTAGGATTAGGAGCTCTTTAACAGCTTTCTTTGAGAAGGTATTTAAGAAAACCTTGAACAGAACCATCAAAGGTAAATTGATGTATAATAATAATTGAAGCCAAGTCAGCTCATTCGCAAACAGCAGCATGCCACTTAGCAAGAACAAACTTAGCCACAGCCATACTTTGTAAAACACCCTAAATTTGATGTTTAATTGAGCTGATACTCTGATGAAGTAATTAATGGTTGCAAGGAAAACCAATCCCAAAACACCACAAGCAAGTTGTGTTTTTAGGCCATCAATCAAAAAGTGTTTTGGCCTAAAATCTAACAGTACTAAACTACCCAACAAACTTTCGTAATCCATGAAAAATAACCAACACCATTTTAATGCGATTACAAACAAACTCCCTAACACCAAAGCAGTAAACCCTCTCCACTTGTTCACCTTGACATTAACGAGCGCAACAATTGTAAAGGGTAAGGCAACAATTAAAAGGGGATTGATCAACATTAACAATCCCACAATTACTCCCATTTCAAATTCTGCAACGATATTCTCTGTTTGGTTGAAACCTTGCTGAATTTTACTAATTAAGGCCAATAGTAGGAAAAAACCGATCACAAACTGAAACGAAACTGAGCTGTAACCAAGCCCACTTAAAAGGACAGCAGAAAGAAACATCACTGAATAATCATTGTTCCCAACTAGTTTTGTTGATCTTAATATGTGATTAAAATAAAACGAAGACAACCCAATGAAAACATTCAACAAGAATACCTCAACAGGCGCATACCAAAATATTCCTGTTGTGAAATCACCTATATACAGCTCCAATAAAAACGAAGAAACCAACCACAAGGCTGTCATCCCAGTGGTAAATATTGCTTCTCGTTTAAATATTAGGTTGTAAATCACGAGTTATGAGTTTGGTTTTTTGGGCATATTGACTTTGCAGTTACTTTTTGATGACACAATAGATCGCGGTAGTGTAAAAATCACACAGATGTGGCACTCTCAATAACTTTGGCAAAACTCTTCCTTTAAGTCCAAATTTAGTTTCGTAATTGGGATTGACCAAATAATAAGTCTCTTTTAAAACCTTGAACTTTTCCTTTCGCACCAGTCGTCGAAACCGGCTGATGCTGATCCCGGTATCTTTAATTTCCACCAAACTTTCGATGGTTTGCTCATCCTCCCCTAACAATTTCAGCATACCTTTAAACAATCCGTAGGGTAAAATGTGATAAAACGGGAACACTGATAAAAACTTGTTCTGACAAATCTGCTGGTGTCCTCCAAAAGGCATCCTCCATGGTGGAAACCCAAAAAAGATGACTCCATCGTCGGACAAGAACTGCTTAATTATTTTAAAGAATTGCTCTTGATTGGGGATGTGTTCAATTACATCACGTAAAAAAATCAAATCAAATTTTCCAATTTCTTCAGGTGACACCTTGTAAATATCTTTAGCAATAACTTGCCACTTTTCGTACTTAGCTTCCTCTAAGTACTCTTTTGCTTTTTCAATTTGAGTCACGCTAATATCTACACCAACTACTTCACAGCCCATGTCTAAAAACGGACTCAAGTTTCCTCCTTCACCGCAACCTACTTCTAAAACTCTTGAATTACTATCAATCGTCTTAACTGAATTAACATAAGGCACAACATACTTCAGCGTGGTTTCACCCTGCTCTTTAAAATACAACGCCCTGTCTTTATGTCTTTCTTGCATTTGTATAATTAGTAAAGAAGTAATTTATTACTTTTATACTTAACCTAAACAGCTTTTCGGTTTGTTTTCCGATGGTTATTTTTTTGTTTATCGAGACTGAAAATTTCAAGCATAGCACAGCTACGGTTGTTTTTTCAAACGAAGATACACGAAAAAAGAACGAGTCAAACAAACCGAAAAGCTGTTTAATTTAAGTAATATGACTCGAAAATAAGAATAATAATGGGAAGAGCATTTGAATTTAGGAAAGCAAGAAAAATGAAAAGGTGGTCAGCAATGGCCAAAACTTTTACACGTATCGGAAAGGAAATTGTAATGGCTGTTAAAGCTGGTGGTCCTGATCCAGATGCTAATGCAAGATTAAGAGCAGTTATGCAAAACGCGAAGGCAGCTAACATGCCTAAGGACAACGTTTTGCGAGCTATTAAAAACGCTTCAGACAAAGACACATCAGATTATAAAGAAATACTTTACGAAGGATACGGACCACATGGTATTGCTATCCTGGTTGAGTCTGCAACTAATAATAACATTAGAACTGTTGCTAACCTCCGAAGCGATTTTAAAAAGTGTGGAGGTGAATTAGGTCAGTCAAATTCGGTTATTTTCTTGTTTGATCATACTTGTAACTTTAAAATTGACAAAGCTGAGCATGATCCCGAAGAATTAGAATTGGAGTTCATTGATTACGGTGCAGACGAGATTTTTGTTGAAGATGAATTCATTATGATTTACAGCTCTTTTGAAAACTTTGGCTCCATTCAAGGGGCATTGGAGGAAAAAGGAATTGAAATTATCACCTCTGGTTTTGAGCGATTACCAACTACTACTAAAACAGTTAGTGAAGAGCAAGAGGAAGACATGAATAAGCTCCTTGAAAGATTGGAAGAGGATGATGATGTACTCAATGTATACCACCAAATGATATAAATTAGTTTGTGTACGGCTACATTTATGGTGAATTTTCACTTGAAATTAGGCCTATCATTAGCAATCCCATCGTTACAATATAATTAGCACTGAACAAGTCTCGATTAGTCGAATATCATTAGTTTTTCCGTATAATTGCAACAGATTTTTGAGGAAAAAGATAGAAAAGACAGCATGAAAAATTACATTAAAGATTTTACCAAACAGTTAGTTGAAGCATTAGAAATTGGAGCGAACGCAACCCTAAAACCTGCAGCCGACCCAATTAATAATGTGGTAATATTTGGAATTGGAGGGTCAGGAATTGGAGGAAGAATCGTCACAAACCTTACCCGTTTAGAGGCTATTGTGCCTGTAGCAACCTGCAACGAATATGACATCCCTACATATATTAATGAGAACACTTTAGTACTTGTTTCATCGTACTCAGGAAATACTGAAGAAGTACTTTCTATGGTTAAACAAGCGCAAACAGCCAACGCGCAAATTGCTTGCATTACCTCTGGGGGAGAACTGCTTGATTTAGCAATCGAAAACGGATACAACTACATTAAAATACCAGGGGGAAATCCTCCAAGAGCTTGTTTAGGTTACTCTTTCACTGAATTGTTAACTTATTTTTGTCACTACAAATTAATTGACAAAAAAGCTTTAAATGACTTACAAAGCGCAATTGACTTATTGGTTAAAGATGCTGCTGAGATTGAAGATAAAGCAGCAGATTTTGCAAAAAGTTTGTCTGGTAAAATTCCAGTTATATACTCCTCTGGAGTATATGAACCAATCGCATCTAGGTTCTGTCAGCAATTGAACGAGAATTCAAAAATGCTTTGTTGGTACAACAAATTTCCTGCTTTGAATCACAATGAAATTGTGGGATGGACGGAAAAAAATGACAAACTAGCTGTTGTCTTTTTTAATTGTGATGAAGATTATTACAGAACTAAAGCCAGACAAGCTTTTACAAAAAAGGTAGTTTCTGAGTATGCTGGTTCTGTTTCTGAAATAATTGTAAAAGGTAACAATGCTATTGAGCGTAGTTTATATTTAGTGCACATCACCGATTGGATATCAGTTAAGATTGCTGAAATTGACAACACTGACCCAATTGAGATCCGTGTTATTGATGCTTTGAAAAACGAATTGGCTACGCTAAATTAATTCACCTCTATTTAAAACATACCCATGTCAAAACAAGTTTATTATAAGGACTTGGGGCTGATTGATTACCAAGAGTGTTGGGATCATCAGGAAAGTATTTTTAAGAAAACCGTAGCGACAAAACTTGCCAACCGGAAAGAGGACAAAGACGACCCTACTTTTAATCATTTGATATTTTGTGAGCATCCCCACGTATATACTTTGGGAAAAAGCGGAGACCAATCACACTTACTCATTGACGAAAAAACGCTCGCTGAAAGAGGTGCAAAATATTATAAAATAAACAGAGGTGGCGATATTACTTATCATGGCCCAGGTCAATTGGTGGTGTACCCGATCTTAGATTTAGATCATTTTTTTACTGACATACATAAGTACCTCAGGTTTTTAGAGGAGGCTGTTATTTTAACCTTGGCCGAATTCAACCTCAAAGGTGGTAGAATTCAAGGATTAACAGGTGTCTGGATCAATTTCGACAATGATTTACCAGCAAAAAAAATATGTGCTTTTGGAGTAAAATGCTCTAGGTGGGTTACAATGCATGGACTAGCACTGAACATTTCCCCAAATTTATCGTACTTTAATAACATAGTCCCTTGTGGGATTTCTGATAAAGCCGTTACATCAATGAAGGAAGAACTCCTTTGTGATCGAGATGAGCCTCTTAGAAATGAGGTGGTAAGTATGGAAGATGTAAAATCTGTCTTGCTTCAGAAACTGACGGACTTGTTTAAATTTGAAATTATTCAAGAATGAAGGCTCTAAAAAGAACAGTTACAGTATTGTCCAGCATTGTTTTACTACTTGCTATTACAGGAAATAACCACATCTACCTCGGGCTATATGACACTTACCTTCAGGGCAGAACAAAACCAGCCGTTGATGATCCAAATTTATTTCCCACTAGAACCATTGTTTCTAACACACCTCATGCTTGGCCTAAAAGCAATAACTATAACCTGGGAAATTTAAGTGAACTAGCGAATACGACCAACCAGGAAATTCAAACCCTAGGACTTTTGGTCATTAAAAAAGACTCTTTGGTTTTTGAGAAATACATGAACGGACACAGTCAGGAGTCCTTGTCCAACTCATTTTCCATGGCCAAAACCTTTTTAAGTGTACTAGCTGGTTGTGCTATCAAGGATGGAAAAATTAAACTAACCGATAGAGTAAACACTTTTTTACCAGAGTACGTTCAAGATAAAGACAGCGCCTTACAAGTGGTCCATTTACTGAACATGACCTCGGGGATGAATTTTGATGAAAACTACGCTAATCCTTTTGGATTCATGGCCAAAGCCTATTACGGCAATGACATTAAATCATTACTTCATGGGTATCAATTAACTTATGAGCCAGGCACAAGATGGGAATATTTAGGCGGAAACAACTTGTTACTTTCTTTGCTTTTAGAAAAAGCTGTTGGGATGGATGTGTCAACCTATGGAAGTAAAAAAGTATGGGAACCTCTTGGAATGGAATGCAATGCGAAGTGGATACTCGACCACGAAGATGGGAATGAAAAAACTTTTAGTGGACTCTACGCTTCAGCTAGGGACTTTGCTAAAATAGGTCAGTTGTACATGAAGTATGGGAGATGGAACAGCCAACAAATAGTTGACTTGTCTTACGTTCAATTATCTACATCCAGTGTAAATGTTAAAGATAAGCATGGTGATAACACTTATAATTACGGCTACGGTTGGTGGTTAGTCCAACACAAAGGTCTTGATGTTTTTTACATGCAAGGTATCCTTGGTCAGTACGTACTATGTATTCCTGAATTAGATGTTGTAATTGTTAGAGTGGGGAAAAGTAGACTGCCAAAAAGTAACGGAAAAAACCCTGACGACTTGTTCATTTGGCTTGACGAGGGACTAAGGTTGGCTGCAGAAAACTAAATTTTAAATGAAAAAAGACATTGTAGTACCTGAAGTAAAGGATGTTCATGTTGCAGTAGTGCGAGAGAAGAACGACGAAGGAGAACTAATATGGAATGTATACTTGATCAACAAGCAAGATGAAGTATTGGAAAATGTATTGGTTTCTTCTTCGGGATATAAAACAGATTCTCAAGGAAATAAACAAAACAGCTCTACACTTCGCCATTTTCTAAAAGACGTTCCGGCAAAATCAGCTAAAAAAATTGAACCAATCATTGAGGACGTTTTTGGGCTGAACAACGAATACTTTATTACCTATTTTTCCTCCGCTGGCATGGCTGAAAAACAGTTCGTTTTTGTCCCCGATAGTATTCTAGAGAAAAACTTCATTGATGTACCTTTTGTGGGCAGCAAGGGAGTAATGATTTGATTAATTAGAATTAAACAACACATAGATGAAAGTCAAATTATTATATGCATTGCTGGCACTAGGGCTAGCAGTAACGGCGCAAGAAAGTAAGTTCAGTTATGGAATCAATGTATTCCCTAACTATTCAATAGGTGTTCCTGTAACTAGCACAACTGCTCCAAACATGGCTACATCAATAGCTCTTAATTCGTACGAAAAGTTTTCTCTTTCCTCCTCAGTATTTTTTGAATACTCAGCTACTGAAAAAATTCATATATCAGTTGGATTGGGGTATTTTAACAACGGAATTTTTCAAAAATGGGACAACCTACTTTTTGAATATCCTGATGCAACTACACCGGAATCCTATCAAATTCTTTATAATCATCACAGCATTGAACTACCCATTCAAATTAAAAAATACTTTGGAAAATACTTTTACGGAACTACGGGGATAAGCCCTACTTACACGTTTTCGAACACTTTCTCAACCAAAAATGTTCTGGCTGACGAGTCGCTAGCAACTACTGAAAAAGTTAAAGACACAAGCGCTCCGTACAGAACCATTAACTTGTATGCCAACTTGGGTTTTGGAGTCGATTATATCTCAAACGATAAAATAGCTCTGTACATCCAACCCTATGCGCAATATGGATTTTTAGGCATTGCGAAAGATGTTCCTATGAATTACATCATGTTTTCCTTCGGACTTTCAACCGGTATACGTTTTAACAAGTAATTGATGACTCCAACATTACTTTCCTCCCCCCTTCAAGGTTTTACGGACTACAGGTTCAGAAACAGTTTTGTCAAATATTTTGATGGGATTGATTGGTTTTACTCACCTTACATACGATTAAATGGAAAGTTCGACGTAAAAAACGCTTATAGACGAGATATATTACCAGAAAACAACGATGAACTTACCGTAATACCCCAAATTATAACGAATAGCGCAGAAGAATTCCTGTTTGTTAGTGATTACGTTCAAAAACTAGGGTATTCTGAATTAAATTGGAACCTGGGTTGCCCCTATCCAATGGTTACAAAAAGATGCATGGGTTCTGGATTAATAAGTGATTCGGCAAGGATTGATGAAGTACTTAAAAGAGTACATGGTGAGTCAGACATAACTGTGTCCATGAAAATGAGAATGGGCTATGATAATGCTCAGGAGATATTGGACGTTTTTCCGATTTTGGATAAATACCCCATAAAAAACGTAGCAATACATGCAAGAATTGGAAAACAACTGTACAAAGGTGGGGTTGATTTGGAAGCCTTTGAAACCTGCTTAGCTCACACCAAACACAAAGTTTATTACAATGGTGACATCACTACTGTAACAGCATTTAGAGAAATGCAATCAAAGTTTCCAAGCATTGATCATTGGATGATTGGACGTGGACTTATAGCTGACCCATTTTTACCTGGAATGATAAAAGCAAATACTACAGAATATCCCGATAACAGAAAGGAAATATTTAGTAAATTTCACGATACCTTGTTTGAAGAATACGCTTCAGCCTTATCTGGTAAAAGCCATGTGCTTATAAAAATGCTTCACTACTGGGAGTACTTTTCAGAGGTTTTTCCTGAATCAAGGAAGACCTTAAAAAGAATAAAAAAGGCGAGTAACTTATTTAAATATGAGCAGGCAGTGAGGGAGAATCTTTCTAACTTGTAGTAGAACAACAATGAACGACATTCTTCTCATAACACCCCCTTTTACTCAACTCAATACTCCATACCCAGCCACGGCATACCTTAAAGGATTCCTCAATACCAAAGGAATATCTTCGTTTCAGATGGACTTGGGAATAGAGGTGATTTTGGAAATTTTTTCAAAAACGGGGCTGATCAATTTATTTAGCAAAATTCATGTTGAGCCTTCAAGTAATACTGGAAATATAGTCAATAACCAAGACAGTTATCTCGATACAATTGATGAGTGCATCTCGTTCTTACAAGGAAATAAACCTGAACTTACTGACGCAATTTTAGGACTTACTTTTTTGCCCATGGCATCACGGTTTGATCATTTTGATAACCAAGACTGGTCTTTTACTTCAATGGACAAGACTAGTCAAGCCAAACACATTGCTACTTTATACCTGGAAGATCTATCCGATTTAATTGTCGAAACCGTTGATGAAAATTTTGGATTCAGTCGCTATGCTGAAAGAATGGGAAGAAGTGCTAGCAGCTTTGATCCCTTACATGAAAAGCTACAAAGCGACCCTACTTTTGTGGATGAAATAGCTTTAAAAATACTAAAACAAACAATCGAAGAACATCAACCAAAAATGGTTTGTTTTTCAGTGCCATTCCCTGGCAATTTATACAGCGCATTCAAATGTGCTCAAGCTATTAAAGAGAACTTTCCATCAATCATAACTTCTATGGGAGGAGGCTTTCCTAATACTGAACTGAGGTCCCTAAAAGATGTGCGAGTCTTTGAGTATTTTGACTACATCACTTTGGATGATGGCGAATTACCTATTGACTTACTTTATCAGAATTTAAGTTCTAAAGAAAAAACGTACAAACGGACATTTCTGTGTGAAAACAATGAAGTCAGGTACATAAACAACAGTTTAAATAAAGATTACAAACAAAGTGAAGTAGGCACTCCTGATTATACTGATTTACCCTTAAGAAAATATATATCCGTCATAGAACTTGCCAACCCAATGCATAGTTTATGGAGTGATGGAAGGTGGAACAAATTAACAATGGCTCATGGTTGCTACTGGGGAAAGTGTACTTTCTGCGATACTTCACTTGACTACATTAGCTTGTACGAACCTGTCGCCGTTAAAATTCTGGCAGACAGAATGGAACAACTAATTGAACAAACAGGAGAAAATGGTTTTCACTTCGTGGATGAAGCAGCTCCTCCGAAATTAATGAAAGCTTTAGCTTCAGAAATTATCGCACGAAAACTAAAAGTGAGGTGGTGGACAAATGTTCGATTTGAAAAAAGCTTTAACAAAGAACTTTGCTTTCTATTATCAGCCTCTGGTTGTCTTGCTGTTTCAGGAGGGTTAGAAGTAGCTTCAGACAGGCTGTTGAAATTGATTGACAAAGGTATTACAATGCCTCAAGTTGCCCAAGTATGTGACAACTTCACTCAAGCTGGCATCATGGTTCATTCGTACCTTATGTACGGGTATCCTTCGCAAACGGTCCAAGAAACTATCGACAGTTTAGAAATGGTTCGTCAACTTTTTGATCTTGGTGTTATTCAGTCCGGATTTTGGCATCAATTCGCCTTGACAGCGCACAGTCCGATTGGACTAAACCCAGGCAAATACGGTATAACCCCTCACCTATCCGAAATAACTTTTGCGAACAACGATATTCAATTTACCGACAGCACAGGGATTGATCACTCGCAATTCAGTGAGGGATTAAAGGCTTCACTATACAATTACATGCACGACAATGGATTTGACATTCCACTTCAAGATTGGTTTGAGGTTGAGATTCCAAACACCCTAATTTCGTCCAACTATATTGAAGAACAGCTGATTAGTTGAGTTATCAGAATTTTCATATTGCAGCAAAATTTTAACAAATTTTTCACATTTAAGGATGACATAACTCAGTGATATGTTCCGTAACTTAAGGGTAGTAAATCTAATGGCTTCAAAAAATGGGTGGAACAATTCAACATCGAATTTTGACAGTTTTAATTTCAGCTATCTGGATTGCTAATGGACTGTTTTGCAAAGTGCTAAATTTAGTCCCTAGGCATCAAGAAATTGTTGGTAGAATCTTAGGGGAACAGGATTCAAGAATGTTTACACTTCTAATCGGTATTTCTGAAATTGGTATGGGTATTTGGATACTCACTAAAGTTAAAAACAAGTTCAATGCTGTCGTTCAAATAACAATAATAGGCACCATGAATGTTTTGGAATTCTTACTTGTTCCCGACCTATTATTGTGGGGTAAAACGAACATTTTGTTTGCGTTGTTATTAATTGGAATTATCTATTACAACGAGTTTGTACTGAATAGAAAACTAAATTTAGAATCATGATCAACTTCTTAAAAAATCATCCTTTTTCAGTTGAAGCTCATTTTGATAGCTCCATGGTTTTGACATTTGCAGTTCCGAAAGAACAGCTGGAAAAATTAATTCCTAATTGCCTGGAACTCGATCTATTTGAAGGAAAATGGGCATTTATTGCTATAGCCATGGTGCAAACGTCAGGTTTACGACCTAAAGGTTTTCCCAAATTCATGGGGAATAATTTTTACCTAACCGGCTACAGAATATTTGTTCGGTATAAAAACAAAGCCGGCAAAATCATGAGAGGGTTGTACATCATCAAGTCTGAAACTGACAAAAAGAAAATGGAGTTCTTTGGTAATATATTCACGCACTATAAGTATACTACGACTGACATTAAAGTAAAATTGGAAGGGAACACAAGAACCTTGTTCTCGTCAAAATCTAAGTTTCGATTAACCTACGAACAAAATGATATTGATGATAATGAAACGGTTCAAATTCCACCAAGTTCACCCTTCACAGACTGGAAGGACGCCAGAAAATTTGCAGGACCTCTTCCGTTTACATTTACAGTTAACGAAGATGATAAAACAATATTAATCATTGAAGGAGTTCGACAAAAATGGAAACCAAAACCTGTAAGTGTAAAGAACTATGACTTTGACTTTTTGAATCAACTGAAACTAGAAGGGGTTGTGTTAGCGAACGCGTTTGAAATTAAAGACATTCCATATTACTGGAAAAAAGGATGCATGGAAAAATGGGGAATTTAAACGATGGAAACTAAAAGAAAATCTTTTCAGGGAGTATTAAACATTGTTCGCTTTAACTGGCATTTTTATGTATTAACGGCAATTGTGCTACTAGTTTTGATGATTTTTCAAAATCAACTTTACGAAGGATTGCGACCTATTGCCTTTTGGGCAACAGCCCTCGCGTCCATTTCAATTACTCTTTCACTTCTTACCTCCTACTACATTTACGACGTGTCTAATTTGTATAAAACTCCTTGGTTGAGTGATTGCACAGGGGACAAAATTTTGACGGTCAACGCTGGATTCGATGAAACCACAGAAATACTTCGCTCACAATTACCAACTTGCAAATTCACAGCAATTGACTTTTACGACGCTGAAAAACACACTGAAATTTCCATTGAAAGAGCCAGAAAAGCATATCCACAATCTCTAAGTGTGGTTAAAACTTCAACTGCCAAACTACCCTTCGCAGACAACACCTTTGACAAAGCTTTGGCCACACTCTCAGCTCATGAAATACGGGATGATACTGAACGAATTACTTTTTTTGCTGAACTAAAACGGGTGACAAAATCAGGTGGACATATTTATGTAACCGAACACCTTCGAGACATCAATAACTTTATCGCCTATACTTTGGGTGCTTTTCATTTCCACTCCAAAACAACTTGGCAACGTACATTTAAAGAAGCTCAATTACACGTAAAAAAAGAAGTGAAAACCACTCCTTTTATCACAACATTTATCCTTCAATAAAATGGAAATTCATTTTAAAATTATCGGTGTTTTATTCATGGCTCTAGCTTTCATTCATGCTATTTTTCCAAAGTACTTTAATTGGAAAGAAGAACTTAAAAACCTCGGCATCATGAATCGACAAATGATGGGAGTACATACTTTTTTTATTGCTCTGACAGTATTCCTCATGGGACTGTTGTGTTTTACTTCAGCAACAGAGCTTATTTCCACTGCATTGGGCAGTAAAGTCACACTTGGACTTGCAGTTTTCTGGAGCATTCGCCTAGTTATGCAAATCTTTGTTTACTCTCCAAAACTGTGGAAAGGAAAAATATTTGAGACCGTGATCCACATTCTCAGTACAATTTTCTGGGTGCACATCAGTTGGGTATTTTGGGTATCGTATATAAATTAAACCATGAAAAATTACACATTACTGATTTCCATTACTTTGGCATCCGCTATCCTTGCCTGTTCTCCAAGTATCAAAAAAAAGGACACAAAACAGGAGAGAGTACTTCATAAAACTGAACCAAAGTGGCAGTCTTTGGACCACATTGAAAATAAACACGTAGATCTTTGGAGGGCGATCGATGAAGTTGAAACATCATTGAAAAATCACAATTTGGAAGCAGCCTCCTTGCTGTGTGACAACCAATCATACACTCAACAAATGAGATGGATGTCGAACGCACAATATCTTTATGAGACGTTGGGCATTAAATCAACTGCCGAATATGAAAACTATCAATTGCATACTCAAACTGTAATTGAAAACTTAAACACGTTGACTTTTGAGCTGTATTTAGTGCATTAAAACAACTGGGATAAAGTAGAGCTTTTCGGCACAATCAAAATGAAAGACGGCTCAGAGGAAATCTTTCAATGTACCTTAAAAAAATATAATGGCATGTACATGCTTCAAGGCGCGGTTGGGTAAATGAAGCAATAAAATACAGACGTACTACTTTTCAATAAACCTGACAATATCCCCAAAAGCCCAAATTTGGTTATCAGCATCAACTTGGCGGATATTCCTTCTTAAGGCTAGTCGTGTAAAAACATGTAGCGAAGATTCTTTCATGTGGATATCCAATTGTTCCTCCGGAGTCATGCCCTGCTGAACTAGTGCAGCGCTCACAGGATCGGCGGATGCATCCGAAGTACTTTTATAAACTACAACATCCGTTCCCTCAGGAATTTCAATCCCTTTTTGCAATGCTTTTCTAACCACAGTGATTAACTCCTCGAGTTCTTGTAATGTTTCTTGAGGCCGGTAGTGGTACCAATACTTGTCTTCAATTGTGTCTTGTTTAGTGTCAACATACCCTAAAATTGGACCAGCAACTTTTACTAAAGACAATGTTTTATCACTTGGGATAACTATAGGATCTACAAAAAATATGACATTTATTTCATTCGCGGAAAAGGTATTATTAGCCATCAATTCCAATATTAAAGCACAACCTGTTGATGATCCTGCAAAACTAATATCTGTGTATCCTTTAGCTTTTAATGCTTCGTACTCGGCAACAATTGCTGCTTGCCATACTTTCCATGTTGAATTCTTGAACTCTTCGTAACTCCTACCATGACCTCCAAGTAAAACTTGGGAAACCATTATGTTTTTATTCTCCGCCACCATCCAATCAGCCATTTCCTGCCATTCAAAAGTACTAGCACTGTATCCGTGGCAAGCAATAATAACTGGGATTGCAAGTTGTTCAGCAGTTGGACTTGCAATTTTTTGAGAAATTAGAAAATTTTCTGGGTTAGCGATAGAACCGTCAAAAATGACCTCTCCATCAAGCATCTTGTCTTCTAGTTCTGGTTCCTTTCCACAAGAAATAAACAAAACTGCTACGACAACAAGTAGGGTATATTTCATGGTTTATAGTTTAATGATATATTGAGCTGACAAGTGAAATATTAAAGGATAAATAGTAGCTAAACCACTTTGCCCATCACCTCCAATAATGTTGTATCCAAGACTTCCCTTCAATATCCAATTTTCTTTGATCGTTCCAGCTACTCCTGCATTTATCGACGTTAATAAGCTCTGGTCTTCTAAAGACGAAAATTTAAGTTGATCAAACTGAGCTTTTATATAGCCGAAATTAGCTTGGACAAATGGTCTGATATTTCTACCTGGTCGAAAATCAAATTGACCAAAAATCAATATTTGTTCTTGCTTAATCGCGTTGGTTCCCAAAGCTGTTCCCATCCTTGAACTTAAAAAATTGAAACCTAAGCCAAGACGATTCTTTAGTATAAAAGGAGCTCTATAAGTAGCTGTTATTCCATTTTCCCAATAAAAATGATAGGATTTTTGAAACAATAACCCTACCTCTAATTGTTGTACATCTCCTGCGCCACTGCTAGGTGCAAGACCATCGGCACCAGAGGGCTTAAACATTAAGTTATTTGCTGATAGTTCACTGGCAGACAATAACCCATTTGTAAAAAAAATTACAAATAATAATTGTACCATCCTGATATTCATCAACTTCATGCTTTTAAATTACAACATTTACAATCCTTTTTGGCACAACTATCATTTTTTTTGGTTGATTGCCTTCTAGCCACTTAATCGTTCCTTCGTGCGCTAACACTGCAGCTTCAATCTCATCTTTGGACAAATCCAATGGTAAATCAATTTTAAACCTCATTTTTCCATTGAAAGAAACTGGATAACTATGAGAACTTTCCACTAAATAAGAAGGTTTAAATTCTGGAAACTGAGCAGTAGTAATACTAGTTTTCTCACCCATTAAACTCCAAAGCTCTTCCGTAACAAAAGGAGCGTAAGGAGATAATGTAATGGCTAATTCCTTCAATATTGCAAGCTTGTTACACTTAAGTTTTCCTAGTTCGTTAACGCAAACCATGAAAGCACTTACGGAAGTGTTAAAGGAAAAATTTTCAACGTCGTACTGAACCTTTTTAATTAACGTATGAAGGACTTTGTACTCTTCTTTTGTAGGTTCTTCTTTCGATACTTCGAAAGTTCCATAGCCATCATGAAATAAGTTCCAAAACTTTCTGATGAATTTACCTACCCCGTCTATTCCTTTGGTACTCCATGGTTTTGCTTGCTCTAGAGGTCCTAAGAACATCTCGTACATTCTAAGTACATCAGCTCCTTGCTTTTCAACAATGTCGTCCGGATTAACTACGTTGTACCATCTCTTTGACATTTTTTCAACTTCTTCGCCACAAATATACTTTCCATCTTCTAGCTCAAATTCTGCATCTTTAAATTCTGCCCTCCATGCTTTAAAAGCATTTAAATCAAGCTCGTCATTGGTGACAATATTTACATCTACGTGTACCGCGGTTGTTTTATATTGGTCCTTTAACCCTTTGGAAACAAATTTGTTAGTGCCTTCAATTCTATATACAAGGTTTGAAGTTCCCAATATCATTCCTTGGTTTATCAGCTTTTTAAATGGTTCTTCAAATCCAATGTGACCTAAATCAAACAGCACCTTACACCAAAACCTTGAATACAATAAATGACCTGTCGCGTGCTCAGTTCCTCCTATGTATAGATCAACTTGATTCCAGTAATCTGTTGCCTCTCTCGAAGCGAAAGTCCCGTCATTTTGAGGATCCATGTACCTCAAATAATACCATGAACTTCCTGCCCAACCTGGCATAGTACTTAATTCGTAATTTTCACCTTTTTCTGGTGTCCAATCCTTTGCACGACCTAAAGGTGGATCACCATCTTCAGTAGGTAAGTACTCGTCTACTTCAGGAAGAGTTAGAGGGTATTGATCTTCGTCTAACAACTTAGGTATCCCGTTCTCAAAATACATTGGTATCGGCTCTCCCCAGTATCGTTGACGACCAAATACAGCATCTCTAAGTCTGTAGTTAGTCTGTCCTTTTCCCAGGCCTTCTGTTTCTATTTTCCAAATGGCGGTCTTAACAGCTTGCTTTACTTTCAATCCATCTAAGAAATCTGAATTAAATACTTTTCCTGTTTTTGCTTCATGTGCTTCTTCTTCAATGTTACCTCCTTCAATAACTGGCAAAATTGGAAGATCAAACTTTTTTGCAAAAGCATAATCACGAGAATCATGTGCCGCAACTGCCATCACTGCTCCTGTACCATATCCAGCAAGCACATAATCACCTAACCAAATTGGGACTTCTTTTCCTGTAAATGGATGTAGTGCATATGAACCTGTAAAAACACCTGTCACGTTCTTAACGTCGGCCATTCTCTCTCTTTCAGTTTTGTTTTTTGAGGCTAATACATAAGCTTCCACAGCAGCTTTCTGATCAGCAGATGTCAGTTGTCCTACGTATTCATGTTCTGGTGCAATAACCATAAAGGATACGCCAAAAACAGTGTCTGGTCTGGTGGTAAAAACTTCCAAAATCAAATCCGTACTGGTATTTTCAACTTTAAAATTCAAACTACAACCTGTTGATTTTCCAATCCAATTGCGCTGCATTTCTTTTAAGGAATCCGTCCAATCAACTTGATCCAGTCCTTGTAACAATCTTTCAGCGTACGCCGAGATTCTTAAACTCCACTGACGCATCATTTTTCTTTCCACTGGATGCCCTCCTCTTTCACTTAATCCTTGAATAACTTCATCATTAGCAAGTACAGTTCCTAAAGCAGGACACCAGTTCACCATAGAATCACTTAAGTACGCAAGACGATAATTTAACAGCGTATCCGATTGCTCTTTCTCTGATTTATTGTTCCATTGTTCTGCTGAAAAAATGTTAGTCTCTTCTGTTGCAGCTTTTACATTTTCATTTCCTTGCGTTTCAAAAATGCTAATTAGCTCACTAATCGCAGTCGCCTTTCGAGTATCGTCGTTGTACCATGACTTAAATAATTGTGCAAAAATCCATTGAGTCCATTTGTAATAATTAGGCTCACAAGTTCTAATTTCTCTGTCCCAGTCAAAAGAGAATCCTAGTTTGTCAAGTTGGTCTCGGTACCTCTCCAAGTTTGCGTCCGTAGTTACTTTGGGATGTTGCCCAGTTTGAATTGCATATTGCTCTGCGGGTAAACCAAAAGCATCATATCCCATTGGATGCAATACATTAAATCCATTCAGCCTTTTATACCTAGCATAAATGTCTGAAGCGATGTATCCAAGTGGATGACCAACGTGCAAACCGGCTCCAGAAGGATAAGGAAACATGTCTAGCACATAACACTTTTCACCTTTAAAATCGTTGGTTGTCTTGTAGGTTTTATCTTTTGCCCACTGCTTTCTCCACTTCTTTTCTACCTCTATAAAATTATAATCCATTTTGCTTAATTGAAATATGTAGTTGCAAAAATACTTAGTATTTATAGCTTAAGGTTATTATCCTTGAAGTTATTTTATAGTCCTAAAGTCTATTCTATTTAGTCAGTAGTGATAATTACTTCTGGACCTTTACTCTTCTTCCATACAAAAGGTGGGGGCTTGAAAAAGTACTGTAGCTTCACACCTAACACACTATGCATCCCTGCTTGACCAAACCAGTAAGCGTAAGGAACATTACTTTTCTGAACGGGAGTCAATGAATTCATGTATTGAACATTAAACAGTAAGTGATCCGTAATCTGAAAATTAACACCAAAATGTAATCCTAATTCTATTGTCCGCTGGTCAATTATTGGTGGTGATAGCAAACCATTTGTTGCTTGTTCAAACTTTAAGTTATAGGATGCAGAGAGCCCTGCTTGCAGGTAGGCACCCCAAGCCGGAAAAACATATGACACTGGCAATTCTATGTAATCTGCTTTTAAGCTAAACTCATTGAAATCTCCCTGATCTTCGTTTCTTCGGTCACGTACTCCTTTTTGGATATAATTTAATTCAAAAGCTAAGAAATGTCCTTCGAAACTCATGGGTGATAGTATTCCCAAACCACCGGCAAAACCGACCTTCTTAAATCCATTGTAGCTGTCGCCACTAAGCTGACTTGTTACTCCCAGCACATGAGCTTCGGCGTATGTTTGAGCTTGTGTTTGTGAGGACACTAGCAACATGATTAGTCCACATAATTTAACGAGAAATGAATTTGAAAGAGTCATACAATAAAAATTTTACAATTAAATATGAAGCAAAAAAAAAGGGCTATAAAAGCCCTTTCAATTTTTTTGAAAATATGTTATTTCTTTTTAATCTTTTCTACTTTGTTGTCGTAACTAATCCAGTATTCTCCTTTTTCTAATCCAGTAAAGTCAACTTTACTTCCCACTCCTCTTTTCACTAGTACACCAAACTTATTCACCAATTCGTACATAGTTTCCAATGACGTACCAGTTGGACTTCCAAAAGTCAGTGTGTTTTTAACTTTTTCTTTATCACTTGTAATAAATACTTCAGGAGTTTTTGACCTAATTAGTTTCACTGTTTTGGAGTAGTGTGGTTTTCTTGTATGATCAACCTGCTTTAACCTAAACTTATTAGGTCCAGAATGTGGTTTACTTTTAAAAGTATAGTTGTTTGTACCCTGAGCACCTTTTCCTTTTACTGTCCCAACCTTAACCCATTTGTTCCATCTGTATTGTTCAATAGCGTATGGCAATGAACCTGACTCTCCTGTTGTTGACCACTTAAGCAATCCTTCTTTTGAAATTGTAAGAGCAGCAATTTGGAAAGTACTACTTGCTTTCAATACCTCAGGATTTAGCACCCTTGGCGAACATTCATCTTTGAAGGTAATTTTCACCGTAACCGCTTGTCCTCTGAACAATTGATAACTAGTAAAATCAATTTCAAAAGCACTTGAGTTAATTTCATCGATAGACAATTCATCATTGATGGTTACCTCAATTACACAAAATCCAACTCCTGAAGCAGAAAAAGGATTTTGAACATACAAGTTTTCACCTTGATAAGTTCCTTTGATTACCATTTCATTTTGAGCTATAGCGCCAAAACTAGTTAGTAAAACAAGTGCAAATACGTTAATTAATGTCTTCATAGTCAGTGTTTTCCAAAAAGCAAATTATTCCACTATTGCTCCAAAAGCCTACAATAATAAGTATAAATGGGGATATACCCAAACCATTATCACTCAATTACAATTATTACTGCTAGCTCTTTTTGTTTTTAAATACAGGAACGGTGGAACAAGCTTCTCCAAACATCAAAGACTTTACAACTGGCTGTAACAATGTTGTAATGGCAATGTATGCACTTTCTGGAATTTCACCACCGCAACCTTTTACTATAACTCTTTGTTTTTCATAATCTTGCACATTCAACCCCTCGATCGCTCTCTTTATAAGAGCTCCTTCAAGATGACTTTTATTTCCTCTGACAACCAACTTGGCATGTGGTTGCAAACTTGATGCCAGTATCATATATACCCATAAAGGGATAATGGCATCTACCGAACACGTCACACCAACAAATTTATTTTCATAAATTGACCAGTCGTGTGATTTTACTATTTCTCTGAAATGATTCTCTTTAATCATGACCTCCTCGAATAAAAAATCCTTCACATCCAATATTATTCTTTCGCCTTTTGGAATGAAGTCATTTAAATCAAGACTTAGTAATCCGCTTTTTTCTACTTTGTTTTCTATCATAACTATTAGTTAATCGTCATACCTTTTTAATATTGATTGATATCCATCAATTCTTCTGTCCCTGAAAAAAGGCCAAATGCGTCGTACTTCTTCAGAATGTTCTAAATCAATCTCTTGAACTTGCACCTCCTCATTTTGATGATCCAACAGCAACAAATTTTCTCCCTGTGACCCTACAATAAAACTATTACCCCAAAAATCAATCCCCGTAGTTTGTCCACTTTCATCTTGCTCCATCCCGACCCTATTCACCGCTACTAGAGGTATGCTGTTAGCTATTGCATGACCTTTTTGAACATTCACCCACGAATCAAGTTGACGCAGTTTTTCCTCTTCAGTATCTGAACTATCCCATCCAATTGCTGTAGGGTAAATTAATATCTCAGCCCCTTTTAATGCCATTATTCTTGCCGCTTCTGGGTACCACTGATCCCAACAAACCATCACCCCTAACTTTCCAACCGTCGTTTGAATAGGCTCAAATCCTTTGTCTCCTGGTGTAAAATAATATTTTTCATAGTACCCCGGATCATCAGGGATGTGCATCTTCCTGTACGTTCCAGCTACTGTTCCATCACTTTCAAGGACAACAGCTGTGTTGTGATATAGACCAGCAGTTCGTTTTTCAAAAAGGGAGACAACGAGAACAATTTTATTTTCTTTTGCAATCTGTCCATAGTAATCGGTTGATGGGCCGGGTATCGGTTCAGCTAAATCAAAATGTGTTTGAGATTCTGTTTGGCAAAAGTAAAGTTGATCATGCAACTCTTGCAGGACAACCAAATCGGCCCCTAATCTAGTAGCATCTCCAATTTTTTCAGCAAGAGAAATCCTATTTTCTAGAACGGTACTTTTACTTTTATGTTGGATTATTCCTACTTTCATTTCAAGGTCAAATTTACTGCATGGAAACTACTTTACAAAAGCCTCGGGGTAATGCATTGCAGCACAATGCAAAGAACCTCCTTGTTGAATCAATGGCAGGCTATTAATTGATATTATTTTTCTATCAGTAAAACAAGATTGTAATATAACTTTTGCCAGGTCGTCTTGAGGGCAATCGTAGCTAGGCATCAACACCGTTGTATTCGTGATTAAAAAATTGGCATAAGTAGCAGGCAAGCTCTCTTTCGTTTTAGGATGAAATACTTCGTCGGGCATTGGTAGAGCGACCATTTTTAAATTATGCTCCGTGCAAATACTAGTTAACTCTTCCTCCATCAAGTGTAACTCATTGTAATGTATGTCTTTTTTATCTACACATTGAACATATACTATTGACTTTTCAGATGTAAACCGAACTAGGGTGTCAATGTGACCATCAGTATCATCTCCCTCTATCCTTCCTTTACCTAACCATAAAATTTCTTTTACGCTCAAAATATTTTTCAGTTTCTGCTCAACATCAATTTGATTAACCTCTGCATTTCTGTTGCTATTTAACAAGCAAGATTTTGTTGTCAACAGTAAACCATTACCATTACTATCCAAGGCACCTCCTTCTAAAACAAAGTCTAATTGATCATTGTACTTTACATCATCGTTGAATAAGTTTTTTTCAAACATTTCCAACGTCTGTTGATTGTCCAAACCCGATTCAAACTTATTTCCCCAACCGTTAAACTTAAAATCGAACACCTGTTTAAAGCCGTTTCTAAAAACCGAAATCCCTCCAAAATCTCGCACCCAAGTGTCATTGTAGTCTGCGAAAATAATCACCATTTGGGCCTGCTCATCTGCTGTAAAAACAGAATCTACAGTGAATTCTTTTGGAAAAGTGATCAGTAATTTCTGACTTCCTAAAATAGCTTTACTTATGTCCAAATAACATTGGGTAACTTCTAAGTAATTGTCCTTCCAATCTGAATTGAGATTAGGCCACACCAAATGAACAGCGCTTTGTAAATGCCATTCTGCTGGAAAATATGACTCATCACTATTGGTAGGCATCACAATTTTGTTTGTCGCAAATATACCCCACTCCTTTTAAGCTCGTGCAAAAATCTGTATATTTGCAGCTATAAATTTTCAAGAAATGGACAGCAAAATTAAAGCAGGAATAGTTGGTGGAGCAGGATACACTGGAGGTGAGTTATTACGAATACTAATTACTCACCCTCAAGTTGACATCAGCTACGTATACAGCACTAGTAATGCTGGCAACCCTTTACACCAGGTTCACAAGGATTTGATTGGCGAGACAGATATTTATTTCAGCCAAGAATTAACACAAGTTGACGTCCTGTTTTTATGTTTACCTCATGGAAAATCTCACGTGTTTCTGAAAGACAATAACATCAGTGAAAACACAAAAATTATTGACCTTAGTACAGATTTCCGACACAACATTGAGGATTTTGAATCTTCTAAGGATGGTTTTGTGTACGGTTTACCTGAATGGCAAAAAGAAAAAATTAAAACAGCCAATAAAATAGCCAACCCAGGCTGCTTCGCTACTGCTATTCAATTGGCCTTATTACCGTTGGCGGATTCACAAAAACTAAACAACAGCGTTCATGTAAGCGCTGTTACTGGTTCTACTGGAGCAGGTCGTGTACCAACTGAATTCTCACATTTCAGTTGGAGAAATAACAACATCAGTGTATACAAGCAATTTTCTCATCAACATTTGTTTGAGATAAAAGCAACGATGAAACACTTGCAAGAAAATTTTAAGCAAGCAGTCAATTTCATTCCTTACCGTGGAAATTTTTCACGAGGTATTTTAGCATCAGTATATACTGATTTTTCCGGAACTGAAAGAGAAGCAAAAGAGTTGTATTCAGCTTTCTACAAAGACCATCCTTTTGTTCATTTTACGGACAGTAATTTAGACTTAAAGCAAGTAGTGAACACTAATAAATGTGTGCTACAAGTTGAGCTTCATGAAGGTCAAATATTTGTAATGAGTGCCATTGACAACTTGCTAAAGGGAGCTAGTGGTCAAGCGGTTCAAAACATGAATTTAATGTTTGGACTGGAAGAAAAAACTGGTCTTAGTTTAAAAACATTAGGGTATTAACATATTAAATAAGCTCCTAAACTAGTTGTTACTATGAAATTATTTGATGTTTATCCGCTGTTCCAAATTGAACCTGTCAAGGCAAAAGGAGCTTATGTTTATGATAAAGAAGGAACTGAATACCTAGACTTTTACGGTGGTCACGCTGTCATTTCGATAGGCCATTCACACCCGCACTACGTTGAAAAAATAACCAGTCAATTGGGAGAAATTGGATTTTACTCTAATTCCGTTTTAAATAGTTTACAAGAAGAACTGGCCAATAAGTTAGGTGAATTATCCGGATACGATGAACACCAATTATTTTTATGTAACTCAGGCGCAGAAGCAGTTGAAAATGCTCTCAAAATGGCGTCATTTAAAAATGGAAAAAACAAGTTCATCGCTTTCAAAAAAGGATTTCATGGAAGAACTTCAGGAGCTTTACAAGTAACTGATAATCCAAAAATTCGATCAGCTTTTAACTTGAATCCATCCATTGTTCACTTGTCATTTGGTGATTTAAATGCAGTGGAAAACAAACTCAACACAGGAGAAATTAGCGGGATAATCATTGAGGGAATTCAAGGGATCGCCGGAATTATTGACCCTGGAACAGAATTTTTAGTTGGACTTCGCGCTCTGTGTGACAAGTATGATGTCGCACTTATTCTTGACGAAGTGCAAAGTGGTTATGCTCGAACAGGAGATTTCTTCGCTCATCAAAACTCACGTATTAAGGCAGACATCGTAACAATTGCCAAAGGAATGGGCAACGGATTCCCAATTGGTGGTGTTTTAATTGGGGCTCAGTTCGAAGCCAGTTATGGACTACTAGGAACAACATTTGGCGGAAGTCATTTGGCTTGTGCTGCTGGAATAGCGGTCTTAGATGTCATTAAAAAAGAAGACCTTCTTGAGAATGCAAAGTTCCTTGGGGACTATTTAGCAAAAGCTATAAAGAAACTACCAGGCGTGGAAAAAGTAACTGGTCGGGGGTTAATGCTTGGTGTTTTCATGAAAGAAAACGGAAAAGAACTTCGTAGTAATTTACTACACAAACACAAAGTTTTCACAGGCGGAGCTGGAGACCCAAATATTCTTCGTTTACTTCCCCCTTTGAATATCACTAAAGAGGACTGTGATAAACTAATTACAGCCTTAACGAAAGAATTAGCTCCTCAGTAACTACTTGACTCACATTATAATTTACTGACGCATTTCTATTGAAACTAATTCAATAAAAATATTAAGCATCAGAATAAATAATTACCTTCAATATTTAATAATATTATTTTTTTGTACGTATTTTTGCGTTAATTATAAATAATATTCCAAAGTGAAAAAAGAGTTATTGAACCGACTAGCATTGTCCGCAATTCCAAAAATTGGTAGTTCTAGAGCAAAGCAATTGATAGCACACTACGGCAGTGCTGAAGCAGTTTTCAAAGTAGATCACATTCAATTAATAGCAAGTAAAGTTGGTGTTGCTGTTGCAAAAAACATATGTGACACCAAACTAAAAACGGTTGCTTTTGAAAGAGCAAAAAGAGAGGTGGACTTTATTGAAAAAAAGAAAATCGAATCAATTTGTTTCGACGACGAGAGCTACCCTATCCACCTCAAGGATTGCACTGACGGTCCAATGATGCTATTTAAAAAAGGCAATGCAAACTTAAATTACACTAAAAGTGTAGCGATTGTTGGCACCCGTAACGCCACTTCCTATGGCTTAGGGTTCACCGATTTACTAGTTAAACATTTGGCGCAAATTCAAGCTACGGTAGTAAGTGGCCTTGCATATGGAATAGATGGAGGCGCACACAAGGCATGTATAAAATACAACACACCAACCATAGGAGTTATTGGCCATGGTCTGGACACAATTTACCCTAGCAAACACCGGAACCTTGCAGCACAAATCTTAGACAATGGAGCAGTCTTAACAGAGTACATGAGTGAAACTCCGTGTCTCCCAACGAATTTTCCTAAAAGAAATAGAATCGTGGCCGGGATGGTTGATGCAGTAATTATTGTTGAAGGAGCTATAAAAGGAGGCGCAATGGTTACGGCCAACTTAGCCCACGGGTATGAAAAAGAATTGTTTGCTGTTCCCGGTCGCAGCATCGACAAATACTCACAAGGCTGTAATTATTTAATAAAAACTCAACGAGCTATATTATTAGACGACCCTGAAGAACTCGCGATGGAATTAGGATGGGAAGTATTTGATTTAAAGAAAAAATTTAAAAAAAATGATTTTAACACAGACCCTACTTTGTCATCTATCGAAAGGAATATCCTTAAACTCTTGCTAGACAGTGGTGGAAAAACAAAAGAAGAGTTTTGCAGGAAATTAAACTTGAGTATTGGAGAAGTTTCTTCAGTAATTTTTGGACTAGAGCTTAGCAACAAAATAAAATTACTTCCTGGAAATGTTTATGAACTGATAATGACATAGAAACGCAATTGTTCTGTTCATTAAAAAGTATTCATACTTGAGGATATTTTCTATCTTTGTAACCTAAAATTAAAAGATCATGGCAAATTCATTTATTATCTCAATGATTTCAGGACCGCAAATCATGTGGGTTGTAATAGCTGTATTGGTTCTATTTGGAGGAAAGAAAATTCCAGAATTAATGAAAGGCTTAGGTAAAGGAATGAAAGAATTCAAAAATGCCACTAAGGACGAGAAAGACGATACTGATGTGAATAATGACAAGGATGTCACTGAAGCTCAAGAAAAAAAATAGTACGATTGTACTCGAGTTAAAAGGCCGAAAGCTTACGTTTTCGGCCTTTTTTTTGTCTTAAGGTCAATAAGCTGCACTAGCGAATCGCCACAATAAAACGTCCAAGAATTAAGCATCCAAAGTTGATGAGCCTTCCTTACAGTATTCCATTCGTGTAGCTCAAGACTTTATCAGTAGCCCCAACATTTAGATTGAAGTAAGCTTTTAATTTGCTGTCGTCCCATTGATCTGATTGAATCAATTGTAAATTCATGGTTTTTGAGAAAGATGTTGGACCGGTAACTTCATGCCCTGCACCTAATTTAATAAGCTCTGCTGCTTCCAAGAATTTATAACTTTTCGGGCCAAACAAAACTGGTTTACCGAAGGAAGTTGGCTCCAACAAATTGTGAATACCAGTCCCAAAACCTCCACCTACATAATTTACTACACTGTACTGATATAAATGTTTCAAAACTCCCACACAGTCCAGAATTAATACTTCAGCTTCAGAATATGAACCCGAACTATGCAAGGCTGTTCTTAATTTTATCTTGCTTTTTAAAGCTTGTATCTTGTCTTTATCAATTTCATGCGGTGCAATAATTACTTTCACATCCGCTCCTGATTCATTCAACCAAGGCAGTATTACGTTTTCATCTTCCGACCAAGTACTTCCAAATATCACCAACTTTTTTCCGCCAATAAAACTTTCTATTTGAGCATTACTTTCTACCGTTTTGGCATTATCTACAACCGAGTCAAACCGTGTGTCCCCTATCGTTTGAGAATTTTCTACATGAAACTTTTTAAGCAGTGTTTCACTTTTTATGTCCCTGACAAATATGCGATTACATTCTTTCAGGTGATTCAAAAACCACCTTCCAGAAAATCTGAAAAACACTTGACCCTCTCTAAAAGAGGAGGAAAAAAAGATCACCGGAACATTACTCTTAAAACATGCATCAAGGTAATTGTACCAAAAATCATATTTCACAAATAGCGCAACTTTAGGTTGAACAATGTTTACAAAATCATTTGCTTGTTTTACGGTATCCAGGGGCAGATAACTAACCGTATGAGCTTTACTATAATTCTTTAGTAACTCGTACCCTGAAGGGGAAAAGAAAGTAAGCAACAAGTGGTGATTTGGATATTTACTAAACAAACCATCAATCACCGTTTTTCCCTGTTCAAACTCCCCATGTGAAGAAACATGCACCCAAATAACATCCTGACCATTCGAAATATTAGACAACTTCGTTCTCCATTCCTTCCTTCCCTTCACCCATAGCTGAGCCTTTTTTGAGAATAACTGAGCAACTAAAAGTAAAGCTCCGTATATGCGAATTGACCAATTATAAACGAATCTCATAATAGCTCTAGAGTTCAGGTTAAAGTTCAGGTTAAAGTTATCATACTCTGCTTGAATTATCTATATTTGTTACCTATTAATTTTACTGAAAAACATGAGCATTAGTCGGCCTGAAAAAACCATTCAAATGGTTGATTTACTTACCCAATATAAGAATATTGCAACTGAAGTAAATCAAGCGATATTGAATGTAATTGAAACTACAGCTTTTATTAACGGACCTGCAGTTAAAGACTTGAAGGCGGGCATGCAAAAGGAATTTAATGTTAAACACGTTATTCCATGTGCTAACGGAACTGATGCGATTCAAATCGCCTTAATGGCTTTAGATTTAAAGCCAGGTGATGAAATTATTACCACCGCTTTTACTTTTATAGCAACAGCTGAAGTGATTGCTTTATTGGGACTTACTCCAGTATTTGTTGACGTTGACCCAAACAACTATTGTATTTCTCCTGAGGCTATAAAAGAAAAAATAACAGATAAAACGAAAGTTATTATACCTGTACACTTGTACGGTCATTGTGCTCCAATGGAAGAGATTTTAAATATAGCAAGTGAGCACAACATAAAAGTTATTGAAGATACAGCTCAAGGAATTGGAAGTGCGTATACTTTTACTGACAGAACTAAAAAATTCGCGGGAACTATTGGTGACATTGGAACAACTTCTTTTTTTCCATCAAAAAATTTGGGTTGCTATGGAGATGGCGGAGCAATTATGACCAACGATGATGAGTTAGCTGAGAAAATGGCCATGATCATAAATCATGGATCTAAAGTGAAGTATTACCATGAAATTGTAGGAGTTAATTCTAGGCTCGATACGATGCAAGCAGCAATTTTAAACATTAAATTGCCCCTTCTAAAAGGGTATAGTGCTGCACGAAGGAAGGCCGCTGACTTCTATTGTGAAGCGTTAAAAGAGGTTTTAGAAATAGAAACTCCAATAATTGAAACGTACTCAGATCACGTGTTTCACCAATTTACGATGAAGGTTAAAAATGGGAAAAGGGATGAATTGAAAGCGTTTTTACAAGATAAAGGGATTCCAAGTATGGTGTATTACCCAGTTTGTTTGCATCAACAAAATGCGTTTAAACATTACACCAGTGGTGAATCTATACCAATCTCTGAACAGCTTCAAAAGGAAGTTTTATCACTCCCTATGCACACGGAACTCGACGAAGAGACGTTGACATACATTACAGAACAAATAAAATATTTTTTCAAATGAAACGAGACACAACTAGGTCAGTAATATATGACGAACAACATATGACCATTAAAAAAGAAATTATACACATATGAAAATAGCAGTAGTAGGAACCGGATATGTTGGGTTAGTTTCAGGAACATGTTTTGCTGAAATGGGTAACAACGTGATTTGTGTTGATATAGACGAAAAGAAAG
>Ga0209091_10000682_pt1 | contig 31705 bp, 28 predicted proteins | sample ArcticOcean_MG_C_6_FD_187438 | JGI IMG/M metagenome (GOLD analysis project Ga0209091, IMG submission 187438) | Marine microbial communities from western Arctic Ocean - ArcticOcean_MG_CB8_128 (SPAdes) (version 2) | ecosystem: Environmental > Aquatic > Marine > Oceanic | place: Arctic Ocean...
AGTAAAACCTAGAGAATAGTCAATTTTGTTTGGATTACGTGGCATCCCTTCATCATAAAGCACCTGTATACAGCGTACAAGCCTAAATTGACACTATATGATGTTTGTCCCGAATGTAAAAGCCCTGGTTTACTTCCTGCTAATCAAAAGTTGCGTTTATTTATTGAATCCAAGCTCCTATCTATTACGCTTCTCAATTTTTCTTTCTTTCATTTTATTCACTAAATGAATGAACTCTGTTCTGAGACCCTTTCCATCAGCACCTTTACCCGATTCCGCTAGCTGCTTGACCAGATCTAAATCCCCATCACCGCTGTGCTCACTATCCCTGAGAACCATCCCAAATAAGGCAACTGACGCTGCAAACTTAAAATCATCATCCACCTGACCCCAGGCTTTATCATTGTCTTTTAAAGCAACGGATAAATAAGTGCTCTCATCGTTTACTTTCTGCTCGGGTTGCTTATACGCTAGCTTCACGAAGAGTAATTCGTCCACATGCTTAAGTGCTTCAGTTGATTTCTTGGCTTTTACTTCAGCTTTATTTTTTGCCCCATAACGGAGGCCATCTAGCTTGCTTTTATCCAATGCTACCCCTGGCACTATTTCGTAAAACGCAGTGACTCTGTGTCCCGCACCTATTTCACCAGCATCTGCTTTTTTATCGAGAAATGCAGCGTTGGGTAACATTCTATTAGAGTATCCGATGAGACGATATTCCTTCACCTTCTCAGGATTAAATTCCACTTGGATTTTTACATCCTTAGCAATCGTCACCAGCGTCCCCATCATATCCTCAAGTAGAACCTTCCGCCCTTCCTTAATCGTATCAATATAACTATAATTCCCGTTACCATTGTTCGTGATCAGCTCTAGCATATTATCATTAAGGTTCCCCGTGCCGAACCCTAGGACTGAAATATCCACTCCTTTTCCGGCTCTCTCTTTCACTAGATCAGTCAGCTCATCAGGATCTGAGACACCCACATTGAAATCACCGTCAGTGGCAAGAATCACTCTATTCACTCCACCTTTAATGAAGTTCTCCTGCGCTATTTTATACGCCAGCTTGATTCCCGCCCCACCTGCTGTTGAGCCGCCTGCGCTGAGTTTCTCCATGGCTTTAGTAATCATCACTCTGCCAGCATCGTCCACCTTTGTAGCTGGGAGAACTAATCCAGAAGCCCCAGCATAGACTACGATACTAATCGTATCTTCCTCACTCATCTCCTCTAACAGATACTTCAAGCTCTTCTTGAGTAGTGGCAGTTTATTAGCGCGATTCATAGAACCTGAAACATCCAACAGAAACACCACATTAGATGCTGGCCGTTCCTCACGGATGATCTCTTTTCCCTGCAGCGCTATCCTTACCAACTTGTTATTTTCATTCCAAGGGCAAGCAGCCGCATCCACATGAACTGCGAAAGGATGCTTACTATTTTGAACTGGCTTTCCATATTGATAATCGAAGTAGTTGATCATTTCTTCTATTCTAACAGAATCCGCAGGCACTTGATTGCCAGCAGTAATTAATCTTCTGACATTAGCGTAAGAAGCAGTATCCACATCAATCGCGAAGGTAGATCTCTTAGTCTCCTTATCGACAGGCGCAGTGAAATCATTCTCGATCAACTTACCATATTGTTCAGCGTTAATACCCTCGATAGACCTGCCTCTACCTAACAACATCCCATTCTGTCTCGTTCTCTCATCAAGCCCTCTTCTGAGCCCTGCTTCAGCCACTGAATCGCCGAACCCGGAACTTGCAGCTAATTCAATAGGTGAAGCCTCAGACAGTGCTTTACCTGCTAAAAGCGCCGGCTGTCTCTTCCCTTTTATCTCGTTTAACTTATCGACAGATTTAGATCGCAAAGAGGCCTCCTTAGCTAAATATTTATCCTTTGATGTGGCCGCAAAATCTTTGCCTTCCTTCTTTTGCATTTCCATCTCCTGATCAACCACATCTCTTGTAGAAGGAACTCGGCTAGCGATCGCTTTCGCCTTATCAGCACTAAGCACTGATGGCTTCTTCTTAATCTCATTAGACATTTTCGGCTCATCTTCCCGAGCGTATCTAGCACCTTGAATTTCCGGTAAACTATTCTTAGCATCCTCTATTTGCTGATCAGCCGCCTCACTCTCCAGCGCGATCACCTCTGAGTTGCTGCTATCCTTCCATAAGGTAGACCCAGCTAAATAGAACGCGGCACAAGCGGCGACTCCTATCCCCAGACCCAGACCTCGCCTGCTAGAGCCTGACCCGCCAGATGACTGGTCGATGGGAATCACGTTCCCTCGCTCTGCAGCATCGATCTTATTCTCAAGCTCGCTGAGAAATTTCTCATCCACTCCCTTATTCTTAGCATGCTCTTTGAGCAGGCTATCGATTAAATTATTTTCGTTTTCCATTTTCTTTCTCCTTTTTAAATTAGTTATTTCCCCCACTGACACATTCTTTCAAGCTCACTCTCGCTCTCTGTAGTCGCTTACGCAGTGTGGCTCCACCTATCGATAAATCTTCAGCCGCTTCATCCGTGCTATTCCCTTCATAATAAAAACTCTTCACCGCCTGCAGCAGCGTCTCGGGGAGCTTAGACAAGCAGCTCTCTAACTTCATGAATACAGATGGCCCGCCATCCGTTCGCATCGACTGCCAGTCGCGCATTTCTGCTTCCATACTTTCTAACACCTCGTCATCGAGCGAAATATTGCGTTTATTCTTACGTAAATACTCCCGCCACTTGTTACGGATAATCCCCCGCATCCATGAACCGAAGTCTCTCGTGACGTCAAATTTACCCTTATTCTTCCAGGCAGCCACAAAGCTATCCTGCACGATGTCCTTGGATGTATTCTCCTCACGGGTCAGCGACCTAGCGTAGATAAGGAATTCACCATGGTATTCTCTCGCGAGCTCGGAAAATTTTTCACGTTCTATCATTTCTTGATTCTGCACAACTTTAGTCATCATTCACTAACTATTGTCATCGACGGTAAATATTGTGACATCTCATTTCAAAAAAGAAGCTGCCTGCTTGATAAAGGTTGCCTGCCTGTTTCATTTCGTCTTACCTAACACCCATGATCACCAAACGCATTATTTTCGAAGGCCGCGTCCAGGGGGTAGGCTTCCGCTACGCCACACGCCAAATCGCGCTTGGATTCGATGTCATGGGCTGGGTGAACAACCTCCCAGACGGCTCCGTCGAACTCGTCCTCGAGGGCGAAGACCAAGAAGTGCTAGAATTCATCGAAGAAATTACCGAGGAATCCACTCTATCCCACCACATAAAAAACTTCACTCAAGAAGACATCGCCCCACTTAAAAACTGCGTAGGATTCAGAATCACGAAGAATGCTTAACCACACCACACCCAGCAAGTACCTCAGCGAGCTTCTTCTCACTCACGGCGCCCTTATTCACGATACGCGGAGCCAGACAAGTAAGGCGGAAATTCTCTAATAAATAACCAGCCGCAATAAGCGCTCCATTCTCGCGCTTATTCTTCCAAGCATTTTCCCAAGGCACCAAATAGTCATGGACTAAGTCCATCTTCTCTAGATCCTTAATCAACGGCAATGAAGCCAAGCGCTTAATCCTCTCCTTTATCCCTTGGAAATACCTAGGATATTGCTGCAGCCCAGACCAGCCAACTTGCTTCATGAAATCCTTCCTCAGTAGCCAATCTAACTGACCTCGAAAATCAAACAGCACCTCGTCCAGATGCTTGTCGTTTTTATTCTTTTCTAAATAGGCCTCCACCTCGCGAGACGCATTGATCACCTCCGCAAGGATCGCTCCCACCTGCTCCAAGCTGCCAAACAACTCACCCCTACCATCAGAGGTAAGTTTTCTGTAGTCCGCTTCATCTCTTGGAAGAGTTGCACCAAACACACCCTCCACCGCACAGCGCAGCAACTCAGCCTGATTCACCCCGCCAGCCTGCCCTAGATGAGGTAAATACAAGCGCACCTCAGTCGAAACCGGAATGTTTTTCATCACATACTTAGCATGATCAGCGTGCTCTAAAAGAAACAACCGCACACATCCCGCTCTGTGACTCCACTCCGCTTCCCACTCTGTCAGATAAACTTTCACCCCCACCGCATCACCCTCATCCACTAGTGCAGGAAATGCATACTTACCACGCACCTCTATGTGATCCGGCAGATCACCGCACTCCCAGCCCAGCATCCCACTCATCTCCCACTCCGCACCACTCTCTCTCTCAAATCTCGCATCCAGCAAGCGGGATAACTTCTTCCGGATCTCAGCCACAGATTTACCCATCGCTAGCTCATTCCCCTCATCATCACACACCCATACCTTAGTCTGTAGTTCCTCGGGAAGCTTCTGCATATCAAACATCCCCGCATCGATGCTCAAGCCCGTCTGCCTCGATAAATACTCCGCCAAAACCGCTAACAGCGCACCAACCCCAAAACCACCAAAAGCCCTGCGATCACACACGTAACTCACAAATGCCTTCGCCGTAGCCCCCGCAGGATTACAAGCCACCCGCTGCCCCTTCGGCATACTTCTGATCAATAAAAACACCCGCTCCTCTAGCATCCCCTCCACTCCCCAGTCAGGGACTGACTCACTCATTTCTAACAGCTGATCCACGTGAACACCCAGCGTCACCCCATCATCCGGATCGCCATGCGCTACTTTATAATAAACTGGATACTCTTGGCCTCCATCATCACCGGCATCCCCACCACCATCTCTCAACACACTAGGATAACCTGCCAGCTCATACTGAAGTTCAGTGACATCATCATACATCACATCCTGCATCTCTAACAGAATCTCATCACCATGCTCAGTCTCCCACTGATTAAATGCTTTAGCCGTATAGATTTCTTTAGGAATTTTCGCCTCAAAAAACTCTAACACCTTCTCATCACTCCACACTCCGCCCACTCTCCTCAGCATCTGCTCCATATCAGCCACCTTAGAGCGCAATGACTCCAGCCGCCCCAGACACTTCGGCGTCCGATGCAGCCCATTCCCCAATAATCCTTCCCTAACAAAAATCCCCCACGTAGCCACCGGATCGATCCTACCAAAATGCACACTCCTATCCTCTACGATCATCAGCGGACCGAACATCACAATCTCCTTCGCATACACCGCCCCCTGCTTCCTATCCCACTTCGCACTATGATATCTGCACCGGCATAAATTAGGCACTACCTCCTCTAGCCACTGCGGATCGATACTCGCCACCCGACGCGCCCACAGCCGTGACGTATCCACCATGTCATAAGCCAGCAGCCACTCAGGCTTCTTCTGACCAAACATCCCACTTCCGGGGAAAATCGCAAACTCCCGCGCACTCACCCCCTTATAAGCGCGTGCCTCCTTATCATACTTCCCCACCTGCCTCGGCATCCCCACAAGCAGCGCCTTATGCAACACCTCATGACTAGCCCAGCCCTTCATCTCCCCGAGCTCACCCTTGATCACCTGCCGCGATACCTTCACCTGCCGCAGCTCTTTATGAAGATTACCCCACTCCATCACCCTACGGAAATTCAGATAACTTCGCTTACAAAATTTCCTCAGCTGATTCCGCTGCCAGCCACCCCTTTTTCCCGTCTCTCTAAATTCATTCAGATCACCCCACAGATGCAGCAGCGAGGTAAAGTCTGACTCCTCATCATCCCACCGCTTATGGGCATCATCCGCCTCCTTCTGTCTATCCGATGGACGCTCCCTGGGATCCATCACACTCAGACCACTCACGATCACCAGCATCTCCTCATAGCACCCTACCCTCACAGACTCTAACAACATCCGCGCCAGCCTCGGCTCCACCGGAACCCTAGCGATCGTCTTCCCTATCCCAGTCAGTTCATTCTCCTCATCCAGAGCATCGATCTCCCGCAGCGTCCTATACCCCTCAGCCACATGCTTAGAAGATGGCGGGTCGAGAAATGGAAACTCATCTATCTCTGGAAGCCCCAGAAACTTCATCCGTAAAATCACCCCAGCCAGCGAACTCCGCTTGATTTCCGGGTCAGTAAACTCATCACGCTCCTCGAAATCCTCTTCACCATAGAGCCGATAACACACCCCATCAGAAATTCTGCCACACCGCCCCTTGCGCTGCCTTGCACTCGCCTTACTTATCTTCTCCACCTGCAGCCGCTGCACCTGTCGACTCGGGTTCCACCTACTCACCCGTGCCACCCCAGTATCCACCACATAGACGATCCCAGGGATCGTCAGCGAAGTCTCCGCCACATTCGTCGCCATCACCACCCGCCGAACCCCAGGGATCGTATTAAACACCCGTTGCTGCTCAGCCATCCCCATCCGCGCATACAGTGGCAACACCACCGTACTCGCCATCATTCTCCCCTCCAGCACCTCCGCGCACTCACGGATCTCCCGCTCACCTGGCAGAAACACCAACACATCCCCAGGTTCCCCTTCCTTAGAAATACTATCCACACACCGCGCCACACAACGAGAAATATCCTCATCAGCACGAGATTCCAAATACCGTGTCTCTACCGGAAATGTTCTCCCCTCCACATCGATCACCGGAGTATCCTTCCCATAGAAATCCGAAAACCCACCCGCATCCATCGTCGCCGATGAGATAATCACCCTCAAATCAGCACGCTCCACTAACAAGCGCTTCAGATAACCCAACAGAAAATCAATATTCAAACTCCGCTCATGAGCCTCATCAATGATGATCACACCATACCCACCCAACCGCACATCACCCTGCGTCTCAGCCAGTAGAATCCCATCCGTCATGAACTTCAGCACCGTATTCTTGCCACAAACATCATCAAACCTCACCTGATACCCCACTTCTTCACCGAGCGACACCTCCATCTCCTCCGCCACCCGCTTAGCCACACTCGCCGCCGCTATCCGCCTAGGCTGAGTACACCCCACCAGCTTACGCTTACCAACAACTTTACCGCTCCCAGCAGAAATCTCCTGTAAATACTCCAGCGCCATTTTTGGCAGCTGAGTCGTCTTCCCGCTCCCCGTAGCACCCACCACCACCACCACCTGATGATCTCTCAATGCTGAGATCACCTCATCCCTCGCCCCACTAACAGGCAAATCCGGGTAACTAAATTTCCACTCTTCCTCCATCTTTCTTCACGTTTACTTGAGCAAAAAATCCTATTGATCACCCCCAGAAAAGGTCTAAACCTAATCGAACGTAAGTAAAGACCAACCACACACAAAACTCACAAAAACCCCTCAAAAAAACAGTAACCAACTCTAAAAAAATCACTCCAGATCAATAGGAAAGTAGTGAATGATGAATGATGAATTATGAGCCACTCCGGCGGTAGGTTTTGGGCCAGCAACCCCATACTGAAAACGGCTAATCTTCAGATAAAATAATCAATGAAAATGGACAACTATCTTGATGGCGACAGTCACAACGCCGATGTCTGTGTCTATGGCGGAACCGCCAGTTTCTAAGCAAAGGACTCAAAGACTTAAAAAATCGCACCCCGGGGTCGGGCAGCGTCTACGCCCAAACTACCCGCATTGGGCACAGCAATAAGATCTATCGTGAACGCTTCCTAAAACTCGTGAACGATCACAAAATCGAAGTGATTTACGACCATCGTCTGGGTAGGCCAGAAGCTAGATCCTTTACCGCCTATCACCCCGTCGAAGTGACCGATCTGGGAGAGCAATAATGCCAGGCACATAGTGAGTGGGTGGCAACTTGTATTTGATTTCAAATCCCTCCCAGACACACTTAGAATGTATGATCGATACAGCTCAAAGTTTTTGTCCATCAGCAAGCAGACGTTCTTTCAGCTTTGTGTAATCAACCTTTTGGACAGAAATATTTCCCTCAATGGCCATACTTGCCGCAGTTCCCGCGCTCTGACCGAGAATCATGAAGACTGGTTCCATGCGGATCGAGCCAAAGGCTACATGCGAGGAAGACAGCATTACGGGGACTAGTAAGTTAGTACATTCGCTCTCCTTGGGAACGATTGAGCGGTAGGAAATAGGATAAGGCTTCGGACATGCATGACCAAATCCGCCTTCATTCCGAACCGTAGTTTTCCCTTTTTCGACAACGACGACTCGCTGACAAAAGTGTGAGTCCATTGGATACGATGCTAGCCCCACAGAATCCTCGGCAACGCGCTTGGACTCACAGTCCGCCTGAGTCATCACGTAATCGGAAAGCATCCGTCTGCCCTCACGCACATAAAGCTGGTGCGGCCAGTTGGCCGTTTCCTTAAACTCGTCTGGATGGAGGCCAAAGGTATTAACCCTGGCTTGCAGTTCCTTGGGCACTTGTGGGTCATTTGCCAGAAAATACAGCTGTCCTTGCTGGTAGTCCACATGATCTTGGAAAACCTTTTCACGTAGCTGGTAGAGCTCACGCCATGGCATTGTAATCCCACGGCGTGGTGCTGGAAGCTCTGCAAATGAGCCTGGCTCATAAGTGCCATCCGGCCAGGTGTGGCTGCCACCGACGTAGTCCGAGGAGAAACTTCCCGCATTATTACTATCTCCTTCACGCATCTGCACAGGACCATCGGTCATCGGGGCAGTCGTATAGTTCAGAGTCCAGCGGACCTTTGGATCAAAATTCAGAAATCTCGCCAGTAGAGCGAACTGACCAGCGTCATAGCCCTCCGGCTTAACAAATTTCACCTTACCTTCTTTTTGAGTTAGATGCATACGGAAGTTGTATGCCTGGATATTGTAGTCACCCTCCCCTGGCTTACCAGCAGGCTCTGCTGAAATTTCAGGCAGCAGACCGGACTTGGGGTCGCTTGGAATGACGTAAGGGCTGATTGGCAACCCACAGAACTGATAGACTCCCCTCCAGGAAACAGTCTGCCACTGCCCACCGAGCGACTCACCATAAGTGCTAGCAGGCTCACGCCCTACCTGGTAGGAAACATTGGCAGCAGCGATCAGGTCACCTTCATAAGTAGCATCGATAAACACAGAAGCTTTAATAGTCTCCCCTGTTTCCATGCTGATTGAAACCAGTTTTCCGTCCTTTAAGACCGAATCATTTAGACAACGATTGTATAAAACAGTCACTCCGGCATCAGAAAGCATCTTGCGATAAAGCGTTTCCGCATTCACAGCACTAAAGTCAAGAATCCCACCGACCTCATCATAGAAACCCTTCGCCATCCCACCGATCGAGGACTTTGCCCCCACATCCGTGGCAGTAAGTCCTCCCGATGTCAATCCACCTACGTGCTTGTTAAACGATAATAGAATCACCTTGCGCCCCATTTTAGCCGCTTGCACCGCTGCAGTCACACCAGCAGGAGTTCCGCCATAGACAGCCACCTCGCATTCCAGAGTCTTGGCTTCACCCGCCTCAACCTGATGGTAATAGGATGGATACCCTGATGTTTCCCCACCCAGAGCAATGGATGCATTCATGGAAAACACGGAGATTACAGCTGCTGGTAGTAAAGATCTCACCGCCCAGAAGGGCAATAGACGAGGAGTTTGCTGAACGCCGGTGGGCTCAGTGTGAATAGATTTCTGCAAATTAAAATTCATGATAATTATGGGGTGATCAATAGATAGAAGAAATTAAGCGTCAGTATCAAAAAACAATGTGACCGTGAATAGACGTTTATTACAAATTATCTTTCATTGAAACAAAAAATTCGTGTACGGACAATCCGCACACGGTGACTCCGTTAGAGTCCAGCGAACTGGATGTCGAGATTACCTACACGACGGAGAATGAGAGCGAGCCCACCGAGTCCGAGAAGAGCTTTGCGGAAGTTCGGTTTAAGTATCAATAATTACTGATGCAGGCCCCAAACCGCCACTTGTGTAAGTTAGTGAAAACCCGTCTGGTCCATTGGTGCGTGCACCAATGTCAAAATACAAGGTGTCAATAATGTAAGCAGGATCAGTGCTGTTCAATGGTGTGAGCGTCATTGTATTGAACGAGGTTCCTCTAAATCCAGCAGATGTGGTATCCACAGACTTAGCTCCGGCAAGATCATTACCAAAATCACCACTGCCATTTCCCCAAATGAATGCTCCACAGCTAGAGTTGCTCCTCTGGCAACACCAGAGGGAACTAATACTGGAAAGCCTTTCGAGTCGGCCCGCTGAACCTCAACTAAGGTTTAATAACAAACATAAACCGTGCTCTCAGAATCTCTTCCTAGGATCGGGTTATTAAAAGGCACCACGTGGATCTCACAGTTGCTGAACACTTCATTCAGGGTTTTCATGAAGTTCTCCTCTGGAGGATCATCGGACCATAGGGCAAAGATCCCCCCAGGGTGCAGTTGATCGGTCATTTTACGCAGTCCATCTAGATGATAGAAACTCGCGTGTTGTTCATTCAGAAGATGCGCTGGTGAATGATCGATATCGAGCAGGATGGCGTGGAATTTCTTTTCAGGGTCCGCTGAGTCGAAGCCAATTCCATTTTCCGAAACTGCGCGCTTAAAGAAATCTCCATGCTCATACCGACAACGAGGATCAGCAGTAAGTCCGGCACCGAGTGGGACGAGCCCTTGCACATGCCAATCGATCACTGGTTGTAAATAATCGACGATAATGAGTTCACCCACGGAAGCGTGGTCAAGCGCCACCTTGCCAGTGTAGCCTAGGCCGAGTCCGCCAACCACAACATTAAGTTCATTATTTCCGGGGAATGCTTTTTCAGTAGCAGCCATCCCCAAAGTCGAAAGCGCCTCTTCCACCACCGTGAAAAGAGACGACATCAGAAAATCTTGGCCTAACATGATTTCGTAAACCTCTAAATTATCAAGCGTCATCATCGTGCGCTTGCGCAGCATCACTGCGCCGAGTGGGGTATCCTGATAGTCGATTACTTTGAAGCTAGGTTGCATAGACATCTATAGTCAGAGTAATCGCAGATGAATAGCCAAATCATCAATCTGCCTATCCCTTCACCCCTCATCTCCATTGACAATATGACCATCATGCGCCATGGGTACCCCATCAACTGATATGTCATTCGTAGAAACATTTAACCAACTGCCTGAACAGAAATCTGCGCTACTGCGGAAATTTGAAAACCTCATTTCACCAGCTAATCATGAGCAACTAGAGGCGATGGCTCAGCAGAGCCAGACCCTGACGCTTCAGAACTTTGGCAAAACCATGCGGATGTTCGCGCCACTCTACGTTTCTAATGAGTGCGTAAACAACTGTTCTTACTGCGGATTCTCGCGGGATAACGCTATCCTCAGGACCACACTTACTATCGAGCAAGTAGTCACCGAGGCACGCCATCTCTATGGCCTAGGATTTAGAAGTGTCCTTCTTGTCGCTGGCGAGCATCCTAAATTTGTCTCAGACGGTTATCTCCAAAAATGCATTGACGCCATCAAATCCTTCATCCCCACCATCGCCATTGAGGTAGGTCCTATGAAGGATCATCAGTATGGCGAGCTGGTGAGTCATGGTGCTGAAGGACTCATCGTTTACCAGGAAACCTACGTCCGTGACGCCTATTCTAAGCTGCACACCGCAGGACCAAAGAAGAACTTTGACTGGCGGCTAGAGTGTCCAGAGCGCGCTTACGATGGCGGCTTCCGCCGCATCGGCATTGGCGCCCTTTTCGGGCTAGCACCATGGAAAAAAGAAGCCATCGCACTCGCCGCCCACCTAGAATACCTCTACAAGCACTGCTGGAAAGCCTCGTTCTCCGTCGCATTCCCACGGATGCGCCCCTACGCCGGAAATTATCAATACACCCCAAATCCGGATCTGTTTCTCGATGACAAAGCCTTTGTGCAGCTCCTCTTCGCATTCCGCATTTGTTTCCCACAGGTAAACATCGTCCTCAGTACCCGTGAGCCGGCATCACTCCGGGACGCGCTCGTCCCGCTGGGAGTCACCCACATGTCAGCGGGTTCTCAGACAGAACCAGGTGGATACACCGGCGCAGGGCATGATGACCTCCACCTCACGGTAAAAGGTAAGCGCGTAGAGATAGCCGAGTCAGACAAAACACCCTGCCAAAAAGCCACCGAGCAGTTCACAATTGACGATACCCGCTCTCCTGCCAGCATCGCCCATCTGATCCAGACCCAAGGCTACGAGCCGGTCTGGAAGGACTGGGATGAAGCTATTTTACAACACTAAAAGATCTATGAAAATCAGCCTCAATGGTAAAGAGAAGGAAATTTCTGTCAGTAATGACACTAGTATCCAGCAACTACTTGATTCTCTGGGACTCGCTGGTAAGCCAGTAGTCGTAGAGCACAACAAAATCGCCATTTTCCCCAGAGACTATCCAAGCATCTGTTTTAAAGAAAATGATCAAATCGAGATCATTAATATCGCCGCGGGCGGATAAATTGACTATCGCTTTGAAAATGCCATTTATTCTTCAGGAGCGCTGGACCAAATTTAGTAACCGAGTCACTATACCACAACGGGAGACACTCTGGAAAAATTTTGTAACCCTCTACTCTGAAGAAAACCGTCACTACCATAACCTAGTTCACATCGAGGACTGCCTCACTAAACTAGACGAATGGCCATCTCAGCCGTCTAACACTATCCGTGATGCCATTGAGCTTGCCATCTGGTTTCATGATATTGTTTATGACACCCAGCGAGCAGACAATGAAGAATCCAGTGCTGCGCTTGCCAACCATTATCTCCGCGGGCACCCGCTCGCGACGGACTGCCACGCGCTCATCCTAGCCACTAGACACAAGCAAACCGAAGGAATGCACGCAGAGGAAATCATGTGTGACATCGACCTCTCCATCCTCGGGTCCGAGCCAAAAAAATACCACGACTACGCAGAAAAAATCCGCCATGAATACAGCTGGGTAGGAATAACAGAGTACTCCGAAGCCCGCGCCCGAGTCCTTACCAACTTCCTCAACCGCGACAACCTCTTCCAGACCACATATGCCATCAGAAAATGGGAACTCAAAGCTCGCATCAACTTAAAAAAAGAACGTAAAGACCTGCTCAATATGATTTAAACAAGTCAGGGGAATCACTCATCCATCTTGTAAAAGCTAGATATAATACATGTAAGTGTCCTCGTTCCCCATCATATCCTTGAGTGAGGTTTTCTTCAGCAGGTCATCAATGTCATTACTGATCGATTTCCAAATACTAGCTACCTGCTCGGCTGAATCGCCATCCTTCACCGTCACATCCGCCACTACTCCAGAATTTACTGCCTTTATGATTTCATAGAGACTAATATCCTCAGGATTTCTATCCATAAAATATCCTCCATGCTTGCCGCGCTTGCTCTGGATAATCCCTTCAGACCGCAGCGCATTTAGTATCTGCACGAGGAAATTCGATGACACATTCTCACGTTGTGCTATCTCTTCTAGCCTAAGTATGCTATCAGTGCTCTTCGCTAGCTGCACAGACGCTCTACAGGCGTATTCTAATTTCTGGGAAATTTTCACTACGACGAATCAATCACATCATGGATCACAACTCTAACTCCAATACATACAAACTCTGTCATGCAACGCACATAGACCTGCAACAGAGCTGGGTATCCATTAAGCTTCAGGCCATCCATCTTGCAGAATCCGAGCCCCAGCTCCAAGCGCTGCTTTCTGATGTTATCATAGAGCGCCAGTGCCTCAACACAGCACTTGCAGCTCGGCTAGCGCGCAAGCTAGCTAGAGACGACATGGGCAGAGATGAGCTCATGCCGCTTCTCTTAGAAATTTTCACTGCTGATAAGAAAATCGCCGCTAGTGCCGCGGCAGATATGCAGGCAATCGTGGAGCGAGACCCCGCCTGCCAGAACATGCTAGCACCCATGCTCTTCTTCAAAGGCTTCCTCGCCATCACTACCTATCGTATCGCTCACTACCTCTGGCATCAGAACAGAAAGTCCCTCGCGCTCTACTTTCAGAGTATCAGCAGTGAAGTCTTCGGTGTAGATATCCACCCCGCCGCCAGAATCGGCTGTGGGATTTTCTTAGATCATGCCACCAGCATCGTTATTGGCGAGACCGCCATCGTAGAAGACAATGTCTCTATCCTCCACGAGGTCACACTCGGTGGAACCGGTAAACAAGAAGGTAACCGCCACCCTGTCGTCCGCTCAGGCGTACTCATCGGCGCAGGTGCTAAAATTTTAGGTCGCGTAGAAATAGGCTTTGCAGCTAAGATCGGGGCGGGTAGCGTAGTCTTGGAAGACGTGCCACCACACACCACCGTAGCCGGCGTCCCCGCCATCATCGTAGGGCAGTCTAGCGAAGAAAACCCCGCCCAAGAGATGAACCAAAACCTTGCCGCCTGCCATATTTAGCATCGCTGTTCCAGTTCAAGTAATCTTGCATTAATTAAAACTAGCCTGAGAAGTATCGGTGAGGAGATCGCTCAGCTAGTTCAGGCTATGATTTCATTTAGGGCTTCACCTTGTGAAAAATCAGCTCGTTGGACCTTTATGAATATGAACATTAGTCTGTGGGAATGGGAATGAAATCCCTTCAGCATCAAAGGCATGTTTCACTTGCTCGTTTAAATTAAATTTAATGTCCCATAAATCAGCAGCATCTGACCATACTCTAACCGTCAAATTAACCGAACTATCACCGAGCTCACTGAGAACAATCACTGGCTCTGGATCTTGGTCAATTCGACTATCAGCATCAATTAAGCCACGAATTATGCTACGCGCTTTATCGATATCATCATCGTAACCGATACCAAATACAAAATCGACGCGGCGTTTCTTCTCAGCAGAGTAGTTTATGATTGCGCCTGTAGCAATTGGTCCATTTGGTAAGATAATACGCTTATTATCTGGTGTATTGAGAGTCGTGTTGAAAATCTGGATCGCCATCACCTTACCAGTATGGCCTTCCGCCTCAATGAAATCACCGATCTTAAACGGCTTCAATATCAGCAACAAAACACCACCAGCAAAATTTTGCAATGTTCCTGAGAGAGCCAAGCCAACAGCTAGACCAGCAGCTCCAAGAATCGCGACGAATGAGGTGGTCGGAATCCCTAGTATCCCCGCGCAGGTGACGACGAGAATCACTCTAAGAGCCATCGAAGTTAAGCTGAGCAAAAAGCCCTCAAGCGCCTCATCATAATCAGCACGATCAAACCATTTGCTCATCCCCTTACAGAGGAAACCGATGACCTTTAGACCAATAATAAAGACGACGATCGCAACCACCAACTTGATTCCGTAAGTGGTTGCGTATGTGCCAACCAAATTTAATATTTCATTAAAATCTAACATAGTGAAAACACTTTTAATGACCAAAGTTTAAGCTGTCAATTTTTTGTTTCTTTAATGCTTGATCGCATAAGCTCAACGAGGTTCCGTTTGAAGAACTAATTAGACTCATCGAATCTCTATTCTCCCACTCACACAATCCCTAAAGCATTGAAAAATCAATATCTCTGATACCTAGGGATCAAGAACGCTAGGTTATCAGACGAAGCCCGTTGGGCTAGAAATGGCATTTGGATTATTCAGCTCGTTTCATCGCTGCTGTCACGTCAGGAGTCCAACCAAGCTGGTGAAAAACTAGGGGATCTCTTTCGAGGTTCTCTCCTATCTTTTCTGTGAATTCTGCCTCCTTTATAGCATCTAGTATCACATGTTCTCTCTCATAGTCTTCACGCACTTTACCAAATTTTGTTTTCTCTTCAGCGGATACAATTAGACCACCCTCTCCTTTACGAGCATCTAGCCGTGCTTTTTCGTCGTGCTTATTCACATCTAAGCCTCTATTTGCGTATAGCCTTGCATCTCCCCCGTGGTGAGGAATTTGTAACCTTTTCGATAAGGCGTATAATCTCGTTCTATGATCTTCAACCTTGTCTTCCTGAATTCTCCTCTTGTCTTTAAAAACGTTCATTGTTTCCAGCCTCCGTTTATTTAATGCCTCGGTGCGCCTGGTAGAATAAGTTTGCGTAACTGCATAAGCTATCTGCTGAGCCTTAAGTTCTGAATCCGCAGATACTTCGAGCCTGATTAAATCCGTTCCTCGCTCTTGAGCTATTTCAACACTTCCCGCTATTTCTTTGATCAGTTCTTCTTTATTCTTACCTAGCAGCTTTTCGAGATCATAGTCATCGATTGCTCTGCTCAGATTCTCTTGGCTCTTTATCACTGCAAACTCCGTCTGAAAAAATTGATGTGACATCATAGCAGCCCTCACCGTCCCGTATGGATTCACTTGTAAAATAGTCTCAGAAGTGAATTTCTCATTTTTTTCTACCGCCGTGATTCGTGTTAGAGTCTCCTCTAAGTTACTTTTATTCACCCCTAAAAAATAGCCCGATATTCCTGCGAAAATTGCGATAACTACCGTGGTTAATATGTACTTCATATCCAAGTCTAGCCATACTTCATGCCAATCCGCTAGACTTTAAATCTAAAACGGCCAGATCAGCGGAATCATATAACTCGCAATTAGCCACATGATGACAGCAAGTGGAAAGCCTGCTTTGAAGAAATCTCCAAATTTATAGCCACCAGCACCATAGACGAAGGTATTCGTCTGATAACCAATTGGCGTAGAGAAGCTGGCGGATGATCCGAACATCACCGCCACTACAAATGGCCTCGGATCCACATCCATCCCTATCGCTACCGAGATCGCGATGGGCGTGAGCAGCGCGGCAACGGCGTTATTACTGATCAACTCGGTCATGACAGCGGCTACCAGATAGACTAAGCAGAGCACTAGTTGAGGATTCTCTTGGAAGCTCTCAACACTACTACCGATCAATTGCGCGAGGCCAGACTCACTCATCGCTAGTCCGACTCCTAGCATCCCGAAAATCATGAAAACCACTTTCCACTCAATTGCTTTATACGCTTCCTGCGGGTTGATACAGCCAGTAATCATGACTAGCATCGCACAGAATAACGCCGTCTGCACAACAGGTATTTCAAACCCTAGCGGAGCACTCAACGCACCGATGAGCATGAACAGCACAATAGCTCCAATGGCAATAGGAGATTTCTTATTTCTCGTCTCTACCTGCTGTGGTTCACTGAGGTTGATAAAATCTTTTTCCTCAAATAACCTGCGCATTTTCTGCCCAGGTCCCTGCACTAAGAGCGTATCACCAAATTCTAACTTCTCGTCCTCGAACCTGTCTTTAAGATTCCGCCCACGACGGTGGACGGCTAGGATCAGCACCCCGAAACGTTGACGGAAATTCAGCTGCTTCAGGCTCTTCCCCGCTAAAGAAGAATCTGGGCCGAGGATACCTTCCATCAGCACGGCAGACTCGGTGCGCATTCCTTCGAGTCCTAGTTTTTCGTTGCCCCGCACATCCATTCCATCGGTGTTAGAAACTCCCATCACTGCGGAGAGTTTACCTTTAAAAACGATCTCATCACCATCCTCAAACCTTATCTCTGGCAGCGGGTCTTTGACTCTTCTACCCTTTCTTAATACCTCTAGCACTCTTACCTTTTTGAGTTTACCCATTTCTGTATCAACATAAGCCGTGCCGATAAGAGGCGAGTCACTCTTCACGAATGCATGGGTAATAAATTCTCTGTTCTCACTGCTATCGATCAATGTAGCCAACGTAACCCGGTCTGGTAGGAGCTTTCGACCGATGGTCATCAAGTAGATAAAGGTGACCGCCACGAAAATCAGACCAAGAGGCATAATCTCGAACATAGTAAACGGCTTCATCCCTTTATCTATGGCTATTCCAGAGGCAATCAAATTAGTAGAAGTGCCGATGATAGTCATGGTGCCACCTGCGATAGCGGCGTAAGAGAGTGGGATAAGATACTTAGATGCCTTAAACCCCTGCTTCCGACAAATCGCGAGGACGATGGGCATAAAGACCACCACTACTGGGGTATTGTTCACGAAGCCTGATAGCAGCGCGACAAGAACAATCAAACTGGCCAACATCTTCAGCGGACTAGCCCCTACTAACTTCTCAAACCAAATACCCAACTTATCAATCACCCCCGTCCGCTCGAGTGCCGCACTGAGGATAAACATACAAGCAACTGTAATCGGTGCGGGATTCGAAAAGACGCTGAGTGCATTATCAGAAGCACCATTTTCCATACTCAGTACTCCCGCGAGCACACAGACCAGTAGTGCGCCCATCGCCACGAGCTCGGCAGAAAACCACTCCTTCACAAAGGCGGAAAAAACCACCACAATGAGGATACTTAAGAAAATTTGCTCTGCCGACATAAACATGGTCTAACCTAACAACCCACGGCTATCTAGTAAAAAATGCGCTATTTTAACCCTCTATCTGCTTGACACGATGACGCAAAAAAATCAGCCAATCAAATCTCAAAATTTTCAGCATTCTCATTTTTAGTTGTCTATTTAGCCATGCGCGCGAACTAGATGTCAGCAAGTATTCATCTAGGTTACCAAGATTCATTGGCGATGTTGCCTATCGCTTAGGTTCGGATCTCATTGATGTGTGGAAGCGCAACGCTGTGAAGTTGGCCAAAATCGGTAGCGGAGGCTTCAAAGCCGTAGGCGTAGAAGACGTAGCGGAAGAGCTTGCCTAACTTCGAGGTTAGAATGCTAAGCTCAGGGTTGAAAATGACATTTTAAAAAAGGCCTCCGTGATCACCCCCCCTCTCTCCCTCTCTCCAATCTCTCCGACAACGTCCTCAGGGACAGCACCCAAAAAGCAAATTCCTAGCAATGACTCTGGTTACCTCGCCATTCACGGAGGAGGGGAGGGTAAGAAAACCTGGACTGGGATTACCTTTCAGGTCGCTGACGTGGTGGCGGGAGCTACCGAGATCATCGCAAATGGAGGAAAGTGCGAGCGCGAGCCTCAACCAGAAGATGGTGAACCTCCTCACTTAGCGATGCGCGAGGACACAAATGGGAACCAAATCATGCTCTCACGTGCGAGAAGTTGATTTTAGATACTCGAGGCGAAATTTCGAGTTGATTTTAAGTGATGTTCCTATTAAAAAGATACCGTGAAATCTCTTACAGACTATAAAATTAAAATTCGTCTCAGCTTATTGGCTTTCATTGCTTCGCTAAATATCAGCTCGGCTGTTCAAACACGGGTGCAGTTGGAAACAAATTACGGGGACCTCTATCTCACGCTTTATGATGATGATGCGCCGCTTACGGTGGCTAACTTTCTTAGCTATATAACTTCTGACGCGTTCGATGATACATTTTTTCACCGTTCTGTCCCAAGTTTTGTGCTGCAAGGCGGAGGTTTCGAGATAAATAGTGGGACGATAAGTTCTGTAGTGACAACGGGTACTGTAGATAATGAATTTGGAATATCAAACACTAGAGGAACAATCGCGATGGCGCAGTCAGGTAGTGATCCTGACTCTGCCACATCTGGGTGGTTTATTAATCTAGTTGATAATGACGGTACCACAGCAAACAATCTAGATACCCTAAATGGTGGGTTTACGGTTTTCGGTTTCATTGAGAATATGAGCTTGGTAGATCTGATTATGGCTGAGACGTTCGTTGCTGATATAACAAGCCTTATATCTGGTCCGTTTGAAGAGGTTCCGTTAGATAATAGTGTGCTTGATGATTCTGAAGTAAGCCCGGGCGACTTTGTGATCATTCAGAATGCGTCAGTGATACCTGAGCCTAGCTCTTCTGCACTCTTGTTATTAGGTGTTGGGAGCTGTCTATTGATTCGCAGACGTAAGTAATCTAAGGCTTTTCGAAGATCATCAAATGTTGCCAGGGGAGGAACGTATCTGTGCGGACGTGTTTGAGACCCACTGCCTTCATTTCTTTGATGGCTTGCGCCTCGTCATTTCATGAAGCGGCTGGAGGAAAAATGGCAGAATCTAGCCCCTAAAGTGAAAGGAAAAATGATGAACTCCGTTCTTAAACGATGGAATGAGAGGACTAAATGATACAGTCGATCCCCTTTCTCCCCCTTTCTCCCCCTTTCTCCCCCTTTCTCCCCCTTTCTCCCCCTATCTGATCTCTCCAACAACATCCTCAGGGACACCACCCAAAAAGCAACTTCCTAGCAATCCAATCCAATCCATGAAATACCTGATTCTTTCTCTCGCTGCTTTCACTTCGATCAATGCTGCCACGATCACTACCGTTCCGGACAAATCGATCACGCTTGAAAACAATCAACTCAAACGGGTCATTTCCATTTCAGAGGGCGTTCACACCAGTGCTATCCATAACAAACTCGATGGCAAATCGCTCACCCCAACCTCAGGCCATGGCTTTGTCATTCACTTAGACAATGGAAATATCCTGACCGACAAGAGCTTCACAGTTAAAAAAGTTACCAAAAATGAGTCAGCGGAATCCGCCAAGGTGATTCTCGAGCTCTCTTGCAAAAAAACAGCACTCAATGCCACACTCGAATACTCACTCGATGATAAAGACTTTTACACCCGGAAAAAACTGACGCTCACCCCAAGCGCGGAGCTTAAGGTCAAGCAAATCGATCTCGAATCGATGACGCTCGCCGAGGCCTATCAGCCTTATACCATATCCCAAATCACTGCCAGGGGATCATCCAAGTGGCGGCCCGGACTCGGTCAGCCACTCTATACCAAGACCACCGGAATGTTCTGGGGTATCGAGTTTCCCGCTTCCGTCAACACAGTCAAGGACGGCAAGCTGACCTGTTCCTACCAGGTTGGAAAAAACCTTCCCGCCGGCAAAACCTACACCACGCACTCATCCGTGTTAGGTGTCTCCGATTCCCCCGACTTTGCTAAAGACGCCTTCTTTGATTACATCGACCGCACTCGCATCCGGCCTCTCCGTTTGCAAACCCAGTACAACTCCTGGTTCGACTATGGCAGTGGCATCAGTGCCGAGAAAATGGCAAAAAGCATCAAGCACATCAGTAACGAACTGAACACCAAGCGCGGCGTACCACCACTCAAAGCCTACGTCATCGACGATGGCTGGCAAAACACAGGCGACGACTGGTCGAAAAAGGCCTGGACCGTTAACGGCAAGTTCGATGCCAAATTCAAGAATAGCTTCGCCGCCACCAAGGCCGCAAAATCCAATCTCGGCCTCTGGATCAGCCCAGGGTGTATCTTCGGCGGGCAGAGGGCCATCCCAAAGCTTAAAGCTGCTGGTCACCGGTCGCTTGATCCGTGGATGTCCATGGCCGACCCCAAGTACATGGGCAAACTGGAAGAGAGAATGGTCGAACTAACAGAACAAGGTGTTACCTACTTCAAGCTCGATGGAGTCTTTGGCCACCTCAATACCCGCAACTTTGATGTGCCCGGTTTTAAGGGTTCTGAACAGGCACTTAACGACCCAAAATACGACCCGCAAAAAATCCAACACCTCACTGATGGCAGCGAGCGATTGATGAAAATTTTCGCCGCTATGGACAAAGCCAACCCAGACGTTTACATCGTCATTTCCAACGGCGCTTGGCTTTCCCCCTTCTGGCTCCAGCACATCGATGCCGTCTGGATGATCAACGCGGGCGACGCTGCGGGCGGATCCAACAGAACCCAAGAGCTAGTCTATCGCGACAACGTCTATCACGATCTCTCCGTGACCGAAAAAACCCAGTTCCCCCTGCACTCGATTTTCAACCACGAGCCAAAGAAAACCAGCAGCAAGGAAACCAAGGAAACTTTCCGCCGCTACCTCTACATGAATATGTCGCGAGGCACCGGGTTTGTGGAACTCTATATCAAGCCGTTTGCGCTCAAGGACTACGATTGGGATGTGCTCGCCGAAGGCCTGCTCTGGGTGCACCACGCCTTCCCCACCTTCAAACGCGCTAGTATGCACGGTGGCAATCCTAAAAAATCAGAAGTCTATGGCTACACCGCCTGGCTTAAAGAACGGGGCTACATTTCCATCCACAATCCGTCGGCTATCGCAAAAGAATACACCATCAAACTCAACCGCTCATTTGGCCTCCACCCCGGCTCCGTTGAAACAAGCTTCCACCTCAGCTCCCCCATCGACGATTGCACTCGAGGGTTGAAGAAAAAATACAGCTACGGCGACACCCTAACACTCACCCTGGAATCGAAGGAAATCCGCATCCTTAATTTTGATACCACGAAGCGTGACTGGTCGGCACTCCGTGCCCTGCAAACCCGCACTAAGACCGACTTCACTCCGCCCAAACCGATCCCCGTCAGAGGCCACGCCATCCTTGGCACCTGGAAATACGGACCACACACCCGCGAGTTTAAATCCGACGGCACCTGCACCCTCACCTCCAGTAAAAACGTGCAGTGGAGCAAGCCCTTCACCGTAACATCCGCCACAACCGCAGTGATCGAAGGCAACAACACCCACATCATCCAGAAAAATGGCACGCTGCGCATCGAGGGTAAATACACGGCCACGAGGCGGTAGGGTTGCTTTACCAAAGCAACTGGAGGGTTAATCCGCCCGTGAAAACAAAAACGGCACCCGGATAAACCCATCACCCCCCTTTTTTAGCTTTCCCCCTTGCCAGACCAATCCTCACTCGTCACTGTCAACTTATTCCACCTACTCTTTCCCCCGCAACCCCTCTCCCCTTTCCTTTCCTCTCTCCAACAACTTCCTCAGGGACACCCCGCAAAAAGCAAATTCCTAGCAATCGCGGAGCCCGTGCCGTGGACATTGAGCCGAGCGCAACGAAGGTTGAGTGTGTTGATGGCGTCCATGATAAAATGCACCATGTGGTCAGCGGGGAGCCAGTCACGAAGATCCGGGGGAGCAATAGCGGGGAATCGTGGCCGATGGATAGGAATTTGGCTGCCATGCCCGGAGTGTCTCAGCAAGCGAGCAGTTTGTCTCGCTGTTAAGCCCGACAGGCTGCTAGGGACTCTAGGTATAGGAAAAGTGGAGCCATATGACTTCTCAGTAGCAGAAAAGGCGCGGCTCGCTGAGCGAGGAAATAGCTTTGTAGAATATCTTTAGTTTTTTCAACAGGAACCTCACCAGCGCCATCCAGATAGTTTTGACTTACAACCTTCAGTGTTTATCATTCCGTAATGTTAACCACTACTAAGGCGCTACTGCTTTCGTCGCTGAGCATCATTATATTTCTTGCCGTATCACCCGCGAGCGCAGAGCCCCCCGTACCAAGTCGCCCCAACATCGTTTTCATCCTGAGTGATGATCAAGCATGGACAGATTACGGATTCATGGGGCATGAAACAATTAAAACGCCCAACCTAGATAAATTAGCCAAACAAGGGCTGGTTTTTGAGCGTGGCTATGTCACGGCGCCCCTTTGTCGCCCGTCGTTAGCGTCACTCGTCACTGGCGTATCTCCCACAGTTCATGGCATCACGGGAAATGATGCGGATGGATATAATAACCGGGCACAAAAAGACATTGCCTTCCGCGAAAAGTTTCACAAACTTCCCAGTTTCGTAAGATCGCTGACAGCAAGTGGCTACCTCACCTTTCAGTCCGGCAAATGGTGGGAAGGCTCATATCAAGATGGTGGCTTCACCCATGGCATGACACATGGAGACCCTAGGCGCGGTGGACGACATGGTGATGAAGGGCTAAAAATCGGCAGGAAAGGGATCAAGCCAATCACTGATTTTGTTGATCTGGCCATAGCTGAGGACAAGCCATTTTTCATTTGGTATGCTCCATTTCTACCCCACACCCCGCACAATCCACCTACCGACCTACTTAAAAAATACTCGGTAAAAGACAGACCCAAGGATGTCGCAAAGTATTACGCGATGTGCGAGTGGTTTGATCAAACTTGCGGGGACCTCATAGGTTACATTGAGCAGAAAAAACTCACCGAAAACACGGTAGTCATCTACAGCTGTGATAACGGCTGGGCAGCGACAAGCACCAGAGCAGATGACCCCACCCAGAAGCTATGGAAAGGCTATGCACAGCGCTCCAAAAGCAGCCCGTTTGAAAACGGAATCCGCACCCCCATGATCGTCAACTGGCCAGGGAAAATTAAGCCACAGAAAGCTCATGATTTAGCCCACTCCATAGATATTTTCCCCACTATCGCAGCCATCACAGGGATAAAATCCCCTGACTCTTTACCTGGGATCAATCTACTGGATCAAAAAGCAAGGCAACAACGCAGCACTGTTTTCGGAGTTTGCCATTCGGTACATAATATGACTCACGGCAATCCCGATGACACGCTACAATACCTCTGGTGTATCGATGGAGATTGGAAGCTAATGATCCGCCATCATGGGAGCGACACCACTAAATATCGCAACCTCCATGTATGGGATAAGCTCCCTGTTAGACTCTATCACCTGTCAGAAGACCCCCATGAAAAGAAAAACTTAGCAGCAGCTCACCCAGAAAAAATTAACGCTTTGAAAAAGAAAATAGCAACGTGGCATGCTAACAATCTGAAATGAAGATAATCAGTCCCAATACTCGTAATCTGTCGCTAGTTGTATAAATTAACTTTTCTACTATCAATTAGGCTAGAATAAGCTATAGCAATCAAACCATCAGCGGCAATTGGCCGCTGATGAGTGCAATTTTCTAACTTTTTTTGAATAATGAATACCTTCGCCGATTTAGGCCTATCTGATCAAATCCTGCGTGCCGTAACGGACAAGGGATACGAAATCCCCTCTCCTATCCAAGCTCAAGCCATCCCACCTGTGTTGGAAGGAAGAGATGTACTTGCCGCTGCCCAGACTGGCACAGGAAAAACCGCTGGCTTCACGCTTCCGATCCTGCACAAACTATCTGAGAATCCATCTAGAAATAACAGGAGAGTCGTCAGGTCGTTAGTAATGACCCCTACGCGTGAACTCGCAGCTCAGATCAAGGCTAATATTGATGAATATGGTAGCCACCTAGATTTCAAGAGCCTCGTGGTCTTCGGCGGCGTGGGCATCAATCCTCAGATCAATAAGCTGAGGGCTGGAGTCGATATGCTAGTCGCCACTCCTGGACGCCTCCTAGACCTGTGTCAACAGCGTGCTTGTGATCTTAGTAATGTCGAAATTCTCGTCCTAGACGAGGCAGACCGCATGCTCGACATGGGCTTCATCAACGACATCAAGAAGGTGATGAACTACATTCCCAAGAAACGTCAAACACTGCTCTTTTCAGCCACGTTTTCAAAGGAGATCAAAACGATCGCTAAGCAATTTCTCACGAATCCAGTGACCGTGGAAGTAGCGGCGCAGAATACCACTGCTGAGCGCGTGGAGCAACGTGCTTACCGTTGTGATCAGAGCACGAAAGCTGATTTAGCGATCCATCTCATCAAACAAGGCGAATGGAACCAAGTGCTGATCTTCACAAAAACCAAGCACGGAGCAAACCGCCTCAGTGATAGGATCGATAAAGCAGGCATCACCTCCAGCGCGATCCATGGTAACAAATCTCAAGGAGCACGCGAACGAGCACTTCAGGGATTCAAAAATAATTCTGTGAGAGTTCTTGTGGCTACCGATATTGCGGCGCGGGGGTTAGACATCGCCCACCTCCCTCACGTCATCAACTACGAGCTACCTAACGTACCCTCTGACTACGTGCACCGCATCGGACGCACCGGAAGAGCAGGCAAAAGCGGCGAGGCACTCTCACTTGTTTGTAATAACGAACGCGCTTTTCTGAAGGATATTGAAAAACTCATCAGCAAAAAAATCCCCCTTCTCACTGAAGACGGGTTCGCACCAGACCTCTGGCCAGACCGCATGCCAAGTACCTCAGAGGTGCAGAGAGAGGATGCTGAACGCAAGAAGCAGAACAGACAACAACGCGGACCAAGAAGCCCACGCGGCGGTGGCGGTGGTGGTGGACGCGGTCAAGGAGGAGGCAAGCCTTCATCTTCCGGAGGGCGCGGCGGCAACAACAGGTCATCTACCAGACGCAGAAGAAGTTAATCACTTTTCTAACGCATCATTTTCACCTAGCCTCCTACTCAACCTAGGAGGCTTTTTAACTACTGGATCACATGTCTAGCTCAACATTATCTCAAACTACCATCGATCGATTCGGAGGAATAGCACGTCTCTACGGCACTGCCGCATTAGAGAAATTTTCTCGTGCACACGTCGCAGTCATCGGCATTGGTGGTGTGGGTTCTTGGGCGGTAGAATCGCTCGCTAGATCTGGTATTGGGAAGATAACCATGGTGGATCTCGATGAAGTCTGCGTCACTAACATCAACCGCCAACTGCATGCGATGGATGGTGAAATAGGCAAACAGAAAACAGACGCCATGGCTGAGCGCATCAAGCTCATCAACCCAGAGTGTGAAGTTGTCTGTGAGCAGACCTTTTATAACGAGAAGACTTCTGATCGCTTACTCGCTAACGATTTTGATTTTGTCATCGATGCCATCGATCTGATGATGCAGAAGGCGCTGCTCCTTGCAGAGTGCAAGAAGCGCAATATTCCTGTAGTCTGTTGTGGTGGAGCTGGCGGCAAAATGGATCCCTCAAGGATCAGAGTTGCCGATCTATCTAAAGTCACCCGTGACGCACTGATTCATAAAGTGCGGACTAGGCTCAGATGTCACTTCGGATTCCCAAAGGCGGTGAATTTGAAAGCGCCAAAGTTTAACATAGAGGCTATCTTTTACGATGAGCCAGCGGTATTCCCAGCTGCTGCGGAGTGTGATACTGACGAATCTGACAACACGAGCATGAGACTAAACTGTGCATCAGGATTTGGTAGCGTCACGCACATGACCGCCACACTGGGACTCTTCGCAGCACAGAGAGCCATCAATCAACTCGCTAAATAAACCAAGAACCGATGGAAAATTATTTCAAATTGCTAGATATTGAGCAAGCGACAAAAATAGATTTAGAAACGCTGTCTGATCATCATAAAAAACTCGCTGCGGAACACCACCCTGACCACCCTGATAACAATGCCGATGATAGCCGCTACCGGCTTATCAACACCGCCTATGAAACACTTAAATCTCCGTCCAAGAGGCTAGCGCACTTGATGGAACTAGAAGGTATTCACTATGAAAAACGGGGCACAGTCAGTGACCACTTAATGGATCTCTTCATGTCCACAGCCCAAACACTACAAGACACAGACGCCTTTCTACGCAAGAAGTCTACCACCACTTCCGCACTAGCGATGGCGCTGTTAGAAGGTGAATCTCAGCAATTCCAGGAACTGATCAGTACGCAGATCGACTCCATTGAGGTAGAAAAATCTTCCACGTTAGAGAAGGCATCTCTAAAAGAGGAACTCGCAAAACTGCTAGGTAATGCTGCACGCGATCTCGCCTTTCTAGAAAAATGGCAAGCCCAGCTTAAAGAGCGCTACGCTAGATTATTTTGATCTACACCGTTCCCTTTTCTCCATTCCAGCAAGACTAATCCCGCCGCCATCAAGGTCATCACCACCAACACCCCGATGTGGGCATGGTAGTTTGTAAAGGATAGCGCCTTCCCAAAACAACCGCACTCAATATTCAGCCCGCGGAGATGAGCAGAAATCACTGCCACTAAAAATCCCACCGTGAGTAGCAGTACGCTCGTGATTGCTCCCTTGAGAAGTATTCCTAAAATTAACGCCCCTCCCACGAGGATTTCAAACACAGGCAGCATGTAGCCCAGCCACATATCCCATGGATCAGCATCAAAGGGCGCGATCTTAAAATACCCCACCGTCTCGACAAAGCTATCCACATCCAGTATCTTCATCGTACCAGCCCAGATGAACAGCGAGCCCAGTATGACTCGAAGTGAGATTTCTATGGTGTTACTACCCTCATTCATATCCTATTTACTACACCAAAAAACTCGCTCTGAATAGCTTGATTTTAACTGACTTAAAACGAAAGTTCAGTCATACTACCCCAGTGACTGAACTCCTACTTAATGAAACCATCTATGAGCGTATCATCGCTGATCTGGTGCCGAAGACGCAGAAATTTCTCTGGATCGTCACTGCGGACATCAAGGATCTGCATGTAGGGAAAGGGCTCAAGGGAAAGCGCCAACGCTTCGTACCATTTCTGGAGATCCTCAGTGACCTTGTGCAGCAGGGAGTAGCGATCCGCCTCATGCATGCCAAGGAACCTGGACCGAGATTCCGTAAAGATTTTGATAAATACCCCGCTTTGATTGAAAGTGATCTTTTCGAGCGCATCCTCTGCCCGCGCATCCACACCAAGGCGATCATCATCGATGGAAAGTCAGCATTCATTACCTCGGCAAATCTAACAGGCGCTGGGCTGGGTGCTAAATCACCGCATAAGCGAAACTTCGAAGCAGGTATCTTGACGGATGAAAAGCAACACCTCGAGCCGCTCATCGAGTGGATAGACTCACTCTACCTCGGCGATCATTGCCTGCTATGCCAGCGTAGAGAATTCTGCCCAGACCCGATTGCGTAGTTGCATAGTTCAACCCGCTGGGATTAGATCAAGGCATGTCAGAACTATCATGCCCAATGTGCACCATGGACGATGTCCTCACTCACGATAAAATTTACGAATGCATGACCTGTGGTCATGAATGGAACAGGACCGATGTCCCAGACGAGGACACACCAGAAGAACGCATTGTAAAAGATGCTTATGGGAACGTCCTCGAAAAAGGTGATGTGGTGCAGATGATCAAAGACATCAAGATGAAGGGCTCATCAGACGTTCTCAAAAGCGGCACGAAATCAAAGCCCATCAGCCTGCAAGACGGCGACCACGAAATCTCCTGCCGTATGAACGGCATCGCCATCAATCTGAAAGCCTGCTTCGTGAAGAAGGTCCTGAGCTAGTCGTTTCGCTCCTGAAAGGAGCAAATGCCCATAGCCCAGGACTTTAGTCCTGGGTCTTCTTTAAAATGAAAATACTGTGCTGAAGGCACAGCGTAAGAGGCGCTTATATTACTTTCCATTTCCTCCGTGCCTGCAGCACGGTATTCATCTTGGTGATACTCCCTAGGACTGAAGTCCTGGGCTTTGTAGATTTTCTCCCTTCAGGAGATAAATAGCACTACTTCACCAGCTTCAGTTGAGTCGCTCTACCAGTTATGTTCCAGTCTTGCACGTAGAGGTTTCCGTCTTTATCAAATGATAGGCCGTGAGGTGCAGAGAAGATGCCCACCTTTTGATCGGTTGCTGGCACTTTAAAATTAGCCCAATGCTTCTTGTTCGGGTTATCTCCTAGAAATGAAATAGGTGCTCCATTTTTATCGATAATGGTCACGCGAGACTCTAGCTCAGCAACGGCACAGACATCGCCGTGAATGCTAACAGCGCATGGACGGCGAAGGTTAGTGGCGTAGACTGATAGGAATTTTCCCTCTAGATCAAAATGCACAAGACGACGTTTCTCTCTGTCACAAACGAGTAGTCTTGGCTCATCAAACCGCGTATCGACGGTAATCGTATGTGGCGTTCTGAACTTCTCCATCTCTTTACCTCTACCACCGAATGTCTTGAGATGCTTACCTGCCTTATCAAATTTATGGATCAAGTTAGACCCGTATCCCATACTGGCAAAAATAGAGCCATCAGCAGCTACAGCCACACCGGTCAGCCCTTTATAGCCACCTTCTACTGCTGCCGATTCTGGGGTGATTTCCATGACGAGCTTACCCTCTAGGTCTAGCTTCACAATACGTTGATTTTCCTTTAACTGTGCCCCATAGATATATTCCTTATCGCCTTCCATATTGATCGCCATGTGGTGGAGTCCACGAGTTTCTGGTGCCATCGTCTTGATGAGCTTTCCTGCAGCATCAAACACGAAGATAGATTCTGCCCCATCAGAAGAAACGTAAATCAATCCCTTACTATCAACAACCACACTACCATGCGTAGGCCCAAGTATTTTTCCATCCTTCAGGCTCCCCCACTGCGCGTCTGCTATATAAGTGTATTGCCCATTCCCCGTCATTGTGGGTGATTTAATCACCTCTTTATGTTCATGTTTCGCACCAGCGGCATCATCATGAGCCGAGAGTGGGTGAATAAGAGCACAGAGTGCGAATAGAGAGGTAAGTTTTGCGTTAAGTAATTTCATTTCGTTCAGATACTTACCTAATTACCTGCATCTGTCAAAAAAATCTCTCTCCGCACTGGTAATTTCTATCCATTACGTTATTGCTCTGCGCGGAAACTAATCATTCACAACCTACTAGCCATGCTCGACATCAAAGATATCCGCGAAAACGCAGAAGCCATCAAAGCCAGACTCGCCACCCGTGGAGGCGATGCACACACCCTAATCGATGAGGTTCTCATCAATGATGAGTCACGCAGGAAGATAGAAACCGAGAAACAAATTCTCCAATCTGAGCGCAATACTGCCTCAAAGAATATCGGCGCGCTGATGGGTCAGGGTAAAAAGGAAGAAGCTGAGACGGCGAAAGCAGCGGTGAAGGACATAGGTGAACGAATCAAGGAACTGGAAACCCAGAGCGATGAAATCACCAGCCAACAGAACCACCTGCTCATGACCATTCCCAATGTCCCCTACGAGGACTGCCCGATCGGTAAAGATGAAGATGATAACCCAGAGGTAAGGATTTGGGGAGAGAAGCCAGTGATCACAGAGGCCATGGACCATGTCCAGCTCGCGGAGCAGCATGGGTTGATCGACTTCGAAGCTGCAGCTAAAATCTCAGGATCTGGATTCGCCATGTATCGCGGAAAAGGTGCTAAACTTGAACGCGCGCTGATCAACTTTCTATTAGATCTACAAACTGAAGAACACGGCTACCAAGAAGTTAACGTCCCACACATCATCAGACGTAACTGCATGGAAGGTACTGGCCAGCTACCTAAGTTTGAGGACGACATGTATGGCATCGAGGACAACGAGATGTTCCTCGCCCCCACCGCTGAAGTCCCTGTCACTAATCTCCTTCGCGACATGATCCTCGCTGAGACCGAACTCCCGATTAAGATGACCGCCCACACCCCATGTTTCCGCCGTGAAGCTGGCAGTGCAGGGCGAGAAAATAAGGGTATCATCCGTACCCACCAGTTTGATAAAGTAGAGCTCGTCCAAGCAGTTCTCCCAGAAACTTCAATGCAAGTGCTAGAGGAACTCACTGGTCACGCTGAAGCAGCGCTTCAGAAGCTTGGCCTCCATTACCGCACCATCGAGCTCTGCACTGGCGACATCGGGTTCAGCGCGCTCAAGACCTACGACATTGAGGTTTGGGCCCCCGGTCAGGGCAAGTACCTTGAGGTTTCAAGCTGCTCAAACTTTGGCGACTACCAAGCCCGCCGCATGAAACTCCGCTACAAGGATGCCGATGGCAAAAACCAATTCTGCCACACCCTAAACGGATCAGGAACCGCGCTCCCAAGACTGTACGTAGCCCTCATCGAACAAAACCAACAGCCCGACGGCAGCATCAAGATCCCAGCGGCACTTGTGCCCTATGTTGGATTTGAGGAGATAAAGTAAGTCAGAACAATTAACGCCAGCCCCACGTTATTAGTGAGACACTTGTCCCACTGACATAACCTGACTAGCATATCATTCAGCGACAAAGTTTGCAAAGCATGGGGTTTATCCCCATTTGCACGCTCCTAATAACATCCTCACAGTTATACTGGATTAATAGATTGATGGAATTATTTGAAAGTGCAGCAAAGCTGATTGGGGAAAGACTCCGCCATAGTGAAGGCACCGCGTAAAATTTCATATCGATGTCGCCTAATAACAAAAACCCCCACGGGGACTACATTCGGGAGAACAGGATAGACTCTAGGTAGTCAGTATCTTTCAATGCTCTTAGCTGGCGCTTTGGCAGGCTCTTCTTTTTTTCGCCTTCTGGTTCTAAATTCCACAGATTTAAAG
>Ga0209091_10000683_pt1 | contig 31701 bp, 26 predicted proteins | sample ArcticOcean_MG_C_6_FD_187438 | JGI IMG/M metagenome (GOLD analysis project Ga0209091, IMG submission 187438) | Marine microbial communities from western Arctic Ocean - ArcticOcean_MG_CB8_128 (SPAdes) (version 2) | ecosystem: Environmental > Aquatic > Marine > Oceanic | place: Arctic Ocean...
ATTTTTAGCAACTTCCTCAAAGCTCTTCGGAGGGGTGGGTGAGTGGCTTAAACCAGTACATTGCTAATGTGCCGTACGCGAAAGTGTACCGAGGGTTCGAATCCCTCCCCCTCCGCCACACTACTATTCCCTGCCGTCCCAAATCGTACCACAGACAAGAGACATGCCTTGGTAAAAGCCGGCATCTATTAAATTAACGTCCCATCCATTCCTACAGTATTCTCTGGGATATCCTAATTCAACAAAAGGAAACCAATGGATTACCAAAACATATTATAAGGAATCAAATGTCTAAAAATAAAGATAAAGAAATCCTATTTTTAAGAATTGAAAATGGAGAACCGAAATGGATTGAGAATGGTGATGCAGATAATGATGGAAAATATATAGGGAAAATTGAAAATGGCAAACCAAATGGAACAGGGTCTATCACTTTTCCTGATGGAAGGGAATATCTTGGGGAATTCAAGGATGGGAAAGAGTGGAACGGAACACAATATGACAAAGACGCAAACGAGAATTCAAAATATGTAAATGGTAAAGTAGAAAAGAATGATGAACCACTAACTTTAATAAATGCACAAAGTAAAGGACACTTTTCGTAAACAATAATTTTAATTATTCACAAGTCAGACACCCTCCAAGTAAAATCCCCCAATTCTTGTAAAAAAAATGATTTATTTTATATATTTGCAAACAAACTTCAGTCTCAATCTATTTGATTTACGACTAATTTATCTAAAATATCTGGTGGGTAATGACTGGTAAGAGTTGGTGAGGATTTTTTTATGGAAGGGCTCGTAACTAAATTTTTGTTTTGGATATCTAAAACGTAATTGAAAACTTAAGGCATAATAAATGATAGATCCAGCATTGTTAAGTGGAATAATAAAATTAACAATATTGTTATTAATTCAATATGCATCAGGCTGTCTTGTTTTTTATAAAGGTGTAAAGGTTAATTATACTAGAAAGATTAACCATTTCGCTTTATTTTTTATTCCAATGTTTATTGATAATATTATTCCGGTTCAACCTTCAATAGAATTGCTGATAATAGGAAGTGTTGTTGCAATCGCTGGTTTGATAATCTACATCAAACCAATTAGAACTAATTCAAGGCTAATACAAAGAATGTTTCTATCATTTGATAGACCTGAGGATCGACCAAATACGCTCCTATGGCTTACAACACAAACAGCAGTTGGATATTTAATTGTTATACCCATTGTTATTTATTTTTTTAAAATTGGTTATGAAGATTTATTGTTAATACCTATACTTGTAAATGGTATTGGTGACGGCCTTGCAGAACCTGTTGGGGTTAGGTTTGGTAGACTTAAATATAAGACATATGCTCTTTTTTCAAAAATCAAATATGAAAGAACAATTGAAGGAAGTGCATGTGTGTTTTTTACAAGTATCATTGTAATTATATTTTTTCAATCAGGCTTTACCTCTTCTGAATTTATTTGTGCACTAATTGTATTTCCTATTGTAATGACTCTTGCTGAAGCATTAGCCCCACATACATGGGATACACCATTTTTATTTCTTTTCGGATATTTGACGCTTTACATTGTTAAAATTATGCCTTTTGTTTCACATTAATTGGATAATTATGTCTCAACTTCACCACCTTCTCAAATGCCTTATAAATTATTGATAATATTTATATATTATTAATGGCACAATATGTCAATGGTACCATTTTAATGGTACCATTAAAGCTCTAAATCAGTTCTCTCATAAAATTTAATATCTGGTTTATCGATTTACTAAATATTGCTGTCTTCCTAGTATAAAAATAAATAATTTATCATTCATTACTTAGTACAGTTTTTTTATAGATTCAAAGGTGGAATCTGCTCCTGGAGTAAGTTAATACCATCTCAGAATTTTTTTGTATTTAAGGTTTAATCAGAACAGGAACCATCGTTACCTGCGTGATAGCGTTGAGTTTCCAGAAGAACCACGAGTTGAAGTATATGGAGCCGTAGTGGTGTTTAAAAACTTTTATAGGGCTAAATGCTACCTATTACAGTTAAATTAAATTTGGTACTTGCAATGAATAAAATAAATACTAAAAAGTTACTTAATAGTAAATGGACATCAGTTAAGCCAATTAAAAAAGAGAAACATTTTCTTATTACGGAGCTAGAGTTAGATGAAAATGATAACGTTATTCATTGTTTAATTGAAGCGGTTATATCTCATCGAGTACAGCCGATTAATTGGGCAGAATTAAAAGAGAATGAGCATTGGATACAAGGTTGGAAATAAAGAGATAAGAGTCTACCTTGAACAACTGATATGGATAAATAAAGTATGAAATCATTGTTAAATGAATTTTTTATTAAGATAATACAACAAAACTATTGTGGCACCAATAAAATACTCAATTTCACTTAAGCTTGAGATTAAATATCGATATATTCGAAAATATACTTGATATAACTCAAAAAAACTATCAATAACTTCACCCCTAAACCAGACAAAATTTGATTTAAAGCTGTGTTTTACATCAAATTGACTGAGTTCTGGATATAAGAGGTGCCCATAAATAAAAGAGGGAGATATTTGGAAAAAGAATTTGTTTGGGATTATCCGAGACCTCCTCGTTTAGAAGTTTGTTCTAAGGAGATAGAAATTATTTTTGGAAAGTGCATTGCCAAAACCGATTACTCTTATAGAGTCCTGGAGACAAGCCACCCTCCTACTTTCTATCTACCCAGAAAAGCCTTCAAGGAAGAAATATTAATTCCTACTCCTGTAAAAACATTTTGCGAATGGAAAGGAGAAGCGGAATACTTCAATATTAAATCAACAGACGGAAGAATTTCAAAGACGGGTGCTTGGACCTATAATTCTCCTTCAGATGAATTTATTAAAATCAAAGGTTATGTCGCAATTTATCCAAATTCAGTTGATTCATGTTTTTTGGACTTTGAAGAGGTTAAATCTCAAGAAGGAGATTTTTATGGTGGCTGGATAACTTCAGATATAATAGGACCATTTAAAGGTGGAGTTGGCTCTTTAGGCTGGTGATTAAGATTTAATAAAATAATTATGATAAATTTTGAAGATACTTTTTTTAGAATCAATACTAGACGGATATGCATATTTTTAGTACTCATTTTAGTAAAATCCAACTTAGTCTTTTCTTATACTTTGAAGGAATACGCAAAAAATCCTTTTGGTAATGTATTATTTATCAGACATGCAATTGCTCCTGGCTATGGTGATCCACAAAATTTTGTTTTAAATGATTGTTCAACTCAACGAAATTTAAATTATGAAGGAAGGGCCCAAGCAGTTCAAATTGGGAGAATAATTAAAAAAGAAGGAATTAAATTTTTAAAAATATATTCGAGCGAATGGTGTCGTTGCTTGGAAACTGCGAGACTTACAGATCTTGGGGAAATCACAATAGAACCAGGTTTAAATTCATTTTTTCAAGGTTTTGTTTCAAAAGAAAAAACAATTTCTAAGCTTCAAAAAATACTAAAATCTTTAGAATATAGTAAAGATTTAATACTAATGGTTACTCACCAGGTTACAATTACTGCTATAACAGGAATATCTGTATCAAGTGGAGGTGCTGTTGCTTTTAGTACAAAATTTAGGGAGTCTAAGGAAGTTAATATTTTTGATTAAACAGCAACTAATTCTTCAGAGTCAGACAATCCTCAACCTTCCACCAATATTCTTGTAAAACCCCCTAGATATTGGTACAATTTGGCTTCTCCTAAAACAACAAGTTAGTATTTTAGGTTCAGGAATAAATCTATACCGCTTCCTTCTTTCCAAGCGGAACTAATGAAAAAATATCTTTTTGGTTCGTACTTCATGAAAACCTTAAGAACACTAACATCACTTGTCTTGACCGGCTTTCTGCTGTCCAGTTGTTATTCAGGCAAAACCTGGCGTACTGCCAGTCGTCAATCGGCGGGCATGGCACCTGACCCTTCAGTTACAAAGGAAGCCGTTATGCAAGTCTATGGAGCAGATACCTGGGGTTGGCGTGGTTGGTTTGCCATTCATACTTGGATTGCCGCCAAGCGTACTGGAGAGTCCAACTACAAGGTATATGATGTGGTTGGTTGGCGAGGCTACAGCGGCCATCCGGTAATGAGGATAACCCAAGACATTCCGGACCGTTATTGGTTTGGTGAGAAACCCCGGCTTATTAAAGAACATAGGGGGGAGGGGGTTGATGACCTGATTGATGCGGTCGATAAGGCGGCTGATGCGTATCCCTGGAAAACGACCTACAAGGCCTTTCCGGGTCCTAACAGTAACACCTTCACTGCCTGGATCGCTAAGCACGTACCGGAGCTGGAGTTAGCCCTTCCGTTCTCAGCTATTGGTAGTGGATATGTGGAGTAATCTTAATTGGAGTTTATTAATGGCATTGACCGCAAGAAAAAATCACTACACGCACGCACGAGGGAAGACTTTTGTGCCAATTTTGTGCTATGAAGTTTTATTTTGATTAACTCCCACTAATTCTTCACAGTCAGACACCCTCCAGACGTTGTACCAGTCAGATACCCTAAGTAAAATGACCGCTTCTTGTAAAATACACCTTGACTCCTACCCAGAACATCGTCGAATATTTGGTAGCAGATTGGTAGCAAAACTTCCGATTCAAAAGGATTCGAGAGGAGTTGAGAGGAGTTGAAAGGAATTTCAGACTGACACCCTGCGAAGGTTAAATGTTTGATATTCCTAGGAAACGTTGCAAACACACAGTTTCCGAGAATACCCATTTTAATATTGATCCACCCTATTCGTGTTATAAATTAATTTTTCGTTAACAATTCTTTGGAAGAAAAGTGGCGCAATTAAGTGAACATCTGCTTGTTGCAGAACTTTGAATCAATTGACACACAATCTTCTTTGGGAGGACGATATGCGTATTCTATTCCTTATTTTGACAATGGGGCTGCTACAGACGGGCTGCACATCGGTGGAGCCTGTCATGAGCAAGGCGGGAGTCATGAGCCACCCGGATTGTGCCAAGTACAGTACCGAAGAGGCGGTTGCCACTTGCGAATCTGGACTGCGTCAGCGGGGAGGCGGCTCCCGGTTCAGCTTCGGCATAGGCGTGACTCGAATACTCGACTGAACCTCTCTCTTCATTCTGAAGTACAATTCAGATTGTGTCCTTCAATCACATGACCTCAAACGCACCCTTGTGGCTATGTCAGAGCGAACTGGTACACCGGGTTGGTTGAGATGCAGGAGATGGATGAACTAGAGGAGTGAGGGGGGTGTTAGGCGTTGTATATAGCCCCCGGGGGAGCGCACTGGCCCCACCCATCAATACATAAAGTAGTTAGGCTCATTTATGTCTAGACGCTTCCTCAGATGGCGACACCGGTCAGACACCCTCCAAGTATAATTATTTACTCTTGTGAAATACCTTATATTATGGAATACTTTTTTTTGCGAAAAATATCAGCTGACTCACCTCAATTATCCAGGATTAATTGTGAAATACTTAATTTACATTGCATTATTTTTATTGATATTCTGGCTGTTGACAAAACTATACAGAAACAAACACCTGGCATACAATTTTCTAAGATTGTTCCAATTGATTTCACGTTATGTTTCTCCATATATTTTGCTTCGCCTGCTTCTGAGGCTTCTCAAAAGATTAAAGTGATTATGAGGCTTAAATTTCACTCAACTTGCCACTCATGCTACAGTCACCACTCTTGAAAAAAATGCCAAATCATGTTTCTACTTGTATTGTCATGACAACTTTGTAAGATGTCAAAGAATAATATCAAATCCGTATACAGCATGAATCGATTCCTTTTAAATTCCATCTTCTGCTTTTCCCTGGCCACCGTCTTGCTGGTTATGGGATCGTCAATAATGGCAGTTCAAAATGATCCAAGGCTTGATTTGCTTTTTAAGAATCTTAAGGCTTCTGTCAGTTTTCAAAAAGCTTCATCAGTCGAAATCCAAATCTGGAAAATCTGGATGGAGCATCGGAATCCAAGGGCTCAGAGTTTAATGTTTCTGGGTATTGGAGCAATGAATAAACAACAATTGGGAAAGGCATTGGCTCATTTCAACCAGTTGACTGAAATAGAACCAGAATTTGCAGAAGGATGGAATAAAAGAGCCACGGTGCTCTATCTGATGGGACGTTTCAATGAATCTGAGGAAGATATTCTAAGAACTCTTAAACTGGAACCGAAGCACTTTGGAGCACTTTCCGGACAGGGAATGATACGGATGGCATTGAAGGACTGGTCCGGAGCCATCACGGCACTGGAGGCAGGACTGAGGATTCACCCTCATATGCCTGGAGTAATTAGGAATTTAAAATATGTTCGAAAGAAGCAGAAAGAATCGATGACTTAACAGGGATATTTTAATAATAGAATTCCAAAAGGGTGACTTTTCAATATCTTTTATTAATCTAGTCCGGCCCCATCTAAAACCAAAAAAATCACCCGATTCTCAGTTGAGTAGTTTTGGGGTTTCCAGGTAATCAACCATATCATCCAGAGCTTTTGCAAAAACATGAGTAGCATAGTCAACTTTTGTATTGTCGTCAATCAAGTGGCTTTCCAATGAATCCATCAATTCCTTGATGGTTCTGGAGACCTGTTTCTCAAATTGATGACTAAGATCCACGCCAACTGAATTGGCAAAATTTTCTATTTTTTCTTCTGTTTGTGTCATTTCTTCCCCATTCTCAAATGCCGGTTTGTGAAATAAATCATTATGCCTGTGCGTACCTTAGAGAAATGTCTCTATAGATTTGCAATATACTGTAGCTCTAGGTGTTAAATTTGCTTGAACTAGGTAAAGCAGTTGAAGCTACTCTCCAATCTGTTCTATACATCGGCCGTTTTTGCAAAAAACTTGAGTAATAAACAAAAAATAATTCATGTACAGCCAACTAAATCATTTCAAAGAAAGAATAGATGAAATTTTTCAAATCATTTTTTCTTTCAGGAAACCAGCCGCAGTATTAATATTTTTATGGATTGGAATCAGTTCTGTTGAGGCACAAGAATATGCCACCGACCGGCTATTTATAAAAGAGTACAGTAAGGCCAAGTGCCGTAACGAAGTAGAAAATAAGATCAAACGTTTGAAAAACAACGTGGATATGACTCTTGAGCATCAGTCATTTTTAAATAGAAATATCTGGTCAAAGTTACATACTAATTTACCACTCAGTCGTGGTGAAAAGAAACACCTCAACGATCTAAAACAAAAAGGAATACCTCTAAAAAGAATAAGATCTAAGGATTATTGGGCTTACAATGCTGCACAATTCAGAGCGCTTCGATTAAAATGCAAATAAGTATCATTTACTGATCTGACTTGCATTCCCCCCCATTTCTCTTGATAATACAACCCTGATATTCAACGCATCTTTGATCGTCGAATTAAATATTTTTTCTACATTTTGCCCACGTCGTTTCACCTCAACACGAATATTAGGATTATTTTATGGCATTGCAAACACCCCTGAGTTGGCTGGAGGATTTTGTAGAACTGAATCAGTCTCCAGATGATTTAGCAGAGCGCTTAACTACAGCAGGACTTGAGGTTGAAATCATAGAAAAAATAGGAGTAAACTGGGGGGAATTTTGTGTTGTAGGTCAAATTAAGAACATCCGAAAGCACCCAAATGCAGATGCCCTGAATTTAGTGGATGTTGAATTTGGCGCAGACAAACCAATTACACTTGTTACAGGTGCGCCAAACATCTGTGAAATGGTAAATTCAATTCCGGAACCTGCTCCTAAAGTTGCACTTGCCCTGACCGGAGCTATGCTGATTGATGCCTACCACGAAGATCGTGCGCTAAAAAAACTTAAACCTGCTAAAATTCGCGGTATTGCTTCTGAAGGAATGCTTTGCTCAGAACTGGAACTAGGACTCAGTGAAGAACATGAAGGCATTTTGATTCTTCCTGATGATGCACCGGTTGGCACATTGCTGCAAGATTTTTTAGGGGACACTATCCTGCATTTCGATATAAAAGGCGGTTTCAGCCACCTCCTTTCTATGCTTGGAGTAGCGCGAGAAATTGCAGCGCTTACCGGTCATAAATTAGACAAAAGTTTGCTGCCGGATCTATCAAGAACAGACGTTCTGGAACAACCTCCGTTTGTTGAACTGGAAATTAAGGATCCGGATATGTGTCCGCGTTATACGGCCCTGTTAATCCGGAATGTTAAAATCGGACCTTCACCGTTTTGGATGCAGCAACGGTTGTTGCGGATTGGAATGCGTCCTATCAACAATATTGTTGACATCACCAACTACGTAATGTTGGAATTGGGTCAGCCGCTGCACGCCTTTGATTACGACAAACTGATTGAACGGGCAAACGGAGATACACCAAAAATAATCGTGCGGCGTGCAAATAAAGGGGAAACACTTCTCACCCTGGATGATGTTGAGCGGAAATTGGACTCAGAAATGCTGATGATCACAGATTCTGCAGGACTAATTGCAATTGCAGGAGTTATGGGCGGCGGTGATTCAGAAGTTACTGAAACAACAAAAAATATTCTGCTGGAATCTGCAAATTTTGAATTTCTTAATAACAGACGTACTTCTCAGGTTCTCAAATTAAGAACTGAGGCAAGTGAACGCTTCGGCAAACAAATTGATCCTGAAGGAACATTGCAGGCTGCATTGCGTGCCGCACTTTTGATGGTTGAAAATGGTTCCGGAACTCTTGAGAAGATTGCTGGAGATCTCTATCCTCGACCTAAAGAAACCATTTCACTGGAACTAGATCCACTTTATGTTGAACGCCTGTTGGGAATAAAAATTTCTTCTGATCAAATTTCAGAAATTTTAAATTCACTGGAATTTAAGGTCTCAGGAAAAAACATTTTAAAAATTACAGTTCCAAGCCATCGAATGGATATCAGAATTCCTGCAGATCTGGTGGAAGAAATAGTCAGAATTTACGGCTACGATAATCTGCCTTCAACACTGCTAGATGACGAACTCCCACCGCAGCACAGCAACCAAAAACTTGAAGGAACAGAACGTGTCCGGGATATTCTGGTGGCTTCTGGAATGGACGAAATAATTACTTATTCCATGATGGATCCGATGGATGAGGCCCGTTTACGTCTTGAAAGTGATGTCGATTTTGCTAATTTTGTACCATTAAAAAATCCACTTACTCAAGAACGAAGCCACCTTCGTCGTTCGCTTTTGCCGGGAGCATTACATACGGCTCATGCAAATTTACGATTTTTAGATAAAGTTGTCATGTTTGAAGTTGGCAGTGTTTTTCATCCTCAAAAAGGCAAAAAACTTCCGGATGAACCGCAGCGTTTGTCTTTGTTAATGTGCGGTCTCCGGAATTCTCAATCCTGGCTGGAAGAAACTGAGGGCACCTTTGACTTTTTTGATCTGAAAGGTGTTTTGGAACATTTTCTTTCTGCATTGCATATTGAAGGAATTGAGTGGAAAAAATCCAGGGAATTGCCATGCCATCCAGGACGTTGTGTGCAGATTTTGGTGAATGGAAAAGAATTAGGATTTTTAGGTGAATTACATCCAAAAATACGCAGTGTATTTGAGTTGCCTGAACAAGCTGTTTGTATTGCAGAACTGGACCTGGATTTGATCATCCAGCTAGGAATTGAGAATCACCAGATGGACTTAATTTCCAACTTCACTCCAATCTTTGAAGACCTTGCTTTTGTGATGGATTCCAGTTTACCTGTTGAAGCTATAACACCAGTTATCCTCCAAACCGGAAAACCTTTGTTGCGCAAAGCAACACTATTTGATGTATATGAAGGTGAACAGGTGGACGAAGGAAAACGCAGTTTGGCATATTCGCTCACTTTTCAGGCAATCGACAGGACACTAACAGATGAAGAAGTAGGGAAGATCCGCAACAAAATAGTCAAACGCCTGCAACATGAGTTTCAGGCAACCTTAAGAGCTTGAGGTTAAATATGATAAAAACCTTACTTCATTTACGGAAAGCTTTTGGCCATAGCATGAAGGGACTGCGTGAAACTTGCCGCAACGAAATGGCATTTCGCATTGAATTAACTACTGCTGTAATTTTGATACCTACTGCACTAATTTTATCAGTTTCACCGATTGTCCGGATTATGCTGGTCGGTCAGTTTTTCTGGTATTAATTGTAGAATTACTTAATACTGGAATTGAAACTGTTGTTAATAGAATTTCTACAGAACAACATTATCTATCCGGAATGGCAAAGGATGCTGCAAGTGCCGCGGTTTTTGTTGCCTCTTTAAACCTCGTTTTTGTTTGGGGTACAGTTTTGTTTGATTTAATCCTTAATAATTATTAGATTTGTGAAAATTAATTTGATTTTTTATGCTGTCCTCCAGGAAACTATTTCTGAAGATCCATTATTGCTGGAGGTCAAAAAAGACTGCACTGCAGAACAGGTTCTGGAACTGCTTGCTGAAAAATTTCCACAGGCTGCACCTATTTTAAAATCAACCAGACTGGCAAATGAAGACGAGTACGTTGGTAAGCAAACTTTACTAACAGACGGCGCAGAATATTGTTTGATACCTCCTGTCAGTGGAGGATAGTTTCATATGAATCAATGATCATTGTTTGCAGAAACCAGGATGTCCAGGATTACTAATACTAAAATTGCCACAGGTGTGTTTTGGGTGGAAGTTCCAGAGGCGGAATTATACGTTCTTTGCGGATGTCCGGCTGATAGTGTAAAGCATTTGATGAAGGCCGGTAAAATCCGTAATCTTGATAGAGATGTTGGTTCGCTGGAGCATGGGTCTGAGTCCTTTCAACATTCACACGGCACAGTGACAAATGAAACTGGTCCGAATGCTATTTTACTCTCTGATTTAAACATTCAAAATGGTGACTTTGCTAATTTAGCGGAGTTTCCTGTTCTGCAGATGCTTTACCGGCAAGGAATGCTTTTGCCGAATCACCCCAACAACACCGGTGCAAAACCATTCATTATAGGACACAAGAACATGGTTAATGCTCAGATGGAGTATATTCATCGAGGCAACTACGGACTAACAAGTCTGGAGGAAATTCTTGGTGCTGGTATTCCTCAGAAACAAGCCGAAGAAATGATGCGAATCAAGCTACACTTTGCATTTGGTGCAGTTCGTCCCAGTTCTGAACTGCTTGAAGCTCGAATCATTGATCATGAACCTGTCGAAATCCTGAACGGAGTCCATATTACCAGGAAAAGCGTGAACTGTTACGAATTTACTTATAAAGATGAAAGTTCAGAAATAAATCTGAACCTGAGTCATGATGAAAGATACGAGACTCCCTACGAACTTAAAAACCATCACTTTAAACGTGATTACTTCTCCATCGCACATACGGGTGAGGGAGACGGTTGGGATATAAACCGGCCATGCATGGCCAGCGTTATTAGTTATCAGGGAAAAATATTTTTGATCGATGCAGGCCCCAATATTGCCCTTACCCTGAATGCTATAGGTGTTGATGTAAATGAAGTTGAGGGTATTTTTCATACTCATGCACATGATGACCATTTTGCCGGCCTGACAACTCTTGCACGTGCAAATCACAGGATAAAGTATTACTCGACAGCTCTGGTTCGTGCATCTGTAACAAAAAAATTGGCCCCACTTTTGTCAATCAGTGAAAATGAATTCGAAAAATATTTTGAAGTTTGCGATTTGGTGTTTGACAAATGGAACAACATAAACGGATTGGAAGTTCGACCCGTATTTTCCCCACATCCTGTTGAAACAAATATTCTGTATTTCAGGACATTGTGGGAAAATGGTTATGCGACATACGCCCATTTAGCAGACATTGCATCTCACGATGTTTTGACGAAGATGGTTGAGGAGGATAAAAAACTCCCCGGCATAAGTCCAAAGTTAAAGAAAAAAGTCTGGGAAGATTATCTTAGTCCTGTACAAGTAAAAAAAATTGATATCGGCGGAGGTATTATACACGGCAAAGCAAAAGATTTTTTGACTGATAAATCAGACAAAATTATTTTAGCACACACCGCACACACGCTGACAAAAGATGAAGAAAAGATTGGCTGCGGTGTCACTTTCGGTAGTAGTGAAATACTGATCGAAGGTCATGAGGATTATGCTCTGGAGGCAGGCGGAAATTATTTGCGTGGTTATTATCCAAATGCAGAAGAAAGCGAAATTCACATGTTGCTGAACTGTAAACGTGAATCCATCAGTGCCGGAACTATTCTACTTAAAGACCAGGAAAAACCTGAACATGTTATTTTGGTACTTACAGGGGTAGCAGAACTGCTTTCTGCGAATGATAAAACACATTTTAAGTTATCCAGCGGGACACTAATTGGAGACCTGCCTTTACTTTTTGGCCTAAAAAATAAAGGTACTTTTCGTGCCCTGACTTATGTTGAAACACTCAAAATTCCAGCAATTCTGTTTAAAGAGTTTGTAAACAATCACAGGCTTTTAGGACAGATTAAAAAAACTCAGAATACAATCGAGTTTTTACGGCAGACCTGGTTATTCGGCGAATCTATATCTACGCCCGTCCAAAGCCAGATTGCACAAAAAATGAAAATCAGAAAATACGAGAAAGGCGCCTCAATAACTTGCGAGGGGCTTATGCTGGTTAAAGAGGGTAAAGTGGAATTATCGGACATTGGAACTGAAATGCAGAACAGGCGGAATAAAGTTGTGGAAAAAGGAGGTTTTTGGGGTTGTGAGCAGATGATTTTAAATAAAGCCTTAAACTCAAACGCAATAGCTCTTGAGTCTTCATTCATCTACAGCATCGCAGAAACTGAAATCCTGGAGCAGATACCGATTGTGCGCTGGAAATTTCTGGAGCAGGCACATAAACGCGCATAATAAGTCTTAATCAAAAGAATTCTACAAATTCACAATTGAGTCTAAGCATCCGCAATTTTTCTGATCCAGTGTTTTTTTAAAGATATCAAGAAACATTAGATTTACTTTTTCTTTGTTCTGAGCCAGCATTTCCCCAATTGACCCTAATTGAATAGGTCCTCTTTCCATTCCAGTTGCCATATTAACCACAAACCCTACTGAAGCATAGCACAACCCCAATTCTTTAGCCAAAACCACTTCAGGAACACTTGTCATTCCGACTACATCCGCTCCCCATTCCCTCATCATTTTTATTTCAGCCTCAGATTCAAAACGCGGTCCTTCGGTGCAGATATAAATAGCATTCCCTTTAAATTGAACATCATGTCTCTTTGCTGTTTCAAGTAGATGTTTCCTCAGATTGGCGCAATAAGGATCATCCATTTTAACGTGCTTCGCTCCTTCTAATCCACCCTCAAAAAATGTAAGTGGTCGTTGTTTAGTCATATCCAGGAAATCAGAAATAACCACCAGTGAACCGGTAGGGTAATTTGGATTTAAAGATCCTACTGCAGCAGTAGCAAAAATATGCTGAACTCCTAGCTTCTGCAGTGCTTTCAAATTTGCTCTGTAATTGATGCGATGAGGGAGGGTTCCATGCTCTTTACCATGTCGAGCAAGGAAAACTATAGAATTTTTTTTAACTTCAGCAATATCAACCTCAACCTCTCCATATTCCGTTTCCACAGTTTTCTGGAATGAAGAGACGCCACTGTTATAAACTCCAGTGCCACCTATAATGGCATATTGGAAGGGTTTCATGAAATTTTAATGTAAGGCGACAGGACTTTATAACAAATACTTTGCAAGTAATAATTTAACCAAAAAAATCCGAGTCATGCATTTCAATCCACTCAAACATATCTCCAGTCTCCCAAGTTTCGCTTGTCAAAATTGGCTCACCAATAACTCGCTCGTAGCGGCTTACCAAAAATCGGGCCATTGCCTCATTGCTTTGTTCGCTTGTAACACTCATTTTTTTCTCCTGTAATTCATAATATTAACTATTAATTTTCTGAATGGGTTAATAATTAATAAAAATATTTTGTGACTTAGGTAACGACTACCCCAGAAAATCTGAGTCTTGTGTTTCAATTAACTCTAATGTATCCTCTGTCAGCCAGATATCACTTCCCAAAATTGGTTCGCCGACAATCCGCTCATAGCGACGTATTGAACCTCCCCGATCAATAAATCGAGTCATTGCTGTATTGATTTGATCTCGTGTAATACTCATTTTGTAACCTAGTTAAGTAGTTGATATAATATTAATTATTTCCATTAATGAAAAAATATTTAATGGTGGTTATCTATAAATCTGCAATATACAGACCAGAAAAATCTATTGTTGATTATTAAGAGGAAATTGAAGCATCTCATAATTGAGTCAATATCACTCCGACTGCAACCATTACAGCAGACAAAAGATGCTTTACTGTCGTTTCCTCTTTAAGAACCCAAATACTCATCAGGGCCACAATTACCACGCTGCTTTCCCTTATTGCAGACACCAGGGCAATCGGTGCATGCTGCATGGCCCAAATGACAATCCAATATGCAGACAGTGACAAAAATCCACCTGGTACAGCATATTTCCAATTTTTGTGAATAGAACTAAAAACTGTACGTTTGCGTAGAATCAAAGTTATTCCCAGCAAAGGCAAACACTCTAATGCCATCAACCATAGAACGTATGAAGCAGCATTTCCCGAGGCGCGAACACCCACTCCATCTGCGAGAGTATATGCTGCAATGAAACTTCCTGTGGCCAATGCATAAATAATTGGACGGAATCTATACTTTATCGACATTTTCCCTGGAAACATGAGGCTGAATATGCCCAGGGAAATTAAACCTATTGCTGACATCATTTGCAAAGTAAGCTCTTCTCCAATCCAGAACACTGTAATAAACCCCAGTAAAAGTGGTGAAATACCTCTCGCTATTGGATAAACCTGGCCTAAATCTCCATATACATAGGCTTTGACTAAAAATAACTGGTAACCTAAATGCAGCAACACTGACGCAAAAATATACGGCCAACTTTCGACGTAGGGCAATGGTAAAAACGGTACTGCTGCCATTCCTACTACACCGGAAACAAGATGTATTGTTGCCATCGTCACCAGGCGATCTTCACTTTTTTTTAAAAACAAATTCCAACATGCATGCATGAGAGCTGAAAAAAGAACCAAAGATAAAACAAAAAATGTCATAATAAATCTATAAAAAGTAAATGGTACAGTCTCTCGACAATTTGAATGAAATGCTATTTAACGGCATATTGATTGTATTACCATTTCTTGATCGGAGAACAAGTTCTGCTGATCAGCATTTATTTTTTTAAAATTTAAAATCAATGAGAACATTTTTAGACAGATTACACGATCTTAAATTAAATGAGGTGGCACTAAGAAAAAATGAAATTTCTGAAAATAACTTACGTGCAAAAGTAGAAACAATAGGTCCAGGCTCAGATTTTCGTAATTGTCTGCTTCGGGAAGGAAACGATCCAATATCACTGATTGCTGAAGTTAAATCGAGGGCTCCCGGACGCAAAAATGTTGAACGTCTTGATCCGGAAACTGTGGTCAGTGATTTTGAAAAAGGAGGTGCAAAAGCCATTTCTGTCCTTACAGATGAAAGCTGGTTTGGAGGCTCTCTTGAAACGCTCGGAAAAGTGAGTGCAGCAACCACTTTACCCTTGCTGCACAAAGAGTTTATTGTAACTTCCTACCAACTACTGGAAGGACGAATCCGCGGTGCAAGTGCAGCATTGATATTAGCTTATTATTTTCAGGAAAACGAGTTATGCCAAATAGTAGATGAAGCAAAAGAGATCGGTCTGGAGGCAGTAGTAGAATGTTCTCTGGAAGATGAATTGCCTCGGGCACTTGCAGTTAATCCGGACATTTTAATGATAAACAATCGAGCCATTGCTGCTATTCCGGAAGAACCTGTTGACACATATGATCTTGGCAGTATAGACGTAATTTCTCAATGGTGGGAACGTAATCATGATTTAAGAACATGGAAGGAACAGAACGATAAACTATTGATCAGCGCAAGCTGTGTACATTCTGTAGTAGATATCCAGAGTTTACTGAAAATACCATGTGATGCTGCCCTGATCGGAAATGCCGCTATGGCTGCACCTGATCGTATAGAATTTTTACGATCGCTAGTCAAAACAGAAAATTAATATTTAATGTCATAAGAAGAACGTCATGAAAACAACAACTAATTCTAAATTAAGTATTTTGGTGGTGGATGATGACGAAAACATCCGAATGGTGCTCCAACAATCTTTGGGAAAAGAAGGCTATCACGTCAGCACCGCCAATAGTGCAGAGGAGGCACTGAACACTTTGCAGCGCAGTTTCTTCCACGTTGTAATAACAGATATAATGATGGGTGAAATGAACGGAGTGGAACTATTACTTCAAATCAAAGAAATGAATTCGTTGATGCAGATTTATGTGATGACATCACACGGCACATTACCGCATGTCATACAATGCATGCAGGGTGGTGCCTATGATTTTTTTGAAAAACCGCTGAAAATCGAAGATATCATAATTTCACTTGGAGAAGCAGCCCGCCGTGCAACCCGCTGGAGTTCACTTTACAGTCGACATTCTTTGTCTGCAAAAGGTAAATAGTATATTATAAAAGGTATTTCAATCTTGACGAGAAACGATATAATTAGCAATGCCTGCAAGTGATTGTCTAAGCTCTGAATCCGGAAAATTTTCTATGTACTGTAGAGCCTTTGCTGCATATTCTCTGGAGTGTACCAATGTATAGTCGATGGAACCGTAGCGTTTCATCAAACATGTTACCTCCTCTATCTGCGGTTTTTCGATAATCGCTTGAGCAAGGATCAAATCCAGACGCTTTCTGTCCCTAACATTTGCCTGTTTCAGCAAATGACTCAAAGGAAGGGTTATTTTTCGTTCCTGTAAATCTCCACCCACCGGCTTCCCCGTTTTTTCCTCATCCGAATAATCAAGAGCATCATCCACAATTTGAAAAGAGATTCCAATTGCCATTCCGTAATCGTACATCAGATCAGCAGATTCCCGTGAAGCTCCAGCCAGTAAAGACCCAGTTTTGATTGCTGTTGCAAAAAGACAGGCTGTTTTGTTGATAATGATTTCAAAATAATCATCTTCGTCGGCCGTCTTGTATGAACGTGTCAACTGCAATAATTCACCACGTGCCATCCTTGTTGTAGTTTCAGACATCAGTTCCAGAACTTCCGGGTGACGTAATTTTGTAAGTCGGTGAAATGCCATGGCCAACAGATAATCTCCGGAAAGGACACTTACTTCATTTCCCCATACACTGCAAGCCGCCTGCCTGGCCCTTCTAGTTTCCGCCCCATCAACAACGTCATCGTGCAACAATGTTGCGGTGTGCAAATATTCAATAACTTGAGCTGCCTGCATAACTCGTTCATCAATACCTCCAAACATCTCCCCCCCTAAAAGTACAAGTGCAGGGCGTAAACGTTTTCCTCCTGAACTTAGAATATGCTCAGCTACATTGTTAAGTAAAGGAATATCAGTCTGTACATCACGTAAAATTTGTGATTCCAACAGTTCGATTTTAGAAGAGACTACTTTGAGAATTTGGGTTAAACTTTGTGGAGGGAAGGTTTTTTGGACAATTCCTGCTTTATTTTGTTGTTTCATGACAAGTAATTTATGATCAGGCATCCACAGGCTGTATCACAAACAATAAATCACCTTTGTTGACAGTGTTTTGGTCCTCTGCAATTACTCGTATAACTTTGTATTTTGACACCTCCGGGTATAATACTTCTCCATCCGGGCTTTTATAATCGGCCAAAGTCAAACTATTGAAAACCTTCATCGATTCAAGTAAACAAAGGGTATGATTGACGTCAATGATTTGTTCTTCACTGACAAATGGTTCATCATCTGGAGATGTTCCACGAAAGAAGCCTCCCATCTGTGGAGAAAGAACCTTCAACTCATCAGAATCTTCCAGCATAATAGCTTTCTGGTCCACAGGACTTTTTATACTGCCGGAGTCTCTCAGGGCTTTTTTCAATAGAGTCTTCGAATCAACCTCATCAAAAAAATCTACTAGATATTTGGTGCTGAAACCGCCCTTTTGGAAAGTTGCATCTTGTAAAATAGCAAGATTCAAGGCCAGGTTAGTTGAAACCCCTTTAATTTTCACTCCTTTTAAATATTTAATTAAACCGTTAATTGCTTCCCTGCGTGATTTTCCCCAGCAGATAATCTGTGCGATCAGGCTGTCATAATAAGGTGAGACAACAGAACCTGAATCAATGGATTGAATAACACGCACATTGTCTTTTTTAGGAAAATAGACTTCAGAAACATGTCCCGGATCAGGAACAAATCGCAGATCATTTTCATCATCTAATTCAATTTTTTCTGCAATCACTCGTAATTCAATGGCATGGCCATTCAGCTTATAATCTAACTCTTCAATATTGTAACCTTGTGTCACTTCAAACTGTAAGTGAACCAAATCAACCCCGGAAACCATTTCAGATACAGGATGTTCAACTTGAAGCCGTGTGTTCATTTCCATAAAATAGATCTTCTTTTCTGTAAGATCATAAATAAATTCAACAGTTCCAGCGCCTATGTAATCAATTTTGTCAATCAATTTTTCTGCATAGTTATAAACCTGTTCTCTTATTTTTTTCGGAATTCCAAAAGCAGTTTCTTCAATCAGTTTTTGATAGTTACGCTGAACCGAGCAATCACGAATTCCCAGTAATTTTGAATTTCCATACATGTCACGGATGATTTGAACTTCAAGATGACGCATTGAGCCGATATATTTTTCTAAATACAAATCTCCATTACCAAATGCACTTAGAGCTTCTTGAAACATACGTGAAAAAATGGACTGGAAATTCGTCACTTCATGGACTACCTCAATCCCTTTTCCTCCACCACCATGTGCTGCTTTAATCAGAACTGGAAAGCCAATTTCTGATGCAACTACCACGGCTTGTGCTGGATCCATTAAAGCACCGTCACTACCTGGAACAACCGGTATTTTTAGATTCTTTGCGGTCGTAATAGCATTTGATTTGTTGCCCATTCTATCCATATTAGCCACACGAGGACCAATAAAATTGAAACCATGTTCCCGGCAAATTCGGGCATAATGAGGAGATTCTGACAAAAATCCAATCCCTGGATGGATTGCATCCACTTCCTCTTGCTCAGCAATCCTGATCACACTCATTCCATTTAAATAACTCTCCTGGGGAGTGTTCCCTCCAATACAGACCAAACGGTCTCGTTTCTTAAGCAGTGTAGCCGGATAGCTTTCCATGTCCGGATCTGAGGCCACCAGAACCACCTCCATTCCAGCATCCTGTGCACCAAGTATAAGTCGCGTGGCCGTGCAACCTCGTGCATGAATCAGCACACGTTTAATTTCACCAACATGGAGATTTTCCTGAGTGGAATAGGCCTGTATCTCATCTTCTATTGACAGCTGATATTCCCCTGATAATACACGTGAAATGATCTCCTCTACTGAAATTTTTGCAACAGGAATTTGTGGATCGATCTCCAGTAATTTTTCATCAATATCTGTATCAAATGGATTTTTTACAAGACCATCCATTGTTCCAGGATTGGTGGAGAGGTAATTGGATAAAGTGGAGTGTACAGGCAAGTGGCTTTCAACAACCAGTTGTCCTGCAAATGGAATTTGTGATCCAGATAAATAATAAGTACGAGCAAGCAAATGAGTCACAAAACTCGCTTGTGCTCCACCAGTACAATCTCGGAAACCAAAGCACAAGACTGGTAGATCCAAATCTTTTACAAAACGGGTAATACGTTCATTAATAATGGACATTGAAAATAATGAACCCCCACCTTCTTTGGTCTGCATTCCTGCTGAAGAAATAAAAAAGATTACCGGCAATTTCAGACGAGCACAATCATCAAGTAGACGGCAAACTTTTTCACAGCTTGCCATATCAAAAGCACCAGCTTGAAACTCTACATTACTGACCACCAATCCAACACGGTAAGTCGCTTTCTGATTTTTAGTTTTCTGTTTCTTAGCACTACCATTTACAGAATTTTCTTCGCCTGTGAATGTTGCAAGCCCAGTCACAACACCGCATGGAGTAACACCATCTTCAAGTGCCTGTTCAATAGCCTCTCTAAAACCTGGAAATTTAACTGGATTCGAAGTTATTCTATCAGCATAAAGTTCCTTAAAGTCTTTGAAATAATTTGCAATAACTTTATTGGAGGTGATGACTGTACTTTTGTATTCCCGCAACAAGTTTTTGATCAACAAATCCTTGTATGATTGATCGAGACGATTCCAAAAGTCTTTTATGCCAATATTACGTGGAGTGATTTTTCCCTGAAATTTACCTTTGCCTTGCTGAGATGCATAAAGTGAAGGCAACAATCCGGAAAAATAGTAGCGTACTACTCCAAACAGTGGAGGACTCATTCGGGGGAAAACGACCCTTTTCCATTCACTGATGGTACCCAATACATCGTCACAATCTTTGCGTTCTATAAAACTGGCAAGCCACTTAAAAAATTGGGTTTTTACTGATTTGCTTTTCAGTTGCAAAGATTTTTTCTCAAATTCCTTCATTGCTCCTTCCACAGTTTGCTCGAAAAGCTGTTCTACAGATTTTTTAGAAATTTGATTTGAGCCTTTCAGTTCGTCGGCAATCGTTGGTAGTGCTTCAATTACCTGATCGTAGAGCAAGTCAAAAAGAAGAATGTTCTGAAAATTTTCCTTAAAACTCTGATTTATATCAATAGTTCTAAGTAGATCAAGTAAATTTGGATTGTTTGGAGGAAGGTCATGCAGTGTGGATTTGTCAAGTTGTTCGTAGAGTTCTATCAGGTTTTCTGCTGAACTGTCCTTCCAGTAATTATACAGAAAAAGTAATACTTCCAAAGTTAAGTCATATGTAGTATTTTTATAATTTTCCTGAGGATCGCCGATGAAAAACGCTACAAATTTACCTCGTTGTTTCTCCCGGTCTTCCCGGGCATTGACAAACTGTTCAAAACGTTTGTTAAGCTTTTCGTTAAAGCGAATTTCCAGTGGTGTTTTATACCAATTCTTAAATTTTTCCTGTCGTTCATTTTTCAACCGTTCCTGCAATTTGCCAACTGGAGTGAAACGGGAACTCAATCTGGAATAACTGTCAATAGAGCGACTGACTATGCGCTGGCGTATTTTCAGGTAACGCATAAAACGGAAAACATCACCAAAAATGTTCAGTGTTCCTGTGGCAGAACGATCTGTAATTCTGTTGCTTTCAATCAAAAGCTTAGAGGGGTTGAGATAGTGGTTAATGCTGTCACGGTAGTGGTCGAAGAAAAATTCATTTTCAGTTAAAAAATTACATGAATTTTTCTCAATAACTTCAACTGCACTTATAATTGCATCTTTTATATTTTTCACTTTATGTTGTTGATCGTAAGTATAATCGATGATGCCATCAAAATATCCCTGAGACTGTAATTCATATGCAGAAACACCAATGTGTTTTGCCGACTCCTGCCATGAAAGATTATACTTGCGAGCAATGTTGCTTAAGCCTTTAGGGTGGATAGTATTAAAGACACCTTCTCGAACCGAAAGCAGTATATTAGCAGTAGCCAGGGGAATAGCCCCACCACTGTAACCACCACCAAAAACGATCCCGATTACCGGCAATTGCAAATTGGCCATTTCGCTTATCAAAAAAGAAATACTGTGTGACTGATTGTCTAAATTTGCTTCAGCATCTGCAACAGCCCCTGGAGTATCAATAAATGTCACCAGGGGGATACTGTGTGATGCAAAAAAACGCACCTTTTCTGCTGCTTTGCGATGGTGATTTGGGGACCAAGCACCATTTTGCATTTTGTGATTTTGAGCAATAAAACCAAGTCTGCGAATATGACCTGAAATAGATATCTCAATTTCTGCAGAATATAGTGGCCCCTCCGTTTCTTCAGCAATCATTTTTCCACCTAATTGCTGAATTACTTCCGGAGCACTCGGACGATTTTTGGATTCAGATGGACTTACCACCCGTTGAATATAGGTATCAACATCAACTTTCTTTAGTTGTTGTACTTCTTTCTCAACTTCCTCCGCAGAGAGCAACCCCAGCAATTCTGAGTCATCAAAATAAACAGAATTCTTCTTACCCCGCAGAAGAGAAAGATCGTGTGACATCACTTCAGCGGCATGAAACGCTGAAATGTGTGCATTTGTTTTTTTCTTGTTTGATACCATTTACTTATTTTATCTTTAGTCGTGTATTTGCGGTATTTTTACGGAAGTAATAAAGGTGACAGTGCCTTATCAAGAGATGGTAACGAAATTGGGAATAAGAGCTGCTCTTCCAGCGAATACAGTTGTGCGGCTGTCAGTGGATCGTTTTTCTGATGAAATTTTCTCAAAAACTGTAGTTTTTTTACAGTATTTTTCAGACGCTGATAGGCTACTGCCAATCTGTCCAGAAACAAAAGTTGCATTGGCGGATTTCCTTCCAGCCGCTGACTTTGCTCTAAAGTTTTTTCCAGCAACTCCTGAACTTCCTCCCAGTCTTCAGTCATTACTAATGATGAGCTCAATCCATCTACCAAATACAGATGACCAGGAAACTGTACCAGCCCATTGCGTAGTATTTTCTGGGCTTCCTTCTCTTCCCCTTTATACCTCAGTAAATCTCCGACCAATCGATGCGCATAGCCCTGACTTTCCCTACGGTTCAGATAAGGCCGACTTATATCCAATGCTTCTGCATAATTTCCAACACGACTTAATGTCAAAGCATGCAAATAAATTACTTCCCAGTTTCCTGTAAGTACTTCCATAAGCGGGGTTGTCACTTCCAAAACAGAACGGTACTTACTCTGTTGATAAAGTACCCTTGCCAATGAAAAATGTAATGAAGGAGAATCATTCACCAAAATTGCCTGCCGCAGCAGTTTTTCTGCCTGGGCAGAATTGCCGCGACTTTTGTACAAATCTGCCTGTAGTTGCAGGGCTTCCGAATTCAATGGATGTTTTTCCTGTATACGCCTTAACTGCTTTTCAACAACTGCCAATTTTCCTTTCATCAATTGTCTTCGTAAAAAAAGAAGTTGATATGACGGATTTGCCGAATCTATTTCCAATGCTCGACCGATGGCCAGATCTCCCTGCAGATAATCACCTTGCCGAAATAGAATGGAGGAGCGCAGATAATGTGCTCTTGCCAGACTTGGATTGATCTCCAGACCGCGTGTTAACCAGGTAAGAGAATCATCCAAAAATCCCCGGCGTAACAACTGTACAGCCAGGCCCATAATTGCATCCACGTTTTTTGGATACTTTTCAAGAATAACTTTAAAACGCTTACGGGCTTCTTTTTCCTGTTCCTGATGTAAAAGCAAATATGCTTCTATCAGTTGATCTTCTGGGGAAAGTGAGCTTTTAGTTCTTAGATGTATCAGCAATGCTTGCGCTTCTGGCCACTGCTGTTGAGCAAATTGAATCCGAAGTAACTCGCGTCTGACAGGTAAATAATCCGGAAACCGAACTAGCATTTCATCTGCCAGTGTTTGAGCATAATAATAACTACCCTGAAGTGAGTATGTCTGAACCCTCATTAACAGCGCTTCTTTATTTTGCGGTTCCAGTTTCAGCAAAGTTTCAATTGTCCGCAATGAACCTTCAAATTCCCGTTGACGCAAATAAATCCGGGCCAAATGGTAAAGTGCTTCTACATAATATCGATCTACCTGCAGTACTTGCTCCAAGGACGAAATCGCCCGACCGTCATCGTTAATTTTCTCATACGTTGCTGCTAATTTAAGATAAGACGAAACTCGTTCCGGAGAAATCCGGACTGCAGTCGCAAACTCTGTGACTGCATCACCATAACGTTCAAGTACAAAAGCTAAACTTCCAAGCAATTCATAGTAGGCCGCATTTAACGGATCAAAACGTGTGGCTCGACGTGCATGGTTTTCTGCAGAATCGTATTCTTTTATAAAGAAATAGGATCTGGCTAAATTGAAATGTGCAACTGCATTTTCTTCATTATTACCAACGATTAGCTTCTGTTTCTCAATGTAAACATGTACATTTTCTTTGGTTAACAGAAATTTCTGAATATTCTTTGCGTTTTCTGAACATCCGGATAAAAGGAGAATACTCAGTAGAAAAAATAGTAAGAGATTAATCAGTTTCACAGGTCAATCAGAAAGAGGGACAAATATCTTTTGACCAAAGTTTTGTCCAAGAATCATAGTTTCCGGTGATTGAAATTTGACAGTCTCAGATGCAGCACTTTCATTTCCGAAACGATCAACCAATCGCAGATTATATAACCAAGTATCTCTTTTTTGACCTTGTAAATCAATATAAAACGAGAGTTTTGGAGGTGAAATATCCGGATGTGTATCCGCCATATGAGGGTAGGTTGCTGGAGGTATAAAATATTTGAGCCTGTCAAGGTAGTGGTTATTTGAGATAGTTTTGATGTTTATTGGAGTCTCCGGCCAAGCTTCTCCACTGAGGGTACGGTAAAGATGAACTTTAAAAAATTCCTGTCCCTCAAAATAATCACCTTTTCCTTTAAGACGTTTCGAACCCGTATATGATAGTATGGGCCAGGACAGCTTCAAAACAAATGTCCTGGATTCAATCTGCTGCTGTTTGTTTTGTATAATAGTTTCGGAATTTTCTGCTTTATCTTTTTTTTGTTCCAGTAATTTCTCAGTCTCATCATCGACCACAGTTATTTTTTTTAAAACAACTTTTCCAAAAGAAAATCGAATAATTTTTTTTTCATCCTCAATTTGTGCAATATACAAGTTGGGAACAGGAACATTTGGGAATCGATTACTTTGTCTAAATTTCACAGTTTTTACTGGTGACAAAATTTCATCTTCAGGTCCAAAGTGACTTGCCTGAAATTGATGTATTTTTAAATCCCTTTGAGGAAGTTCTAAATAATAGTACATATTACCACCTTGACGTATAAATGAATCACTTGAAAATAAAATACGCAAAGCCGGCATTTTTTCTATTTCACAATCCCGGCAGCCAATTTTAAGTTTTTGCTCCTGAATCAGAAAATAATCTTGCTGATCAAGTTCATCATCCAACTTCATTAAGGCATTTTTTCTTTCAGTTTCATTGATTGTCAGAGACAGGCGAATTCGCTGATCTCTTTGCTGAACTTTAAAGTTAGTAAATGTTGATTTTGGAATTACTTCCGGAAGATTGTGAGGAGGAGTCCGTAAACCACATGAAACCAGCCATCCGCAGCAAAACAAAAAGGAAACGAAATGAAATTTCCCTAAATTAAAAGTGAAGAAATAATTCATGGTTCAATAGCCATGTTCTAAATCAACTGTGTTAAGCAGTTGACGACCGGAAACAGCCCGTCTATAATTTTCAAGTATTTGCGGTGCAACTGACTCAGCGGGCGTGGTGCTTGAGTTGTGAGGTGTGATTAAAATATTCTTATGCTTACGGAAAGGATGCTCTTTAGGAAGAGGTTCTGTCCGGAACACATCAAGACAAGCTCCCGAAAGCTGTCCTCTATCCAGTAATGCAATCAGGTCTTCATCTACGAGTGTTTGCCCCCGTCCCACATTGATCAAGTATGCCCCGCGTTTGAGTTGTGACAAGGTTTCTATATTTAATAAATCCCGAGTTTCTGTTGTGTGAGGGAGCAAATTAATCAGATAATCCGTTTGTTTTAACATTGCAGAAAAACCTTTTTTCCCAGAAAAAGACTCAACTTCTTTAACCTGTTTGTTTCTTCTACTCCACCCTGATACTTTAAAGTCCATGAGTAAAAATACTTTTGCTGCAGCCAGTCCCAGGTATCCCAAACCAAGAATGCCAATTTGATTACCCGGATGTGAATGACATACTGCGGTGCCCCATGCACTGAATTCTGGGTTTTTCGCATATTCCAGTAACTGACGCCGCTGAAGAAGTACTACTGTCAGTAAATACTCGCTCATCCACTTAGCCATCGTTGTATCCTTCAAACGTACAAGAGGGACTCCTGCAGGCAGTTGCTTGTCTGCCAGCAGTGCATCAGCACCATGTCCATACGATGAGATAGCTTTCAAGTTTGGGTAATTTTTCAACAGACCTTCCGGATTTTTCCAGACTACTGCAAACTCAACCTCATCCTGATTATGTACATTCTCAGAACCAATTTCTATTTTCAATCCGGAATCAAGTGACTGCAGTGCAGAACACAAAGATTGAGGATGCATTGAGTCCGGTATACAAATTAGCAAAGACATTCAACAATAAGGTTAAATTAATAATTAAAAATATTTTCAGAGATACTTACTTTAAAACGAATACAGGTTTTATTTCACTCATAACTACAGTCAGCTTATTCTTCTCATTGTTGAGTTTTATCATGTTTGAAACCCAACTTAAGACCGTTTTTGCTGTCTCAGACGGAAAGCCTAGTTTTCCGCAAATGGAAGTGAGCATTTTTACTTCGGATGTTTTTATCTTTCCATCCGCGGCAATTACCATTCCCAGAAAGAAGAAAAAATGTCCCGCATAATCTCGATCACTAAGTAATTCGCCTAATTCCACAGTTTCACGGTTTTTGATTGACTCGATCAGTTCGCTTCGAACCTTTTCGCTCTCGACCATCATTATCGCATCTTTGAAAAAACCTTTTTCCTCTGGGGCTAGCTGCTTGTCCACAATCAAAATATTTACAATTGCCCGAGCCAGCCAATTTTTCCCTTCATCACTGATATTTGTTAAATATTCCGGAATTAACCGAAATTCTGCGATTGATTTAATTCTTCCCTCCATAGTCACATCTCCATGAAACAGATTAGTTTATCAAGAATGTTATTCATCTTGAATCAACGTAATTTACACCTTCCAAAAAACATTAACGCCCCAAAAACTAGACTTAAATGCTGTTACTCAGCATCGCAAAGGCCAAGCATCTTGTCAAGAATGTCTTGACCATGTTAGCAAAAAGGAGCCTTTTAAATTGAATAAATTAAACAATGATTAATTTTAGTAAAACTCTCAGCAGTATTTACCATGGGCTCATCCCCTGATCAAATTAAAGAAGAACTCCTGCATATCGAAATTGCAGTCGAGTTGGATCAGGGAAAAAGCACTAATGAAGTGGCCGAAAAATTTGGAATCAAATTAATGGTTGTAAAAGCCATAGCAAAAATAATTGGGGCTGATCAGCTGCAAACAAAAACCGTTAAGAGCAGACGTTTTTCTGAAGGCGAACGGGAAATTCTGGTTGGAAGAATTGAAGCAGGTGAAACTGTAGAAGATATAGGAGGGGAAGCTGGAGTTACTGAAAACACATTGCGCCGTTGGTGTAAACTGCGTGGAATAACACCTCCCAGAATACTTGAACAAATCAGTCTTGTTGAACAACAGGAAATTAGGGAATTGCTGGAAGAACAGGTTTGGCAGGATATTGCTCAAGCTTATAACGTTAGCCGTGATGCAATTGAAGAACTGAAAGAACCTGTACATCGACAACTCGATACAGAAACTCTAAGTTATTTGTTTGAACTACTTCGAGAACAACCTGCTGCTGCTGCTAAAAAACTTTGTGGGATTGCGAAAGAAGCCGGTTTGGATATCCCTGAAAATGCTGTGAGTTCTTACAGGAAACGGCTTAAATCATTAAACATTATTTAGGAACCAAGCTGGTTTTGCTGGTCGTCCATGCTTCTAAGGAGAGCTGCAATTTCGTTAAGTTCACGAATTTGAGGCAATTCTGTTTTACCTTTTACTGAAGACAACTGATTAAATAAATGTGTGGAATTTTCACTGCCATCTTTTCCATCATCATTTCCGAAATTTAGAGTATCAGCTTTCCCTTTTGCATCAGAAGTACGGACTATTTTGATAACCGCTTCACTACGTAAACCTTTCAGCATAGTAATAACCTCAGAAACACCTATACGCTTCTGCTGATCCACTTGAAGGCGAACTCCGTTTTCAGTACTCATTTCTCAGTTTTGTAATTGTTGTGACTGTAACACGTCTCTTGCCTAATATCACTCGCAAAGTTCATACCACAATTCTTGCTCTATTTTTCTATTCCTCCTTCTCGACAAAAGTTAAGCTAATCCGGTTTGGTAAAATTCGTACTTCTAATTCAGTTTTTGATTTCTGAGAATTTCTATTTTTCCTCTTCGTTCAAAAGACATAAATCAAGGCAGGCAACTTTGCGGACATGCATATTGATCTTTAAATTTTGAAATTGACGAAATCATTTCACCGGAAAATTCACCAGATTCATGGTCTTTTCCGGACATTCTCAGAATCAGCTTACGCTGTTTTGAAGGCAGCAAATAACTGCTCACAACATTTTGAATGTCTTCCAGCGTGAGTTTTTCCAAGGCTTTAATGCCCCTGCTGTTTCTATCAAATTCAGCATCTAGATCAAAGGCAATCGTAAAGAGTCGACCAGCTTCACCTGTTACAGATGTGCTCTTTTGTAATTTACTGTGGAGAACAGATTTTTTAATTTTGTTTAGTTCTTGATCGGTGAGATTTTTTAATGAACTATAGAACTTTTCAAGGAAAGCCTCCATCCTTTGCTCCAACGTTTCAGTATTGTATTCTCCTGACTGTATGATAAAGATCAACCCCAATGTTTTTTTAAGAACAGTCATTCCAGAATTGACTATGTAACCCAACTGCTGACTGGTACGTAATTCATTATAAAACTGCGGCTGCATTAAATTGTCAATCACCATCAATGCCGCCTGTAGTTTTGGACTACGCTGTCCAACCTGAACATCTGTCACCAAAGCTGAATTTCCAACCTGCATTTTACGAGTGAAGGTATGGGATTTTCCTTGAGGCAATTGACGGACACTTCCCAGAAATCGATTAACTTCCGGTAAAATTTTTCCGCCCAGTTTTTCACGAAGAACTTTAGCAGCTTCACGTACAGTTTCTGCACGTAGATTACCATAAGCGAAGCCTTCTATAAAAAGGCGGTCATATATTTTTTTTGCAAATTTATTTACATCCTGCAGACGTATTTTTTTTATTTCTTTTTCATAATCCATAATCGAAAACTTTTTGCCTTCCAGCAGTATACTTCTAAAATAAAAAGCCTGTTGATAAGGCTGCTGAAAATGGAAATTCTGGTAGCGGCGCAGACGAGACTCCTTGAGAGTGTTAAACGTTTTTTTATCTATTGTGATTGTTTTCAAACGGCCCGCAACTTTTTTTACCAATTCCTGAATCCTGTCTGAATAACCACTGAAAGTGAGATTTATTCCTTTTTTGTCTACATTGATTCCATATTCTAAACCTGCCAGACTTACAGGATAACCAAATTCATTAAGCCCTTCACGTACTGCATCCGTATAAAGTTGTGACAAAACTGCATTTCGCGGTGATGAATAAACATGCGCAGAATGAATCTGGAACATCAAATGTGCTTTTGGAGTTTCGAAACGAAAATCCTGCTGAAACCAAATTTTTCCAAACTCATCATCCTGTATTGTTTCCGGGTTCCCCAATGCGTGTTTACCCAAAAGTTCACGAAAAGTCGCTAAATCTGTTTCCGACTTAAATTTTGCTGAAGTCAATAATTCATCCAACGACTTCCACAGCTTTCCCTGCAAGGGTGTTAAACGTTTCAGAACTTCAGAACTAAGTCCATCCTGCTGCAGTCCCACAAGAGATTGGTGAGTAAGCTGTACGGTGCCCTCAAAAGGTAATACTTCAAGGTTTTCCGGCAAGAACGGATTTGGTTCCGGAAGCTTCAATGCAGAAAGTTTTTTTGAGTTACGCCAATTTTTAACCCATTTTGGATTACTGTATGTCAGTGAGTACTCAACACCATAATACTCTTCTTTTTCAGTTGTCTTGACATCCCTCGCAGCCAAAATGGCCAGCATATTTTCTGGAGTCAAGCTGTAAAGCAAACTGTCAAAAATGCGTGGTTTGAATTCAGTAATAATGTAAGGATCAACTTCTAACTTACGCATAGGGTAATACATCATCAGCGTGGAAAATTCATTGACAAGGGAGGTCCCCTCAGGCTTTTCGGCAAACTTGTAATCTATCTCGGACATAAGTTTCACCTCTTCATAAATGTAACGTGGCAAACCCGTTTCCCGCAACAGGCGCAAATACTGAAAAACACGCCGGATGACTTTTGTGTAGTTCCGGAGACCTTTTGGTGTAAGCTGAATTTTAACATCAAAACTCGAAAATGATTTATTGGAATCTCCTCCTCCGGCAGACAATCCGGCCGCCAGGTTTTCTCGTTTTAACTGGGAAAGCAAACTACCTTTGCCTTCATGTCCCAACAGAAAACCCAGTATACCGAGGGGCTGACTTTTGTAGTAATGAAGTGTACGTGACAATGGAAACATCAATGTCAGCGAGCGTGAATCTTTGATGGTTTTAATACGCATCAAGCGAAAACGGGGGTCGCGCTTCATATATTTTGCAGAAACCCGAATTTCCTGCAAGTTATGGTTTTTCACCGAAACAAAACGTGGAACGACCCATGACTGTAAAGTGTCTAAATCCTGGGGGCCTGCCACGGCCAGCATCATTTGATTACTTGAATAATGCTTTTGGTAAAAATACAGCAACTCTTTTCTGCTTACCCCAGCCAGTGTTTTCAGTGTTCCGGTAGCAAAATGCCTGGCAGGGTGACCTTTTTCAAAGGCTTTACGTTTTACCTGAAATATTCTGCGAAAGTCATTTGGGATGTTTTTGGAGTGTTCAGAATCAATCGCTTTCATTTCACGTTCCACTAATCCGGGATTAAACAGTGGGGCCAGAAAAAATTGTGAGAAACGATCCAGGCCTTCTTCAAAATAATCCGGATCCACCTCAAAGTGATAGTTTGTACGGTCATTCGCAGTATAGGCATTACTGAAACCATCATGTGTTGAAACAAATTCCTGATAGCTTCCCTCATCAGGATATTTCTCAGTTCCTAAAAAAAGCATGTGTTCCAGAAAATGTGCCAGTCCAGAACGTCCACTTGGATCGCTCATCGAACCTACTGCTACAGTCAAAGAAGCCGCACCTCGCTGCAGGGTAGGATCAGATATCAACATTACTTTCATTTGATTGGGAAGCAGAAAGCGCCGGTATTGACGTTGAGGATAACGAGGGTCAGTATTGTTCAGTCCTCCACCCCAAACTGAAATAGAGGCTCCAGCTAAAAAACAAATTACCAAAAATAGAGTCAGAATTTTACGCATTATCACTTTAACTTATTGGTTACAGTTGAAGGTTTTCAACCTTAATACATTTCATTTTGAGAATATTTACAAAAAAACGCAACTTGAAAAAAGGCGTTTTTGTATTGACTATCAAGGCACCCCTATTACGATAGTTTGTACTCATTATTTTTTGTTAAATCAACTGAAGGTGTAACCCAAATTATAAGTGCCTGAATTTGGCGTTGACGTGACATTTTGCAAAATCGAAATTGAAGGTCTCAGAACCGCTTACAAGAGGACTTTCATGAACCTTATCTTCAGGTGCTGACATTGTTTCTTGTGAAATATGAGATCCTTTGCGGGCATTTTAAAAAAAGGAGGAAAGGTATATGAATACTATCTCTCTTAAATTTGGCTTTGATTTATACTTAACATCAACCAACTACTAATAGTAATCCATGGAAAATAAAGAATATTTTGTGCGAGTTTCTGAATTGTTCATGAGGGTCGAAGAGAAGCTTGACGAATTTGAGGACGAAATTGACTATGACCCAACA